>Ga0315339_1000663_pt1 | contig 39273 bp, 32 predicted proteins | sample ASW17metaG_FD_204514 | JGI IMG/M metagenome (GOLD analysis project Ga0315339, IMG submission 204514) | Ammonia-oxidizing marine archaeal communities from Pacific Ocean, United States - ASW #17 | ecosystem: Environmental > Aquatic > Marine > Oceanic | place: USA: California | collected 2016-12-05 | reverse complement strand
GAAGCGATTGTTGCCATGAACAATGCAACTCCAAGAATCCAAAAAGGGTTGTTAAGCGCAAAAACCCAGTCCAATAAAAAGCCGACCAGCAGCAGTTGTCCCACCATTCTCAATGAAGCAATACTCCACTGCTTTGCCAGCCCAAGTTTCAAAATAAGCGACAAACCAATATTGACTGCCATCAAGACTGAGGCAGTCAGCAACTGTCCGATAGTGAGAAAAATATAATCAGTTTCCAATTTCTGATTCAAGGGAAAACATGTTGCGGCACATTCTTCGTAATTGATCTGGATTATGACTGACCCAAATCCAGGCTCGTTGAGGAGTTGTATTTGCTGTATCCGAATTACTATCCGGAAGTTCTTTTTGCCATTTTTCGAGCAGATTTTCAAAACGACCAGTCAGTTCTGCGTCCAGTGATGCAGTGGGTTCATCAAGCAAAAGCACCTGCGGTTCCAGTTGAAGTACCCGAAGTAGTGCTGTAATCTGGGCTTCTCCTCCGGAAAGGTCCTTTGCAGGACGTTGCAAAAATTCAGAATAGTCACCAACTCCTGAAGAATTACCGGCTGCGATCGGCAGCGAAAATTGTTCCAGCCACGCCAGGATTTGTTTTTGGTCGTAGCGGCGATGTTGATGTGCTTTTAACTGGAATGCACGCTTTAAATTTGTTTCAACGGTTTCGTCGAAAAACACAGGATTTTGAGGAATGTAGCTGACTTTGGTGCGGTATTGAGGCATTTCCCAGTCGTGCAGGGATATACCGTCAAAATTAATAGTTCCGGTTTCACCGGAAGGTGCGGACTCAATAATATCTAATCCGGCTAATGTTCGTAACAGGAGACTCTTACCGCTTCCGGAAGAGCCCGACAAAGCAAGTTTATCTCCCGGAGCTAAATGTAGGTTGATCTTACTCCAAATCCAGCTGCCTGAAATTAGACGGCTCAAGTTTTTACAGGATAGTCCGGCATCAGATTTTTGACTTGTCCTCACAGATGAGATGTCCGTAGAATGCATTACTTTAGCCTTTGTCTATTCGATTACATTGACAGTCTTTATGCCATACAATTATACTCTTTTACAACGGAAATACTGGATTTTCGATCTCGATGGTACTCTTACTGTAGCAGTACATGACTTCAATGCTATCCGAATTGAGTTAGGAATTCCAGCAGGACAGCCCATACTTAAAACTATCGAATCTCTTCCGGAAAATGAATCACTTGCTCTTCATCAAAAGCTTCAGGAGATAGAAGAAAACCTGGCGCGAAACGCAAGACCTGCAAAGGGTGTAAAAAATTTACTGGAAGCACTCCATCGCAGGAATTATCATTTGGGCATACTCACCTTAAACTCCAGGGAGAATGCATGGCTCACGCTGGAGGCTCTCGATTTGGCAGATTACTTCAACGAAGATTCCGTTATTGGACGCTGGTGTGTAGAACCGAAACCTTCCCCGAAGGGAATACACAGGTTGCTGAATTACTGGGAAGTTGCAGCAAACGACGCGTTAATCGTGGGAGACTATCTTTATGACCTGCAGGTGGGACGTGCCGCGGAAATTGCTACAGTTCATGTTGATCCGAAAGGTGAATTCTCCTGGCCTGAACTGTCAGATATTCAGGCAAATTCTTTAGACGAACTTGCCGATTTATTAGCTGAAAACAGATGACGAAACTATCAAATCTTCCCGCTTGTCACTTGCGACTTTCTCCTCTTTGGTGTTAGATGACTCCTGCCTTACTCTTTACTTTGAGGGTAGTATTTGGGTTCAATTCTGCAGATAATAATAGAGACCAGCGGAAAAAGTATTTCTTTCGTCATATCGGACTTAATCCGGGTTACAGTTGTGCAGTTTATGATTTGGTTTTTTTATCCTGGGTTTTCTGCTCTTCCGGCGCCGGAACTTTTTCTTTTTTCCCAGCCATCTGTGAGACAAGAATACTGATTTCGTATAGAATAATAAGAGGTCCGGCCATTAATGTTTGTGTAAACACATCCGGAGGAGTCAGGATTGCGGCACCAATAAAAATGACGACCAGCGAATATTTACGGTTTTTCCGTAGCCAGGTGGCATTGATGAGTCCAAGTCTGGTGAGAATGAATGAGACTGTCGGCAGTTCAAAAACCAGTCCGAATGCAAATAACAGGTGAATTGTCAGTGACAGATAACTGGCCATGCTCAAGGATGGCAAAGTGAATTTATTTTCAAAACCCAAAAAGAAATCATAACCAAGGGGAATCACGACAAAATAACCGAAAAGACCTCCGCCGACAAAAAGTGGATATGAAAGTAAAATAAAGGGCCAGACTGCATTGCGTTCTTTTGAAAAAAGTGCCGGCCGAACAAACAACCAGATTTGACCAAGCAGGTAGGGGAATGATAAAAAAATTGCAGCATATAGCCCGATCCGCAGATATGTGAAGAACGGTTCTGTTAATTCGAGAAAGACTAGGGGGACGTTGCGTGCATCTAATGGTGCGCGAAAGGCTGAAAGAATTGGTTGATCCAGTTCCATTTCTACAACAGTTGCACCAACGAAAACAACCAGGATTACAATAATTATACGGACAAGACGCTTGCGCAGTTCACCAAGATGAGAGGTTAAAGGCATAGGGACATCATCTGAATTTTCATTTTGATCCAGATCTTTATTTTGTTCAGATTTGGTTTTGCTCATTATTAAAGGCTACAAAAATATGGTAAATAATTATAATTTGAGTTGAAGACAAACAGACATTCGAACCTAATTTTTTCAACTATTTTTTTATTTCTCCTGATTAACGACTGAACGCCGACCATATTTTGTACCATAAACTGATTTTATTTGCACGACAAACAAATGATTAATTGCCAAAATGAGATGCAGTATGGAGTGTTGATGAAAAACCTTTTTGTCTTTATCCGGAAAATAATACCGGAAAAAAGCTGCTGTTTTGTTTTTATCATTTTGCTGCTCTGTTTGTCTTCATCTACGGCGGCAAAGGAGGAAGACTCTGAAAAACTTAAAAAAGATTATTTCTTCTCGCAAAGTTTGAAGCTGGGAAAGAAACCGGTTCAGTTCGCTGTTTTCTCACCAAATGACCAGCAGGCTGTCGTCTTATCCGGAAGTTCTTCTCTGGAAATATTCAGAATTCAAAATGGAAAAAGACTGAGTGTAATTTCCAGTCATGAACATAAGGCCATTTCACTTGTCCTTCATGCCGGAGGAAAGTTGGCGGTGACCGGGGGTCAGGATGACACGGTTAGAATTTGGAGTACTGACCAGGGCACTTCACAGGCAGTTATGCGGGGTCATCTGAGCACTGTTTCCGTACTTGCTCTTAATACCGGAGGAGAGATTTTGGCTTCCGGAAGTCTTGACGGAACCGTTATCCTGTGGAACATGAAAGAACATGAATTGCTGAAATCTACCAAGGTTATCGGTAAAAGCAGCATAAAAAGTCTGGCCTTCCATCCGAATGGCAGAATTCTCGCCATTGGTGGAGAAGATGGGAGTTTGCAATTTCGAAGTATCCCTGAAATGAAACTGATAACCACCCTCTCTGGTCATAAAAACTCGATTAATGATCTTGAATTCAATCCACGGGGCGATTTATTTGTTTCCGGATCTGAGGATGGGACAGTGATTATCTGGGACTGGAAAGTCAAAAAACAACGTTCCAAAATAAACTTTGAAGATGCTGTTTCAACAATAAGCATGCATCCAAAACTTGCAGAAATTGTTGTTGGAACTGCAGGAGGAAGACTTGAAACATGGAGTCTTGCAAAAGGAACCCTGCTGCATCAAATCACCGACTCCGGACCCTTGATTAGCAATACAGGATATGACAGAAACGGAAGCAGGATTATTTCCGCACTGGAAGATGGAACTGTGGAGATATGGGAAAATGGGGTTTCACTCCATCTGAAAACATTCAGTGGTCACGAAAGGATCGTAGAGTCGCTGGATTTTTCATCAAATAATAAATTTCTCATCAGTTCCTCCTCCGATAAAAGCGTACGTATCTGGGACCTGAAAACAAATGAGAACGTACACAATTTTGATATCGGCAACCACAGGGTGCGGGACCTTCGGTTTGCTCCCGGAAGTCAAAGTTTTGCTACAGCCGGTTCAGACAGTTCGGTGATAATTTGGGATGCAAAAGATGGAAGCCGCGTTCGTACCATGAAATTTCACAAAGGAAAAATCAATGCTCTCAGCTATCATCCTCAAGATTCAGTGCTGCTTTCCGCGGGTTCTGACAGGAAGTGGGTACTATGGGATTTGGTTTCCGGAAAGTCCCTGCTTTCTCATAAAGGGCATACATCTCAAATATTAGCGGCATCTTTTTCTCCAGACGGCAAGCGCTTTGCCACTGCCGGCAGTGACCTTTTCATAAAAATCTGGGAATACCCTCAGGGAGAAGAGCTCGGAAAACTCAAAGGACACAAGAAACCTGTTACAACTCTGGCCTTCAGTCCCGATGGTAAATTGCTGGCAAGCGGTTCACAGGACAATCAAATTTTTCTATGGAGACTTGAACCGGAAATTTCAAAAACTCCTTTCCGAAAATTAGATGGACACAGTGACACTGTTACTCAGGTGTTTTTTTCCAAAGCTGGAAAAGCATTGATATCAATTTCCAAAGACAAAACGATGCGCCTGTGGGAAGTAAAAAGCGGGAAAATGCTGCGCATACTTCATGTTGACAGTACTCCTCTTGTTGCCGCTGCGCTAAGTACAGACGGGAAATTAATTGCATTAAGCAACCTGACAAATGATATTACCATCCTCATATTTCCAACCGATATTCCGGAGTTGCAGGATGATACAGGGGATGTTTCAGTATCTGGAGAAACTAATAATTCATCAAGTTTACAAACTTCTGAGTCAGATTCGGATGCATCGGATAAATACGGAATCGACTTGGAGAATTTGAAGGAAATGGAAAAACTGCCGATGACTGCAGAAGAATTCCGTGCCTATGCTGTGACGGAAACCGAAGATTTATCAACAGTTCAATACGAAATGCAGCAGCGTCTTAATCTGCTTCTTAAAACGAAAGACACGTGTCTGCATGCTGCAGAAATGGAAAAACTGGCACTGAAAATATTAGTCATTTTTCCTGATGATTTGGCTGCCTATCATGCATTGGTCAAGACGTCTATCCTCAAACAGGATTTTACAACACTGAGTCTGTTTGTAAGTTCAGGGTATTTTGCGGAATTGGATCAGGAACTTTATGATTATATCTCCATATTGGAAGTTAGAAATATTTTTGATAATTTACGATTTGAGCTTTTTGATCAATCGTTTGTACGTCAGGGTAACAAACAAAAAATAAAATTGGCAAAATGCAAAGGCAATCCTCTCTCAGTCAGCTTATCAGGAATTTCCAGGAACTTACGTTATCCAGTTGAATTTTTAAAAAATATAAATTCTATACCTCGTTTGATTGACTTGCGGGAATATATGAATTTGCCGCAGAAAGAGTTTCAGGACAGGATGTTTGCTGAGATAGAACGGGTTCTCGGAAGCAGGACTCCTCATACTGCTTCATACCTCCCGAAAACTCCGGAAGAGCGTTCAGAAAAGGTTCCGGTAGGAATCCTGAATTTAAATCTTGAAAAAGCCCAGACCTGGAAAAATGACGGCATGGCTTCATTTAGTTTACGTAAAGTAGGGGGTCAGTGGCAAAGCTACCAAACCGATCGGGATAACAGAATTGTCATGCATCTTCCTGCAGGAAGTTATTCTCTGAAAGTTGCAGGAGTTTTAAGAAAAACATTTTTCCTCATTGCCGGCACCAAGCTCGACTTGTCTATTGATTAAAATGCAGCAGCGGCAGGGACTCGGCAGGATGTCGCTTTAGTTTCTTGTTTAAGAGGCAGCCCCAGATGGATCTTGTGCTGAGTTTAAAGGCTGTTCCGGGGAAATGCGGTTGGGCCAGCAAAAACTATTGTAGCGAAAAAGTTGGGCATTACTTTTCAGTAAGCTTTTTAGATTGTGTGAAGCATTTAATTCAAGACTGTTTCAAACAATTCCAAGTGCTTTTTGGTGGAGGATTCCCAACTAAATTTTTTGGCGTGTTTTGGACCACATTGAGAAAGTTTTTGTCGATACACTGAGTCTTCACAGACCTTCTTGATTGCTTCTGCCATGTCACCGATTTCCTTTGGATCAAAAAAATGAGCGGACTTTCCGCCTATTTCCGGCAAACTTGCCATATTCGAACTAAGAGTCGGGCAGCCGCAGGCCAGGGCTTCCAAAATCGGCAAACCAAATCCTTCATAGAGACTTGGAAAAATGAAGGCTGTAGCTTCAGAATACAGGTTAGGAAGCAAATCATCAGGTACATAACCCAACCAGACAATTCGGTTTTCAATTTTTAGTGAATGTGCCAAACTTTCCAATTTTGCTTTGTGTATACCAAATATTTTTCCTGAGATGGCAAGTTGAGGTCCATCTGGCCACAATTGCATAGCTCGAAAAACATTTTCAATGTTTTTATAGGGACGAACTTCTCCGACGCACAAGAGATATTCATTTAGTTTGTAACGTTCTTTTATCACTCCCGGAGAACAGGGGTGAAACCGTTCTAAGTCGACTCCTCCATGAATAACTTTTAATTTTTCCTCCTGAATTTTGGGATAACGCTCAAGGACCTCCTGGCGGGTAAATTCAGAGATGCAGACTACAGCAGTACTTCCTTTGATAAGGGTAGGCAGAAAATATTCGTAATAGGGAACCCAGCGTGGCAGCAGATTTGGATAATGAAAGGGGAGCAAATCAAGAACGGTAATAATTTGTGGAAGTTGAGGGAAAACGATGCCCTCCGCGATGGGAGAAAAGATTAAGTCCAGTTTGTCTCTATAACAAGCATAACGTAAGCCGATCTGTTCCCAACTCAAGCGAACGCTGTTTGATCTAAAATTTGCGGGATAATGGAAAGGAGGGACACTGCTCTTGGTTGACCTCGGAAACTCTTTGTTCAATTCTGGGGATGTGGAATAAGCAACGGATTCTCCCTCCCACTGAGTCAAAATTCGGTGCATCAGTTCAAAGCTGTATCTGCTCAATCCTGTTGGATAATCGTGGATCAGCAGACCATTCAAACCGATCTTTTTTTGAGATGTTAAGGCCCTGTTTTTAGGTGAAACATCGGGGATAATTTGCTTGGTTTTTGTTTTAGCAGCAGAGTAATTATTCTTTAACAACAAAGCATTTGACCTTTGCCAAGTTGAGTTGTGTTTTTTCCTTTTAAGCCAGCCCAGAGTTCCAGTCATGCCCAAGGTTTCCAGCAAGATTCGCCCTAGATAAAGGACACTTCTCACTAAAATACCAAAGATATTTTTTGGATTCAAAAGGCGGTTTTCTATGAGAGCTTTGAGTGATTCCCACATTACCAATTGTTCAGTGGTGGAAGAAACACCACCTCCATCCATCTTCACAACAGGATCTCCCCCAATATAATGTCCATTAAACTTGTTATTTTGTAGTCGGCAGACCCACTCAAAATCCATAGTGATTTTGTAATGGAGTTTGAATAAGCCAATTTTATCAAAAACACTTTTCCGGATAACCATGGTGAGATGATTGTAGGGCATTCCCCGCCCTAATGGAGCTTTACTGAAAAATGCTGATTTCAAAGGTTTCATATAAATAATTCCGCTGATGCGATCCTCAAAAAGCGAATCTGAATGGGCAAAAGATATTTCCGGATTGAAGCTGAGAATTTTTTCTGATTCTTTCAGGTATTCCGGTGATAATAGTACATCACCACTATTGAGGAACATCACGTTCTCTCCAGTAGCGGCAGTAACTCCTTTGTTAAACGCATCCGAAATGCCCTTGTCTGGTTCCGAGATTGCTATTCCGTTAAAATCACTCAGATACTCTTTTGTTTTTTCACAATCACCACCATTTACCACAACGTTTTCGATTCCCTCAACTTTCTCCAAAGAAGCAAGCGTGCGATGCAGGTCCTCATAGTTGTTGTAGGTGACAGTAATAACAGAAATCATTTGGCTTTTTAAATTGTGGTTTTTAATTTTGCTTTAGATTCTATTATGTGAATCCGAATCAAGTCACGAGTGTAATTCAACCAATCGTCATCTTGTGGAAGAGACTTAGAAGGTTCCCTTAACAATTGAAACATACCCATGGCTAGGCTATCCACACTTCCAGGTTCGGAGTATACAGAATTTGCTTCAGTGACTTCCACAAGACTGGAGTTGCATGCAGTCAATGTTGGAATCCCATAACTCTGTGCCATAGCCAGAGGAATTCCAAACCCTTCATAGTAACTGGGCATCAATACACCAGCACTGTTTCTAACAAGTGTTTGCAATTTGTAATCGGAAACATAACCCGTTTCAACTATATCACATTCTTCTCTTGCTTGCTCCAGAGTATTTTTAATCTCTGGAGTTCGCCAATGTTGCGGGCCGACTATAGCCAATTTCAAATCAGAAAGTGGAAAATCAAGTACTGTTTGTTTCTTGTATATTTGGTGCATTCTAGCAAATCCTCTGACTGTGTTAGAGGTGTTTTTTCGAGGATCTGTACTCCCGATTAAAAGAAAATATTTTCCAGCTTTGAGCTTATACTCTCTAACTGAGTTGGAGTGCAAGTCAGAATCCGGAAGATTTGATTCTGCTGCTGAATTGTGTTGATTGAGGGGTAACAATCGGGCAAAAACAGGAAACGGGAGTTCCTCATTTTCTGTGTGATTCAGCAAATCTAAAGCACTTGCTGTAGAGATTGTTACCGCAAAGGATGCATAATTTCGTAAGCCACGCAGATATTCATAAGTGAACCAGGCTTCCTGGCCTTTGGCCACCAGTTCCGGGAATAAGGTAGGAATAAGGTCATAGACTAAATAAGATATTTTGACGTTTGGGGCTAATTCCTTAAGTGCTTTGTAGCAGCGCCGAATGTCATACTGACTTGTAACAATAAACCAGTCAGCATTGGAGACCAAGCGTCTGAAATTCATTGGAGTTATTTTGTAATTCATGGAAGCCAGGTCAAATCCCCAAAGCTCTTTTCCGGATATTTCCAGCTCTTGACATATTTCCTGTTCAACTTGTTGCAATACTTTTGGAGAACAAGTACAAGTTGCATCAAATTCAAAAAAATACTTTTCTGAACTGAGCAAAACTGGAAGTGCTATGATTTCTACAACATCAGCTAGTTCTTCTCTCAATAGGGAGAGAGATTTTAGCAATTGAAAAGCAACCTCTTGAATTCCAGTTTTCCGCAATTGTTGAGGTTCAATAGAAAGGTTATGAACATCCACACAGATTTTCAAACGCTTGGGAATTCGGTGAAGGTTATACTGTGCAGGGTTAGAACTTTGCTTAAACGAAGCAAATGTGTCCACCCAGCGTTCCAAAACTTTTTGCCACTCTTTACGTATTTCTTTGTTACTTGCGTGCAATGAAATTCCCTTAGAAGAATACTGAGTGGAAGCATGTTGCCCCAGTGCAAGAGCCATAGTATCTGGAGAATCCAAAGGAACGTAAGTTGCGTCAAACCCTGCTGCTTCCGGGAGGGAACTGTTGTGACAAGTGATGACTTTTGTGCCGAGCACGCTAGCTAGTGAAAGGGGCATTCCGAATCCCTCATAGCGGGAGGGCATTATCAAGGCGTTTGCGTGGCGAATCAGTTGTTCCACTTCAGCACGCGGTAAATAGCCCGGAAACACAAAATTTTCATGTGTGTCCTCAATTTCTTTGGACAACAATTCGTCTTCCTGACTCCAACCAGAGGCACCAACCAAAACCAGCTTATATTTATTGCACAACTCCGGAAAGAGTTTCCGAAAGCGTAGAAAGCCGCGAATTGCCAAACTGAGATTTTTCCGAGGTTCAATGGTTCCTAAACAAATAAAATAGCTCTGTTTCACAAGATCATAGCTTTTCAAAAGCGATGGTTTCTCTTCCACAATTGAGGAAATTTCAGGAGGCAATGGAGTTGCAATTACAGGAACATGAACGCCTAAAATCGTTTCAAGTTCTTTCATGCAGTCGAGGGCGGTGTGACGCGAAATCGCAAATAAGACATCCGCAAAGTGACGAATTCCAGAAATATACGCTGTGGAGTACCATTGCGACATTCCATCAGCAACCAATTCAGGCTGAATTAGTGGAACCATATCATAAACTAATACAGCAATTCTCAATTTTGGATTGCGCCGTTTAGCTTCTTCAGCCACATAGCGAAATTCGCTTAACGGAGTAATTACCAACCAATCCAGAGAAACAACCTTGCTAAAAAATTTTGATTCAGACCAAGGTTCTGCATTTTCCATTTCAGGATCATTCCACAACTCTGTCAAAGGGATGCCCAACTCCTTACTAGTTGCTTTCAAGATGAAAGGTGAACTATTTATGTTCATGTCGAAGAAAATTTTGAATCGGGACCATGTGCCCTGAGGCTTTGGAAGTAGTGGGAGAGGTACGACTTCAATTTGCATCTCCATCATTTTTTCCCGTTGCCAGTATTGTGCTTCCAGCAAGTTAAATACAACTTGCTGAATGCCAGTGCGGACAACTGAATCTGGTTTAGTAGACAAATTGTGCAGGTCGAGTCCGATTTTCACACTTGCCTTTCTAAAATGTTTAGGCATGATGAATGGAGTTGTTTTAAATTCCTAACTACTTTGTTGAGCTTATTTTTCTGAATCATTAGAACTAAACATAAACATATGGCAAAATTACCGGAGAAACTTTCATTCTTCCGCCGTCCGATATTTATTGCCAGGAAAATTTTCTGGAAGATCTTAGGGGCACATAATACTGCTCACACCATCCGAAAAATCGGGCCATTTCCACCACAAAAGCCAGTCGATAACGGCGTGATGCGCCTCTGGGAGCGACTGAATATTTTGGAATCGCATGTTAATTGGCGGCTTCACGGCCTTCCGCCACGTCTGGTGAATGTCAAATTAGAACAAGCTGGACTCTTTGCCGGTTCCGGAGAAGTGGAAGAAGCACTTGAGATTTTTAAGCAGCATTGTCCTCCTTCTCCATCGTTTCCAGACTTCTTGATTGAAAAAGTTTCAAAGGCTCGATCAATATTTATGTTTCCCGGAGACAACAACCAAGAGTGGAAAATGATCTTGCCTCTATTGCATCCTGACGCAAAAGTAACCCTCATCGATGACACTTCTGATCTTTTTCGTTACAAAGAAGACACTGAAATTGTGGAAAGCGAAAAGATGCAGATTCTTCGTTCTTCTGCAATAGATGCATCGGCTCGGTTAATCAAGCAAGAATTTGATTTGATTTGGATTTCCTCGACTCTCCAGCGTTTGACTCCTATTCAAACAATGATTATCCTCAAACGCTCCCAAAAATCACTTCTCCCAGGAGGAGTTTGTGCTGGGATTATAACTGATCCGACCAAAAAAACAAGCTGGCCTGACCCTAGATGGTTACATCCTTTTAGCCACAAACAATTTGAAACACTCATTCAATACTGTGAACCTAACTCTGTGAAGTTTCAGTCCTGGGGCGATTTTGAATTATTCCATTTTCAACAGGAATAAGACTTTCCTGTCAAAACAAAACTCTCACCCCCAATTTTCTGTCGTCTGTACTATTCGGATCATGTTCTTTAGGGACAATAGTTCGATCTGTTTTGAGTGAAATCAACCAGAGTTGATGTTTCCGGAATTCCACAGGCAATGGATAAAAGTCTTCTGAATTACTGAACACATATTCTTTGTTAGTAGAGATTTCTGTAAATTGCTCATTCAACATTTGCAGTGTCAACTCTTCAAAGTCCAGAGTGTTAACCTTTCCTGTATGAGCTTGCATAGTGACAGTTAACCTCACCGGGTGCTTTTCATTTAATCCCGGAAGAGGCAAATGGAGCGTAACTCCATGTGGCTTGTATTTGCCAACCGGTCGAAAAAGAAAAAAAAGGCATGACTGTTCACACCATCTTCCCGCTTGAATTCCTTTTGTAAAGCTTCCAGACAACTCCCAGGGATACATCCCTTTTTGAGCAAGCAGAAACACATTTGATTGTCCAGGAGGTTGCTGCAATTCAAAGCTGAGGACTCGTTGATTATGGTTGACCTTTGTTTGACTTTCGTATTTATATTGTCTGGGGTTCCACTTGGAACCGTTTTTCAGATACAGTGTATTCCCATTTATCCAGACATCTGGGAAAAATGCACCAAATTTAGACAAACTTTCTTGAGTAAGTTGCCCACGATTGCCCCAATAAAGAGAATAATCTTTCCCTAACCGGTCAGGAGTAGCGGCAATCACACCTTCAGGTCGAAACCAGCGACTGAATGCCGTCTGCGATGGATCAAAGCCATACCCTCCCCACGAAATAGAGGACCAGTAATATAGTGCTCCAATGATGGTCAAAATTCCGCATCCTACAAAATACCAAGATTTATTATTGTGAATCCTCCTTTCAGGGACAATTGTTTCCTGATAACTGGTTCCACCAAAACAGAGTCCTGCAAAGACTGCAAATTGCAAGTACACTGGCATAATATAATCTATTTCTTGCACCACGCTGGCAACAAAAAATCCAATTGTCAGGAATAATCCTCCAATTCTCAAAGATGGTTGCTCAACATTTTTAAAAATCAACGTCGTCCAGATAAACATGCCAAGAATGATTGCCATAACAACAACATGAATTACACCCAACTCAAAAAGCTGTTGTACCCAAAGATTGTGGGCAGTGTCAAAACTCACGCCTCCAGAACCGGGAAGTTGAGAAAATTCACGCAACCATGTTCCAAAACCTGTTCCCAACCAGATATTTTCCTGTATTGATTGCTGCCATGCTACATCCAATATTCTAAGCCTATCAGAAGAAACTTGAAGTACATCTCCACGAATCGAAACACCTAAACTACGCAGAAAATCAAAAATAATTATTAAATGCGAGGGGTCATAAGCCAAAAAACATATCCCTAGGAATCCAATACCCCCCGTCAGGAATGCAATTTTTTTTGACCATTTTGCACCAAACCGATACAAAAGCATTAGAATAAGAGCCACGGTCAAAACTCCAACAATCAAATATCCACCTCTTTGCATCACAGAAACTGAGGCCCAGGCGCAAAGACTAAACAGTGCCAACCCAATGCCTTTAAGAATCCGGTTTTTTGCAAAAATTGCCGCTAAACCCATTCCCATCACAGGAGTTAGCCAGGGCCAAAGCCAGCTAGAATTTGCCACAACGCCCTTTCCTCGGCCAGCTCCATATGGACTATAAACGAAATTATAACCTGTCAAACTAAACTTAGGATCATGATAAATTGGAATCATCACACCAATCGCAATAATTAAAGCAGGCAAAGCCAATGGGATGACTAGCCATGGACGCCAGGCCCCTGACATTCGAGAGAGGCATGCAACACCAATGAAAACGGAAAGTGCTGTGATGTGAAACAGTAGTTGACGTAGCCCATGATGGGATTTGAATGGCAGCTGAAGCAAACATTCCAGTTTGGCAAAATACCCCGGCATCCACATACAACGGCGAGACGCTATTGTTTCAGGATCATTCCATCCCAACAAGTATCGAATGGCCAAAGTTCCAATCAGGGCCAGTAAAATTCCTCCCAACACCCATTCTCTCTGTGTCAATGATTTTCCTAACAAAAGGCTGTTTGCCACCAACAATAGAGAGATACCGATGAGCAATGTTTCCGTTATGCCCGGGAAATTATATTCCGGATTAGTTGCATTATAGACGGTAGTCATTAGTGCTGCACTGAAGAGTAATGAGCTCCCCCAGATTAATACTTGATTTTTGTAACTCATACCTAAAATCTAAAACTAAGCCGCATTGAATGTTAAGAACATATAGAAAAAATCTCAGCGTTCTTGGCGTCCTTAGCGGCAAACTAAAACTCAAAACTTAAATGTAAAAACTCATTGATTTAAATCCGTTCAGCAATCCGAGTGTGAAACTTCCGGACAATCAACAGTGAAATTACCAGAAAGCTAACTGTCATTCCAAGTGTAGCTGTCAACATTCCTGTATTAATTGTTTTGCCGAAAATAACTGCATCCGCACTCATTTGTATGAGTTGTGTTAAAGGTGAGAGCATCAAAACAGCTTGTAATTTCTCAGGAAGAATGGACATAGGATAAGTCACCGGTATTGTAAAAAAAAGTGCGAAAGACAATGTATTGACTAAGTATTGAATATCACGATAAAACGCGCCCAGCACACTTAAACCTAGAACAACACTCAACATGAATAACATTGCTATAGGAATCAAATATAATAATTGCAAGGCATGGGGTGTAGGAACAAGCCCGCGTAATAGGCTGAATCCGAACAAAAGAGGTAAGGTCAATAAGTAATTTAAAAAATGGGTCAAGACAACTTTTAAGGGGAAAATTTCAGGAGGTAATGCCGCCTTAGTAATCAGTGATGTGTTTTGCACAATACACGCAGCACCATCATTAAGGCATCCACTTATGGCATTCCACAACAAAATTCCTGAAAAAACGTAAACTTCATAATGAGGAATATTTGTTTTGAAAATGGAAGTGAAAACAACCGTATAAATTACCATCAAAAGTAACGGATTCATAAATGTCCAGAAAAAACCAAGTACCGATCCCTTGTAGCGTATCTTAAGTTCTCTGATGGTCAAAGCCCAGATGATCCTCCGTCTCTGGTACAAACTCCGGGATAGATTTCGATTAAACTCAAGCAGGGAGGGCATTTTGTACTTCTATTTTGAAAGGAAGATTAATAAGACCACGTTGATTTTCACTGTGATGAATCATTAGCTTGAATTGAAGAAGAGTGATTTCTTGTCGGTTAGGAGCCTGAGAGAGAACACGCACATGGTATTCTCCCTGAGCCAGATTAGACAAATCCGGACATTCCAGATGGTAAAACATATGTTCTCCACCACTCAATGATTTTGAAGCAGGGTCATTAAGAGAGGCATCCTGTTCAAATAATATAATAGTCTCTTCAGTATTCAGAAGGCGAAAAACCAAATGCTCACCAATTGAAACATTGAAAAGATCAAAAACCATGCGTAATCCAGGTTGTTCCGGTTTCAATTCAAGCATTTGACATAAGGATTCAGTTGTTTGTCCTTCTACTTGAGTAGTTTCCCCCCATGCTGCGGCAGACTCCAATTTTGGGAATGGAAAAAAGGGAAGATTAGTTTCACTCAATTCCTCTCTTTGTCGTTCAGATACAACATCTTTCTGATACATTTTGATAGCTTCTGCAGGTGGCCCATCAAAAACAATTTCTCCATTTTTTAAATAAATGGTACGCGTTGCCCATGCTTCTACAACATCCAGAGCATGAGTTACTAAGACAATCGTTTTGCCTTTATGTTTGAATTCATCCAACTTTCTCTGACACTTTTGCTGAAAATCGGCATCTCCAACACCCAAAATTTCATCAATCAAAAGAATATCCGGATCAACATTGACTGCCACACTGAAAGCCAATCGCATATACATCCCACTGCTGTAAATACGCACAGGCAAATCAATAAATTGACCTATTCCAGCAAACTTAACAATTTCATCATACCGCTTGCGCAAGAAAGCCACCGAAAGCCCTAAAATTTGTCCATTGATGAATACATTTTCCTTTCCACTAAATTCCGGATGAAATCCGGCGCCTAGTTCAATTAAGGGACTGATCCGCCCTTGTACTCTCAACTTGCCGTTTTCAGGAAAATAAATACCTGCAATGAGCTTAAGCAAAGTACTTTTTCCGCATCCATTGCGTCCAATTAGGGCGACGGTTTCGCCTTTCTCAATGGTTAACGAAATGTTTTTGAGGACATGAGCCACTCCAGTTCGATCATCTTCAATTTTCGTATCATAGGTTTGATACAGAGGTGGATTTAGATGGTCTATATATTTTAACCCGTGAATGGAGCGACGTAAGAATGTCACAAACGCCTCTTTAAGTGAAAAATCATCTCGCTGGTAACGTAAATCGAAAGATTTATTGATTTTATCTAGGAAAATCATTTGTGTTCTGTTAATTCCAAAGAACTAATTTGTATTGGGTTTGATAGAGCAACTGGCTTATCATTTTTCACCTTTCCTTTATCAATTTTAGAAAACCTTAAATAAATTTTATGTTTACCATGCTCAATATCAAACAACCTAATTTTAACCAACTTTGTTTTCAAATTTAATATTTCCTCATTTTTTACACTTTTATAATTTTGGATTTCAGAAATATTTAAGGTCCTTTCAGACTCAAAACTAAGTGTCAAATCCTTTCTGCCGTACAAATTATCAATGCCAATTGCAGTACTAAAATCACATAATCTTGGAGTGTTATTTATTGAAATTACTGAATTGCAAAATCCATTTTTCAATGATAGACGAAAATGTGAAAAGGTAAAATTTCCGATAAAAATACCAACATTTCTATGGTCAGGTATATTTAAGATACTTTCTATGCTGGAAAGTCCATCTTTATTTCGAATTTCTAAAATATTTTTACCCTCATTAATATCAACCAATTTAATCGAATGAAATACTGCCTTGCCAGGTTTCACAAAAATTAGGCCCTGCATTTTATCATTCAATATAAATTCTAATTGTTTTGGCTCTAAAGAACGTGCAGTGAAAATAAGAAAAATTTCAGAATAAGATTTGTTGGAAGTAATATTCAACTGAGAAACATTACTATTAGTCCATTTCAACGCGCTATTCTGATCTGATTGCAGGTCAAAGCCATGAGTGAACTCAGTACTAAATATTTCAACATTCTCATCGTTATACTTATATAAAATGGAATCATCCCACTGATCAACCCTCACTAATTTACCAAAAGTATGATATGCATAAAAGTTTTTATACCCAAAATCATGAGTCTGAGGTGACATAGGAAAAGATGTAATAGAAGAGAGTTTTCGATTAAAGACAAAATAATCTATTCCTAACTCATGTAATTTTCCCTGAACGTCAACTGATCTTAAATCGGAATTTACACTAGTATAACGTTTTTTTTGATGGATTACTTGAAATGATGCATATGTAGATAAAATCCTCCACCAATTATTAGGCCATTCCGCAATAGCAAAATCCGAATGTTGCTTTTGTAAATAAGTATAAACCTTCGGCATATTATCCTTAATTATAAAGGTATTACTATAAGAATAGGTTGAGTATTCAAAAAATACTAATAGCATCACAAATGAAATAGTAATTAATTTCTTGTTAAAATATAATTTTTTAATTACTAAAAAGTTCAAACTAATAATAAAACAAATAATCAAAGAAAAAGAAGTAATTAAATGATATCGAGTCTGGTGACGAAACATTGGTGCTAGTTCGAAAAAATAGTACCCAATGTTCTTTATAGTTAAATTATTTTCAGGCGACATTCCATCCCACGTATTAGGCAACATTGGGCCTAATGCCAAAATAATTGATACACAAAACATGGATGCAAACCACAAAAAATATTTTTGGGTCATTCTAGGTAAAGAAGTAAAACGTAGACACCCTAATATACTTGTTAATAACAATGTATATCCCAAATATATACTTAGCTCAAAGGTATCCATAGTTGGTTTCATTTTAGACCAATAATAGTCAATAAATAGATCCCCCAAAAAAGGGTTATTGATTGTTGGAATGAAATAAAATATTGGCCTTGCAGCCATTCTCATGGCATCTGAAATAGAATAACTATTACCAAGTAAAATGAAATATTTTCGAAGATAAACTAACAATAATAAGCAAAGACTTAATAACAATAGTGAAAATAATACCATTATCAATAGTTCAAAATAATTTTTGTTCATTGTAAATGATGTTAATCTCCGATATAAAATAGACGAATGCAAGAATAAATATAGAATACTTGTGATAGCAGTGGAAACAAATGTAAAGTAACTGTAATAATAGTTTTCCCCAAATAATAGAAATGCAACAATTATCAAAACTGCAAAGTTTTTAAAATTAATACTTTGAATAAAATTAATTATACTTAATGATAATATTGGTAAAAACAAAGATATATAATTTGGACCATAAGCAAGTGCCAACGAACTCATAAAAGGATTGAAAGCATATAAACAACCGCCAAACCATGCTAGAAGGATGGTAATTTGCATCTTTCTTAGTAATAAAAACATAAAAAATGCTGCTAATACTAATTTAAGCAGCATAATAATGTTGTATGCTAAAAATGGGTTCGGAATTATGTAACCAAAAAGAATATTTCTAACTAATGGAATGTACATTTGTAGACTTGGTACTATACTAATGCCAAATGGATAATTAACATAGTCATAACTATTGAATGGTGTATCGTTCTGGAAGGATTTATTATAGGCCCATAAATCCCATAATGTACCAAAATTGTCGTGAGGTATTCCATAAATAGAGTCTGATAAATTAAAAATTAATGGATTAGTAAGAACTATAGTAGCTAATAGATACCAAAGTATTACTCTCACATTAAAACTAAAATATTTCATAAAATAAAAGTAATCACAGTTGTTTATAAATTTTATATAACTAAAAGTAATATGAAGGGGATCTTAAATTAATTCCAATTTGGCAATTTTGAGGCGATATTGAAGTTATAGCATATTATAATAAAATTGTTTATTATGTGTTGAAGATCTGGGGGACCTAAATAAAGATTCAAAGTAGAAGAGTTTATTTTATTATATTCATGTGGCAATAATATAAGGCATGTTTTTCCTTGGTAGTAAGTTGAAGAATACCACTGTTTTGAGGAACCCAGTAAATCAGGAACCACCAAGCCATCAGATGTAATAGAAATTGCTCTTATTGAGATCCGTTCATTGCTCAGTATTGTTGGGACACCTGAGTACCAATATGTAGAGTATGCATATCTTATATCATTATCTATAAGTTTATTTGTAAATTCCTCTAAATTATTTTTAGTTCTAGTAAATGACCCATTATTATTCACATTTCCATATGGTATAATTAAATACAAATAAGATGATATTATAAAAGGAATAAACATTACGAAGACTAAGGAGTGTATTACATTTATATTTATAATCTTGTCCAAATATAATAATGATAATGTCAAAGAAATAATAGTGGGCATTATCAAATATCTTGCCGCTTCCTCATTATAAGCCACATGTGTTATAATTAAACCGCCTAAAATGACTGCGCTATACAATATTGAAAATGCACTTAGAAATAATAAATTTGAATCATGTATTTTTATGGAGAAATAAAGAAGTATAAATGGTACTATCCATACAACAATTAGTATCAATGTTTTGTAATAGTAAAGTGCTTTATAGAGATTACCTTCATTTAGATAAATAAAGTCATCATTTAATTTTTTAATAGCCATCATTAAAACAGAATATTTGGCTAATATATGATCTATATTAACATCATATATTTCATTAAACGAAGGCTCTAAATATGAGTATGATTGTTCTCCTTGTAACAGATTCCTTACTGAGGGTGCTACTATAAAACTAGCTATTATTATGATTAGCATTATTATGCTGATCATTTTATTGTTTGGGTTAAAATATTTATAATCTATTACGAAAGTTATTATCAATGATAAAAATAAAGGTAATAATAAGACTTTTGAAGATAGTAGTCCAAAACCTACTCTAGTCTGCAATACCCATAAAAAATAAACTAGTAATAATATAAATATTTTTTTTTTTGAGTAATGGGGCCCGTTCTTTTTCAACCATAATGTAAAACTTATTGTTAAAATTATCATAATTAAATTTAAACCATAACCCCCTTCTCCAAATAGATGTTTACTAATAAAGCCTGTAATACCTGTCGTAAAAACTGCATAAAATACAATCATTGTTTTATGCTTTATGCCAAGAACTATAAATAAAATATAAAAAGAAATAAGTATAATTATAAAATTAGTGTACATTGTTAAATTATGTACAAGATATAAATCCTTAATAAAATTTAGGAATAGGAGTGCGTATAGATTTAGATCAATTATTGGAATGCCATCGCCGTAAATATATGTTTCTGGAAAAAATTCACCTGAAGCTAGCATCTCCCTTGCATATAATAGATATCCTACAGCATCTGTATAATAATATTGTTTATATGTATAAAAAATGTAAAACATTACAAAACTAGTATTTAGCACTATTAATATATAGTAATATGAATTATGTTTGACTAAAGTTCCATAAATAATTAGAAATGATGAACAAAATATAGCCTGAAATATTATAAAATATATAGCAATATTATCTAAAATATAGTAATTATATTGTGCCTGCTCTGTATTATGTATTACGAATAATAATACTGAACTAATTATAATTGATATTGTAATAGTAATTGCTATATATTTTGCGAATATTCTCATAAAACTTATTGAAATATATTTAAAAAATCTATAAGTGTCAACTATGGCGCTGATAAATTAGTAAGTATTTAGCTTTGAATAAAATATTATCATAAGCTTTTTAGACTGTACTTAAATAAAGTATTCTGACTGTTGCAAAGACAACCCGTGCAGATCTTTGTGTGAAAGTAGTGGTTCTCTGTTGATAGGCCAATCAATTCCAATCTCCGAGTCATTCCAAGCGATGCACCGTTCAAAATCAGGTGCGTAAAAATCAGTAGCTTTATAGAGAACTTCAGCGGATTCCGAAAGCGTGAGGAAACCATGAGCAAATCCTAGTGGAATCCAGAGTTGTTTTTTATTATCAGCTGAAAGCACTTCACCGTGCCACTGTCCAAATGTGGGCGAATCTTTCCTAATGTCAACCACAACATCAAAAATCTCACCTTGAATGGCACGTATTAGTTTCCCTTGAGCTTTTGGGTGTAGTTGATAGTGCAAACCTCTGAGAACATCTTTAGTAGATTTTGAGTGATTATCTTGCACAAATGTGGGAGCAATCCCGGCTATTTCTTCAAAATTATGTTGGTTAAAACTTTCAAAAAAAAACCCGCGATCGTCACCAAATACTTTTGGTTCAAAGAGGATGATGTCGGGAATGGTTAATGGTCTTGCTTTCATTGTTCTTGTACCAACCGTAGCAAATATTGACCGTAGCCGTTCTTGGCCATAGGCACTGCTAAACTTTCAAGTTGTTCAGCTGAAATCCATTTTTTGCGAAATGCAATTTCTTCAGGGCAGGAAATTTTCAGTCCTTGGCGATGCTCTATAGTTTGAATAAATTGATGAGCTTCCAGCAAACTCTCGTGAGTACCTGTATCCAACCAGGCATAACCTCTTCCCATCAACTCAACCGACAAATTCCTTTGCTCCAAATATTTTCTATTGAGGTCTGTGATTTCCAGTTCTCCACGCCCAGACGGTTGAATTTGTTTTGCATATTCCGTAGCATGTTTGTCATAAAAATAGAGGCCGGTCACAGCATAATTTGATTTAGGACTTTTAGGTTTTTCTTCAAGGCTGACTGCTTGATTTTGTCGGTTAAACTCAACAACACCGTAGCGTTTCGAATCCTGAACATGATAAGCAAAAATTGTTGCCCCTTCCGGACGTGTGTTTGCAGAATTAAGCAAATCCGGAAGATTGTGCCCATAAAAAATGTTATCTCCTAAAACTAATGCTGAGGGAGAATTATTAAGAAAAGATTCTCCGATGATAAACGCTTGGGCTAGTCCATCTGGAGAAGCTTGCACTGCATAATGAATCTCCAGACCCCACTGCGAACCGTCCCCTAAAAGTCCTTCGAATCTTGGAGTATCTTGTGGTGTGGAAATGATTAGTATTTCCCGTATATCAGTCAACATAAGAGTTGATAACGGGTAATAGATCATCGGCTTGTCGAAAACCGGTAGTAACTGTTTGGAGATTGCCTTAGTCACCGGATAGAGGCGTGTTCCAGAGCCGCCAGCGAGGATGATTCCTTTTCTTTTCATTTCATCTTTGTGAATAGAGTTCTTTGAACAGTCTTTCTACATGAGTTTGCCATGGAGGCATATATACATTGAATGTATTGCATATTTTTTTTGTATCAAGCAAAGAATTTGAGGGACGTTTTGCTGGCAAAGGATATTCTGAAGTGCTAATTGCTTGTACATTTTCAAAGCTTGTTCGAAATTTAACGCCCAGTCCTAATGCTTCCGTAATAATAAATTGAGCAAAACCGTGCCAACTCGTTTCACCTGTGGGAGTCAAATGATAAGTACCACTTAGATTGTGAGCAGAATTTTTATATTGGGCAATTTGATACAGGCAGAGCGCGGTAACATCAGCAATCAATTCTGCGCCGGTTGGAGCTCCAATTTGATCATTAACCACTTTCAATTCATCTTGTTTTTTTGCAAGCTGAATCATGGTTTTGATAAAATTAGTACCTCTTTTTGAATAAACCCAAGCGGTGCGAAAAATTAAATGTTTAACTTTGCTCTCTTTGATCGATTCTTCTCCGTCATATTTCGTTTGACCATAAACAGATTGTGGGTTTGGCGTATCTGTTTCTATATACGCTCCACTTTTTAACCCATCAAAAACATAATCGGTAGAATAATGTATGAACCAAGCATTTAGCAGTTTTGCTTCTTTCGCCAGAAATTCGACAGCTTTTGAGTTAATTAGAATAGCTTCATCTAGCTCAGATTCTGCCTTATCTACAGAAGTGTAGGCGGCGGCATTAACAATGGCTTCTGGGGAAAAATCGCGGATTAGCCTCGATAAATCATCCAAATTTTGAAGGTTCCCTGTATGGCGATCATAAGCCCTGATTTCTCCCAACGGTGCAAGTGAGCGCCGAAGTTCCCAACCCACCTGACCATTTGCACCGAGGAGTAAAATTTTCATTTTTTCAAATTGAGTGTTTTTCTCACAGTATAAAGTGGACGATTTTGAACTTCAGAGTAAATTTTGCTGATATACAAAGACATCAGTCCAAGTGCAGTCAAAATTACACCAGTCATGATTAAATTGATCACGACAACAAAAGCTAATGGTGTATAATTCCAGTATTCACGGGCAACAATTGTTGTAACAATCATCCATAAAAAAACAGACAATCCGGAACCAGTAATTAACAGACCCAAAACTCCAATAAGTTTGAGAGGAATGGAAGAGTAAGAAATAAAACTATTAAGAGCAAGATTGAGAAGTTTGGTATAGGAATAAACTGGAACTCCGAATTTTCTGGGTTCGGACTGAAAAGTTAGGCTTGTTTTACGAAAACCAAGCCAATCAATAATGCCTCGGAACATCCTTTGGCGTTCTTCCACTTCGCAAAAAGCATCTACAACTTTGCGATCCATAAGGCGGAAATCTGTTGTTTTTGCAAGAATATCTGTTGAGGATAAAAGACGCAGGATAATATAAAAAAAGTTGGAACCGATACGACGTAACCAAGGTTCGTGTTTAGAGGGTTCACGTACCATTTCCACCACCTCAGCTCCTTTTTCCCACTCCAGCACCATATCCGGAATACGTTCCGGGGGATGTTGCAAATCCGCATCAAGACAAATCACAGCATCACCGGAGGCATAATCTACACCTGCGGAAAGTGCGATTTCTTTACCAAAATTACGCGACAATTCTATCACCCGACATTTCTCATCTTGAGTAGATAATTCGTCCAAAACTTGCGCAGACTGGTCCGGACTTCCGTCATCGACAAAAATAATTTCCCAACTATAATCCGAAAGTCGGTTTTCCATAACAGACAGTATTGCCTGATATGCCAGCCTCAAATTTTTCTGCTCACAGTATGCGGGGATGATAAATGAGAGTAGTTTGTTAATCAAAAGAAATTTTGGAAAGAATTACGAAAAACTCCTTTTCAATAACCATCCATAAAGATGTTTACGATAGCGAAAAAAAGTGTACAACATAGTAGATACTAATAAGGAAGCTGAAACATTTAAGAAAATATTTAAAATATCATTTGGAGAACTCATCTCACTAAAAACAAAAACAAAAACACCTAAAATGAGAACAAATACTGAAATATATAAATAATGATAAATTTCTTTTGCAAGGAAAAAATTAAATAAAACAGTAATCATTCCAACAATAGACATAAAAATGGTAATTTTAGTCAAGTATTCACCTGCTAATAAATACTTTTCTCCAAATAATAGCGTAATAATAATTTCCTTAAAAAAGAAAACAACCAAAACATAACTTGAGCAAATCAGAAATGTTATTCCAAGCATGAAAGCAAGTAAAGGTATTGAACTTTTTCCCAGTTTGTCATTATTGATTACTTCTGGGAAGAAAGCATGTAAAAGAACGGTTGGAAGAAAAAACCCTATTTTCCCTATAATGGATGCAGAAGAATATATTCCTGCCTGATATTCGTCAAAATAATGCTTTACCAGCGGAATGTCCATATATGAAATAATAATCAAAATTCCCCAAGTAATGGCAACAGGAATTGAATAGTGAAACATTTCCTTATAGATTTCTCTGGGGATATGGATATTCTTATTTGTTACACGAGTTGTTTTTCTGGGGATTAAATATATAAATGTTAGGACAATGATAGTCGCAAAAATCTGGGAAAGCAAAGCCGCATTATAAGAGTGACTCAGATAAACTACCAGAACTAAAATAAGCAATAAACGAAAGAGCACTAAAACTGTACTCTGCATAGCATGAGTAACATACATCCTCAATCCTTGCAAAATACTATCATACAATGTATAAACAACATTTAAGAAAATAAGAACAATAAAAATATATATTGGAGTCAGAGAGTCGATTTTCAAAAATAATCTGATATGATCTGCTAGTAAAAAAAGGAAAACAAAAAGTAATAAGTTTGAGAAAAGAACAACAAATTTTATCTTTTGGAGAAGGATATTACGAAAATCAAGATTATCTTGATAACGTATCAAATATTTTGAAACAATAAATGGAATCACTGCAACGAAAGTTACGACCACTAAACTAAGGGAATTGACTGCATTGAAAATTCCATAATCAACCACTTTTAAATATCGGCCTAATATTAATTGCGAAGCATATTGTGCTACACTGGCAGAATTTGCAATAATGAGGATCAAAAAACTGGATTTAACAAAGCTAAATGTCATTGATATGTCGAATCAAAATCATTCATAAATATTGTTTGCCTGTAATAAATCCCTTTACTGAATAAAAAAAACTAACAAAAATCAAAGATATATTGATAAAGGGGAGCAGGAAGATTCTTGGGTTTTTATATTCGTCAAGGTAAACATTTTTTGTGTAGTAAAATGAATAAATAAATATCAAAAAAATTGCAATATATCTGAGATAGGGAGCCAGTAGCATCAAGAGTAAATACTCTCGAAAAAACACGCGGGAAAGTTCCATTATGCTCGTTGTTCCATGTTTTCTAAATAATGCACCTTGGGCTTCAGACAACTGAGCATGTTTCAAGAAATAACTTTTGAGGCTATAGTTCGGATTATTGTCATGGATATGAATGATTCCTGCTTCTGTTTTTTTTAATATCCCAACAGATTCTATTTTCCGTATAATATCACCGTCTTCACCGGCAGAACGAAAAGTAACAGAGTCAAACACTCCAATCTCAATCAAAGTGCTTTTTCTAAAAATGTCAAACTTACCGTCTAAACCGTAAAATCTCTTATCTAATAGTCTTGAAAATAAACATTTCTGCCAGAAATTATATTTGTCCCAAATTTCTCTTGGATGATCAACATAGTGAAAAGCAGCAGCAGTTTCTACTTCATCCATTGCTGATACCAAATGACTCAAAGCATTTTCTTTGAGAATGACATCCTGGTGCATGGTGACAATATAATCTCCTCCAGAAATATCAATGCCTTTATTATAGTTTGCAGCGAGTCCTAAATTTTTTTTGTTGCTGAGTATTTTATTTTTTATTGTTTTGTCATAAAAATAATCTTTCACAATAGAAAATGAATTATCTGTAGAATTATCATTGATAACAATAATTTCAACAAAGTTAGGGTTTTTCTCTATATAATCTTGTTTTAATAATGAATCTATACTTTCTATTATCGTTTTCACACCATTATAGACAGGAATAATAATTGAGACACAATGCTGATCCATATTTTCTAATTGTTTTTTGTTTTAACACAAAACAAACCAAAGGCCAAATTGGGAAGACGATAAGTCAGTATTTGGCTCAAAGTTGCAATAATGAACCATAAAAATTTTGGTTTGTACTTCATTGAAATAAATAAATCATCACCCATAGTTTCATGGTCGATTTCAGCTCGCAAATGCTTGAGTCCAGCTAAACCCTTAAATTTATTGAATCCAAGAGATCTCATTTTGGGGATATCCCATCCTGAAAGATGAACCTGTAGTGGATTATTATCCACTACCTTTTGAGGGAAAAAACCATTTGGTGTGGAAATAATCACTTTTTTTCTGGCCCATTTTTCAATTTTTTTTAAGACCGCCATCCCTTCAGATTCTTCCATGTGTTCAATAACTTCTAACATAATAACAGCATCAAATGAATTTTCATCAAAATCCAAATTGCCTATTTTTTTATTTAAGTATTCACTATGTATTCCCCTTTTTTGATTTGCTTCAAAGTATGGAAGAAATGCCTCAACGCCGACAGAATGTTTAATATTCATGCAGTATTGTAAGGGCGAATCTGGGCCGCATCCTAAATCAAGAACTGATTCGCAATCTTTGAGTTCTTGTTTTAATACATATACATGTGTTGGAAAAATAGTTTCAAAAAGTTTGTTGTGATAAATTGAACTTACTAAATTCATAGCAGATTATAGAAAAATTGGAATACTCAAGAAATATAATTAAACTCAATGGAACCCAATAATTTGGAATTAACTCTTAACTTATATGTGTCAACAAGCCAAATCAAAAAACTTCGTGGAATAACTAAGCAGCCTATGGAAAAAAACCAAAAAAGTGGAGCCAGCAAATTCTTTTTTCTGTACTTAATCAAAAGAAGAATCTCTCTCCACAATACACCCGGTTTGCCATAGTTTTTTAATTGAACCAGCCCCACATAATGAGAAGTCATCTCCTCATTTCCCCATTCCCTTTGCTTTGAAAATTCTTCCTCTGAAAAAACTGTATTAAACATGCTTATCCAAGATTCGGTTGGAGATTTATCATAAATCGAGGTGACAAATCTGGTTTGGCTGTCCTGTATTCCAACCGCAACTGTGTAATCCTTTAAAAACACACATTTATGTTTTTTCAAAATACCGGCAAAAGGATAAATATGTGCAGGAAATACATCATGATGAAAAGGAACTTCAAGGTACTCTCTTCTATAGGCTAACCCTGAAAGCTGTCCCACAGAATCAAAAATTTTGTTAAATTCTTCTTTCCCATCATGTATTGATAAAACAGCATCATTTTCCGGGTCGTATGGAGTCACGGCTCTCACTGGTTTATCCAAGCTGTCATAAAACCAGAAATACGGCCTTGTCACAACACCAACATCATCGTCCAGCAAAAATGCGTCATGTGTTTTTTCCAGGGCGTCATTTGACAAAAAATCATCCTGCGCCATTAAAAAAATAATATCTTTAGTTGCCCTGGAAACGATGGATTTTAGGTTTTCCGGATAGCCTAAATTATGTTCATTATTAGTGTACTTAATTCGAGGGTCATTGTAGGAGTCAAGAATTGCCTTGGTTTTATCACTCTCAGACTTTTTTTCCGGTTTGTTATCATCCCCAATCAGCAACTCATAATTTTCAAATCCTTGCTTGCGGATGCTGTCAATGGCATTCCGTATCAAATGCGATCCTTGATAGACAGGCATACAAATGCTGAAACTTAGTTTTTTGTCCATGCTGTCTTTGCTCACTATTGTAATTTTCTCATCAAATACAATATTCCCACCCGAAACCGTAAATAATACATTCCCAAAGTTAAAATAGGATGTTCCATTAATTTGATAAACTTTCCTTGTTCCACAAAAACACCTACAAAACGATACCAAGGGCTGAGTTGTTTGCGAATATCGGGATCATCCTTTCCCCAATTTTTGGCGTAGATGTCAAAACCTTTGGAATAATAGTTTTTTTTGTTCAGATAATGTTGAAGATTAAAGTCGCCTTCATCGTGTTCAAGGTAAGCATCCACAATAACTGTTTTTCCCAGTCCCCGAATTTTTTTATCAAAATCCCAGTCTTCTGGTCCAGTGAAACGTAAGTCAAATCCTTCCACCTGTTGAAAAGCGGTCTTTGGAACAAACCGTACTGCGTCGATCACTGTACCGTCGTAAAAACTGCGTTCAAATCGCCGAACATTTATCCAAAAACCTTTGCCCACAATGAATTCAGGAATATAGATTCCGGAAACTCCGGCATCCGCTTCACAGCAATTGACACATTTTTCGATCACTTTTTGAGACAGGCGCATATCCGCATCCAAATAAAGGATGTATTTGCCCTGAGCTTTTTCGACTCCGTAATTTCGCTGGGCGCTGCGTTCAGGTCCCAGTTCAAAGACTTTCGATCCATATTCTAGGGCAATTTTCTCAGTTTTGTCTTCGGAATAATTGTCTACCACAATCATTTCCAAAGGCGGCATTGATTGCTGAACAACACTTTCCAAACACGCACCGATGTTACGCTCTTCGTTTTTGGTGGTGACTATGACAGAAACTTCAGGATCAACTTTAGAACTCACGTTGCTACTCCAGTGGCTCTGGATGAACAAGAACAGGTTTATGCCACATAGAATGAATCATCCCTTGAGAATATACCCCGAATAGATTCGGGTGGTATGGAAGATATAAATTAACAGAAATCCTTTTTAACAGTTTTTAGTTCTACACAGCAAAGGGGAAAATTGATGAATTGGTTCGATGGTTTTGTCGGCTCAAAAACACCCAAATCAATTCGGGGGATATTCTCAAAACCTTTCATGATGGCTTAGACCCACAAAAATCCAGTTGTTCAAAAGCACGTAAATAACGGGAGATTAAACTATATCCTAAAATTCGTACCTGATAGGCTCTCATATTTTGAAGCAAATGGGAGGTGTGTGCAGCTCCAGTAGTTAATGCTAAAATCCAATTCTGGGTAAAATAAACGATTCCCGCTACCAAAATTAAGGTTAATTCCCAAGAATGAAGCGGAACGAATATGTTACCGTTTATGTCAAAATATCCACCTGAACGTATAAAAGACCATTGTGGATTCTTCCGGAGTCGCATCCAATAATAAGCAAAATCAAAAAGATGATCAGCATCAATACACCACCCAACTGCTAAAGCAAGCGGAACGCATAGCCAACTGCCTCCAGCCAACCAGCCTAAAATTCCAATCAGTACGGAAAGGGGTAAATGTTCAAGAAGTAAGCGGTTCATAGAAAAAGTTTGTTCAGTCAGCATGCGCCGGTTCGAGCCTTCTGTCGGACTTTCCCTGCTCACGGGTCAAATTAAATATATGTTGACGCACCCTGCGAATCGCCCTTAATCCATAAATAAAAAGGAATTGCCAATCCCGTTTCCGGAAGCTCAATAAAAAGCGGATTTGTCGCAAAATAAATAGCGGATGAAACGCAATCGAATACATTTCACGCACCGCTTGATAATACACATCATGCGGAATTGGTGTTTTCACGATGAGTTTGCTCATATCGTGATCGTCGTAGTTCCGGGTCAGCAAAACATTTTCTCTGAGACATTCTTCATGATATGCCGTGAAATCCAATGGCGTGCAAAGAGTAACTTGAAGGGTGCGGGCCAGTCCGCGGAACATCAAATCTTTGACGAAAGAAACCGTGTGATCGAGTTGATCCTGAGTTTGCCAATAATATCCCACCATGATTGTCAGGTGTGGATGCAAACCGTATTTTGTCATCCAGCTCAAACACCGCTCCACATGTTGTATTTGGTAGCCTTTGTTCAGACGCGCCAAGGTTTCATCATCGGCAGATTCGAGACCAATCAAAACAAAACGGAAGTTGGCCTTGGCCAGCAAAGCAATTGTTTTTTCATCTAAATATTCAAAGCGGGTGTTAAAGCCGAAATAACAACCTTTTTTGTGCAAACCCCGGTCAATGATACCTTGCGCAAATTCACGAGCCTCTTTCCCTCGATACCAAACTCCGGAATCATCGAAAATTTCTTTTACTTCATAATCGTTGACCAGTCGTTCATATTCATCCAGACTTTTTTCAACGGGAAGCATAGAAAAAGTCAGGTCTTCTCCGTTGTAGCGGCAAAATGTGCATTTACCAAACATGCAATCACGGACCACACTGGAAGCGTAAGTTCCAGGAGTTTGCAGATAATTTCCATTTTCTTCCGCATAATCTCTCCAATGTACCACATCTCGGTCGACCAAGGGTGAATTTTCCAGCGGTTCCACTTGCCGAAATCGTCCAGTGTCACGGGTATTACCGTCTTGCATTCGGATCATCAAACCTTCAATGTCACAGGTTTTCCTCCAGTTTGGATGATTATTGTCGATGAATGGAATCAGCTTGGCCAGCACAAAATCTATGTGGTTACTGCACAAAACTAAGTCCGTTGGGGACTCCTGCAAAGTTTCTTCCGGACGGCGCATCGAATGATAGCCGGTCATTATGAATATGGCTTCCGGAAGCAACTTTTTGAGTTCCGTCGTTGCTTTCCAATAAAACTTCATCACAGGAGTTGTGCTTTCAAAAACAACTACATCCGGGGATTCCAGAACCAAATCATCCCGCCATTGTTGGTAGCTTTTCAACTGCGCATTGCCGTCATCCCAAAACACTTGATGCCCTAATTGCTGCAACCATGTTGCTGCTTGGGCCTGCACGACGGGCAACAAATAAGTCGGTTTCTGGAAATACTGAACATTCCGGTTTTGAGAGACCATCGCCTTCTGGCCATGATTATTCACGATGGGAGGATAAGAAATTGCAACTTTCATTTGTTCCTTAAAAAAATACTTCGGACATGATGTTGGACCCAGAAACTTCCTGTTTTCTCAATATGTCATAAACTTCATTTAGCATATGCCTGTTACCGCATAAATAGTAGTGTTTGTCTGCTCCCTGCGGATTTTGTCGCAGATAATCGCTCACACGCCCCTCAAAACATCCACTATTTTCTTGGGAAATACACTGCACATAGCGTTCGGTGGTATAATGGGCGCTTTCGTAGTTTTCTTCCGCAAGGCGTGTACCGTGTAAAATTAGATAGTCCAACTCTGGATAGGTACGAACAAAACTATGAAAGGGAGCAATTCCCGTTCCGGTGGCGATAAAAACGTTTGAATTATTTTCTGGAATAGATTCCGGCAAAGTGAAAAGACCGTAAGCTCCATCAATTTCAATTGAATCTCCATATTTCAAACGTCGTAATGCTGGAGAAACATCACCGTCTTCAACTTCCCGAACCAAAAAAGCAAGCTCGGGTTCCTGTTCTCCTGAATAGGAGGAATATTCCCGATTGATTCCGGTTTTCGGAAGTCCTAAATTAACACATTGTCCCGCACGGAATTCCATGTCCTCACGCTCAATTCGCAATTTAAATGTGTTGGTACTCAATGATTCATTGCTAAGGACTTTGTGTAATGCTTTGTGCATTATTTTGAGATGTAAGGTTTACAAGTTTTGCCTGAAATTCGCAAAAACTGCATGAGGAATGTAAGTCACAGCTTAGACGGAATTACACGTCGGTGAAGTTGTTGTTGGAAGGTGTTTATAGCAAAATAAACAAATTCATTACCTCAACTTACTCACTAGCCGAGATGTAAAATATCCCTGAATGAAACGCCAGCCATACACCAAATGAGAACCGACTAAAACCAGTAAAGTCATGCCTGCAATCCAAAGATCACGGGTTCTTGAAATTATATCTATTATCGCAATTAAAAGATAAACAGCAAGCAAAACTCCCCATATCTGCCAAAATAACGGATTGTCAAAGCCTAAGAAAAAAAGAATTATATTTCCCAACAAGAATGTACTTGGGGCAAAATACAATGGCAGGGCAGAAGTTTGTGGAAAGATTTTGGCAAAGTGACCCCGGTGGAGTCCATAACCGGCAACTTGTTTGAAGTGTCCGCGAAAGGTAGGGCGACGATGGTGATAAACCAACAAGGTCGGCTCATACCAGATTTTGTGTCCGGCTTGAATCAAATCAAGACAAAGTTTTGTGTCTTCTCCTGGCCAAAAATCGTTGTCGAATCCTCCGATATCCATGAAGACATTTTTCCGAATAATCAGGTTTACTGAAGGATAATCCTTCACATAAAAACCTTCCGGAGTCGGTCGGTAGCGGTAAGCCAAACCTCCGCCACCTACTAAGGTTTCATAGAAGATTCCTGAAACAATTTCCTTTTTGGAAGCATCCGGAGGAACCATTCCAGGTCCGCCCAATGCCGCCGGATTTTTTTCAGTGAATGTTTTTTCCGCTACTTTCAACCATTCCAGTGAGGGATAAGCGTCATCGTCCATAAACGCCAAGTATTCAAACTGTGCCTGTTCAGATCCCAGGTCCCGTTTGACGGCTGGACTCACCGCACCAGAGGCAATGATTTTCACACGCTCATCCACAAACGCAGACTCCAAGGAAGGTGGTTTCTCATTTGGTAAAATCAGGACTTCATAATCTTTGTAATCCAAAGCCAGCAAATGCGTTATAGACTCGCGAAGATAATCATTGATTTCCTTAACCGGAATTATGATGCTGAAACCTGTCATTATTACTACTGTTTTTCTGCTATAAATGTAGAATTCCAAGTGGATAATCCTAGATTTTCGCTATCTAACCAGTTTTCCTTAGAAGACAATTTAAATCCCGATGATTCTAACATTAGTTCAATTTCAGGCAGAAAATAGTATCGCATCGGATGGATTTCAGAAATTTGCTGAATGGTGGAAGATGATTTTTCGATAGCTAATAATTTATAATGAACCTCCACTTTATTTTGATTCGGAAACATTACTGATTCCGCAATTCTTATGACTTCTACTGTGTCATCTTCCACATATTTCACACGTGTTTCAGGACGATCTGTTAATACAGCTGGACCATACCAACAATCGAAAAGCAAAATACCTCCTGTTTCTAAATGGATTGCAGCAGTTTCAAGCATTGCTAGTGCATCTGCGTTGGATGTTTGGTAGCTCAAAACATGAAACAATGCGATTACGGCATCAAATTTTTTCCCTATCCGCACACTTCGGATGTCACCTTGTTTGAATTGCGTCGACAGAGGTCCAAAATCCTCCATTTCAGCGCGGGCTTTCTCAATCATCGTTTGGCTTCTTTCAACTCCACACATCTCAAAACCTCTTTTTGCAAGCAATTTTGCGTGTCGTCCTGTGCCAGAACCAAACTCTAATATGGTTTTTATATTTTGTTTTTGTTGTAAAAGTTTTGTTTTTACATAATCCGCTTCCGCTTCATAATTTTTGTCTTTATACAACAAATCGTAATAGTAACTGTATTTTTCAAAATTCATTTTATTTTTTCCTTAATAATAGTAACTACTTCTTCTATTTGATTATTTTCCAAACCCAACCCGCTTGGAATATAAAAACCTCTATGAGCTAACTTTTCAGCCACAGGAAAGGTTTGGTTTTTGAAAAAACCCATTTTTCTCAAAACAGGCTGTTTGTGCAAAGGCCAAAAAAATGGGCGAGTACCAATATTACTTTCTTCAAGCAAATTCATTGCGGTTTTAGCTTCACATAGTCTTTCATCCATCAGTACTAGCCCATATACCCAAAAAATATTTTTTGCGTAATCAGCATCATCATATGGTAACTGAAATCCTGGGACCTCACTGAGCAATGCTGTGTAATGTCTTCCAATTTCACGTTTTCTTGCAATTGACTCATCCAACCGTTCCAGTTGAGCTAATCCAATTGCCGCTTGTAAATTGGTGATGCGGTAGTTCCAACCAAGTTGTTCATGGATAAATCTTTGTTTGTTCTGAAAACATAAGTTTCTTAACGAGCGGCATTTCTCAGCAAGTTCCACACTATCAGTAACCACCATTCCACCTTCGCCGGTTGTTATGTGTTTGTTTGGATAAAAACTGAAAGTACTTATTTCCCCAAAACTTCCACAAGGCTTTTCACGGTAAGTTTGTCCAATCATTTCTGCTGCATCTTCAATCAATGGTATGCCATGTTTTTCACATATTTTCAGTAAGGGCCCCATATCCACAGGCAATCCATAAATATGAACGGCCATAATGGCTTTGGTTTTTTCTGTTATTTTGCTTTCAATTTGGGAAATATCCATATTCCATGTTTCTGGATCGCTGTCCACCAAAACTGGGATTGCTCCAATACGAACAATTTGATGAATACATGAAATAATAGTAAATGTTGGCAAAATAACTTCGTCTCCTTTCTGAATCCCTAAAGACTCAACCGCAACATCCAAAGCAGCGGTTCCACTGGAAACAGCAATTCCATATTTTCTGCCAACTCTTGCGGAAAACATTTCTTCAAATTGTTTGACAAACGGACCTTCAGAAGAAATCCATCCAGACTCAATACATTCCAACAAATATTTTTTTTCATTTCCAAGTAAGGTTGGAGTATTAACCGGAATCATGTAAGATCTCCGAATTTAATTTTTTTTGAATCAACTGGAGCAAACCTTGTTTTATCTTGTTCCCCTGCATAAGGGCCTTGTTTGACCTCAATCATTTCACAATTTTCTAATATCTCAAATCCATGTCCCCCATAAGCGAGTAAAATCACATCACCTTGTTTTAGAACTGTGCTTTGAAGATATTTTTGACTCTCATCATAGAAATCCACACGAACCATTCCTGATTTTATGAATATTACTTCCTTTGTGAACTCGACTTCTCTCTTGACCGGGTTATGCAAATGAGGCTGAATAACATATCCGGCTGGTCGATTCATGTAAGCCAGTTGTTGTGTATAATTGTCAGGAGTAAAAAATTGAATTCCTTCCTTTTGAAAAGAGGCTCTAATGATAATTGCTAAATTAAGAGAATTATGTGTTATATTTTCAATCATAATATTTTTTATCAATTCAGTTTATCAACATATTGTTCAAAATCTTTGGCAATATATTTCCATGAAAATTTCTTACTTTCTTTCAACGCTTCTTGATGTAAGGTCTCCCAAAGTTGTTCATTTTCTAGAACTTCACATATTTTTTTAGATAATGCATTATGATTATATAAAGGCGCAACTGCGAATCCTTGTTTGAAGGCTTCTCCAAACATATCAAGATCATACCCGACAACAGGCACACCTGCTGTCATTGCCTCTGTAGCCGGCAGGCTCCATCCGTTTTCGTGCCCTGGAATAATACATACTTTTGAGGACTTAATAATAGAGTAAACATCCTCGTCTTTTTCGATTCTTCCAAAATATGTAATATTTTTATTTAAATTAAGGCTAGAAATTCTATGTTTAAATTTAGAAATGATGCCTTGATCACCACCTCCAATTACAGCTAATTGGTAATGTTTTCTGCTTTTTACAATTTCCGCCCAAACCTCAAGCAAATCAAATGCTCCTTTTGTGTGTACAATTGTTCCAAGAAAGAAACTGTCGAATTTTTCAAGATTTGCTTGAGCGGATTGAATCAAATCTTCGTTCACTCCAGCATTAAGAACTTTGGTTTTTTCTCCCGGGAAATCCATTTGATGTAATATTTTTCGTGTCCCTGCCAAAGTAAGAATTAAATCTGACTTGGATTTTATAAGTGGTAGACTAATGTGTTGTGCTATATATGAAAAAAGGTTATGTGAGAATTTACCTTTTCTAACAAGTGGAGATTTGTTTATGTGATAGATCCGACTAATCCAAAAAATTCTATGATTAATATATTTATGAATAAATACAGGGATTGTGTCAGGAAACAAATCACTTGAAGTATAAATCAGGACTCTTTCGTTTTTTTTATATATTTTAAAAAATAGAGAAAATAATTGAAATGTTCTCAAAATATATTTCACGGGCGCAAACCATAATTTATCTACATCTAAAATATCTTCAATTATATGATAGTCTAAACAATTACCGGATTTTTGCCACAATGATTTCCCTATATGGTTTGTTATTACAACAAACTTGATTTTTGGATTAAGGTAATTTGACAATTTAGGTAGAAGGATATCACCTCCACTAATATTTTTATCATCTAAAATTGTGTTGGAAATAACGTATATGATCATGGAATACAGAGAGGGTTAATTTATATAAAAAATATCTGAGTAAAACAACCATCAAAGAGTCAGTTTTAAAATGGTAATTTTTCAGGCGCACTCAACTCCATAACTATCAGCAATAGCCCGAATCAAAGGTAACATTTCTTCATTGGAAACATTAGTGATTTGCAAATCAAGTTGCACTTCATTCATATTTTTCTTTTTCATCTCAAAAAAAATCTCAGATAAATCGACACACAAATATTGAAACGCAACAAGATTATCCGGATCATGTTTCCCTTTGATTAAAACTATGGGATGTTCTTTAGTTTCGTCCAGTTCCACCTCAAAATTTTTGGAGTTCAGGAAGCGTTTCAGCCAGGTTCTGGTGTTTTCGTTGCTCTTAATTAGGTAAATGAGGAATAGAAACACAATCCCGCCACCAAGCTGTCCATCCTGATGAAACGCAACCCAGAGGAAGGAAAATGACAATGTGAAAGAAATATCTTTAATTCTCCGTTGCCATTTTTCATTTTCTGTTTGTCCTTCGAAGCTGGTAAGCCAATTCCCCAGACCCCAGTTTAGAAGCGCTCCAATAAGCACTGCAGCAGCCAGACGCTGAGCAATGTTATTATAGTTATAAATTTCCGCCCAGCGCAGCTGAGTGACCATCAGGATCGAAATAAAAAATATCAATAATCCGTGGCGTTCTAGAGTTTTCGTCATTGTATGCCTTTTTTTAGATTATCATAGTCGTGCCTAACCATGCTGAGTGCCAGTTCTGTAAAAGTCACTTTTGGTTCCCAACCTAATTTATCCCGTGCTTTTGAAGGATTGGCTACCAATATTTCTACTTCTGCAGGACGAAAAAAACGCGGGTCAATAACAAGGTGGTCTTGATAATTCAACTTAAGTTCTTCAAAGACAATTTGCACAAACTCCCTAACCGAATGCGTTTCTCCAGTACCAATGACATAGTCATCCGGATTTTCCTGTTGCAGCATTGTGTGCATCATCTTCACATACTCTCCGGAAAAGCCCCAATCTCTTTTCGCTTCAATGTTTCCAAGCCGCAGTTCTTTTCCCAGTCCCAGTTTGATACGTGCCGCAGTGGAAGTGATTTTTCGGGTGACAAACTCAAAGCCTCTTCTGGGAGACTCATGATTGAACAGTATTCCTGTACATGTGAACAGATCGTAGGCTTCACGGTAATTTCGTGTAAGCTCAAAACCAGCCACTTTGGTGATGCCGTAGACTGAGCGGGGATGGAATCTGGTGGTTTCACTTTGTGGAGCTTCCTCAACTTTACCGAACATTTCTGAGGAACCGGCGAAGTAGAATCGACATTCCGGAGAAGAATCTTTGATCGCAGCCAGCAGATAATGAGTCCCGTTGATGTTCGTCTGCATCGTTGAAAACTCGTCTTCAAACGAAATTGAAACAAAACTCTGCGCGGCAAGGTGATAGCACTCATCAGGCTGAACATCACGTAAAATTTTGTAAAGCGTCGGAAAGCTTTCCAAAGTTCCGGAATGCAAATGTAAAAGGTCTACAATCGGCAAAATACGCCATAAATGATGAGTCGGATCTTCCAGTGCCACACGGCGTACTATGCCGTGGACTTCGTATCCCTGGGAAAGTAAATGTTCCGCTAGATAACTCCCGTCTTGTCCTGTGATGCCGGTAATAAGCGCTTTTTTCTGTTTCATATTTTTCTCTTCGTCTTGATTCTGTAACAATTTTGCAATTACCTCAACAAATTACTTAAGTGTTTTTTATATCGATCTCCCATTGTTGTTGTACTAAAAGAAGTACGAATCATTTTTTCACCTTTTTGGGCAAGTGATTGCGCAAAGGTAGAATCTTCGACCAGGTCCAGCATGTAATCACAGGCTTGCTGGACATTTGGTTCGGCCCACATTTCTCCATGAGAAAATAGGTAATCTCCCGGCTGTACCGGGACAAGTTCGTAGTCTACTAAAAGAGCGGTTGCTGATGTAGTGAAATCCATATTACCGGAATAACCGGTCGTGATAACGGGTTTACCCATAAGCATTGCTTCGGCCAATGTGAGACCAAAACCTTCTGAGCGGTGGAGTGAGACATAACAGTCACAACATTTCATCAAGGCAGTGTTTATAGAATGAGGCAGTACTTCATGAATTTGCAAAATTCTTGAATCGCCACCAATTTTGTTTTTTAATCGGTTACACTCTTTTTCATGACGTTCTCCGTTGATGGACTTGATAACCAAAGTGACAGGGATACTGGAAGGCCCTGGGAATGCCAATCTAAAAGCTTCAATAACAGCGTCAGGGTTTTTTCTCGCCACATGGGAATCAAAATCAAACATGAACAAGAAGACAAAATTATTTTCCGGAATTTGAAATTGAGTGCGGCATATGGATTCCAACTGGTAGGTAACAATAGGTAGCTGTAAATCATGAACCGGAAGTGACGTGGAGCGCCGAAACATTTGGCCCATAAAGCTGCTCATGGCCCAGATTTCGTTTATTCCCTCCAGGCAGACAGTCAACTGCTCTGGTAATCGGCTCAGTTCCCACGCACCGTAGAGAATGTTGTAACGACCTTGAAAAAACTGCTTCCCTAATATTTTCTTCAAAAGAGGAAGTTGATCTGCACCAATGCAAAAAATATTGACCGAATATTCCGGAAGATGCGTGAGCCATTCATCCAAACGGTTGTCATTCTGACTGGCTTGTGAACTGGGATTGAAATCAAAAACACCGAACGGAATTTCAGCCTCTTTAAAAGCCAAAGCGGGAAGACGCAATAATGAGCCAATTCCAAATTCTCCACGTGGATATCCTACTAAAAGGACTCCTTTTTTTTTCGGAAGCTCAAGAGGCCTGAAACGCCTCTTCTTCCACCAGCAAAATTTCCAGTGCCAAATTAGTAAATCATCCCGTTTTTTCCCCAACCACGAACGGCATTTTTTCGGCAATAATCGGCGAACAAACCTAAGCAAAAAGTTCATTATTTTTGTATCCTAAAATGTCACTATTGCCTGTATGAGCCGATAAAAAATTTTCTTCCAATAATGCTCTCTACCTCACAATATAAATTTGTGAAGTGGCCCCGTGTCAAACTCCGCCAAGGGCCGATTTTTGGATTGGTGTAGCTGGACTGAGGCCTTTGGAGCGAATTGCCAGTCGATTGAGGGCATTAAGAAAAGCGAGGGCACTGGCAACAACGATGTCTGTGTGAGCCCCGCGTCC
>Ga0315339_1000660_pt1 | contig 39416 bp, 49 predicted proteins | sample ASW17metaG_FD_204514 | JGI IMG/M metagenome (GOLD analysis project Ga0315339, IMG submission 204514) | Ammonia-oxidizing marine archaeal communities from Pacific Ocean, United States - ASW #17 | ecosystem: Environmental > Aquatic > Marine > Oceanic | place: USA: California | collected 2016-12-05 | reverse complement strand
TAGTCAAAGGTGATCAGAATTTTGAATCAGGCACTCCAGAATCATTTAATGTAATGGTTAAAGAGCTCCGTTCATTAGGATTAAATTTAGAATTTAAAGAAAATTCTAAACAACAAGAAGAAATAAAAAAATTGGTGGTTAATAATGAATAAAGAATTGATAAATATTTTTAATCAAAATTTAGGAGTTAAATCTTTTGATAGTATAAAAATTTCTATTGCTAGTCCTGAAAATATTAGATCATGGTCTTTTGGAGAAATAAAGAAACCAGAAACAATTAACTATAGAACTTTTAAGCCTGAAAAAGATGGTCTATTTTGTGCAAGAATTTTTGGACCAGTTAAAGATTACGAATGTTTGTGTGGCAAATATAAGCGAATGAAATTTAGAGGAATTATTTGTGAAAAATGTGGAGTAGAAGTTACTTTATCCAAAGTTCGAAGAGATAGAATGGGACATATAGAACTCGCAGCCCCAGTATCTCACATATGGTTCATGAAATCATTACCTAGTAGAATTGCTACTTTGTTGGACATGACTATTAAAAATTTAGAAAAAGTTCTTTATTTTGAACAATTTATTGTTGTTGAGCCTGGATTAACTGATTTGAAAAAAGGAGAAATAATATCTGAAGATCAGTATATAGACTATCAAGATCAATATGGTGAAGATTCATTTAGTGCATCAATAGGAGCTGAAGCTATTGAACAAATGTTGCAAAATATAGATTTAGAAACAGATTTTGAACAATTAAAACAAGATTTACTTGAAACAAAGTCAGAACTTAAAAAAACAAAAATTACAAAACGTTTAAAATTAATTGAGAATTTCCTTACTTCAAAGAATAAACCAGAATGGATGATATTGCGCGTATTACCTGTTATTCCTCCTGAGTTAAGACCACTTGTACCATTAGATGGAGGAAGATTCGCTACTAGTGATCTGAATGATTTGTACAGAAGAGTAATTAATAGAAATAATAGATTAAAAAGATTAATTGATCTTAGAGCCCCTGATATTATTGTAAGAAATGAGAAAAGAATGCTTCAAGAGTCAGTCGATGCATTGTTTGATAATGGAAGAAGAGGAAGAGTAATTACTTCAACAAATAAGAGACCTCTAAAATCTTTATCAGATATGCTGAAAGGAAAACAAGGAAGATTTAGACAAAATCTATTAGGTAAACGTGTTGATTATTCAGGACGATCTGTGATTGTTGTGGGTCCAAATCTAAAGTTGCACCAGTGCGGCTTACCAAAAAAAATGGCATTGGAATTATTTAAGCCATTTATTTTCCATAAATTAGATATTTACGGATGGGCAAATACTATTAAAGCCGCAAAGAAATTAGTAGAAAAAGAAGATCCTAGAGTTTGGGATATTTTGGAAGAAGTCATAAGAGAGCATCCAGTTTTATTAAACAGAGCTCCAACATTGCACAGATTAGGTATTCAAGCGTTTGAACCAATTTTGATTGAGGGAAAGTCAATTCAATTACATCCTCTTGTATGTACCGCATTTAACGCTGATTTTGACGGAGATCAAATGGCCGTACATGTTCCATTAAGTCTCGAAGCACAGCTTGAAGCAAGAGTATTAATGATGAGTACAAATAATATTTTATCACCTTCAAGTGGTAAACCAATTATTGTACCTTCTCAAGATATTGTATTAGGTATTTATTATCTTTCAATAATGAGAGAAAACCAAATTGGCCAAGGAAGATTTTTCTTAGATTTAAATGAAATTATAAAAGCTTTAGAAAACAAAGATATCTCTCTTCATTCAAAAATTTTTGCTAGAGTTAAAGATTTTGAAAATAATTATAATAGGATAGAAACAACAGCTGGGAGAATGATATTAGGTGATATTCTTCCATCCGATAAAAATATTAATTATAATTTGATAAACAAAATTTTAACAAAAAAAGAAGTAAGTAACATAATAGATACTGTGTATCGTTTTTGTGGTCAAAAAGAGACAGTTTTATTTGCAGATAAAATAATGGGTATTGGATTTAAATATGCAGCCAAGGCAGGTATTTCTTTTGGTAAAGATGATTTAATCATACCTGAAGATAAAAATTTATTACTTGATAAAACACAGGAAAAAGTTCAAGAATATGAAAATCAATATCAAGATGGCCTTATTACTCAAGGTGAAAAATATAATAAAGTAGTAGATGCTTGGTCAGATTGTACTAATCAAGTTGCAGATAAAATGCTTGAGACTATATCTAAGCCAGAAGATGATAAGCCTATTAATTCAGTTTATATGATGGCACATTCAGGAGCCAGAGGTTCTGCCGCTCAATTAAAACAGTTAGCTGGGATGAGAGGTTTAATGGCGAAGCCTTCAGGAGAAATTATAGAAAATCCAATTAAATCGAATTTTAAAGAAGGATTATCAGTTTTAGAATATTTTACGTCTACACATGGTGCAAGAAAAGGGCTTGCAGATACTGCATTAAAAACTGCTAGTTCAGGTTATTTAACACGCAGATTAGTAGATGTCGCGCAAGATGCTGTAATAAGAGAAATTGATTGTGGAACGATTAATGGTGTGGTTGTTGAAGAAATTGTTGAATCAGGGAATATCACGTCTCCATTATCTGAAAGAATTTTGGGAAGATGTCCCGTTGAAGATATTAAAGATAGTGAAGATGAAATTATTGTTTCTAGTGGTCAAATTATTGAGGAAACTCATTTAGAAAATATTAATAAAATGTCTCTAAGATCAATGAAAATTAGATCAGTTTTAACTTGTGAAAGTCACGAAGGAATATGTACAAAATGTTACGGGAGAGATCTTGCTAGAGGAACAGCAGTAAACATAGGCGAAGCTGTTGGAATAATTGCAGCTCAATCTATTGGAGAACCAGGTACACAACTTACAATGAGAACATTTCACATTGGTGGAGCAGCAAGTGCCTCTGTTGAACAATCATCAGCATCCTCACCTATAGATGGAGAAGTTAGAGCTGAAAATTTCAAATTTATTGAAGACAAAAGTGGTAACAAAATTTTATTAACTAGAAATGCAAAAATTAAAATCTTTTCTAATAATGAAGAAAAATTTTCATTAAATATCCCTTTTGGATCAAGAATACTTTTTAAAGATAAAGATAAAGTAAAAGGAAATCAAATGCTTGCAGATTGGGATCCTTATACACTCCCTATTATTGCTGAGAAAAATGGATTTATTAAATATATTGATCTTAAACAAGGAATTTCATTTAGAGATGCTGTTGATGATACAACTGGTATATCAAGTAAAATAGTCATTGATTGGAGTCAAAATCCTAAATCTAAGAATTTTAAGCCATCAATTAATATAGTGTCATCCTATAGTGATGATTTAGAAATAGATATCGAGGATAAAAATGTATTTTCATATCCGATGTCGATAGATACTATTCTTAGTGTAGAAGAAGGAGCAGAGGTTGAAATAGGCCAAGTTATTGCTAGGATTCCAAAAGAGTCTTCCAAAACAAAAGATATTACTGGGGGTCTTCCTCGTGTAGCAGAATTATTTGAGGCACGTAAACCAAAAGATCCTTCTATTATGAGTGAAATTGATGGAAAAATATCCTTTGGAAAAGATTTTAAAAATAAAAGACGTTTAATTATTACTAGCTTGGATGAGAATGAAACTTTTGAAATACTCATTCCAAGAGCAAAATATTTAAATGTTCAAGAAAATGATTTTGTTAAAAAAGGAGATACTTTAGTTGATGGAACACCAGTTCCTCATGATATCTTACGTATATTGGGAGTTGAAGAATTGGCCAGATATTTAGTTAAAGAGGTTCAGTCTGTATATAAGCTTCAGGGTGTTTATATTAATGATAAACATATTGAGACTATTGCAAGACAAATGCTACAAAAAGTTCTTATTAAGGACTCAGGTGACTCTGGCAAGCTTGCTGGCGAACAAGTTCAAAAGAAAGATCTCTTAGATTTGAATAAGTTACTTGAAAGTGAGGGAAAAAAACCTGCTATCTATGAAAATATACTTCTTGGTATTACAAAGGCAAGTTTACAAACTAATTCTTTCATTTCAGCAGCTTCTTTCCAGGAAACAACTAAAGTTCTAACTGACGCTGCAACTCAAGGAAAAACCGATACTCTATATGGATTAAAGGAAAATGTTATTGTTGGTAGATTAATTCCTGCAGGAACAGGAAGCATGACAACTTTATATAGTGAGATAGCAGAAGCAAGAGACAAGGCTAAACTTGAAGAAAGAAAAAAAATACAGCAGAATACTGAAAATTTAGAGCAATAATAGCTTTTATTCTCTTGACTTATGTTGCCCTTATTAATAGATACGCGCTACTTTTTGTCAATGGTGGTGGAAAATTCATTCCAGACGCTTGACAGTAGGAATGATAAATGCCGACCATAAATCAACTCGTTCGAATGGGTAGAAAAGTTGCTAAAAAAAGGACTAAAGTTCCTGCACTTGATTCATGTCCACAAAAACGTGGAGTATGTACGAGAGTATATACCACTACTCCAAAAAAACCAAATTCTGCACTAAGAAAGGTTGCTAGGGTAAAGCTTACAAACGGACAAGAAGTATCAGCATATATACCTGGAGAAGGTCATAACTTACAAGAGCACTCAGTTGTTCTTATTCGTGGTGGAAGAGTAAAAGATTTGCCTGGTGTCAGATATCATATTTTGCGAGGTAATTTAGACACACAAGGTGTTAGTGCAAGAAAACAAAGACGCTCACTTTATGGCGCAAAAAAACCTAAATAATTAATATAGTATGTCTAGAAGAAGAGCCGCAATTAAGAGAGTGATTTTACCAGATCATAAATTTAAAGATTTAATAATTGCTAAATTTATGAATAGAATAATGACTGATGGTAAGAAGTCAATTTCTGAAAAAATTGTATATGGTGCTTTTGATATAGTTTCAAAAAAAATGGATAAAGATCCCTTAGCTTTTTTTCATGAGGCTTTAGATAATGTTAAGCCCAATCTTGAAGTTAAATCAAGAAGAGTTGGAGGGGCAACTTATCAAGTACCAATGGAAGTAAGACCAAGAAGAGCACAAACTCTTGCAATGAAATGGATTGTTGACTGTGCAGTTAAAAGAAATGAAAAAACAATGAGAGAGCGTGTTGCTGGAGAAATTATTGATGCACATAATAATAAAGGTAATGCAGTTAAAAAAAGAGAAGAAACTCATAAGATGGCAGAAGCTAATAGAGCTTTCTCGCACTTTAGGTGGTAAGATAAAATGACTAGAGCACATCCATTAGATAAATATAGAAATATTGGCATTATGGCTCACATTGATGCAGGAAAAACAACAACAACAGAGAGAATATTATATTACACTGGAAAATCTCATAAAATTGGTGAAGTTCATGATGGCGCTGCAACAATGGATTGGATGGAACAAGAGCAAGAGCGAGGAATAACAATAACCTCTGCTGCCACTACTTGTTTTTGGAATGATCATAGAGTAAATATTATAGATACTCCAGGTCACGTTGATTTTACAATTGAAGTTGAAAGGTCTCTTAAAGTTTTAGATGGTGCTGTAGCTGTTTTTGATGGCGTTGCAGGAGTTGAGCCTCAATCAGAAACAGTATGGAGACAGGCTGATAAGTATAATGTTCCAAGAATGTGTTTTGTTAATAAATTAGATAGAACTGGTGCTAATTTTTTTATGACTGTAGATATGATTTCTGATAGATTAGGATCTCGACCTTTAGTGTTACAATTACCAATTGGTATAGAATCAGATTTTAAAGGGGTAGTAGATCTCGTATCTAATAAAGCAATCATATGGCAAGATGAAAGTTTAGGGGCTAAATTTGATATCGAAGAGATACCCGATGATTTAGTTGAAAAATCAAGAGAATACAGAGAGAAACTTATTGAAGCAGCTGTGGAGGAAGATGACTTGATTATGGAATCTTACTTAGATGGGAAAGAGCCATCTATTGACGAAATTAAAAGATGTATCAGAAAGGGAACAATTAAAGGTAGTTTTGTTCCTGTACTTACAGGTTCGGCATTTAAAAATAAAGGTGTTCAACCTTTGCTTGATGCAGTTATTGATTATATGCCTTCACCTATTGATGTAGATAGTGTCAAAGGTGTTGATGTTAAAGATGGATCAATTGAACTATCTAGAAAATGTGAAGATAAAGAGCCATTCAGTGCCCTCGCCTTTAAGATCATGACTGATCCTTTCGTTGGAAGTTTAACTTTTGCTAGAATATATTCAGGATCTGTATCTACAAAAGATAGTGTATTGAATTCAACTTCTGGAAAAAAAGAAAGTATTGGCAGAATGTTGCTTATGCATGCAAATAATAGAGAAGAAATTAAAACTGCTAATGCTGGGGATATTATAGCTTTAGTAGGCCTAAAAGATGTCACTACTGGAGAAACTTTATGTGATATCAATCAACCTATAATTTTAGAAAAAATGGATTTTCCAGATCCTGTAATTGAAGTCGCAGTTGAACCAAAAACTAAAGTGGATCATGAAAAAATGGGAATAGCATTAGGTAGACTTGCTCAAGAAGATCCAAGTTTTAGAGTTACAACAGACGAAGAGAGCGGTCAAACTATAATCAAAGGGATGGGTGAATTACATTTAGAAATTTTAGTAGACAGAATGAAAAGAGAATTCAAAGTAGAAGCAAATGTTGGAGCTCCACAAGTAGCTTACAGAGAAACAATTTCTAAAAGTACTGATGTAGATTATTCACATAAAAAACAATCAGGTGGTGCAGGTCAATTTGCTAGAGTGAAAATAACTTTTGAACCGGGTGAACCAGGAAGTGGATATGAATTTATAAATAAAATTAAAGGAGGAAATATTCCAACCGAGTATATTCCGGGGGTTCAAAAAGGTCTTATTGCACAACAACAATCTGGCGTAATGGCAGGCTTCCCATGTATTGATTTTAAAGCAACTTTAAATGATGGAGCTTATCATGATGTTGATTCAAGCGTTTTGGCATTTGAAATAGCTTCAAGAGCAGCTTTTAGAGAAGGAATGGTTAAAGCAAATCCAATTTTATTAGAACCTATGATGAAAGTAGAAGTCGTGACTCCAGAAGAATATATGGGTGATGTTATTGGAGACTTGAATAGCAGAAGAGGACAAGTTCAAGATATGACGACTAGAGGAAATGCAAATGTTATTGATGCTATGGTGCCTCTTGCTAATATGTTTGGATACGTAAATAATTTGAGATCTTTAACACAGGGAAGGGCAAACTATTCTATGCAATTTGATCACTATGAACCAGTTCCTTCTGCTGTAGCTGAGGAAGTAAAGGCAAAATTAGCATAATGGAATCTCAGGATATTAGAATTAGATTACGAGCTTATGATAATAAGCTTCTAGATGTTAGTGCAGCAGATATTATAAATACTGCTAAAAGAACAGGGGCAAAAGTTAGAGGGCCAATACCTTTGCCAACAAGAAAAGAAAAATTTACTGTCAACAAATCACCACATGTTGATAAAAAAAGTAGAGATCAATTAGAAATTAGAACGCATAATCGATTGTTGGATATTATTGATCCAACTCCACAAACAGTAGATGCTTTGATGAAGTTAGATTTATCAGCTGGTGTCGAAGTAGATATAAAAATTTGATATGAGAACAGGATTAATAGGAACAAAAATTGGAAGCTCATCTTTTTTTAATGTAGATGGCTCAGTATCCCCAGTTACTTTAGTTAAAATTGATGAATGTGTAGTTTCTTGTATCAAAACAAAAGAAAGAGATGGTTACTTTGCTGTACAGTTAGCAAGCATAGATAAAACTTCAAAAAATCCAAATATAAATAAACCACAAAAAAAATTATTTTCATCATTAAATTTAAAGCCAAAAAAAATAGTAAAAGAATTTCGTGTGGTTGAGGAAAATTTATTAGACGTAGGAACATCAATTAATGCAACTCATTTTGTAAAAGAACAAAAAATTGATGTTACTGGAATAAGTATTGGGAAAGGTTTTGCTGGATCAATGAAAAGGCATAATTTTAGTGGATTACGTGCATCTCACGGAGTTTCAGCTTCACATCGTTCCCATGGTTCCACAGGAAATTGTCAAGATCCAGGAAGAGTGTTTAAAGGAAAAAAAATGGCAGGTCACATGGGCAATGTTCAGGTTACAAAACAAAATTTAAAAATTGTTGATATTGATCAAAGTAATAATTTAATTGTAATAAAAGGTTCTGTTCCAGGGAAAAAAAATACTACTGTATTCATTAAAGATGCGATTAAGGTAAAAAAATAATGAAAAAACAAGTCGTTAACCTATTAAATAAAAATGTATCAGAAATTGATGTGCCCGATTCGATTTTTGGTATTAAAGTTTTTCCTGATTTAATTCATCAGTATATTAGATATCAAAATGCAAAATCACGACAAGGAAGCCATAAAACCAAAACAAGATCAGAAGTAACCGGCAGATCAAAAAAACCATTTGCGCAAAAAGGCACTGGTAATGCTAGACAGGGAAGTTCTAAGCCACCGCATTTTAGAGGTGGAGCTACTTCAATGGGACCTCAAAATAGGGATCACTCATTTTCATTAAACAAAAAAGAAAAAACTTTAGCCTTAAAATGTGCTCTATCTAATAAAGTAAAAAAAGAACAGATTGTTTTTATTGATACATTTTCTATTGAAAATCATAAGACAAAAAATTTATTTAAAAATTTGAAAAATTTTGATTTTAATTCTGCCTTATTTATTCATAATAATGATTCCAAAAATAAAAATTTTGAGCTCGCTTCATCAAATATCCCAAAATTAGCAATGCTTTCAGACAAAGGTTTGAATGTTAAGGATCTAATGACTTTTGATAAAATATTTATTGAAACAAAAGCAGTTGAAGAAATTACTAAGAGACTCTCATGAGAAATAATACTAAACTATTATCAGATGAGCGTGCTTTAAGCATAATACATCGAGCATTAATGACAGAAAAATCTACTAATCTTAATCAGTATAATCAATACTCTTTCATAGTAAGCAAAGATTCAAATGTTTTCGAAATAAGAAATGCAATTGAAAAAATATTTAAAGTTAAAGTAATAAAAGTGAATACATCAATTTCAAGAGGAAAAATTAAATCTTTTAAAGGTAATCTTGGATATAGAAAAGATACAAAAAAAGCCATTGTTACACTTGCTGAAGGAAATACAATTGACTCCTCATTGGAGATTAAATGACTTTAAAAATTTTAAAACCAACAACTCCAGGTCAAAGAGGAACAGTATTGGTTTCTAAGTCTCATTTATGGAAAGATGGTCCATACAAAGCTTTGACTAAGTCACAACACTCTTCTGGAGGCAGAAACAACCAAGGTCGAATTACATCCAGAAGAAAGGGAGGCGGGGTTAAAAAAAAATATCGTATTATTGATTTTAAAAGAAATAAATTTGATATTTCTGGAGAAGTAATAAGAAATGAGTATGATCCCAATAGGTCTTCATTTATTAGTTTGATTAAATATGATGATGGAGAATTTAATTATATCCTTGCTGCTCAAAAAGTGAAAGTTGGTGATAAGATTATATCTAGTGAAACAGCAGAAATTAAAGATGGAAATTGTTTACCTTTAAAAAATATACCTGTAGGCACAAGCGTTCACAATATTGAACTTAAACCAGGGGCTGGAGGACAACTGGCAAGATCAGCTGGAACGTCAGTGCAGATTATCTCAAAAGAAGATTTATATGTTCAATTAAGACTTGTTTCTGGAGAAATAAGATTAGTAAATAAAAATTGTTTAGCAACTGTAGGTGTTGTTTCTAATGCAGATAATAAAAATATTAAATTAGGTAAGGCAGGAAGAAATAGATATCTTGGATGTAGACCTAAGGTTAGAGGAGTAGTCATGAATCCGGTTGACCATCCTCACGGTGGAGGTGAGGGTAGAACTTCCGGTGGAAGGCACCCCGTTACTCCTTGGGGACAACCTACAAAAGGTAAAAAAACACGTACTAATAAAAAAACAAATGTATTTATACTTAAAAGAAGGAAAAAATAATGTCTAGATCAGTTTGGAAAGGACCTTTTGTAGATATGACTCTCATCAAAAAAGCAGATAAAGTTGCTGAGTCTGGTCGTAAAGAAGTTATAAAAACATGGTCTCGTAGATCAACCATACTACCACAATTTGTTGGATTAACATTTGGAGTATACAATGGGAAAAAATTTGTTCCAGTTTCTGTAAACGAAAATATGGTTGGTCATAAACTAGGAGAGTTTTCTCCAACTAGAACATTTAAAGGCCATACTGTTGCTGATAAGAAGGCTGGTAAATAAAAATGGATAATAAAATGATAGCTATTGCTAAAGATAATACAATTAGAGTGAGTTGTCTAAAATTAGGAAATATTGTAAAGTCAATTGTAAATTTAAAAGCAAGCAAAGCAGTTACCCAATTAAAATTTTCACAAAAAAGAATTTCCCTAAATGTTTTAAAGGTATTAAATGCTGCTATTGCAAATGCAGAAAATAATAAACAACTTGATATTGATTATCTTTTTGTAAAAGAAGCTTTTGTAGGAAAAAGTTTATCAATGAAGAGATTTAGACCAAGAGCTAAAGGAAGAGCTTCTTCTATTGTAAAACCATTTAGTAAACTTACTGTTGTTGTTGAAGAAAGAAAAACAAATATTAAAAAAGAGGAAAGTAAATAATATTATGGGACAGAAAGTAAATCCAAACGGCATAAGACTTGGTATAAATAAAACTTGGTCATCACGATGGTTTTCAAAATCAAACTATGCAACACTACTACATGAGGATTTAATTATTAAAAAATATGTTGAAGAGAAACTTAAATCAGCAAGTATATCAAAAATTATTATAGAAAGAGCTGCCAAAAAACTAAGATTAACAATTTATAGTTCTAGGCCAGGCATAATAATCGGAAAAAAAGGTGCTGATATTGAAAGTTTAAAAAATATGCTGACTAAAATGTCTAAGTTGGATGTTTTTTTAGATATTAAAGAAGTTCGTAAACCTGAAGTAGAAGCAAAGTTGGTGGCTGAAAATATTGCAACTCAATTAGAAAAACGTATCTCTTTTAGAAGAGCTATGAAAAAGGCTGTTCAATCCTCAATGCGATTAGGCGCTAAAGGAGTAAAGGTGGTTTGTAGTGGAAGGTTAGGTGGTGCTGAAATTGCAAGAACTGAAAAATATCATGAAGGCAGTGTTCCATTGCATACATTAAGAAGCGATATAGATTATGCAACAGCTGAAGCAGAAACAACTTACGGAATTTGTGGAATCAAAGTTTGGATAAATAAAGGCGAAATTTTAAGTAAAGATCCGTATGGTAGTGAAAAGAATCAAGTAGAACAAGGAAGTGTGCGATAATGAATATGTTATCCCCAAAAAAATCAAAATTTAGAAAGCAATTCAAAGGAAGAATACATGGAAATGCTAAAGGAAATTTTCAGCTTCACTACGGTAGTTTTGGTTTAAAAGCTTTAGAGCCTGAGCGTGTGACTGCAAGACAAATTGAATCTGCAAGAAAAGCCATTACACGTCATTTAAAGAGAGCCGGAAGAATGTGGATTAGAATTTTTCCTGATGTTCCCGTATCTAAAAAACCAGCAGAAGTAAGAATGGGTAAGGGCAAAGGTGCTAATGAGTATTGGGCATGCAGAGTTCAGCCTGGTAGGATAATGTTTGAAGTTGATGGGGTAAATATTATTGATGCTAAAAAAGCTATGGCACTTGCTGCGGCTAAACTACCAATTAAATGTAAATTTGTTGAAAGAAACATATAATGAATTCAGCAAAAAAAAATATAGATAATAAGAAAATTAGATCTGAGATTAGTGGACTTAAAAAATCTCTTCTAAATTTTAAATTTCAAAAGTCTACAGGACAATTAGAAAAAACCTCAGAAATTAGAAAGGTAAGAAAAAAAATTTCTAGATTAAAAACTGAAATTAATAAAAAAAATGGAGAAAGCAATGCCTAAAAGATTATTATCAGGAATAGTTATTTCTTCAAATAGTAATAAAACTATAGTAGTTGAAGTAACAAGAAGAGTAAAACACAAACTTTATAAGAAAATTATTAAAAGAGCAAAAAAATATCATGCTCACGATGAAAACAATTCTTTTAAAAAAGGAGATCTTGTTACTATTCAAGAAACAAAACCAATATCAAAATTGAAATCATGGACTATTTATGAAGCTTCTGCTGGAGAAAATAATTAAATGATACAAATGCAATCACATTTATTTGTTGCAGATAATTCTGGAGCTAGAAAAATACAATGCATCAAAGTCCTAGGAGGATCTAAAAGACGTTTTGCTTCAATTGGTGATATTATTGTAGTTTCAATTAAAGATGCTATTCCAAGAGGAAAAGTAAAAAAAGGTGAGGTATTTAAAGCAGTAATTGTTAGAACAAAAAAAGATTTTAGTCGTTCTGATGGCACCAGTATTAGATTTGATAAAAATGCAGCGGTTCTTTTAGATAAGCAGGAAGAACCTATTGCAACAAGAATTTTTGGTCCAGTAACAAGAGAATTAAGAACAAAAAAATTTATGAAGATAATTAGTTTAGCTCCAGAGGTACTTTGATGAATAATAAGATAAAATTAAAAAAAGGTGATGAAGTTGTCGTTCTAACAGGAAAAGATAAAGGAAAAACTGGAAAGATAACCTTGATCAAACCTCTGGATAATAAGGCTATTGTTTTAGGAATTAATAAAGTTAAGAAACATCAAAAACCTGATAGTAATCAGGCTGGTGGTATAGTTGAAAAAGAAATGCCAATTAATATTTCTAATTTAGCATATTTCGATTCAGCATTAAAAAAAGCAGTAAAACTTGGATACAAGTTTAACGATAAAAATAAAAAGATAAGATACAATAGAAATTCAGGAAAAGAAGTTTAATTATGACAAGATTATCTGAAGAATTTAAAAAAAATATAAAGGACAAAATGATGGAAAAATTTCATTATAATAATATTTATCAAATACCTAAAATTTCAAAGATAGTCCTAAATATGGGAATTGGAGAAGCTAAAGAAGATACAAAAATTTTAGATAAAGCTCAGGATGAATTATCACTTATAGCAGGACAAAAAGCGGTAAAAACAAAAGCAAAAAAAGCTATTGCAGCTTTTAAAATTAGAGAAGGCATGGCTTTGGGAGTTTCTGTTACATTGAGAAATAAAATTATGTATGAATTTTTAGATAGATTGATTAATATTGCCATTCCAAGAATAAGAGATTTTAGAGGTCTTAATTCAAAAAGTTTTGATGGTAATGGTAATTATACTTTAGGAATAAAAGAACAAATTATTTTTCCTGAAATTAATTATGATAAGATTGATAAAGTTCGTGGTTTGGATATTACGATATGTACTACAGCCTTTAACAATGAAGAAGCATTAGAATTATTAAAAAATTTTAATATGCCATTTCCGGCAACAGAAACCAATTAGGTAAATTTATGGCTAAACAAAGTTCAATTCAAAAAAATTTAAATAGAAAAAAAATTGTATTAAAATTTAAAAATAAGCGAAAAGAATTAAAGAAAAAAATAAAGAACAAAGATTTGACTATGGAGGAACGTTTCAAATTTCAATCAAAATTAAATGATTTGCCTAGAGATAGTTCAAATATTAGGGTTCGTAATAGATGTAAAATAACAGGTCGTACTAGAGGGGTTTATAGAAAGTTTGAACTTTCAAGAATAAAATTAAGAGAGTTATCAATGGCTGGATCACTTCCTGGCATTGTTAAATCTAGTTGGTAAGGAGAAAAAATTATGGCATTTAATGACTCATTATCTGATATGTTAACAAGAATTAAGAATGCTCACAGAGCAAATAAAACATTTACTTCTTGTTATAAATCTAAACTTAACTCAAATGTTCTGAATGTTTTAAAAGATGAAGGATATATTCGGGATTTTAAAGACGTAGAAATACGAAAGGGAATTAGTAATATTAAAATAGACCTAAAATATTATAATGGTGCTCCAGTAATTAAACGTATCAAAAGAGTTTCTAAACCTGGCATTCGTGTCTATTCTAAAATTATTGACTTGCAAAAATCATATGGCGGATTAGGTATTTCAATTTTATCTACTCCTAAAGGAGTAATGTCAGACCAGAAAGCTCGAGATAATAATGTTGGCGGTGAAATATTATGCGAGGTATTTTAATATATGTCTAGAATAGCTAAAAATAGCATCAAAATACCTGCCGATACAGTATGCAAGTATGAGAATAATATTTTATTTGCAAAAGGAAAATTAGGTGAAATTAGCTTGAATATAAATTCACTTTTTGAAATAAGCTTAAAAGAAAATGAAATTTTTGTCCTACCTAAGAATGAAAAAGATAAAACTAATCCTATATGGGGAACAACAAGAGCTCATGTATTCAATATTGTTAAGGGCGTAAGTGAGGGTTTTAAAAAAACACTTGAGTTAAATGGAACTGGTTACAGGGCTTCATTATCTGGTTCTAAATTAAAGTTACAACTAGGTTATAGTCACGATATAAATTTTGAAGTGCCTAAAGAAGTAAAGGCTGAATGTCCTAAACAAAATATTATTAAATTAAGTAGTGCTAATAAAGAAATTTTAGGCGCTGTTGCAGCAAACATTAGGTCTTTTAGAAAACCTGAGCCATTTAAAGGCAAGGGTATAAAATATGAAAACGAATTTATTTTTAGAAAAGAAGGTAAGAAGAAATAATTTATGAAAAACTCACGTAGACAAAATAGAATAAGGTATAAATTAAAAAAAGTAACTGATAAAAAAAGATTATCAGTTTTTAAATCAAATAATCATATATACGCTCAAGTAATTAATGATGAAAAAGGAATTACTTTAGTAAGTGCATCATCTATTGAAAAACATTTACGTAAAGAAAAACAAACTAAAAAAGAATTGGCTGAAAAAATTGGAACAGAAATTGCAAAACGATCATTAGAAAATGGAATTAAAGATGTTGCTTTTGATAAGGGTAAATACAAATATCACGGTATCATTAAAATATTAGCCGATGCTGCTAGAGCTGGTGGTTTGAACTTTTAAAGGAATTTATGTTTGAAAATGAAAATAAAGAATTTACTGAACATTTAGTTACAATTAATCGTGTAGCTAAGGTTGTTAAAGGTGGTCGCAGATTTGGTTTTGCAGCTATAATGATTGTAGGTGACAATAAAGGTAGAGTGGGATACGGAACTGGAAAAGCAAAAGAAGTCCCAGAAGCTGTTAGAAAAGCCACTGAAAATGCTAAAACTAAAATGATACGCGTACATTTAAAAGATAATAGAACTTTACACCATGATGTGGTAGGCCGTTTTGGTGCAGGCAAAGTAATTTTACGTTCAGCAGCACCTGGTACAGGTATAATTGCTGGAGGTCCTATGAGAGCATTATTTGAATCTCTAGGCATTAAAGATGTGGTTGCAAAATCTACGGGAAGCTCGAACCCTCACAATATGATAAAAGCAACATTTGATGCATTTAATAATTCTGAATCTCCTAAAAGTATTGCAGTAAAAAGATCAAAGAAAATTTCTGAGATTACTTCAACAAAGGTATAATATTAAAATGGATATTAATGAATTAAAATCAAATCTAACTTCAAATAAAAAAAGAAAAAGAGTAGGTAGAGGCTCTGGTTCAGGACTTGGTAAAACAGCAGGACGTGGCGTTAAAGGTCAAAAATCAAGATCTGGTGTTTCAATAAGTGGATTTGAAGGTGGACAAATGCCGATATATAGAAGACTTCCTAAAAGAGGTTTTAAAAATCCATTTGCAAAAAAAATTCAATCTATTAATTTTAACCAAATTAAAAATATATTAGAAAAATATAAAATTAATGCAAAAGAAATTAAAGAAAATAGTCTTTTTGAAAAAAAAATTTTAAATAAATCAAAAGGCTCTTTAAAACTTTTAAATATTGGAGAACTATCCTTTCCTATTATAATAGAAGTATCTTTTGCTTCAAAAAAAGCAATTGAAACAGTTGAAAAAAATGGTGGAAAAGTAAACCTTATTAAGGTTTAATAATTTATTATGGCAACAGCTGCTGAAAAATTAGCAAGTAATTTAAACTTTAGTGCATTTGGTAAAGCAAAAGAGTTACGTAATAGATTATTATTTACTCTTGGAGCTTTAATTGTTTTTCGTTTAGGTACTTTTTTGCCAATTCCTGGAATTAACCCTGTTGCATTACAGCAATTTTTTGAACAACAATCTTCCGGAATTTTAGGTATTTTCGATACATTCTCTGGAGGTGCATTAGGCAGAATGGGTATTTTTGCTTTAGGTGTAATGCCTTATATTTCAGCTTCTATTATAATGACGTTGATGCAATCTAGCATACCTCATTTGAAGACCTTAAAAGAACAAGGATCAAAGGGTAGAAAAACAATTATTCAATATTCCCGATATATAACTGTCTTAATTGCAGCATTACAAGGTTATGGTGTATCTATTGGTTTGGAGTCAATGCAAACATCATATGGAAATATTGTTATTGAACCAGGTTTATTTTTTAAAATTACAACTATAATTACATTAGTAGGTGGAACAATTTTTTTAATGTGGCTTGGAGAACAAATTACTTCTAGAGGAGTAGGAAATGGTATTTCTTTAATAATTACAGCTGGAATTGTTGCAAATCTACCAGGGGCATTTGTTAGCACCTTACAACTTGGAAGAACTGGTGAATTAAGCATTGCTTTTATTTTAGCAATTTTAATCTTAGTTTTGGGACTAATAATATTTATTGTTTATGTAGAAAAAGCTCAGAGAAGATTGTTAGTTCAATACCCAAAAAGACAAGTTGGTAATAAAGTTTATGGAGGACAAAGCTCCCACTTACCTCTTAAGATTAATACTGCAGGGGTTATACCTGTTATTTTTGCTTCTTCAATTTTGCTTTTACCAAATACAATGTCTGGTTTTGGTGCAGGATCTTCAAGTGAAGTTTTTTTATTAATTTCTAGTTATCTAGGTAGAGGACAACCTTTATATTTGGCGCTATTCGCATCGATGATAATATTTTTTGCCTTTTTTTATACAGGCATAGTATTTAACCCTGATGAGCAGGCTGAGAATCTTAGAAAGTATGGTGGTTTTATTCCAGGAATTCGACCTGGAGAAAATACTTCTAAGTATATTGATTTTGTATTAACTAGATTAACTACTGTTGGATCATTATATTTAGCCTTAGTAGCATTACTCCCTGAATTTTTACTTTCTAAAACATCAATTCCTTTTTATTTGGGCGGTACAAGTCTATTGATTGTAGTTGTAGTTATGATTGATTTTATTACACAGGTTCAATCACATCTTTTTCAACACCAATATGAAGGATTATTAAAAAAGACTAAACTAAAAGGTAGAAGATAGATTGATGATACTAATTTTCTTTGGTCCGCCAGGAGCAGGAAAAGGAACCCAGGCTTCTTTAACTTCAAAAAGTTTAAACATACCACATCTGTCAACAGGAGATATATTAAGATCTAAAATTTTAGATAATGATTCTCTCGCAAATAAGTTAAAATTTATTATTGATAGTGGAAATTTAGTTTCTGATGATATTTTGAATACAATCATAGCAGATCGTTTAAATTCTTCTGATTGTAAAAATGGATTTGTATTAGATGGCTACCCCAGAACTATTAAGCAAAAAGATTTTTTAATTAATTTTTTAAAATTACATAAATTAAAAATTTCAAAGATTTTTGAGTTTAAAATTGATGAAAGCAATATAATTAAGCGTATTAAATTAAGATCTAATATTGAAAATAGACAAGATGATAGGGATGAAGTAATTAAAACTCGAATTAATAAATACCTACAAAAAACCAAACCTTTATCAGATTATTTTAGCTTAAATTATCCATTAGATTATCATGTAATTAATGGAAGCCAACAAATTCAAAAAATTCAAGATGATATTTTAAAAATAACTAAAAAATGAAGATTTCCAGTCATAAATTGATGTTTCTTGGCTTGACTTTCATGTTGATTATCATGTATTCACCCTCATTCATTTTAATTTAACATAATAGGCAATTTCTTAGCATGGCTCGAATATCTGGTGTAAACATTCCAACAAACAAAAGAATTCATATAGCTTTAACTTATATTTTTGGAATTGGACCAAAAATTGCTGATGATATTTGTGTTGAAGCTTCTGTTGACACAGCTAAAAGAGTTAATCAGCTGAATGATGATGAAGTTAACAAAATTAGAGAAATCATTGAAACAAAACATTCTGTCGAAGGAGATCTTCGTAGGAAAATATCACTTAATATTAAAAGATTAACCGACTTAGGGTGCTATAGAGGTCTTAGACACAGAAAAAAACTTCCTGTAAGAGGACAGCGAACTCATACAAATGCAAGAACTAGAAAAGGCAAGGCAGTTGCTATCGCTGGTAAGAAAAAAGTAACTAAAGGTTAAAAGATGGCAGAGAAGAAAAAAACTAAAACAAAGGCTAAAAGAAAAGTTACAAGTGGAATTGCTCATGTAGTTTCATCTTTTAACAATACCATTATCACAATTAGTGATGAAAATGGCAATACCTTAGCTTGGTCTTCTGCAGGACACAAGGGTTTTAAAGGCTCAAGAAAATCAACACCTTTTGCAGCACAAATAGCGGCAGAAGATGTTGGAACAAAGGCAAAAGAATACGGACTTAAATCACTTAGGGTTGAAGTATCTGGTCCAGGATCAGGGAGAGAATCTGCACTTAGATCTCTACAATCTATTGGATATATTATTACTTCAATTAAAGATGTTACACCCATTCCTCACAATGGATGTAGACCAAGAAAAAGAAGACGAGTTTAAATAAATAATACAAGGAGTATTGAGTGTTGCAGAAAAATTGGATGGATTTAATTAAACCAAGTAAGATGGATGTTAATGTTCAAGAAAATGACGGCAGTTTTGGAATTTTAATAGCAGAACCTTTGGAGAGAGGTTTTGGTCTCACTTTAGGGAATTCGCTTAGAAGAATTTTGCTATCTTCTTTGCAAGGGGCAGCAATTACATCCATTAAAATTAAAGGCGTTGTTCATGAATTTACAACTATACCGGGTGTAAAAGAAGACTTAACTGATATTTTACTAAATCTTAAAGCTGTTGGAATAAAAGTTCATTCACCTGGATTAAAAAAAATGTATATTAAAACTAATGGATCTGGAGAAATAAGGGCGGGAAATTTTGAAACTGACTCAGAAACAGAAATTATGAATCCCGATCAAATTATAATGACTCTTGATAGTAATGCAGATATTGAACTTGAGGCAAATGTTAATACAGGGAAGGGTTATCTTTCTGCGGAAGTAGCAGAAGATGAAGATAAAATTATTGGTGAAATTAAATTAGATGCTATGTTTAGTCCCGTTAAAAGAGCTTCTTATAAAATTGAAAACAGTAGAGTTGGTCAAGTAACAGATTATGACAAACTTATATTAGAGGTTGAAACAAATGGAGCTGTTTCACCAGACGATGCAATTGCTTTATCAGCAAGAATACTTCAAGATCAGTTACAGCCATTTATTAATTTTGATGAGCCTGAAATCCAACAAGAAGTAAGTTCTCATGATAAACTATCTTTCAATCCAAATCTTCTAAAGAAAGTTGAGGAATTAGAACTTTCTGTCAGATCTGCAAATTGTTTAAAAAATGATAACATCATTTATATCGGTGATTTAGTTCAAAAATCAGAATCCGAGATGCTTAGAACTCCTAACTTTGGTAGAAAATCATTAAATGAAATAAAAGAAGTACTTCAACAAATGGATTTGGGTTTAGGTATATCAGTTCCAGATTGGCCTCCAGAAAATATTGAGGATTTAGCAAAAAAATTTGAGGATCCTTTTAATAAGTAATTATTATGAAACATAGCATTAAACAAAGAAAGTTAAATAGAACAACTTCTCATAGGAAGGCGCTATTGATGAATTTATCAAATGCTTTGCTTAAACACGAACAAATTACAACAACGCTTCCTAAGGCAAAGGAGTTACGACCATATGTTGAAAAAATTATTACTTTAGGCAAAAAAGGTAATTTAGAATCTAGACGAAAAGCAATTTCAATATTACAAGATGAAAAAAATGCAAAAAAAATATTTGATATTTTTGCAGATCGTTATAAAGAAAGAGCTGGTGGATATACTCGTATAGTAAAAATTGGTAATCGTTTTGGAGATAATGCACCAACGGCAATAATAGAATTAGTAGATAGAGATGAGGATGCTAAGGGAAAAGATAGCGGTCCTATAATTGAAAAAAAATCTTCAGAAGAAGAAGAAAATTAAGCTAACCAATTGATTAATATAATTTTGGTGGCATTGGGAGGGGCAATTGGAGCCTCCCTGAGATTTTTTACATCAAATTTGTTTAAATATATTTATCCCAATCTCCCTCTAGGTACTTTTGTAGTAAATGTATTAGGTTCGTTTTTAATTGGATTATTAATGAATTTTCTTGAAAATAAAATTATATCTGAAAATTTTATACGTTATTTTTTAATTATTGGAGTTTTAGGCTCTTATACTACTTTTTCTGCATTCTCATATGAAATTGTTGATTTGTTTAATAATAAAAAATTTATAATATCATTTTTCTATATTCTATTTTCAGTTGGTAGTTGTTTGTTGGCAGCACTTATAGGATATAATTTCAATAAAATATAGTTTTGAAAAAATTTTTAATTAATAAAGAAGACGATCAAGATCTTCGGCTAGACAAGTGGTTAAAAAAAAATTATTCGTCACTTAACCAAAGTTTTATTGAAAAAAATTTACGCAAAGGAAATATTAAAGTTAATAATTTAAAGGTTGTATCTAAATACAAATTACAAGAAAATGATATTGTTATAATATTTAACTATTCTAAAGAATCTTATTATCATCAATCTAAAAATACTAAAAAATTTAATGTTCCAAATAAATATAATGAATTATTTAAATCTTCAATTATTTATGAGAATGATGATTTTTTAATATTAAATAAATGGACTGGAATTGCTACACAAGGAGGTAGTAAAATTAATATTTCTATTGATCATATAATTAAAAATTTATCTATTAAATATAATCTTGTCCATCGTTTGGATCGTGAAACTTCGGGATTATTAATTATTGCAAAAAATCTTAAATATACAAAATATTTTGGAAAACTATTTAAACAACATTTAATTAAAAAAGTTTATATTGCTATTTGCCAAGGTCATCCAAAAAATTCTGAATCTGAGATAAATTTTTCAATACCTGATAAGAAAGATCAAACAAAAAAAAATAATTCTATTACACAATATAAAGTTTTTCAGACAAAAAATAATCTAAGTAATATAATATTTTCTCCAAAAACAGGAAAGACACATCAGCTTAGAATTGTTGCTAAACATCTAGGTTGTCCAATAGTAGGAGATACAAAATATAATAAACAAAATAAATATAACTTAGAAAAATTAAAATTAAATGCTCACATATTAAGATTTACAATTGATAATCAGAAATATGAATTTTTTTCAAAATTTCCTGATCATTTAAAAAATTTTTTTAAAAAAAATAATTTAAAATTATTAACTGTGAAAGATTTAAAAGATTTTTTATAAATTTTTTAATCCTTGTAAAAAATATTTTAAATATAAATTATCAAACTCATTAATAGTAATGTTATTACCTAAAGATCTCATTGAAGTTGTAGAGTATCCTGGAAGTCCACAAGCATCAATATTTTCATAATAATCTAAGTCTGGATTTATATTAAAACTTAAACCATGATAAGTTATCCATTTTCTAACCCTAAGGCCTATCGCTCCAATTTTTCTTTCTTTTTCTAGTTTGATATTTTTATTTTTTACTATCCATATCCCAACTCTTTCAGGATATGTCTTTGCTTGCATATCAAAATCTCTAAGAACCTGGATGGTTGAGTTTTCTATAATGCTTACAAATTTTCGAATATCTTTACTTCTATTTTGGAGATTTATTAATAAATAAACTATTCTTTGACCAGGCCCATGATAAGTAACTTTTCCCCCACGATTTGTTTTTAAAATTGGAATATTAGTTTTTGAACGTACTTCATTATTATTACCACTTGTTCCTACAGTATAAATATGATTATGACTTAGAAACCAAATAAGCTCTTTATCTTTATTTAAATTAATTTTAGCAACTCTTTTTTCCATTAGTTTGAGGGAATCAATATAATCAACATTATTTGTTGAATATTTTATTTCAATATTTTCTCTAATCTTCATTTGTTACTTAGTTGATACTTAATATCCTATCTGATAGTTAAAGGCTATTAAATCTGCGGCCGTGGCGGAACTGGTAGACGCGCAGCGTTGAGGTCGCTGTGGGATTTATCCTATGGAAGTTCGACTCTTCTCGGCCGCACCAACAAAGGAGTAATTTTATGGAAAAGAATCATGTTAAAAGTGAAATTACCTATGAAAAAAACTTATTAGAATTTAATCTACAAAAAGTATTTAAATTAATTAAAAAAGATGATCATTTAGAATTATATAATTTTATAAAAGAAATTCACAATGCAGATATTGCAGAAATAATACAAAATTTAGATGGAGAATTTCGTTTAAAATTTATTTTCAAAATCAAATCATACTTTGATCCGGAGATTTTAACTTATCTAAATGAAAGTATTAGAGAAGAAATAATTGATCACTTAGATATTAAGCAATTAGCTTCAAATGCTAGTGAATTAGATGTTGATGATGCTGTAGATGTTATTGAAGACTTAGAAGAGTCAGACAAAGCTGTTTTTTTAGATAATATTCCAGCAACAGAAAGAAAACTTATTCAAGAAGGATTAACCTATCCAGAAGATAGTGCTGGACGTTTAATGCAGCGTGAATCTGTTACAATGAATGTTTCATGGAATGTTGGAGAGGCGATAGATTTTTTAAGAAATAATAAAGAAAATCTACCAGAAGATTTTTATGAGATATATCTTCTTAATAATAAAAATAAAATTTTAGGAATCGTACCACTTGGTCGTTTAATGGGTTCAAAAAGATCTATTGCATTAGATGAAATTAAAAATAAAAAAACACGAACTATAAATGTTTTAACTGATCAAGAAGAAGTTGCTTATCAATTCACAAAATATGCAATGGTTAGTGCTCCGGTAGTAAATGAAAAAAATGAGATTATTGGTTCGATTACAGTTGATGATGTTGTGGATGTAATTGAAGAAGAAAGAGAAGAAGATATATTAAAACTAGGAGGCGTAGGTCAGGCAGATATTTATGATGCGGTTATTAATACAACAAAATCGCGTTTTTCCTGGCTTTTAATTAATTTAATGACAGCTGTTATTGCTTCTATAGTTATAGGATTTTTTCAAACATCAATTGAAAAGATCGTAGCATTGGCGGTACTAATGCCAATTGTAGCTTCTATGGGAGGTAATGCTGGCACCCAAACATTGACAGTATCTGTGAGAGCTTTGGCTACAAAAGAGCTAACACCATCTAATGCTATTAATATTATAACTAAAGAAACTTTTGTTGGAGGAATTAATGGAATAATTTTTGCAATGATAATAGGCTTTTTATCTTCTTACTGGTTTGAAGATAATTTATTAGGCTGTGTTATTGCAATGGCAATGATATTAAATTTAATAATTGCTGGAATGGCAGGAATTTTAATACCACTGACTTTGAACAAACTTAATATTGATCCTGCCTTAGCTTCAGGAGTAATACTTACAACTATAACTGATGTATTTGGATTTCTTTCTTTTTTAGGTTTAGCTTCTATTCTTTTAATTTAATCGAATACTTTATCTTTGAAATAAAAGAAAAAAACTTGTTACATGTGATATATTATAAGAATGATAAATAAAAAAATTTTAGTGGACTACTTTTTTGAAGGTTCAAAACCTGTAAATCAATTAAAAATTGGCGTTGAGCACGAAAAATTTATTTTAAATAAAGATACTTTATTTCCTTTAAGTTATGAAGAAGAAGGGGGCATAAAAGATATTTTTAAAAGTTTAATTGAACTTGGATGGAGCCCTATTGTTGAAGGGGAATTTGAAACTATTATTGCTTTAAAAAGAAACTCTGAATACATTACTCTTGAACCAGGAGGACAACTAGAACTCTCAGGAGCTCAACTAACAAATATTCATCAAACATGTTCTGAAACTATTAATCATTTAAAAGAAATTAAAGATTTATCAAAAAAATATAATTTTATATTATTAGGTATGGGCGTTGAGCCTAAATTATCGTTACAAGATTTTCCTTGGATGCCGAAAGAAAGGTATACTATTATGCGAAATTACATGCCCAAAGTAGGAGATCTTGGACATCATATGATGCAACGATCCTGCACTTCGCAGATTAATTTTGATTATTCTTCTGAACAAGATATGATTAAAAAATTTAGAGTTTTATTAAATTTTGAATCTGTTGGAACTGCAATATTTGCAAACTCACCTTTTGATCAAGGTAAACCAAGTAAATATAAAAGTTTACGATCTCACTTTTGGCATCATACTGATAAAGATAGAACTGGGATAACTCCTTTTGTTTTTAATGATGATTTTAATTTCGAGGTATACACAGATTATGCCTTAAATGTTCCTATGTATTTTATTAAAAGGAATAATAGATATATTGATATGACAGGATTAACTTTTAATGATTTTTTACTTAATAAAAGCAATAAAGATGGAAAAAAATTTGAACCAACAATTCAAGACTGGATTGACCATATTTCAACCTTGTTTCCTCAAGTGCGTTTGAAACAATATTTAGAAGTGCGTTCAATAGATGCATGTTCTTGGAAAGTAATCTGTTCCCCCCCCGCCTTTTGGACAGGAATTTTATACGATGATCGATCTTTAGATGAAGCTTATAATTTAACTCATAGCTGGACTGATGAAGAAAGATTGTTTTTAAATTTGCAAGTATCAGAACATGGATTAAATACTAAATTTAGAAATACAACTCTTTTAGAAATTGCAAAAAAACTATTATTAATTTCAGAACAAGGTTTAAAAAGGAGAAATAATTTATCTAAAAATATGAAAGATAATGAAGTGCAATATTTATCAGTTATTATAGAAAATATTAACAAAGGTATGTCACCAGCTGATTGCTTATTAGAAAAATATCATGGGGTTTGGAAAAATTCTGTAGAACCAATATATAGAGATTTAATATTTTAATATGAAAAATAAAATTGCAATTCAAATGGATAATATTGAAAGTATTGATCTAGAATTTGATTCTTCTTTTATGATTATGTTAGAGGCGCAAAAAAGAAACTATAGTATATTTTACTATAATCCTCATGAACTATACTATAATGAAGGAGTCATACAGGCATCGGGATATTATGTTAAATTAAATGAAAATGATAAAAAATATTTTCAATATTCCTCAGATAAAATTTCAGTTAATTTAAAAGATTTTAATTTTCTTTTTATTAGACAGGATCCTCCCTTTAATATGAATTATATCACTTCAACATATCTATTGGAATATTTACCTAACTCTACAATTATTGTTAATAATCCAACATCTGTTAGGAATTTTTCTGAAAAAATTTTCCCTTTTCAATTTAAAGAATATATGGCGCCTACAATAGTCTCACAAAATATTGATACTTTAAAAGCTTTTTTAATTAAATATGAAGATATTATTACCAAACCTCTGTATGGAAATGGTGGAGAGGGAATTTTTAGGTCAACTATTGAAGAGGGCAGTTTAAAAGGTATTAATTTAGACAAAAAAATTTTAGACGAACCAATTATGGCACAAAGATTTATCCCCGAAATAAAAGATGGGGATAAAAGAATAATTTTAATTGATGGCGAATATGCAGGGTCAGTGACAAGGATTCCTTTAGAAAATAATATTAAAGCAAATTTTCATGCAGGAGGAAAACCTAAAAAAACCAACTTAAAAAAACGTGATGAAGAGATTTGTTTAGCTTTAAAACAAACATTAAAAGATAATGAATTATTTTTTGTTGGCATAGATATAATCGGAGATTATTTGACAGAAATAAATGTCACTTCACCAACAGGTATAAAGCAGATAAATCAACTAAATAACGCCAAAATAGAAAAATTATTTTGGGACAAGCTTGAAACAAAATATAATATAGTTTAATTAAGTTAATAGAAAAGGAATTGTATGAAAAATAATGCTTTATTGATTGATAGAATATTTCCAACTCATGGAACTTCAACTTATGTAAAAAATATCATATTAATATTGTTTGCAACTTTGCTATTGGCAGTTTCAGCAAAAGTACAAGTTCCTTTTTGGCCAGTTCCAATGACAATGCAGACGTTTGTTGTTTTTCTTATAGGGATGACTTATGGATGGAGACTTTCATTTTTTACACTTTTGACTTATTTGGCTGAAGGAGCGGCAGGATTACCTGTTTTTGCATCAGGTGGAGGATTAATGTATTTAATGGGTCCAACGGCTGGATATCTTTATGGAATGTTTTTTGCAGCTGTAATAATTGGTTTGTTATCTGAAAGAGGTTTTTCAAATTCCTATTTAATGAGCTTTCTATCTCTATTAATTGGATCTGTATTTATTTTTACTTTAGGAGTTGGATATTTAGGATTTATTATTGGGTATGATAAAGCAATAAGTGCTGGCTTAATGCCTTTCTTGCCCAGTGAACTATTTAAGATAGCTTTAGCAGTTGTCTTAGTACCCTCATTATCAAAAATTTTTAAATAAGATATTTTTCAATGAAAATTGGAATTGATTTGGGTGGAACCAAAACAGAATGTATACTTATTGATAATTTAGGAAGAGAATTAACTAGACAGCGTATCAAAACTCAAAAAAATTATGAGGGAACAATTGATGGAATTATATCACTAGTTAGTGATATTGAAAATAAGTTTGGAAAAACTGAATCAATTGGAATAGGTATGCCGGGAGCAGTTTCAACTGAAACATCTTTAATTAAAAATGCTAACTCTATTTGGTTAAATGGAAAACCTCTAAAAAAAAACCTAGAAGAAAAACTTGGACGAAGTGTTAATTTAGAAAATGATGCTAATTGTTTTGCATTATCTGAAGCAGTAGATGGAGCAGGTCAGGGTAAATTAATTGTTTTTGGAGTTATTATAGGAACAGGAGTTGGTGGAGGAATAATTGTAAATCAAAAAATTCTTCGAGGTATTAATAGTATCTGTGGTGAGTGGGGTCACATTGCGCTTCCTAATAGAACTAATGATGAAAAAAAATATAATAAAAAATGCTATTGCTTAAGAGATGGTTGCATGGAGACATATGTTTCAGGTCCTGGTTTTGCAAATTGTTTTAATTTACGTCATAATGCAAATTTAGATTCACATGAAATTATTAAAAATCATCCTGCGAATAAAGATTCTACAAATGCTTTGGCTCAGTATGTTAATCATTTAGCTAGGGGATTATCGATTGTTGTTAATGTTTTAGATCCAGATATAATAGTTTTAGGGGGCGGTATGTCTAATATAGATTATATTTATGAAAGTATTAATGAAGAATTAAAAAAACATGTCTTTACTGATACACTGCATACTAAAATAGTTAAGAATATTCATGGTGATTCAGGCGGTGTAAGAGGTGCAGCTTGGTTAAGCTAAATTCCAGCCATATGAATAAATTTCTGGCTCTTATTGCTATATTATATTTTAATTCTGCAATAGCAAAAAATATAGAACCTTTAAATAATTATTCACTTGAAGAAATTTTTACAGATGAGAAAGCTAGCCATACAGTACTAGAAAGGTGTATTTCTTTATATTCAGCAATAACAGAACTAATTAATAAAGAACATCCAGAATTAGCAAAATCTTTTTTTGAAATGGCAAATACTTTGTATCCATATGGACTTTTATCTTTAGAAAAAGTTGAAAAAATATCATCCAATGAGGCAGAAAAAATTTTCTTTAAAAATATCACCAATCTTTCAAAAATTTATATTGAAGAAATGAATATTAATGGAAAAAAATATGGAAGTTATTTAAGGGGAAGTTTTTTAGGAGATGATCTTAGCTTTTGTCACGAGGTTACAAAATCAATAAATCTTGTAATTTTAGAATCAAATATTGAATAATCCTTATTTAGTTTTTTTCTTTTTTATAATGTAAGTGCCACTTTTATGAAGCTCTAAAAACCACTCAGGTTCGATAACCAATGTTGTGGTATCTTCTTCAACAACCGCTGGTCCATTAATTTGATGACCTGGACTTAATTTATTCCCATCGTATACAGGAGTCTTTATTAAATTACCTGTTTCTGAAAATATTAAATTTCTAGATGTTTTCAATGCATCAGTTATTTGACCTTTATTTTCTAATTCTAAGTAAGTAGGGCGATCAATTTTTCCATATATAGTACTTTCTATATTAACTAATTCTACTGAACTTTCTATTTCTGAATAGGTGTACAGTTCTTTATGTCTGTTATGGAATGCTTCTTTTATATTTTTTAAAGTTTCGTTAGTTATTTCAAAAAAATCAATGTTTACCGTACATTCATGTATTTGACCTACGTAACGCATTTCTAAACTTCTATAAATTTTAATATTTTTTTCTTCAAAACCATCCTTATTAAGATATTTAATTCCCTTAGATTCAATTCCTTTAAAAGCATTATTTATTTCCTCTGCTGCTTTTAATAAATTTAGCCTAGTAGGTATAGTTGCCATAAAATTATATTTTACATCTGAAATAATTTGCCCATAAGCGCATAATCCTGAAGATAATTTTGATACAAGTACAGTATCAATGCCCATTTCTTTAGCTAAAGCAGTAATGTGTGCCCCAGTGGCACCACCTCCAGCAACAAGAACAAAATCACGTGGATCATATCCTCTTTCTACAGTTACTCTTCGAATACCATTAACCATGTTATTGTTTACTATTGTAAATATGCCGTAAGCAGCTTTTTGAACTTCAATATCAAGAGGTTTTGCGATATTTTTTTTAATAGAATTAAAAGCATTTTTATAATTTAAGGGAAGTTTACCTCCTATTAATCCTTCAGGATTTAAATATCCCAAAACAAGATTTGCATCTGATACAGTTGGTTCCTCCCCACCATTATCATAACAAGCTGGTCCAGGTTTTGCCCCTGCGCTTTGAGGCCCAACCTGTAGCAATCCCATTTGATCTATCCACCCAATTGAACCTCCACCAGCGCCAAGAGTTTCAACCTGTATCATTGGAACACCAATGCGATATCTTAAAAAATCAATATTTTTATTTAAATTTGTACTTCCTTCTTTAGATAGAGTTATATCAAATGAAGTTCCTCCCATATCAACAGTTATGACATTTTGATAATTAAAAGGCTTTGCAATGGATAGTCCAGCTATAGGAGCTGATGCAGGACCAGAATTTATTGCATATACTGACCGATCAGTCATTACATCGCCCGTGGCCAAACCTCCATTTGATTGATAATAGCGTACATTATTTTCTCCACCTAAATTTATAAAATATTCATTTATAGCTGATACGTAACTTTTTAAAGTTGGAGATAAGTAGGCATTTGTAACTGCTGTAGAGGTTCTTGTATACTCCCTTATTTGTGGATAGAGTTTGCTACCTACAGTAATAAAAGCCTTAGGCATCATTTCACTAACTATTTTTTCAGCTATAATTTCATGAGATTGATTTAATACCGACCAAATAAATGAAATTGCAATAGTGTTTATGCCTTCATCAATAAAGACTTTACATGCTTCTCTAACATCATCTTCATTAATAGGAATTTTAATTTTTCCATTTGATAAAATACGTTCACGAATACCTTTCCTTAGGTATCTTGGTGACAACATTACAGCAGGAGGATAATCAGGATCATAACGATAACCATCTTCTTTATGGCCTAATCTTATTTCAATTGAATCTTCATGTCCTTCTGTACATATTAATCCTACCGGAGAACCTTTATGTTGAATTAGTGCATTAAGACCTACAGTTGTTCCATTAATACATAAGTCAGATTGTGAAATGATATCTTCTGGACTTATTTCCAAATCCTCAGAAATTAGTTGAAGGCCATCTTGTATGGCTTTTGTTGGATTGTTTGGAGTGGATAGTGTTTTATATATTTTAATATCACCAGATTTATCAGCTAGAACAAAATCAGTAAAAGTTCCTCCCGCATCAATTCCTAATCTATAATGTGTATGCATTTTAGGTTAATTAAAATCTTGATCAGTAAAAATGACACCATAATCTTCTCTCGCACCTTTTTTTGAAACAAGGCCATTTTTTACATCCATAATTACTTTTTCTAATGGTCTTTCTAGAGGATTGCCAAATCCTCCACCTCCAGGATTAATATTAGATACTCTTTGTCCTGGTAAAATGGTGTCGATAATATTTTTTTTTATAATTTCAACTTTATCGTTTCTTTTAATTTCAACTTTCCCAACTTTATTATCAATTAAAGATGAAAATGCACCAGCAGATCCTAAGGAGGGATATTTTCTTCCTTCTCCAAACATTATAAAAGTCATGGGTTGATCAAGAGGCTCTACTTCCCAGCAAGTACCTGAACCACCTCGAAATTTTCCAGCACCTCCTGAATCTGTTACTAAGCTATATCGATGCAAAATAATTGGGTATGAATATTCAATTAATTCAATATCCCCAGATGCTAGAGCACCCATACAACATTCTGGTCCGCATGCATGCCAGCCGTCTTGTGTTGGTGTAGCGCCAGCACCAGATATTAAAGTTGCCAATACCATTGTAACATATTCTTCATTATTCCTTGTATCTAAACCTGTAATATTAAATCCATTTGAATGGCCCCATGAAGCACTTACTTTGTCAGGAGCAGCTTTTTCAAAAGCTAATCGTACAGCATCTGTCAAAGTTTCCATGGGAGTAGTAGTACAGTTTACATGAGGGGCGGGCGACTCCGCATTGCATAAAGTTCCTTTCGGGCCCATATTAACTTTAATACTTCTGTAAAGTCCTTCGTTATAAGGTGGTGGTAATTGAGCAAACATCATTAATCCTAAATAAACACCAGAATAAGAATTTCCTTCATAAGAGTTAATAAAGTAGGGAACTTGGGGAGGGCTGGAAATTTCAATTTCACATTCATCATCTTTAATAGTTAAGTTTGCTGTTATATCCAAATCACCTAAACCATGACCAGCATCTTCAAGGATGGCTGTTCCTGTATACTCTCCATTTGGAATTTGTTTAATTAACGTTCGCATGTGTTTGTCTGCCATTGCTAATAATTCATCAATACATAAATTTATTTTTTCAAGACCATACTTATTAATAAGGTTAATGAGATTTTTCTCTCCTAACTGACAAGCACCAATTAATGCTTTAAAATCACCTTCTTGATTTCTCCTAGCTCTCATATTTGTTAGAATCATATTTAAAATATCATCTCTTTGCTTACCTTTTTCCCAAAGTTTTATTGGAGGTACACGAAGTCCTTCTGCAAAAATTTCAGTTGCTTCAGGATTATAGCTTGCGGGTACAGGGCCTCCAGCATCTGTTAAATGACCTTTACATACTGTCCAAAAAACATGTTTTCCTTCAAAAAAAACAGGCTTATAAATGCACATATCAAGTATATGACTACCATTATATTCAGGGTCATTATGCAAAATTAAGTCTCCTTCATGAATATCTCCAGTAAAAAATTGATCAACAGCTTTCATTGCTGGCATTAAAGATCCTAGATGAATGGGTATATCCTGGCCTTGTAAAATCATTTCTGGGGTAGCATTAAACAAAGAAGTTGAATAATCTCGAGCTAGATTAAGAACACTAGATCTTGCAGTTTTTTCTAGAGATAAGGTCATTTCTCTTTGCGTAGTTTCCAAAACTCCTCGAACAACGGAAAGTGTAATAGGATCAACTTTTGTCATATAATATAATTAAAATTATTCTTTCTTTTTAAAGTTTATTTACGTGCAGCCTTTTTTAGGAATTTTTGAATCTTTACATTTATTTGATTTGGAATCTTCTTCTTTAGGTTTTTTTGGAATTTTAGATTCTTTCTTTTTAGGTTTTTTTGGAATTTTAGATTCTTTCTTTTTAGGTTTTTTTGGAATTAATGATCCACCTTCTTCTTCTTCTTCAATAAATATTTCAATTGGAGTTTTAACTTCTTTACATTCTTCTGAGTCACAAAAATAAACTTCTCCAGTTTTAGTATTATAGATATAAGCTCCACAATTAGAGGTTTTTTTTGTAGTACAAATTATTGGTTCTAATATAAATTCCGCATATAAGCTTGTAGAAAATAAAATAAATATAATTACTATTAATAGTTTTTTCATTATGAATTTTTAGGTTTTGTTAATTGCATAAAATCATTTTTTTGAAAATTTGTTAACCATATATTAAGACCCTTATTTTTTTTTTGCCAATCATTAGTATATCTAAACGATGTATACTCTAAAGCACATGCAATTGCTATTTTGTCTATTGATAATTTCTTATCATGAAAATTATTTAGATTTTTTTCTAACCAATTGATTGTTTTGAGTGCTCTGGTTTCTAATTTTTCTATAAATTTTAAACTTCTTTCTCCTTCTGGCCTTGAAATCTCCATAAATCTTTCTAGTATAGTTTCCATTAATCCGTTTGCTATTGATGTATTAGTCATAATTTGCCAGTAGTTTTCTTTTGGATATAAAGATTTTTTTCTTGATATTGATTCAAAATACAAACATATATTATCACTATCCATAATGGTTAAATTATCAACTATCAAAGTTGGTATTTTTCTTAAAGGATTATGTTTATCTAAAAAATTTGCTTCATAAACATTAATAATTTTTTCTTCTATATTTATTTGTTGTATTAACGATGCTACTTTTACTTTTCTACCGAAGGGAGAAGTAGGTCCATTGTATAATATTAATTTACTGCTCATAAATTTATAGCTTACAAATAAGAGAAAAAAAATTAAGAGCGAGGTAGTTTAATATTTCTTCCTTTAATTGTTTGTAGTTTATTGATTGAGGTTTAATTATTGTAATAGCAGTATCTAAAATATTCTTTGCTTCTTGGACTGATATACCAATTTCCTCAGACAAATCTATTATCAATTTTAAATATGATATTTGATTAGTGTTAAGTTTTTTTTTCATAAATTAATTAATTTTTTCAATTATTATAGCTACTGTCCCAGGATCAACCTCTTCTTGATCATTGACAATATTAACTTTAACAACTTTTCCATCAATTGGCGCATCATGATTAACTTCTGTTTTCATAACTTCCATTATAAACAATGTATCACCTTTTTGAACTTGATCTCCTTCTTTAACTAATACTTTCCATATATTTCCTGGCACTGTAGTTGTCACTTCTGTTGTCATAAATAGTGATCCTCCTTTAAATAATTAGAAAAAACGAACTTTTATTTTGTTCAGTCCTTTTTTTTCATATAATTTACTTCTTTTCTTTTCTTTTCTTTTATCTTGATCAAAATCTTTAATTTTAATTCCATCTATTTTTGTTATTTTTGTTATTTTTTTACTTTTTAATGCAGAAAACTCATTAAATTTTTCTATACTCAATTCACTGCATATTTCATTCTGCTCTTTTCTTAGAGTCTGAGATTCTTCCAAAGAAATTTTAATAAAATTTAATGTTTCATTAGGTTTTACTTGTCCAAGTTTCCAAAAAGAGCCAGAAGGTACTGTATAAGGATTTATAAAACCACCCATACTAGGACCATCATTAACTAGTATTATTGGGGTTTGACCTGCTAGATTAATAGCGCCAGCAGGGTATCCTTGGTCTATAATATTTGATGGTTCTGATCCATGCTCCAACCCTTTGTTAGTTGCTTTATCTGTAAAAGACCAATCTGGACCATTTAATCTGTAGCCAGTCCTGTCACTTTTAACTTGCAATTTCCATGCAGTATTTAGAAACATATTATGACCTTCTTCATTAATCCAATCATCATTTGGACCTCTTACAACTTCAATTGACCATTTTTTATTTTCAGGCATTGAAGGTATAGAATTTTTTTTTATTTTTCTTCCTGCAACTGATTTTGATATTCCTAATGGTAAAACTTGCCCCTCTTGAATTGCCTTACCTTCTATTCCACCTACACCCGCTTTATGAAAAGTTGATCTTGAGTTTAACCATGGTTCGTTTTTAATACCTCCTGAAAAAGCAATATATGATCTAGCACCAATGATAGCATATGCTAATTCTAAAACTTGACCTGCCTTAACCTCTATACTTTCCCACATAGGAATTAAATTTCCATCTAATTTGGGAGACATGTCTGCTCCAGTAATTGCAATTGTTCTTTTGCTCTTAAATTTTAAAGATGGACCCATGAATTGACATTCTAAAGCGGCAGCTTTATCTTCATTTTTTACAAGAATATTTGCAAGTCTAAAAGATAAACTATCCATAGGGCCAGAAATTGGAAAACCTTGATTTAATGCCCCTATTCTTCCTGGGTAATCTTGTATGGAAGTTTCCAAACCTTTTTTAAGAACTTCTACCATAATTGCCTAAAATCTTTTAGATTTATCAATTGTGGACAACCATTTTTTATAATTTTTAATTGAGAATTTTTGATACTCAATAATGTTATAATCATAAGTTCTCTCCTCTACTTTATTAGCAACATATTCAAACTCATCATATGTAGTGGGAACAAATTTTACACGATCTCCTGGTTTAAAAAGGCAAATACTATTTTCAAAAACTGAAAAACTTTTTTTTGTATCCCAGATAGGGACAGGAATAATACCAAATATTTGATATCCTCCAGGAAGCGCTTCAGGATAAATAGAAGTTGAAGCTCCTCCCATTCCAACTGCTCCTTTTGGAGTCCATGTTCTTGGAGGGTTATATTTAGGTGCAGTTAGCATGCATCTTGGATCAAGAGGCATCATAAAAGGTAGGCCTGGCCAAAAACCAAGTGACGATACCCAATATTCAGTCCCTGAATGGACCCGAATAAATTGTTCAGTATTTTCTAAATTATTTAATTCAGCAATAAATTCAGGATCAGGCTTTTTATTTGCAATTTTGTTAATATAATCATCAACGCATTCTTTAGTCCATTTGTCTAAATACACTGTTGGAAAAGAAAAAACCCTACTATTGATTTCTATTTCATCAGTTGGTCCAAGAGATTTTATTAAAGATGACATTTCATTTTTTAAATCATTAAATTTAATTTCATCAGGATTATAGTGCACTAACATTGAAGCAAAACATGGAGCTGTCTCATATACACCTTTGACGTTATTATTTTTTACTGCTTGAGCCAAATTTTGAGCTTTAAAATTAATCTCCAAATCCATTACATTGCCAAATTCAATCAGCATATACTTATCACCACCTGGTAAAAATTTTGGGTTTTCATATATTTTACCAGGAACATTTTTAATTATTTTTTTTGTTTCATCTAGTTCATTTTTATTAGAAATAATTTGAGGAGTTTTATTATTTTTTTTTAATCTTAATTTTTTTGTAGCTTCCTCATTTATTTCAAGCGATCCTATGCCATTCTTTTTTTGAAGAAATAAATTTAAGTTATTTTCAATAAATTTTGTATTATAGTTTGCATTAACAAAGTTTTCATTCTGTAAAACTTTCAACAAAAACGATTGATTCGTATTAATGCCTTCTATTTTGATCTCTGTTAAAAAATCTATCATATTTTCAATACTTTTCTTTCTACTATCTCCCTTTGCTATAATTTTTGCAATCATAGGATCATAATAAAAAGTTATTTCATCTCCTTCTCCGACGCCAATATCTAACCTAATATTTTTGGAAATTTTCGGAATACGTAATCTAGTAATTTTTCCAGGGGATGGAAGAAATTTTTTAGATGGATCTTCAGCATACAATCTACACTCAATAGCATAGTCAGATCTTTTAATTTCATTTTGTTGTAATATAAAATTTCCTTTTGACATTGCATATTTTATTTGCATTTCAACTAGATCCAAATTTGTAATTACCTCAGTAACAGGATGTTCTACTTGAATACGGGTATTCATCTCTAAAAAATAAAAATTATCATTATCATTATCATAAATAAACTCTACTGTTCCGGCTCCTTCATATTTTTGATTAGAAGAAAATTGAACTGCGCATTCGGCCATTTTATTCAAAATGGAGTTATCTATATTTGGAGCTGGACTTTCTTCTATGATTTTTTGAAATCGCCTTTGTATTGAACAATCTCTTTCATATAAATGAATAGCTCCATTTTCTCCAAAACCAAATATTTGAATTTCAATATGTCTAGCATTAGGAATAAATTTCTCTAAAAAAATATTACTGTTATCAAAAGCTTTTTGTGCTAAATTTTTTGTTTTTTCTATAGATTCAAGTAATTGACTGTAGTCATTAGCAATTTGCATTCCAATTCCACCACCTCCTGCGCTTGCTTTAATCAATATTGGAAAGCCAATTTTATTGCATTTGTCTTCTAGATTATCTTTATTGATGATCTCATTATTTAAACCAGGGCAAATTTTTAAACCACTATCTAAAGCAAGTTTCCTTGCTATATCTTTATTACCCATGGATGCAATTGAGTCTGGTTTTGGACCAATCCAAATAATTCCTGAATCTAATATTTTTTTTGCGAAGTGTTCATTTTCAGCTAAAAAACCATATCCTGGATGTATGGCATCGACCTGTGTTTTAAGAGCAGCATTTAAAATTTTTTCAACAGATAAATAACTCTCCTGTGCTTTTGAAGAACCAATATGAAATGATTCGTCAGCTAATCTCACGTGCTTACTTTTTTTATCTGCATCAGAAAAAACTGCAACTGAATGAATATTTAATTTTTTACAAGTTTCAATAATTCTACAAGCTATTTCACCTCTATTAGCAATCAATATTTTTTTCATTTATTTATTTTTTATCGCATTATTTATTTTGGTTATTATTTCTATGGCGTTAGGTGTATCTGAATGCACGCAAATTGTATCAGCTCCAACAATAGTATCAGTACCACCTGTATTTCTGACTTTTTTTTCAGCTATTGCTCTTAAACAACGCTCTACAGAAAGTTCACTATCATAATCTTTATTTTTTCCTTTAGAAATGATCAATGTACCATACTCATCGTAATCTAAGTCAGCATAAAATTCAGCAATAAAATCAAGACCTCTTTCGTATTTGTAAATTTTTTCATGACAAGTATTTACCATACCAAAAATACTTACATTAAATACTGCAACAGCATCGGCAACAGCCCTAGCAACCTCTTCATCTTTTGCGGCCATCATATATAATGCACCATGTGGTTTAATATGATTGAGAGGCATATCTTGTTCATCCAAAAAAGCTTTCAGAGCTCCAACTTGATACATAATAATATTTTTTAACTCAGAACTTGATAATTTCATTTCCCTTCTTCCAAAACCTTGAAGATCAGGAAGTGATGGGTGAGCACCAACCTTAACATTATTTTTTTTTGCCAGTTCAACAGTTTGCTTTAAGTGATTTGGGTCAGAAGCATGGAAACCACATGCAACATTAGCAACATCTATTAAAGGCATGATTTCTTCATCATTACCTGCAGAATAAATACCAAAACTTTCTCCCATGTCACAATTAATCAAAACCATATAGTTATCTAAAAAAAAATTAAAAATTCAATTAACTTCTTGTAAATCAAATAAAATATTATCTTAAGAATGAAATGTATCAACAATTTTGTTGCATAGTACGTAACATATGTTGTGAAAAATTCATAAATTTATAGTACAACATGTTTATATTAATTAATAATTTTAGGGAGGAATTATGATTAAACTTAAAATTATCTTTGTATTTGTTTCTACTCTTTTTTTTGGTAGTGCCACATCTGTTTTTGCACAAGACTTATGTGAAGAATGCTTAGAGAATGTGCCACAAGACATGGTAGACTATGTTTACAACATGGACTATATGGATAAAGATCAGCCTTTAGGACCAGCTATCATGAAAGACTGGAAAAGCCCAAGTAAGCCACCTTGGACGATTGGTTATGCTAGTACATATGCTGGTAATACTTGGCGTAAAGGCGCAATGGAACGCTTGATGGAAGTTGTGCTTCCAAAATGGAGAGCACTTGGTATGGTTGATGATATTCTTATTACTCAATCGAATCTAGATGATTCTTTGCAGATTCAACAAATGAGACAAATGATTGATGGTGGTGAAGTAGATGCTATTATTATCTGTTGTTCAAACTTAACTGCTCTTAACAAAACAATTGAATATGGTTGGAGTAAAGGTATCCCGACACTTTCGTTTACTGGCTTTACAACGTCTCCATATTCGATCAATACTTCTGTTAATTATCGATTAGTTGGTGTTTATATTGGTACATGGCTAGCTGAATTAATTGGCGAAAAAGGAAATGTAGTAGTTATGGATGGAATTCCTGGCTATTCTGCATCTGACCAACAGAGTGATGGAATGTTAGCTGGTCTAGCAATGTATCCTGACATAACAGTTGTTGGGCAGTTAGCTCATAACTGGACATCGCAAGTAGCGCAGAAAGAATTGTCTACATGGCTTGCATCTAATCCTGGACAACTTGATGGTATTGCTGTTCAATCTTCAGGCGAAACAGGAACTTTGCAGGCGTTGCTTCAATCTGGACGCGATCCAATTCCACCAATTGCATTAGGTGGAGAGCTAGGAGCTCTATGTTATTGGAGACAAAATCCTGATTATATTGATGAAGCAATTTATGCATGGCCTCCTGGCGATGAAATTCAATTGGGCTTCGAGGTTATGATGCGAACACTTCAAGGTCAGGGACCAAAGATTCAATCTATATTGGTTGGTCCTGCAACAAAGAGTTTTGATCAAATCGCGGAAGTTTTAGATGAAGATTGCGATAGAAACTCTACGGGTTGGGATAATCCTGGAATAGAAAACTGGGCACCTACATCATATGTAGATGCCTTCTTTGAAAGACCAGCTGATCCTACACAATATGATCCGAGCTCACATTAATCCTTAAGACGGATTAATTAATGAGTGAAATCACAAACAATATCGATAACACCTCTGGAAATGAGGTGTTATCAACTACAAAGCAATCTGTTGTAGGCGATATATACGTCCAAGATGTTCACAAATCCTTTGGTGTCACAAAAGCATTAGACGGAGTAAATTTTAGTGCAAATTTTGGTGAGATCCATGCCATTGTTGGCCCCAATGGTTGTGGGAAAAGCACTCTTGCAAAAGTGCTTTCAGGAGTTTTACCAATTGATAAAGGCAAAGTTTCTGTTGTGGGTCACTTCCCAACTTCACCGGTGATGGCACGTAATTTAGGGATTGCAACTGTTTTCCAGGAAGTAATGATAGCAGATGAAGCTTCTGTAGTAGACAATCTG
>Ga0315339_1000659_pt1 | contig 39449 bp, 31 predicted proteins | sample ASW17metaG_FD_204514 | JGI IMG/M metagenome (GOLD analysis project Ga0315339, IMG submission 204514) | Ammonia-oxidizing marine archaeal communities from Pacific Ocean, United States - ASW #17 | ecosystem: Environmental > Aquatic > Marine > Oceanic | place: USA: California | collected 2016-12-05 | reverse complement strand
TGTGTTACACGCATCCCGAGGCCCGACGGTTTGTTGGTACCATGAATAAGATAGCCCGGAAGGCTGAGTCGCAGCGCATGGTTCCCAAGGGGATTGTCGGGTCCCGGTGGTACGACCTTCGGTAGGAAACGATTGTCAGCCGCGTGCTCCTCCCGTATCGACTCAGGCGGATACCAGGTGGGATTAAGCGTTTTCGAGACAATCTCGGAACGGCCCAAAGGTGTTCGCCACTCCATCCGTCCGATGCTGATTGGATGCGTGATCACACGCCCTGACTCACCATCGGGATAGTAGTACAACCGCAGCTCAGGCAGATTGAGCACGATACCCTGCCGCGGCGTCTTGGGAAGCACGAAATGGGTAGGCAAAACAATCTCGGTCCCCTCACCGGGTAACCAGGGGTCGACACTAGGATTGGCTTGGATCAGTTCCTCGTAACCGAGGTTATACCGGCGGGCCAGCTTGATGAACGTGTCTTCGTGCTGCGCGTTGATGACCTGGATTTCGCCGATGACGTCGCTGTCCGCCGAAAGCTCGAGCTCGATAGCCGAGGCACCACTCAGAATGGTTGACCCCAAAAGAACCCAGAAGGTTGAAGCTGGTCTACCCATATATCAGCGCATTATACGCCGTACCTGGAATAAATATGAGGACTGAGGTCAGATGACCGGGCCCACTACCCATCCGAAGGAGGATCGAATCGATCGTTTGGCGAAGACCGGCGAGATCAGTACCGGAGCAGGCTGGAACCCCAGGTGAAGCCCCCACCGAAAGCCTCGAGCAGTAAGAGGTCACCCCGCTTGATTCGCCCGTCCCTGACCGCCGTATCCAATGCCATGGGTATCGAGGCGGCGGAGGTATTCCCGTGATCGTTGACGGTCAAGACGACCCGTTCCATGTCTAGACCCAGCCGTTTTGCGGTCGCCGTTATGATCCGGAGGTTCGCTTGGTGGGGCACGAACCAGTCGATGTCTCCCTGCTCGAGATCGTTCTCGGCGAGGACTTTGTCGGCCATGGCTTCCAACGTTCGCACTGCGACTTTGAAGACCTCGTTACCCTTCATCTTCAGCTCCGCGGACCCACCACCTTCCTTCACCTGAGAAACCCCGGCATCCGCATAGAGAAGCGACCGGTACTGCCCATCGGCACCGATATCGGAGTAGATCACACCTGGCTCTTCCGAGGCTTCCAGGATCACTGCCCCGGCACCGTCACCGAATAGGACACAGGTCTCCCGGTCCGTCCAATCAATGAGGCGCGACATGGTTTCTGCACCAACGACGAGCGAGCGTTCCACTTGTCCCGAGCGGATGAACTGATCAGCGATTGTGAGCGCATAGACGAAACCGCTGCACGCGGCCTCGACGCTGAATGCCGGACCAGTCATCCCCATTCTTTCCTGCAGCAGACAAGCGGGGTTTGGTAAAACGAGATCGGGCGTGCACGTGCCCACCACCACCATCTGAATATCATCGGGTCCCAGACCAGCAGCGTCGAGAGCCTCACCAGCCGCTTTCTCAGCGAGGTGGCTGGTGGCCTCACCCTCAGCGGCAATATGACGCCTTTCGATGCCAGTACGCGCACGGATCCACTCATCGGTAGTGTCAACCATTTTCGCGAGATCATGGTTCGTTAGGATCTTCTCGGGAAGGTACTTTCCTGTGCCGATTATCCGCGAATACATTCTATTCCCTGATCCTCGATCAGCCTTCCAATCTGCACCGGTACGCCCTTCCGCGCTTCTACGATAGCCGTCTGAACCGCGGTCTCGAAAGCGAGCTTGTCCGCCCCGCCGTGACTCTTGATCACCACGCCATTCAAACCTAGCAGGCTCGCACCATTGTAACGTCGCGAATCAAGTCGGTTACGGACGGCGTTCAACGTCGAGCGGGCGGTGAGTCCCTGGAGCTGCCGGAGCGGGTTTTGACTAAACTCCTCTCGCAGGATCGACGAAATGAGTCCGGCCACTCCCTCCATCGTCTTGAGCGCGACATTGCCAACAAACCCGTCACTAACGATGACGTCCGCTTTACCGCCGAAGACGGCATCCCCTTCGACAAAACCGACGTAGTTCAGAGTGCTCTGGCTTAGCAACTCGCCCGCCTCGCGAACGACTTCGTTACCCTTGATATTCTCCTGACCAATATTGAGTAACCCGATTCTCGCGCGTTCTATATCGAGCATGTCCTCGGCCACGACGGAACCCATGAGCGCAAACTGAAGCAGATGCTGCGCGTTACAGCCGACGTTAGCGCCCAGATCCAACATGAAGGTGTACCCGGACAACGCCGGTATTGCGGAAACGATGGCGGGTCTATCCACGCCGGGCAGCATCTTTAGGACGTGACGCGCGATTGCCATCAACGCACCGGTATTACCTGAGCTCACGCATGCATCTGCGTCACCGCGTTTTAACGCTTCGATCGCGATTCGCATAGAGGACTTCGTCTTTCGGCGTAATGCCTCAGCAGGATGTTCATCCATGTCCACGACTTCGGTCGCGCTGACGAAACTCAACCGATTCCCGTATTTCTCCCCGGCTTCGGCCCGCGCCTCATCCAGTGTGTCGGGCGATCCCACCAGCAGCAAGTTGACCGAGTCGTCTTTCTCCAATGTTACGAGCGCGGCAGGAACGACTGCCTTCGGCCCTTGATCGCCGCCCATGGCGTCCAGCGCAATTGTGACCTTGCGAGTCATTAAGGCAGCTGCTGTGGGTAGAGTGCTAGGCGCTCAGCTGGAGCAATAAGGGGAGACCGTGCCTACTCTTCGGGTTCTTCGGGCTCGGGAATATCAAGAACCTTTTGTCCACGATAGAACCCCTCAGCCGTGATGTGGTGTCGCATGTGAGTCTCACCTGTATTGGGGTCGACGGAAAGCGTCGTTTTTTTCAACGTGTCGTGGGATCGCCGCATGCCCCGTCGTGACGGGGTCTTACGCCCTTTCTGAACAGCCATTATCAGTTCTCCTCAGTGACTTCCGAGCGATGGGTCGACCGGTCGAGCTTCGTTATCGTATTTCAAAACTTCGGGGTTCCGGGCCAATCTGCCACACTCCTCTATTCGCGCGTGACGAGGGATGAGCGGCAGAGAAACAATGAGTTCGTCTTCGATAAGTTCCGCCGGCTGAAATCGGCCACCCGACAGCATGATCGGCTCGTATCCAACAGGCGCGGCCGCTGCCATTGAGTCGTCTTCCAACACAACGAATAAGACATGGCCAGATTCTTTTTCCTTCATGGGTTCCAGGCACCGCTGACAAGCTAGCTCAAGATTAGTCTCATAATGTAAATCTACGGTTACGTAACCCTCACCCTGCTGGCCAAATTTCAGACTAGCTCGTACGCTCCCTTCGTCGGAGTTCAGTGACTCACGAAGTCGAGTCAGCCGTGTCGCGCCGATCTCTCCATTCAGCTGAATTTTACGTTGGCCAAGCGCTTCGAGTTCGTGCGGGCTGTACCAAGCGTCCAACGTGTGGGGCATAATCGACTAATGATAGGGACAAGACTTTCCACTGTCAAAACCGAGGGTTACGATCATCCAAGGGCATCCCGACCATGGCACAGCTGATCCTCGCGTCGACTTCCCGCTATCGCCTGCAACTGCTGGGTCGCCTGGGACTGCCCCTCGAGACGCAAGATCCTAAGGTCGACGAAAGGAAGCACACGGGCGAAGAAGCCTCAGCGCTTGCCACCAGATTGGCCAACGCGAAGGCAAGCAGCGTCGCGAACCGAGCGGACTCAACTGATGCAATCATCATCGGCGCCGACCAAACAGCCGCTCTTGACGGACAGTTACTCAGAAAGCCTGGAGATCCAACCACTACCCTACGCCAGCTCACAGCATGTCAGGGAAAAGTCGTTTCCTTTCACACCGCCTGTACGGTTATCGATCAACGCTCGGGACGTCGATTGCAAGGTATGGACCACACCCGGGTCAGCTTTCTTACACTCGATAAGCGCTGCCTCGAGCGTTACATCGAGCTCGAGCAACCGTTCGACTGCGCTGGCGGGTTCAAAGCGGAAGGCCTCGGAATCGCGCTATTCGACTCAATCGAATCGGAGGATCCGACCGCGTTACTCGGACTACCACTTATCTGGCTTTCGCACGCCCTCCGGGACCTAGCTGTTGACCCCTTCGGCCCGCAGGTTGACGGTTGAGGGCATCGGACACAGCTGACAGTTCCTCGGGTAACGGTGCACTGACCGCAAAAATCTCTTCGCTGTCAGGCCACACAAACTCCACCGCATGCGCATGCAAAAACAAACGGTGCAAACCGAGCGAAGCCATGGTGACGTTAAAGGATTCATCCCCGTAACGTTCGTCTCCCGCGATCGGATGTCCGGAGTGAGCTGCATGTACCCTGATCTGATGCGTGCGGCCTGTAATGATCATGACATCCATAAGCGTCGCTTGAGAGGCGAATTGATCAACTGCACGAAACCGGGTGCGCGCCACTTTTCCGGCAGGGTCCACACGAACGTAACCCTCACCTCCACGCCGGTCGATCGTCAAGGGTAAATTGATCTCGATCTGACCCTTCTGCCATTGACCCTTGAGCAGCGCGAGATAGTTTTTTTTTATGCTGCCCTCTCGCAGTAGTGTATGGAGCTGTCGAAGCGCGCTGCGCCGTTTTGCTACCAGCAAACAACCCGAGGTCCCACGATCCAGCCGATGGACGAGGTCCGCCTTACGCAGCGAGGGGGTCAGACTCCGGAGGGCCTCGATACAACCGACGGAGACACCGCTGCCACCGTGCACGGCCATCCCCGCTGGCTTGTCCAGTACCAGGATCCTCGAATCCTCGTAGAGAATGCGATCGGCAAGCCATTGAACGCGATCCGTCGGGATCTGCACCGGCGACGATGCGCAGGTTGCAACCGGTGGGACCCTAACCCGATCACCTTCTTTCAACCGGTGACCCGCCCGAACACGGCCGCTATTGACACGCACCTGGCCCGAACGGATGAGTCGATAGACGTGACTACGGGGAACGCCCTTCAGCATGCCCAGCAAGAAGTTGTCCAGGCGCTGTCCCTGCGATTCAGCATCGACTTCCTCGTAGCGCACACTATTTCCGGAATCAGCCTGGGGTTTGAGCATAGGATAGAGCCCATCGGGTCATGAAAACTTCGGGCTGTGATATAGTACGCGAGTGGGCCCAACTGCGCTGGCGTTGATATAGATCGTCGGTCGCGCGACGGGATCCGACACGGGGCGAGGAAAATGATCCTCGTCGGTGCAGTTTTTAATAGTCGGCGGACCCTACTGAGGGAAGCCCGCGATTATGACCAGACGATAGCTCTCCGTCCGAAATTCAGAAAAGGATGAATTACAAGACGACGGATTGAGCGTTTGTTACCTCAAGCGAGATTTATGATACAGCCGTCCAAAAATTACGATCTTTGCTGTGCCGCCTCGCAGATCGCGGTGCTCGATCCCTTAGGGTACGCCGCCAACGGATCGAGGAATTATGAAACGAATGCTAGTGAATGCAACTCAACAAGAAGAGTTGCGGGTGGCCATGGTAGATGGTCAAAAACTTTACGACCTTGACATCGAGGTACCATCCAGAGAACAACGGAAAGCTAATATCTATAAAGGGCGCCTAACCCGAATCGAACCCAGTCTCGAAGCTGCGTTCGTCGAATACGGGGCAGAGCGTCACGGCTTTCTACCTCTCAAGGAAATCTCCAGCGAATACTTCGTCCGCAAACCGGAGGAAGGTAAACGCGTCCAGATCAAAGACGTCCTGAAAGAAGGTCAGGAGATCGTCGTTCAGGTGGAGAAGGAGGAGCGCGGCACCAAGGGTGCTGCACTGACGACGTTCGTCAGCCTCGCTGGAAGATTCCTCGTCCTCATGCCGAACAACCCCCGCGCGGGGGGTGTATCCCGACGCATCACCGGCGAGGACCGCGAGATCGTCCGCCAGTCCCTGGAGGAGCTGGATCCACCAGATGGGATGGGTTGCATCGTGCGGACCGCAGGTGTCGGCCGAAACACGGAGGAATTGCGCTGGGACCTCAACTATCTCCTCAACGTATGGGAAGCAATCAAGCAGGTGGTCGTCAGCAAGCCTGGTCCCTTCCTGATCTATCAGGAAGGTAGCCCCATCGTTCGTGCGGTCCGGGATCATCTCTCAAACGAGATCGGTGAGATCCTCATCGACCGCCAGGACATCTACCAGGAGGCGCAAGAGTTCATGGAACGCGTGATGCCACTCAACATCCGCAAGCTTAAGTTCTACGACGACGACACGGTGCCGCTATTTACACGCTATCAAATCGAAGGCCAGATCGAGTCAGCTTTCTCTCATTCGGTAACCCTACCCTCAGGGGGTAGCGTTGTGATCGATCATACGGAAGCTTTGACGGCCATCGACATCAACTCCGCCCGAGCTACCAAAGGCGATGACATCGAATCCACGGCATTGAACACGAACGTCGAGGCCGCCGAGGAGATCGCGCGCCAACTCCGAATTCGTGACCTGGGCGGCTTAATCGTTATCGACTTCATTGATATGGGCCCGCAGCGCAACCAGCGAGAAGTAGAAAACAAGCTCCGAGAAACGGTGCGACAAGATCGTGCTCGTATCCAGATCGGACGAATTTCCAGGTTCGGCCTACTGGAGATGTCGCGACAAAGGTTGCGGCCCTCCCTAGGCGAATCGACTCAGTCGGTATGTGTGCGATGTAACGGTATCGGTCACGTCCGCAGCGTCGAATCGTTAGCGTTGGCCATTCTTCGCCTGGTTGGCGAAGAAGCACGGAAAGAGCTCACGGCAAAGATCATTGTTCAGCTCCCGATCGACGTCACCAACTACGTCCTCAACGAAAAACGCGATTGGGTCCAAGCCATACAGGAGAGCAACAACGTTAGCGTGATTCTCATTGGTAACCCGGATCTAGAAACCCCCAACTATTCGATCAAGCGGGTCCGTGATGATGAATTGGAGCTACCGGAGAACACCCCGACGAGCTACAACCTCGTAGAGCCCAAGGCGGACATGGGCGAAGCATTTGAGGAGACTCAAAAACGACCAAAACCCGAGGAAGCCGCAGTCTCAAGGGTAGTACCCCAGACGCCGGCACCCACGCCTACGGAGAAAAAATCGCCGCCGAAACCTCAGCGCAGAGGAACGCCGTGGTGGCGAAAACTTTTCGGTTGGGCACTGCCAAAACCCAAACAAGCACGTTCTTCGACTCAGCAGACCCGACGGCGTAGCTCCCGAGGAAGCGGCCGCCCAGACCGTCGCAAGCAAGACGGCCATCGGTCCCGAGACCGAGACCGCGACCGTAGTCAGAATCAGGGAAGACAACGCTCCCGTGACGGCGACGATAGCCCCCAGAAGGGTCAAAAGCAGTCGCGGGAGCAAAGCTCCTCGGGCGAAGGCGGCGGATCCCGCAATCGGCGTTCCCGCCGTCGCCGAACTTCGGGTAGCGGGCAGGGGTCGCAGCAGCGCAGCCCCGATCAGCAACACTCCAACGGCGGCGAGCACCGCACCGAAAACAACAGCGGGGACCAACGGGAGCCTCAGGCTCGTGAAGAGCGGCGACGGCCCAACAGGCGGCGCAGGGGCGGCGGCGGACGGCCTCGACCCGAGCAAGCTACCGAAGCTCAACCTTCGTCTGAACGAGTTGAAGCGAAGACCAAGCCTGTCGAGCAGCCTCGACCCGAGCAAGCTACCAAAGCTCAACCTTCATCTGAACGAGTTGAAGCGAAGACCAAGCCTGTCGAGCAGCCTCGACCCGAGCAAGCTACCAAAGCTCAACCTTCGTCTGAACGAGTTGAAACGAAGGCCAGGCCTGTCGAGCAGCCTCGACCCGAGCAAGCTACCAAAGCTCAACCTTCGTCTGAACGAGTTGAAGCGAAGACCAAGCCTGTCGAACAGCCTCGACCCGAGCAAGCTACCAAAGCTCAACCTTCGTCTGAACGAGTTGAAACGAAGACCAAGGCTGGCGAGCGGCCGGCACAGAAGCCCAACCGAGCACGGAGCAAACCAACGCCGACACAAGAGACGCCTCAAAACCTTGCGGCGACCACCGCGCCACCACCAGCGGTGACAAACTCTCCTGGGGGCTTGAGCGGAGGCGATGGCACCTCGGGCAAGCAACAGCCGAGCGAATCCCGGCCAATCTCAGCGCCAGTAGGCCACGACGAAAAACAGCCCCTGGAGAAGCCCTCCTCTGAAACCAGCGAATAACCCCGGCCGGAGAAACCGAATACGGGCGACTTCAACTAGCCTTTCTGGAATTACTCCCTCGCAGATAGACAAGGAGACCGAGTGAGGCCTCCTCCACGAGGTCGAGAACTTCCTCGAAACCGGTGCTGCCCCCGTAGTATGGATCCGGGACATTTCTACTCCCGACCTGCGGCGCGAAATCCATAAACAGCCTGACGCGGTCATGGTACTCGGACGGACTCAGCTCCATGAGCAGGGCGTAATTGAGTTCGTCCATGGCGATTACGAGATCAAAAACTCGAAAGTCATCCTCCGTCACCCGTCGGGCGCGTTGCGAGCTGAGATCGATCCCACGGCGTTCGGCCGCGCGGCAAACCCGCGAGTCGGGAGGCTCGCCCACGTGGTAGGCGTGTGTGCCCGCCGAATCAACTCTGATCAAGACCTCAGGCGCACGATCTTCGAGGGTCTTTCGAAAGACGCCTTCGGCCGCGGGTGAACGACAGATGTTGCCCATGCACACGAAAAGTATCTGCTGAGATTCCGTAGTTTCCATCATCTGTCTGCAAGCTCTCGACGAACCACTTCTAGATCTTCTGCAGTCTCGATGTGCCGAGAAGGCTTTTCGCACGCTCCCGCAACGACAATCGGCAATCCGAGCCACAACGCCCGAAGTTGCTCGAGCCCTTCAATAACCTCTAGCTCACAGGGCGGTGTCCCGGCGAGCTTCTTAAGTGCCCCGACGCGATACGCGTAGATACCAACGTGGCGTGACGCCCGAGGCCGATCACCACCCCTCGGAAACGGGATCGACGCCCGGCTGAAATACAGCGCGCGCCCTTCACGGTCCGTGACGACCTTAGCCACGTTGGGATCGTCCCATTCCGCATCAGAGACCAACGGTGTCACTAACGTCGCCATCTCTGCCCCCGGATTCTTTTCCAACACGGCAGCTACCTGAGTGACGAGGGCAGGTGGCAGTCCAGGCTCATCCCCCTGGACATTGACCACGATTCGTGCGTCAGGCCATTCGAACCGGTCCGCGAGCTCTGCAATGCGATCCGTACCACTCTTGTGGTCGGCACGAGTCAACTCCACGTGCGCGCCGAACTGGGCGCAAACCTTCATAATACGCTCGTCGTCTGTCGCTATGATGACTTCAACGGCTTCGCTTGCGATCGCCTGCTCGTAGACCCGTTGGATCATGGTCTTGCCATTGATGTCCGCCAAGGGTTTTCCTGGTAGTCGAGTGGAAGCGTAACGCGCCGGGATTACAGCAGTGAACTTCTTTGCCATCTCAAAGATCTCGCAGAACTCGACGCATCAGGCGTTGGCCATCCTCGGCATCGAACTCGAGCTTAATGGGAACACACCAGACATTTTCTCGGGCAAACCCCTCGCACTTCACGGCGTCCTTCTCGGTCACGAAGACTGGACGAGCGTCATCGAAATCTAGCTCCGCGCCGGTCAGCTTGGTGTGGTCCGGCAACGGGTGAGGCAACACATCAACACCGGCGTCCTCCAAAAGATTAAAAAACCTCTGCGGGTTACCGATCCCCGCGACCGCATGAACTTCAGTATTGCGAAACTCCGCCAGTAATTTCTGTTCGGAACCGGCGACCTGGTGCAGACGCTGAGCCGCCGGCTGCGCTCGAAAGACGCCCACATGCCCCCAGCTCCCCCCATTGACAACTATTGCATCGACATCGGCGATTCGGCACTTGAACTCTCTCAATGGGCCTGCAGGCAGGCAGAAGCCATCCCCGAGCCCCCGGTGGCCATCGACCACGGCGATCGCCAACGTACGATCGAGCGCGTAGTGCTGCATTCCGTCGTCGGCCAAGAGAACGTCGAGCTGTTCTGAGCTAATCAAAGCCTTCGCGGCAGCGACCCGGTCCGGGCTGACCATCACCGGACAACCGGTCGCGCGGGCGATTAGCACCGGCTCATCCCCCACCAACCCGGGATCGCTTGCCGTGCTCACTCGCTGAGGCCAGTTCTCCGCATTGCCACCGTAGCCTCGACTGACGATGCCCACACGGTATCCACACGACTTCAACTCACCAGCTAACCAAATAACGACAGGCGTTTTCCCACTTCCACCGACCGTCAGATTGCCAACCACGATGACCGGAAGCGGCAGAGTGGTCACCGTTTTCATGCCAAGCCTGTAAACGAGTCGCCGAATTTCCATGACGAGACCATAGATCCCGCCGATCGGCCACAGCAGCCATTTCAAGGGGTTGGGGCGGTACCAGAGCCAATCTGTGAATCGCATTAGGATCAGGTGCACTAGGTGCCCCTAATCCGAAAACTGCATTCGATAGAGGCCGCTATAAACACCGTCCTTGGCGACCAGTTCTTCGTGCGTTCCTTGCTCAACCACAATGCCTTCCTGAAGAACGATGATGCGATCCGCATTCTCGACCGTGGACAGCCTGTGGGCGATCACCAATGTAGTCCGTCCGACCATTAACGTCTCCAACGCCCCCTGAATACGTCTTTCCGATTCAGTGTCCAGAGCGGACGTCGCCTCATCTAGTATCAAGACGGGTGCGTCCTTAAGTAGAGCCCGAGCAATTGCGATTCTTTGCCTTTGTCCGCCGGACAGAAGCCTTCCGCGCTCGCCAACCTGGGAGTCCAGACCGTCGGGAAGCTCAGCTACGAAATCCGTCACGTATGCCGCCTCCGCGGCGGCTTCGACGGCGGATCTTGGCGAGTCGGCCAATACTCCGTAAGCGATATTGTTGGCGATGGTATCGTCAAACAGGATGATGTCCTGGCTAACGAGGCTGATCTGGCGCCGTAAATCTTTGAGCTGATACTCGGGAATGCTAACGCCGTCCAAGAGCACCTCGCCGTCGTCCACGTCATAGAATCGCGGTAACAGTCCGACCAGCGTCGACTTGCCGCCACCCGAGCGTCCCACGATCGCAACGGTGGTTCCCGACACCGCGCGGAAGCTCACACCTGCGAGCACACGGCCCTTGCTCTCGTCGTACGTAAACGAGGCATTACGGAACTCTACGTCTCCTCGGGCCCGCCCTAAGGTTACCGTGCCCGCATCCGGTTCGGCGGGCTCGTCCAGCGTCTCGAATAGGGTAATCCCCGCGGCGATGCCTCTCTGCAGAGCCGCATTGATATTGGTGATTCGCTTAAGAGGCGCGAGCAGCATACCCATCGCCGTCAAAAAACCCAGGAATACAGAAGCGTCCATACCCGGTATCAGAGTCCCGGAAAACGCGACGGCAATCATCGCGCTCACGGCAATTGTCAGCGTGTATTGCGTCAAGGTATCCCCGCCGGCCCGCGTCGCGAGGAGCTTCATGAATTGCCTACGATTACGCTCATTGATCTCAGCAAATTGGCGCTGTTGATATTCCTGTCCTTCGAACACCTTGACTATGCGGTGACCCGCGAGCGCCTCCTCCGTAACCCGCGTGGCATCGCCCATGGATGTCTGGATACGCGTCCCATACCGCCTGAAAGCCTTGCTCATCAGCGCAATCAGTCCGGCAACGATCGGCGCAGTGACGGCCACCATCATGGTTAGCAGCGGACTGAAATAGATCATTGCTCCAACGAGAACGATAATCGTCATCGAATCCCTAACGCTAACGACCACTACGCTAGAAATGGCCTCGGCCACCTGCTCCGTGTTGTAGGTGAGCTTGGATATCAGCCCACCAGAGGAATTTCGGTCGTAATAACGCGTCGGAAGTTCCGTGTAATGGCGAAAAATCCGCGCACGCAGATCGCGAACTACAGATCTTCCGAGCCAACCAAGGCTGTAGACGGCAACAAAATCGGCGGACCCCCGAACGAGGAATGTGATCAGCAGGCTCAAAGGAATTAGCAAAGAACCGGAGCGGTCATCTCGCTCAAGCGTCTCGACGACCTGACTCATCAATAACGGAACGAAGGCGTTGGCAGCGGCAACGAGAATCATGGCGATCACAGCGCCCGGAATCACCTTCCAATGCGGTATGACGTAGCGCAATAGACGTCGATAAACAGTGACGACGTTTGATCGAGAGTGTGACATGCGGTCAGGCCTCAGGCGGTGTCACCGTGGCGATATTGATTTCAACAAACCCCAATTGTCCCAAGACATCCATTGCGGTAACGACGGCTTGGTGCGTCGTCTGAGCATCCGCCCTGATAAAGACAGGCAGCTCACGATTATCCTCGATGAGCCGCGCGATAGCGGCGCGGAGTGTACCTCGCTGATTATTCACCAACAGCTGGCCATTTACGATATAGCTCCCTGCTTCAGTGACGGCGATTTCCAGCACGTCCACTGCCGGTGCAACGACATCCACTTCGGTCTGCGCTTGCGGCAAACGCAGACTGATCTCCGCTTCACGGACGAAGCTAGTGGACACCATGAAAAAAACCAGGAGCAGGAGGACGACGTCTATCAGAGACGTCAAATTAATTTCAGGCTCTTCTTTTGAGCTGCTTCGGAGATTCATTCTCGATGACCTCTGTGCGCTGGTGTTGCAGCAACGCTTCGAGGAACTTCATTGCCTCCTTTTCCATACGCACCACGAGAGCGTCTACCCGGCCACGAAGATATCGGTAACCGATGAGCGATGGGATAGCCACCGTTAGACCAGCGGCCGTCGTGATCAGCGCTTCAGAGATCCCGCCGGCCAGGACACCCGGATTACCCACACCGTGAGTAGTGATTGCAGCGAAAACCTTCACCATACCGATGACCGTGCCGAGCAGTCCGAGCAACGGTGAGATGACCGCGATGGTCCCCAATGGGTTCAGATAGCGCTCCATCTCGTGGACCACATGTCGCCCGGTGTCTTCGATGCCCTCCTTGGCGATCTCCCTACCCGCATCCCAGTTTGCGAGGCCGGCAGCAAGCACCTGTCCGAGCGGCGAACTCTGGTGGAGCATTTGCACGCGCTCAGAGTCGAGCCTATCCGCCTTGACCCACTGCCACGCCTGAACCGTGAGGTCTTTTGGGAGAACCCGTTTCTGCTGCAGGGTCCAGAGCCGCTCCAGAATGATGGCTGCGGCTACCATGGAGCAGGCGATGATGGGCAACATCAACCAGCCGCCGGCCTGCACGATCTCCAGCATGTAGTACCCGAATAACTCACCGATAGGCCGGCGAACTATAGCGTGCCCGCTCTGAGCCCACAAACCGCGCGAATAAAGAGCAGAAGTCCGGCATGAAACCTAGTGGTTAGGTGTGCGCTAACAATGATGTTAAACGGGAGGAAAGGTATGATCATGAACCTCCTAGTGCCGAGTTGGGAAACAACAGATGGGTCGTCTCGAGAGGAGAATCTTTGCCTGGCTACTGTCGGCCTTGATTGCGGGCTGTGGAGACGAGCCGTCGATCGATTCAGACAACACCACCGACTTGCGACCCAATGTGATCCTTATCGTCGCCGACGACATGGGGTACAACGAGCTAGGCGCCTGGGGCAGCGAGATCGCAACTCCCAACCTCGACGAGCTGGCCTTGGGCGGATTGCGATTTACGAACTTTCACGCCGCACCGAGCTGTGCGCCGGCACGAGCCATGTTGCTGTCCGGCACCTCCAATCATCAGGCAGGTCTCGGATCCATGACTATTAAGCGCGCCTATGACGGCGCGCGCGAGTTGGACCCCAATACCCTTGGACTAGGTCACCCGGGCTACGAAGGACATCTAGGCGAACGCGTTGCTGCTCTTCCAGAGATCCTTCGGTCTGCCGGTTACCACACTTACATGACAGGGAAATGGGACCTCGGTAGAGCGTTGAACAGCTCGCACATGCCCGCACAACGAGGCTTCGAATCCTCGTTCATCCTGACCACGGGGACATCCGTACATCTTGGTTCCCCCAATGGTGAAGCGAATGGAGGCGTCTGGAGGGCAGATACTCTTCCCTACCAGGAAAATGGGGTGTCGGTGGCAAAACTACCCGAAGATTTTTTTTCCTCCGCTATGTTCACGGACAAGCTCATAGAATACATCGACGAGAATCGAGACGATGGGCAACCGTTTTTCGCTTGGCTTGCGTATACGGCGCCTCATTCACCTATCCAAGTCCCCGATGATTGGCGTAACCGCTATGCCGGCCGCTACGAAGAGGGCTACGAGATCATTAGAGATCGCCGGTTTGCCGAAGCAAAGGAACTGGGAATCTTTCCCCCAGAGCTCGACCTTTCACACTACGAATCGTCAGCCGCGGGCTGGGAATCGCTGAGCGAGCACGAGCGGCAGGTGCAGAGTCGTTTGATGGAGCTCTATGCCGCCATGCTGGAGAACATGGACTATCACGTCGGCCGCCTCCTTACCTATCTGGAAGAAACGTCGCAACTCGAGAACACGGTGATTCTCTTCATGTCTGACAACGGCGCCGCAGGCGGGGGCATCCCCGCGAGAATCTACTTCACACCGGATGATAGTCTCGAGAACATGGGACGCTACGACTCCTGGCTAAACTACGGTCGTGGCTGGGCCGAAGCGGCGACCGCCCCCTGGCGTAGCACCAAAGGGAGTATGGCCGAAGGGGGCACACGTGTGGCCGCATTCATTAACCACAACGCAATCGACAACCCCGGTGGAATGGATCACGGTTATCTTACTTTCATGGACGTAACGCCGACCATTCTCGAGATCACCGGCACCTCCCCCCCCGGGGACACCTTCCAGGGCCGTGAGGTCGTCCCAATGATCGGCCACTCGTTCTGGGGGCGCGCGTTGGGGGACATCGAGCCCGTGCACGGTCCCGATGACCCAATTGGCTCGGAGTTACACGGCAACCGCGCACTTGTTCGCGGTGACTGGAAGATTCTACTGTCGGCAACCACGGGGAGGTGGGAGCTCTTCAATCTCGCGGACGACCCCGGAGAAAGCAACGATCTCACGTTGCAGCAGCCGGAACTGCTAACCGAACTGATCGAATCTTGGGAACGGTTTGCAGAAGAGACCGGCGTAGCCTACTGAGACGCTCCATCGTCACCAGACGCCGAACAGGCTATTCCGAATGCTTAGGCGGGCCTCGTCAATGTGCCGTCCTTCAGTTCCAAAACGCTATCCATGCGAGCAGCAAGATCAGGATCGTGTGTCACGACAACCAGACTAGTACCCAGGGCTTCATTGAGTTCTAGCATGAGTTCAAAGACCAGCATGCCGGTGGGCCGATCGAGATTGCCGGTTGGCTCGTCCGCCAGCACGACCGCTGGCCTGGTCACTAATGCCCGAGCAACCGCGGTTCGCTGACGCTCACCACCAGAGAGCTGGCCGGGACGATGCTCCAAACGTTCGGCCAGTCCGACACGACCGAGCAACTCCGCCGCACGCTCGGAAGCTACCTGGGGGGCATCGCCCCGCACCAAGAGTGGCATGGCGACATTCTCGAGCGCCGTGAATTCCGGGAGTAGATGGTGGAATTGATAAACGAAGCCTAACGCTCGATTTCTGAGTATGCCCTTCTGAGTATTGCTCAGCGAGGTCATGGCCTCACCGGATACCCAAACCTCGCCCGTCGTGGGTTCGTCCAAGCCTCCGAGGAGCTGCAGAAGTGTGCTCTTACCAGAGCCCGATGCACCCACAATCGCAACACGATCACCCGCACTGACATCAAAATCCACGGCCCGCAGCACCTCCAGGCGTCGTCCGGCCTCCTCGAACGTCTTGACTAGGCCACGAACCCGAAGAACCGCATCGCCCGGGGACGAAGACTTATTCATGACGCAATGCCTCAACCGGAGGCTGGCGAGACGCACTGATCGCCGGATAGAGTGTGGCAAGGATAGCGAGAAATATCGCTAGCCCCCCAATTTGGGCGACTTCGGGCAGTCGGACTTGAGCGGGCAGTTCGCTGATTAGATAGATCTCCTCGGCCAATAAATCGATCCCGAATACGTTCTCGGTGAACGTCACTATTGCGCCCAGCTGGGTGGCAACTAGTGCCCCAAGCGCCAGGCCGAACACGGTCCCGATAACACCGATGAGCGTGCCCTGCACCGCGAACACCGCGAGAATACTTCTCGAGGTCGCACCGAAGCTCTGCAAGATCGCAATATCACCGCGTTTATCGCGGACAACCATGACAAGGGTGGAAACAATATTGAACACGGCGACTGCAATCACCATGGAGAGAATAACGAACATGATTGATTTAGTAATCTGAATAGAGCGGAAGAAGTTGCTATGTTGTCGACTCCAGTCGCTGATGTAGTAACCGCCTCCCAACTGCCGAGCAAACTCCGCCGATATGCTTCCCGCTAGAAAGATGTCCGCAACCGTAAGCCTCAACCCCGTAGCTTCACCGCCGGTGCGAAACAGCAGTGCCGCATCCTGCAGGTTCACGTAGATCAAACCACGGTCGTATTCGAACATGCCAGCCTCGAACAATCCTGCAACTTCGAAGCGCCGCATTCTCGGGACAAGCCCGGCCGGCGTTACCCGTCCCTGAGCCAACACCAACACGAAGGAATCCCCGACACCTATGCCCAGCTCCTCAGCCAGACTGGTGCCAATCAGCGACCTGAAGCTACCCGCTTCCAGAGCCTCGAGACTCCCCATCTGCAGCAATTCGGCAATCGTAGAGACATCGCGCTCCAAGGTCGGATCGATGCCACGCACGCGAACCCCAGCAAGCCTCTCATCCACGATGGTCAGTCCCTGGCCGTCGACGTACGGAGCAGCACCGGTGACATCTGGTCTCGCCAACGCGCGCTCCCGCACCACCGGCCAATCCTCCAATATCTCATCGACCCCACTCACTGTTGCGTGCGACACAATACTCAGAATTCGCTGCTGCAACTCGTTCTCAAACCCATTCATTACGGATAGCACGATGACTAATACCGCAACAGCAAGACCAATCCCTACCATAGAAACCAGAGAGATTAACGAAATAAAACCATTCTTAGCATGGGCGCGAAGATAGCGCAGGGCCAAGGAAATTTCGTAAGGCTGCTTAATCATCACTCGTACCTGAGCGCCTCTGCCGGCGCCACCGCAGCCGCGCGTCGTGACGGATAGATCGTAGCGATCACGGCAAGGAGAAAGGCAAGTACGGAAATGACGATGACATCTACCAGACGCACCTCGGATGGGATCTCTGTAACGTAGTAGACGTCACCGGGCATGATCTGGAAGTTAAATGTGAGCTCGAGCCAGGGCACAATGGTTTCGACGTTGATCGCCAGGACGACCCCCAGCACAACACCGATGAGTGTCCCGACAAGCCCCAAGAGCGATCCTTGTACCATAAACACTCGGGCGACACGGGCGGACTCCAGTCCGTAGGTCCGAAGTATTGCAATATCCTTCTGCTTGTCAGTGACCACCATCATCAGCGATGCAACGATGTTGAACGCGGCAACCGCCACTATGAGCAACATCAAAAACGTCATCATGGTTTTCTCGATTCTGATGGCACGGAAGTAATTGCTATTCTCGAGCGTCCAGTCAGAGTACTCCAATGAGGGCTGCGTCTCTTCGATGGCGGCCTGAAGCTGCCCGACTTGGAGTGGGTCGTGCATACGAACCGCCAGACCTTGGACTCGACCCTGGAGCCCTTTGAGTTGACTCGCATCACTCAGGTGCACCAAAGCAAGGCTGGCATCGTGGTCCTGAATCCCCGCCTCGAACAGCCCGCTCACCAGAAAGCTGCTGAGGCGAGGTGTGAGCCGACCGTTCTCGAACTGCGGCACCAACAGATTGACGCGATCCCCCACACCCACACCCAAGTTCAGGGCGAGTATGCGCCCCAGCACGATCCGGCGCGCATTCGCCTCCAGGTCGGCCAAGCTACCGATACTGAAAAAGCGTTCGAACTGAGAAGCCGTGGCCTCCTCGGACGGCAGGATGCCGCGTACTATGGCGGGGCTGAGATTAGCGCCAGACCCCAACATGCCCTCCAGAGCAACGAAGGGCGAGACCCCTACAACACCGGGTTGCTCCAGCACTTGCGCACGAGCGCTCTGCCAGTCCTCAAAACCGGCGCCCGGTTGAGAAAGGCTTGCGTGGGCGGTCATGCTCAAGAGGCGCGTACGCAGCTCCGCCTCAAAACCGTTCATGACCGATAGAATCACGATCAGCGCGGCCACACCCAAACCGATCCCCAGCAGAGAAGCCAGACTGATAAACGAGACAAAGCCTCTGCGCGCGCGGGCCTGAAGGTAGCGCAGCCCGATGAAGCACTCAAGGGGACGGAACATCACCAACAATTAAAACACAGCGGTCTGCGCTAGTCGTCCAGATCCACCAAGAGCTGTCGCTCCAGGGTCACCCCGTCCGTCGTGACAGAGGCGCCGAGCGCATAAACCTCGACCCCCAAGTCGACCGCGCGTCTTAGTGCCCGGCCGTAGACTGGATCAATCTCATCTGCAGGCCTGACTCGCTGGACATCGGCACGCTGGACACAAAAACAAAGCGCTCCCCTCTGCCCCCGCTCCACACACTCCGCTAACTCCTCCACGTGCCGAGTCGCACGCACACTCACGGCGTCCGGGAAGAAACCGCAGCCGTCTTTGGACGCCGCAGTAACGTTCTTGACCTCCAGGTAACAGTCGGGTTCCTGGGGATGCTCACTCAATAGGAAATCGATTCGAGAACGCGTCCCTTCGACTTTTACCTCTCGGCGTATCTGACCAAAGCCTTCGAGCGTGGGGATGAGACCTCTCGCAAGCGCCTCAGCCACCAATGCATTGCTCCGACCCGTGTTGATGCCCACGAGCACCGAGGTCCGTGCCTCGACCAGCTCCCAACCTAGCGGGTACTTCCGTGTCGGGTTGTCCACTGGCAACAACCAAACAGTAGACCCTGACTCCCGGCACCCCAACATTGATCCCGTGTTCGGACAGTGGACCGTAGTTTCGCTGCCGTCAGCCAAAACCACGTCGGCTAGGAAGCGTTTATAGCGCCTAACGAGCTCTCCGCGAATCAATGGCGCTTCAAATTTCATATATAAACCGATCAGTTATTCTGAAAAACCGAGAACTACGACATAACCCCCAGACTGGCGATCCATGGATTACTCCGGTCTGAGCCGGGGGCTAAGCTCTCTCGACGCAGTAGTCCGGCCCGCAACCCATTTTAGCCGCGTCGCGCGGCAAGTGCGTCCGAGCCAGATCACCCGGTATGGGATAATTCCGCCTTTGCGCTAGGATGAGGCACCGAGTGGAGACGGATTTCCCTATCTTCGAAATGCCGGTTCCGACGGTCGAAGGATCCGGGTCCATTCATTGGGGACAGCTCTACGGCTCAGCTCAAGGATTAGCCGTAAGCGACGTGCTCGCGAAGCATCACGGCTCGGTCTGCGTCATCACCGCTTCCGCCGCCGCAGCGGACCGCCTCGAGCGCGAGCTAAACTTTTTCGCACCGGAGAACGGCGCGAGACGCTTCTCCGACTATGAGACGCTACCCTATGATGCGTTCTCCCCGCCCCAGGATCTGCTTGCCGAACGGCTTTCCTCCCTCTATCACCTAGCCATCGGCGCACGGGAAATCCTGATCGTCAATGCACAGGCGCTCCTCACCCGATTGCCGCCGGCCGAATTCGTCAGCGCCCGATCGATGGTTCTCCAAGTCGGCGAACGACTGGACGGTCAGGCCCTGCGAGTCCGGCTCGTCAATCACGGGTACCTGCACGTGGAGCAGGTACTCGATCCAGGGGACTTCGCCGTAAGAGGTTCACTGATCGATATTTACCCCACCGGAGCCGACGATCCCGTACGCATCGATCTATTCGATGAAGAAATCGAGAACCTGCGGCTGTTCGATCCGCACACTCAGCTGAGCACAAAAGAAGTTCGGAGCATCCGCATCCTGCCGGCCCGGGAGTTTCCGTTCGACGACACCGCCATCCGAGGTTTCAGGGAGCGATTCCGGGATCACGTTCCGGGCGAGCCAGGACGCTCAGCCGTCTACCGAGACATCTCCGAGGCGCAGTTACCCGCGGGTATCGAGTACTACCTTCCACTGTTCTTCGACTCCACCGCATCCCTGCTCGACTATTTCTCCCCCGACACACTTGTGGTGCTGACGGAAGGTGCACTCGCGGGCCTTGAATCGGGATGGTCCCTCATCCGGGAACGGTACGAGCAACTCAGTGGTGACATCGAGCGCCCCATCCTCACTCCAGAGATGGCATTCTGGACACCGAAAAACCTACGAGCCGGAATCAGACAGTTTCCAAGGCTGGAACTCACCAGTCACGAACTCGAAGTGGTGGACGATACGCGCTTCAACGCAGAGACAGCTCATCCGTTGAGCACAGCGGCGGCCAAACAGCAAGACGTCATCGCCCGCTGGCTAGAACCCACAACGGATGTTCGAACACTCCTGGTTACCTCATCACCGGGACGACGCGAAGTACTCTCAGAACTTCTTGCAGCCCGCGACCTAAAGCCATCATTAGTCAAGAACTGGCATGACTTTCTGTGCTCCGAGCGGTCTCTATGCCTCGCCGTTGGCGATATCGAGCTGGGACTAGTACTGCCCGACAGGTCACTGCGAATCCTCACCGCCGAGGAACTCGGTCTGGATCGACCGCAACAGCGCAACCGTCGGCGGCGACCCGCTCGGGACCCGGACGCGATCGTACGAGAGCTAACCGATCTCAGGATCGGTGCGCCGGTGGTGCACGAGGAGTACGGCATCGGTCGTTATCTCGGACTTGCGAATCTCGAAATCGACAGTGTCCCAACCGAGTTCCTGGTACTGGAGTACGCGGATGCCGACAAGCTCTACGTGCCTGTCCACAGTCTGCACCTGGTGACGCGCTATACAGGCGCATCTCCCGAGCAGGCGCCGATCCATCGGCTCGGTTCTGATCAATGGCTCAAGGCCAAGCGCAGGGCAGCTGAACAAGCACGAGACGTCGCCGCGGAGTTACTGGCACTCTACGCGCAACGTGCCGCGCGGCGGGGTATCGCCTTTCCGCTCTCCGAGGAGCTCTATCAGCGCTTCACGCTGGAATTCCCGTTTCAGGAAACCGACGATCAGATTAAAGCCGTTCAGGAGACACTCGAGGACCTCTTGGGGGAGCAACCCATGGATCGGGTCATCTGCGGCGATGTGGGTTTCGGAAAAACCGAAGTCGCGTTGCGGGCTGCGTTCGTCGCAGTGCAGGCAGGCTATCAGGTCGGTTTGCTCGTACCAACCACGCTGCTCGCGCAGCAACATCATCGAACGTTCTCCGACCGTTTCGCAGATTGGCCGATTCGCGTCGAACTGCTATCCCGATTCAGGAATAGCAGAGAGAGCCAGGAAGTGATCGAGGGCCTCTCAAACGGTACCGTGGACATCGTGATCGGCACGCACAAGCTCTTAAGCGGCGATATCCACTTCAAACAGCTCGGTCTCATCGTCGTGGATGAGGAGCACCGCTTCGGTGTTAGGCACAAGGAGCGGCTCAAAACCCTGCGTGCGGAAGTCGACATGCTGACGCTCACCGCAACACCGATCCCGAGAACATTGAACATGGCGCTCGGCGGACTCCGTGATCTTTCCCTCATAGCCACACCACCCGCAGAACGGCTCTCGGTAAAGACGTTTGTCGGTGGGTGGAGTGACCAGTCGATACGCGAGGCCGTCTTGCGAGAACTGCGTCGCGGCGGCCAAACTTATTTCGTCCACAACAGGGTACAGGACATCAATAGTGTTGCGGCCAATCTCGAAAAACTGCTGCCCGAGGCAGCGGTCCAAGTCGCCCACGGTCAGATGGCTGAGCGGACGCTGGAGCGCGCCATGCTCGACTTCTATCATCGAAAATTCAACCTGCTGGTCTGCAGTACGATTATCGAGAGTGGAATCGACATTCCTAGTGCGAACACCATCATCATCAATCGAGCAGATCGACTGGGACTAGCCCAGCTACATCAACTCCGGGGGCGTGTCGGTCGATCCCACCATCAGGCGTACGCGTACTTAATCGCCCCCCCTGCTCGAGTGCTCACGGCCGACGCGGCAAAACGACTCGAGGCCATCGAAGCTCTAGAGGAACTAGGTTCCGGGTTCACGCTGGCCACACATGATCTGGAAATCCGCGGAGCTGGTGAATTGCTGGGCGAAGAACAGAGCGGTCAGATTCAGGCCATCGGATTCGCCCTCTACAACGACTTACTGGCACGGGCTGTCGCCTCGTTGCGGGAGAACCGGGAGCCGAAGCTGGAATATCCTCTTGAGCATGGATCCGAGATAGAAATTGGCCTACCGGCACTCATCCCCGAAAGCTATATGCCTGACGTGCACATGCGCCTCGTGCACTACAAGAGGATCGCAGGCGCCGCTTCCGAAGAAGCGCTGCGGGAGCTACAGGTCGAGTTCATCAACCGTTTCGGCTTGCTTCCGACGGCCACTCGAACACTCTTCGATCTGACGCGACTCAAGCTCATGGCACAGTCATTGGGTGTGAAGAAGATACGCGCGCAAAACGCGGGAGGAACATTAGAGTTCGGGGAACACTCCGCCGTTGACCCGGTTCTCTTGGTGAACCTCGTCGAAGATGAGCCGGAGTCCTTCCGCCTAGACGGTCCGTTCAAGCTGCGCTTCAAGTGGTCGCTCGACTCAGATGAGGAGCGCCCGGCCTCCGTGAGCGAGCTGCTAACCCGTCTAGGAGCGATGAATGGAGACTCCGCCGGCGCTTAAGCGCCGAATTCGGGCCGCCGTTTCTCTACGAACGAGGTGATGGCCTCCTGGCCGTCCATGGACTGCGACGTCTCAGCCATTACGTCAGTAGCCAGGTCGTAGGCACCGGCCGTGTCCAGGTCCATCTGACGATACAAAGCCTGCTTGCCTTTCCCCTTAGAATATCGGCTACCTCGGGTGGCTCTCTCAAGCAGTGCGCGAGTTTCCGCGGCAACGTCCGAGTCCGGAACGACGCGGTTGATCAGCCCCCAATCTAACGCCGTAAGTGCATCGATCGAATCACCGGTGAGCAGCATTTCGACCGCGCGCTTGCGACCAACCGCGCGTACCAGCGCCACGCCGGGTGTGTGGCAAAACCACCCGCCACCGCCACCGGGCATCTGGAACCGCACAGACTCCCCCGCCACGGCGAGATCACAAGAGGCCACCAGCTGACAGCCAGCAGCGGTTGCCAGCCCTTCGACCTGAGCGATCACGGGCTGCGGGATGCACTGGAGCAGTTGCATGAACTCTCCACAGAACGCGAGTAGCCGCTTCATCTCATTGAGATCGCGTCCATGCATATCGTTAAAGTCGTGTCCTGATGAGAAGACCGGGGCCTCCGCCGCAAGCACGACGCCCCGTGCATCGCTCTCGGCAACGCTCTGGACTGCGTCCGAAAGCTCTCGCAGGTGATCTTCCGACAGGGAATTGCGGCGACGCGCGCGGCGCATGGTCACCGTTGCGAAACCGTCTGCCTCTTCAAGCGTAATGTGTTCGTAGCTCACTACATTCACCTAATGGTTCTTGGACGACGGTCAACGTCGAGCGCTTTCGCTAAAAGTAACGGTGCGCCCGATCGATTCCCCGTCGCGTTCGAAGACGACGTTACCCTGCTCGCCCGGCCTCACTTCTCGCAGGATATACATGAGGTCGTAGATATCACGCACCTCCCGGCCGACCAACTCGATGATCCGATCGCCCCGTTTAAGCCCAGCTTGTTCCGCCGGACCACCGCTTCGCACCCCCGCTAGAAGCATACCTGGACGATTGTCGGGTGAACCCGTGTAGTCGGGGATCGAGCCAAGCGAAGCACCGTAACCGCGCATGTCCCCCGAGGGAGCGGGCGCTTCCGTTTCCCGGTAGGTCAGCCCATCGAGCACCGTCAGATCGACCGCGATTTCGGCAACAAGGTTAGCAATCCGAACCCCACCAGACGCATTGATCAAGTGCGCGTCATCGGACGGCTTATGGTATTCCTCATGGGCGCCGGTGAAAAAATGCAGCACCGGCACTCCCGCTGCGTAGAACGGCGTCTGATCCGACGGACCGTAACCGCCTCCGCTCAGCTGGCAACCGAGACGTAAGGCTTCGCAGATGGGCTCGACGACCGAGTCCCACTCCTCCGCCGATTGGCTTCCCAGGACAGAGACCCGGTTGTTCCGCATCCGGCCGACCATATCCATGTTGAGCATGGCGACGAGCCCTGCGGGTGCGGCACCCGGAGTTGGCTCACGCGTGAGGTGGCTCGATCCCAGAAGGCCGACTTCCTCACCTGTAAAGGCTACGAAAATTACGTCCCGATTGAGTTCATCTTTGCGCCCAGACAACACGTGGGCCGCTTCCAGTAACGCCGCGGTACCGGAGGCGTTGTCATCCGCACCGTTATGTGGCTCGTTCGATTCCGGCGCGAGGGATCCTTGGCCGCCAAAGCCGAGATGATCGTAATGGGCCCCCAAAAGCACGGCCCCTGGCAGCCGCTCAGGCGCCGTCAGGCGACCAACTATGTTGTGTATCTGCCGGGTACGCTCGATCAGTTCTGAAGTGAGCTCAACTTGGTAATCACCCGTCATGAGCCGCTCGGCCCAAGAACGTTTCAAGACAGCCACACCAACTCCCGCACCGCCCTGCGGATCGACTCGCAGAACCGGAAGCGGCGACTCTTCCTCGTCACCCTCGATCGGAAGGTCGGCCACGAGCAGGCCCACAGCACCGTGTTCTCGCGCGGTGAACGCTTTGTAGCGCAGGTCGCCCAGGCGTCGCTGTACCTCTTCATCTTCGAAGACGCCGTGCTCCGGCGTGTAGCGACGCACCAGAACAATCCGCCCTTCGGCGTCTGCACCTTCGTAGTCGTTGATACCATGTTCATCCGAGTCGATTCCCCAGCCGGCGAATACGACAGGCGCGGAGATCTCACCATCGGCCGAAAACCCGGGGATTACGAAGTCATCGAGTGGCACGAGTTCCCCGGCAATGGTTAGAGCGGCATTGGGACCGCGCTCGACCTCGTAAACTGCATCGAGGCTCTGACGGTAACCACCACCGGCTGCGGCCGGCTCAAGGCCGATCGCCTCGAAGCGCGCTTCCAGCCAATCCGCGGATTCAGCTAACCCCGGCGTCCCCAAGCCTCGTCCACCCCGAGCATCATCGGCTAACCAGGCGAGATCGGCCATGTAGCGATCGGGCGCAGCCTCAGCGACCGAAGGTGTACTGTCAATCCACCGAGCGACATAGACGTCGGTCTCGCCCGGTGCACCCTGATTGCGGTTTGACGCGAACGCGATGTTCTCGCCGTCCGGCGAGAACATCGGGAAACCGTCAAAGTCCGGTGTGTACGTGATACGTTCCAGACTCGTGCCGTCTACATTGATCGCCCAGATATCGAACTCGCGGCCGCTGGGATCATGGTGGTTTGAGGAAAAGAGAAGGCGCTCGCCGTCCGGGAAAAAAAACGGGGCAAAATTCGCGCCGCCCAAGTAGGTAATCTGGCGAGCTTCTGAACCGTCCGAATTGGCCACCCATAACTCGAGTTCACTGGGACGGACGAGATCCTCAGCCAGGAGTGCTTGATAGTCTTGAAGCATTTCTCCGGTGGGACGCGACGCCCGCCAGACGATCTTGGAACAGTCCGGCGAGAAAAAAGCACCACCGTCGTATCCGGGCGCCTGGGTGAGCCGAGTAACGTTCGAACCGTCAGCATCCATCCGATATAGCTCGAGATCCCCGTCTCGGGTCGAGGTGAAGATAATGGAGCCGTCCACAGAGCAGACAGTAGCTTCAGCATCGTAGGCGTCTGTATCGGTCAGCGGCGTAAGGTCCGAGCCGTCAAGCGCGGCGCTGTATATCTGGTAGCTCTCATAGAGCGGCCAAACGTAGCCTCGCGAACGTTCGGGCACCACCGGACATTGCTCACCAGATGAGTGCGTCGACGAAAAGATCAACCGCTCGTTGTCGGCAGTGAAATACCCACAGGTCGTACGGCCCTGCCCGGTAGACACCAGCGTGAGTGCGGCGGGATCACTAATGGACATGCGGAAGATTTGATCGCACTCGTAGGGAGTGCGCGTTGACTGGAATACCAGCTCCGAACCGTCCGGCGACCAATAAGCCTCAGCGTTCTCACCGCCGAACGTCAGTTGGCGAACCTCGGCCAGGTGGGTTTCCCGTTCATCGTGGAGCGTGCCCTGAGCCTGAGAGAGAACAGGTACCGAAAGGCTGGTCGCAACAGCCGCCAGGTACAACAATGACTTACGGTTAAACATCGGTCTAGACAATGCTCCTAAGTGTTCCTTCGCTAAGGATTCTAGCCTAGCCGGGGTTTTACATCAGATCCAGCGGCAAATACGACGACAGCGGCAGCCATCACCGGCACGGCCACTATAACCCTCCCAGTGTTTCGTCGGATTTTCCGCCATATCGCAGCTTCTCGAGAATTGTCCCACGACGATTCCCGCTGCGATGGAGTTGGGGCGCTCGCCTCGGCTCTTATGAGGGTCCTTTGATCCAACTTCAAACTCATCACACGGGTGCGAAAGTAACCAGAAAGGCGGTAACACCGTAGGTAAACAGGAACGGAATCACTAGATAACCCATAAAGTCGCGTGCCTGGATATTCACTCCCGCAGTCATAACGGGAAGAATAATCAGCAAATAGAAAGGCTGAATCAGGTTAGTAGACGTCTCACCGTAAGCTACCGCTAGTGCAATCCTAGAGACAAATGAATTGAACTCGGTCGCGGACATGTCCACGGCCAACGCCCTCGCCGCCTCCACGAAGGTCGGCCCGATCACCGCCCACTCGCCCCCCGCGGAGGGTACCGCGAAGTTCACGACGGCACCGCTGATCTGAGCGATGAGCGGTAACGTCATAATGCTGGCGCCGCCAGCCATCCCGCTCGCGATGGCTTCCCCCAGCCCAGTGAACTCCATCATTCCCATAATCCCCGCGTAGAACGGGTACTGGAAGATAATCCCAGAGACGTTGCTGCACGCCCGTTTCATCGCGATCACATAACCCATGGGCGTGCGGTGCACCAGCAGCCCGGCGATGATAAATACGAAGATCATGATATTGAAATTGAGGTCCAGCCCCCTCGTCAGGAAATAACCGGAGATGTAGATCAGACCCGCAACGACAACAGTGAGCGACAAAAGCCTGCTGTGATTGAGCCGGTCCGACGGTGAACGCCTCTCTTTCGGAGGTGGGGCGGCTTCCTCGGCAACCGACAAGCCTTGGTTAGGCCCATCTGCGATCGAGAATATCTCGATACCGCGGGAGTGTTCCGCACGGGGCGCAAGGAGAACAATCAAAAGCGGGAACAACGTAAAAAAGACCGCGAGATAGATTAGATTCAGATTGCTCCCCAACGTGAAATCCACCGATATCGTGGAATCGAGGAACCCACGTTCGATGAGGAAATTCCCCGGCGTGTTGAGTAACAATGGTATGGAACTCGAGAGCCCCCCAACCCAGGTTTGCCCGGAGAAATACACACAGGCGACCAGATAAGCGTAGTCGATGCCCTTGACTCGATGAGCCAGTTCGCGAGCCAGAACCGCAGCCAATACCATCCAACCCCAGCTCACCAGTGAAAACAATCCACCCAGTGCAACCACCACTAAGTAGACTCTGGTCGGCGTATTTATTCGGTTCGCAACCCAATCCACGAACCTAGTAATAACTGGAGACAGTGCAATGGCGTAAGCCGTGGTCAATATCAGGACCATTTGCATCCCGAACTCGAGCAGCCCGAAGAAGCCCTGATACCACGCTTGCAGCGTATCGAGACCACTGGAAGGCGTCGCCAAGACCGCGAGCGCCCCGATCAAAAGGGTCAACCCGAGTGCAAAGACGAAGGGATCGGGAATCCACCGCCTCAGTCGATCCGCGAAAAACATCCCAGCGGCTCTGAGCATTTCTGTGACTCCCATTGCGAGTACGGACGGCTACCTCTTTGGACGGCGACCAGTTTTTCTTAACGTCCTGTTTGCTCGCGTCTCCCTAATGCAGCCTAGGCCGCCTATTCCCCCGGGCGGCAGCCCCGCAATACCAAGAAATCTCGGTCGGAAACTAAGACGACCGTCCCTAAAATTGCTCCAAACGGCGCTTTAGATCCTCCATGTCCGCAGGACCCGATTCTCCCAACTCCAAGCTGAAACAGTTGTAGGGATGGACCTGCTCCTGCGGGGACCATATCCATTCCCGTTCAACCACGACGGGTCCCATATAGTTAACCGGATCGTCAATTACAAGCTCCATGTGCAAATTACGCTCGCCGGGATTGCGCCAATAACGCTCTGTCGTTCGGGCCTCGCGGCTGACCGGGCCACCCTCCTCGGCGTAAAGGACCCCTCCCACCAGATGCGTCGTCTCGATGGTCAGCTCCTCGCCCGTCCAATGACCCACGGCATACCCCAGTTCTGTATGAGGCTGATCCGCTAGTGGCAAGCTAGCACCCAAGTCTATGGTGCGAACCGTAGCGCCGCGCTCCACGGTCATGACGATGCCAACTCCCTCATGAGTGATCTCCATAACGGTTGTGGGCCACAAAATGAGCTGAGGCATAACCTCCGGAATGCAGTCCCATTGACTCGGGTTTCCAGCAAAGGGATCGTGCGCAACCTGTCTTCGCTGTCCTTCTGCGGTGAACGGATACCCCTGGGGCTGCTCATACCCCTCCTCACCCACGTAGACTCCCGAAAGATCCGCTCCGTTGTTCGGAGCCTGGGCTTGCACCACCGCATGACCGATTACCGCAACGCCCAACGAGCAACACAAAGCTGAACACAGATCGGTTACATTCGCCCATTTTGGGCCATGTAACCGTCTCATCTTCGCCCCCCCTTGCGACTGCGGCGACTTTGGTATGAATCTACCGCCAATTGATGACCCCGAATCAAGGAAGCCGGAGCGCGGCCAGAGCGCCCGGATAATTTGGGCTAGAGACCGCCACGACGATGTACTGTTGGCCATCGTGCATGTAGCTCATCATTCCGTAGCGCCCAGACGCGGGTAGCTCAACGGTACCTAATCGCTCACCGGTCGCCTTGTCTACGGCGTGCAAAACCGGCAGACCTGCCCCACCCTCCGCCGTTAAAAGTAGTGTCGCGGTGACCATCGTGACAGGATGAGACTGCACGCCGGTATTCGGAATGTCCACGCCCTGGAGCGCGGGATGGTTCTTGATCCTATCCGGCGTGTCCCCGTTAGGGATCGCCCAAATATGCTCGCCCGTATTCATATCAATGGCGACGATCTGGCTGTACGGAGGCTTTAAGATGGGCAGGCCCTGAGGGCCTCGAAAATCACCACGATTGGCAACCGCCCAGTCGGATATAGTCTCGCCGGTGGTCATAATGTCTTCGGGCGCATCCATCTCGCTGCCCGGGACAATGTTTTCGGATCGGCAACCCCTCAACGTTGGAACATATAGGACCCCAGTCCCGGGATCCGCCGAGGGCGGGCCGAAAATATTCGATGCCCCACTGGGGCAGCTAACGAAGGAACGTAACCCAGAAGGATGGCCGACCTCGATCGGCGGGTTGAAGAGCGGGCCGATGCGATAGTTTTCGACGATCTCCAGCGCCGCCTGCCTAAGCTCAGGCGTGAAGTCGATCAGATCGTCCTCGGTGAGCCCCTGTAATTCGAACGCAGCCGGCTTTGTGGGAAACGGCTGCGTGGGTGAGAGCTGCTCGCCCGGTATTTCGGATTGAGGCACGGGACGCTCTTCCATCGGCCACACAGGCTCCCCGGTTTCGCGGTTGAAGGTGTAGGCAAAGCCTTGCTTAGTGGTCTCGACCGCAATGGGTACCGGGCGACCGTCAACCACCACGTCCAACAGAACCGGAGCCGCCGGGTTGTCGAAGTTCCAAATATCATGGTGGACGGTCTGGAAGTGCCACACCCGCTCTCCAGTCTGCACATCGAGTGCTAGGATGCTGGTCCCGAACAGGTTATCGCCCGGACGGAACCCACCGTAAAAGTCGACTGTCGGCGGATTCGTAGGGACGTATACGAGGCCCAAATCCGGGTCAGCGGACATCGGTGCCCAGGAAGAGACGTCTCCCGTACGCCGCCAGGCATCGTTCTCCCAGGTCTCGTGACCAAACTCACCCGGCCGGGGAATTACATGGAACTTCCATAGAAACTCACCCGTCGCAGCATCGTACGCCAGGATGTCACCCGGAATATTCTCGGTGCGAGTCTGGTAGTAACCCTGCTCGTGAACATTGCCAACGATCACAACGCCATTCACGACGATTGGCGGTGACGAAGTACTCAGATTCCCCAGATCGTTTGGGATTCCCTGCTCGGGATCGTATTCGTAGTCGGAGTTGAGCCAGGGATCCCAATCCCCGACCAGATCCGGCAGCATATCCACGACACCAGTCTGCGAGAAGCCCTCGACCGGTACGGGGTCACCCCAGTTCTCCAGTGGGCGCCCGGTCTTGGCATCCAGCGCGTGAAGGAAAAACCCGGGGCTCGACGTGTAGATCACACCGCGCCCGTCGACCTCTGCGTACGCGACACCTTTTCCGTAGTTGTTCCTCATACCGCGTTCCCAGCGAGTCGTGTGGGGCTCACGGTACGTCCAGACGGTCTCACCCGAAGCCGGATCGATGGCCGCAACCGTCCGGCGCTGGCCGGCCACGGTGTAGAGCAACCCGTCTATATACAGGGGGGTCGACCTGAAGACGTAGTCCACGGTGGGACCAAAATTGTCTCCCCGCCAGATCCATGACACCTCCAGATCTTCGAAGTTACCGGCATCGATCTGATCGAGGGACGTGTAGCGTGTATGGGTAACATCTCCCCCGATGTAACGCCACTCGCCTTCCTGGCTGCCAGCCTCCTGGGAAATCGCGGTGTGCTGCCAAAGGCAGGCGCCTATGAGAGAAAGCGTTAAAAACCATGCTCGCCTCTCGTTTGCTCGAAGGGTTGGGTTCTTGGTACTAATCATCGGTTTGTCCTTTTTGGAAAATACGCCCCTCGGCGTTTCTACTCACACCCATCAGCGCGCTGGAATAGGAATATTTTCAAGCGCCGCTAGGTCCGTGGGCAATTCCTCCTCACCAGCAGGATAGTCGTTGAGCCTCAGCAAGAAAGCCAGGATATCTGTGTACTCCTCGGAACTGAGGCTACCAGGACTGCTGTCCGGCATAGTCATGGACATCACCAGCAGCAGATCGCTGGCCGTCTTATGGCTGGTGCCACCGAACCAGCCTCGAGTGATCTCAACGGTCCTGTGGCAGTCCGCACAGAGTTGCTGAAACCTCCGCTCCCCCCGAGATGCCTGACCCCTCGTGTAGAAGCCATTCGATAGGGTGTCCGGCGCGATGATCTCAGGCTCGACCGTAGCAGCAGCCTGTACGCTAACCGGTGACTCCTGAGGGCGGACGGCTGGTGTCGAGCAGGCGCCCAGGTGCAAAACCACCGTGCACATCCCACCAAAACTTATCAAACGGAAAGAGCGACTTAAGGTCATAGAGGTCATTCGTTTTTTCGTGTTTTTCTGAGCGTCCCGTGCCTCCGCGATTTTACCTAGATCAGATGGGCAGATGTCGGAAAAATGGCGGAATTTTTCGGGTTGGAGACAACCGGAGTGTCTGCCCCCCGATGTTACCATTCGCGGACGCCTCGGGGCTTTAGCCTCCCGAGATCAGCATAGTCTTCACGGTTCGGAATTTATAATGGACCGATTACACCTCACGCTGGCCGCCTGGGACTACGACCGAGTCAGGCCGTTACTTGACGGGACCGTCCGGCCTGAGGGCATCGAGGTCGAACCCATCGTGTCACGGCCCAGCGAAACGTTCTTCCGAATGCTGAGGCACCAGGAGTTCGACGTCTCCGAACTCTCTCTATCCAACTATACGATGCTCCGAGCCGGGGGTGATGATAGGTTCGTGGCGATACCGGTGTTCCCATCACGACAATTTCGACACTCCTGTATCTATGTCAATAAAAACGCCGGAATCGACGAACCAAAGGATCTGATCGGCAAGAAAGTCGGTGTACCCGAGTATTCCATGACTGCTGCCGTGTTCGCCCGTGGACTGCTTCTACACGACTACGGGGTCACACCTGACTCTATTGAATGGTTCAGCGGCACACAGGACGGTCTGAAGAGACCTTCGAGAATCGACTTCGATCTCCCGGAAAGTGTAGTGCTGCATCGGATGCCTATCGAGCAGGACATGGGACCAATGCTCGAGGAGGGCAAGCTGGATGCAATCATCTCGCCCAACGCCCCGCACTCCCTGGATACCTCGCCCTCGCCTGTGAAGCGACTCTTCAACGATTACCGCCAGACAGAGAAAGAATACTTCCAACGTACCGGCATCTTCCCGATCATGCACACAATCGTCTTTCGCCGCGAGATCTACGAGGCGAACCCCTGGGCCGCTACGAGCCTGTACGAGGCGTTCGTTAAAGCCAAGGAATGGGCCTACGCTCAGATCATCGAAACAGATGCGTTAAAGATCACGCTCCCTTGGGTGGTGGCCGAGACCGAGGAGACCCGGCGCATCATGGGCGTTGACTTCTGGCCCTACGGTATCGAGCCGAACCGCGTGTCGTTGCAAGCTTTACCGCAGTACTTGCAAGAGCAAAACCTAATCTCACGCATACCTCAAATCGAGGAGCTGTTTGCACCGAACACGCTTGACGCGAAGAGCTAGAGTGACTAACAACCCCGAACTGTTCGTTAGCCTTCCATAACCTGGAAAAGCTCACTGCACAGGCATCTGCGTCGTCCGCGCTCTGCGTTTTGTCGATCGGCTACGCTGCCAATGGTGCAGCTACTTAACTTATAAACATTCTCTCCGTCGTCTACTGAAGCACCATGGCGGCCACGCCGTCCTGGAGCTGGATCATGACGTACTGTCTTCCTTCATGTACCCAGCTAGACATCCCGTATCGGGAGAGACCGGGGATCTCAGCGGCTCCGACGCGCTCTCCCGTCTGCTTATCGATCGCAAACAGATGCGGCGTTCCATCGCTGGTTTGGCCGGTCGCCAGAAGTAATGTCGGTGTCACCAGCATTGCGGACTGACCGAGCCGCCCGGGATTCATGGGAACACCCTCGACGCCCTCTAGCAACGGGTGATTGCGAATCAGCTCCTGTTGCTCATCGGGCGCGTCCCCGTGGGGTGTGACCCAGAGGTGCTCACCGGTATTCATGTCAATAGCCGTAATCCGCCCAACCGGGCCTTTCCAGATCGAGAGGCCATCGATGGTCTCAGAATTCCTAGACAGACTTAGACCGACGGCCCGAGAATAGTTGGAGTGCGTGGTCCCAGTTTGTGCCTCCCTATCTAACGGCGACTCGTCGGCCGGCGCAAGATGGGTGGTTGAGCACGCACTCTGGGAATTAACAAAAAGCACGCCTTCGATTGGGTCCGCTACTGGTGGTCCCGTGATATTGGCACCACCACCTCCACCAGGGCACACTCGGGCTGGCACAACCAACTCCGGGTCACCCGCATAGGTCGGCGGGTTGAACAGAGGGACTAGCAGGTTGTTGTTTTGCGCGAATTCCAAAGCCACTCGTTCGATCTCGGGTGTGTAGTCGATAAGGTCGTCTTCGGTCCTCCCTTGAATATCGAACGGTGCCGGCTTCGTGGGATAAGGCTGAGTGGGTGAAAGCCTCTCACCCGGCACGCGAGACTGAGGGACGGGCTGTTCCTCGATGGGCCAAATCGGCTCCCCGGTTTCCCGATTGAAGGAGTAGACGAAAGACTGCTTGGTGACCTGGAAAACTCCAGGGACATCCCTCCCCTCGACCGTCACATCCATCAATATCGGCGCCGTCGGCGTGTCGTAGTTCCAGATATCGTGGTGGACCATCTGAAAATGCCACTCCCGCTCACCAGTCTCCACGTCGAGCGCAATCAGGCTCGTGCCGAAAAGATTATCCCCGGGATGGAAACCGCCGTAGAAGTCGATGGTCGGACCGTTCGTGGGAACGTAGACGAGTCCGAGCGTAGGATCGGACGAGAGCGGTGCCCACGAGGAGACATCACCCGTCCATTGCCAGGCATCGCTCAGCCAAGTCTCGTGGCCGAACTCGCCGGGGCGAGGAATAACGTTAAACTTCCATCTGAACCGGCCGGTGCTCGCATCGAAGGCAAGAATATCGCCGGGTACGTTCTCGATCCGGGTCTGGTTGTACCCCTGCTCCGCAGAGTTTCCGACCACCAGCGTGCCATTTACCACGATCGGTGGGGACGATGCCGTGATGTATCCAAGTTCCAGCGGCAGCCCGTAGTAGGGATCGTATTCCTCGCCGGATTCTATCCACGGACCCCAATCCTCGATGAGTGGCGGCAGAAGATCTACGACGCCCGTCTCGGGAAAACCCTCGATTGGAACGTGCGTACCCCAATTCTCCAAATGTTGCCCTGTCTCGGCATCGATAGCGTGTAGGAAAAAGCCTGGCGTGGCAATGAAAACGACGCCGCGGCCGTCGACATCGCCGTATGCGATTCCCTTGCCGTAGCCCTTGCGCATAGAGTATTCGTAACGCGCGGTCTTGGGCTCGGAATAGCTCCAAAGGAGCTCGCCCGTCTCCGGATCCAGCGCCACAACGTGGCGCCGTTCACCGGTGACTGTGATCAACTTACCGTCGACATAAGTAGGCGTCGCCCGTGGCGTGCTGGAACCGAAGCTCCCCCCGTTCCACTGCCAAACGATCTCGAGATTCTCGAAGTTCGAAGCGTCGATTTCATCCGCTTCCGTATAGCGCGTGTGCCACGCATCACCGCCGATGTAGGACCATTGCCCGTCCTCGATTCCCGGCCCCTGCGCCAAGACCGGTGCCGACGCAGCCACCAGCGCGCCAAACGCAAACCCTAGACAGCTCAGGGTCCATTGGGATCGCCACCACGCTTCTTTCGACTTCATTGTTACCCCCCCCAAGTTCGATCCGCCTATAGTAGCGGCGGAATTAATAGGCCCCTTCCCTGTCCAGCTCTTGGAAATTCATCGGCGCACACATTAGGTCCGAAATTCCGGAAAATATCCCGTACCAACCAAAATAAGTGAGCCTCTCCCGCGGCTCCCGTGTAAACACGAGCGGGCGCCCCGCCCAGGGCTCGGCGTAGTACATCGAATCATGGAGCGTCATCCGAACCTCAAGCGTATCGGCATCGATTCTTCTGAAACGCTCCTCCATCCGAGCCTCGAAACTCTTCACGTGACCCGCCGTGTCCAACCAGGCGCGCTCATCCAGACCGATAGTGGTGACCACAAGCTCATCACCCTGCCACTCGGCAACCGAGTGCCCATACCACGACGGCCCGATGTTATCCATGTTCTCTGTGGATGGAACCTCGCGCCCATCCATCCAGAACTCCCGCAGCGTCCGCTCCCACTGCAGAAGCTGCAGCACCCGGCCCTCTAGGTGAATGATCTCGAACAGTCGAACACCATTCTCGTACATCGTGCGGGGAAAACCGCGCGGATTGCAGGTAAAAATCGGATCGTTCGAAAGTGCAGGGTCATCGGTCCCCGGCACACGTGGATCGGTCGTAATAGTTGGTATGTTCTGCCTGTAACGCTCGAGTCCTTCGGGGGTTATTGACGGCATGCCTGGCCCGAAAGCAGCGGTAAAAGGACCGTCCCTCTGGTAGTCGGTTCCCAAATACCACACACCGGACAGGTCACGCGGATCATACGCAGACTCCTGCGCCAACACAGGTGAGAGGATGCACACGGCAACAAAAAGGTTAAATAGCTTCGTTCCGCGTCGTTTCATGATTCTTCTCCGAACGAAACACTGCTCCCCGTATTAGAGCACAATTTTCGTCGCGTGCGCTGTTCAGGACGCTCACAAACCTGGTGGTAGCTCTCTAGCGCAAAACCGTGGGCATCACCTACTTTGATCGAGTGCGAAGACCCAAAGCACCCCTCCTTGGGGTACAGCAGTCGTCGTGCCCAAGTTCTGGTCGATACGGCCCAGCATTCGTTGTGCATCGACGCCCCAACCGGACTGCACGGCTACATACTGGACACCGTCCACGGAGTAGGTCGACGGCACGGCCGTGATGCCGGAGTTCGTTCGCTGCTGCCAAAGCACTTCTCCCGAAGCCGCATCGAAAGCCCGAAAATATCGGTCGGGTGTGCCGCCCGCAAAAACTAGCCCCCCGGCCGTCGCGAGTACTGGGCCCCAGTTGTTAAGCTCGAACTCATGCGTCCAAACCTGCGTGCCGGTGGCCATGTCCCATGCCTGCAGCTCGCCGATGTGACTGGCACCCTCGGCAACATGCAATTGGATATCGGCACCCATGAAGCGCTGACCCTCTCGATACGTAACTTCCTCGCCCTCCAGTGTGCTACAGAGGTTCTCGTTCGCAGGGATGTAGAGGTACCCAGTTTGGGGGCTATAGGCGGCGGGAGGCCAGTTCTTACCACCCGACAACGAGGGACAGAAATACGCGGCTTTACCGGTTTCGGGCTTGTGCTCCGGGTCGTACTCGGGGCGGCCCGTCTGGGGATCAAGGGCAGTGAACACGTTCTGCGAAACGTAGGGCTTCGCGCCGATAAAATTGATCCCATCCGCCGTACGCTCGAGCTCCCACAGGTAACCATTGCGACCCGCGTGGACCAAACCCTTGACGAGACGTCCGTCCCGCTCGAGGTCCATGAGAATCGGAGGGGAAACCTCGTCCCAATCCCAGGACCCGTTCCAGTGATACTGGTGGTAACCCTTCAGCTCGCCAGTCGTGACGTCGAGCGCAACCACTGAATTCGTGTAGAGATTGTCGCCTGGCCGCACATCGCCGATCCACGGTCCTGGATTCCCGGTGCCCCAGAATGACAGGTTCAGCTCCGGGTCGTAGGTCCCGGTCACCCACACCGGTGCACCGCCTGTCTGCCAGGAATCCCCAGGCCATGTGTCATTGCCGAATTCCCCGGGCTCTGGAATCGTGTAAGTCTTCCACGAAATCTCTCCAGTATCAGCATCGAGTGCCATAACGAAGCCGCGGATACCGAACTCTCCCCCGGACACACCCACCATGACATGACCATCGGCAACGAGCGGTGCCAGCGTCATGTAATAGCCGCGTCGGTAATCCTCCACGGCCGTCTCCCACTCAACCTCACCCGTACGAGCATTGAGGGCGACGACGAACGCGTCGACCGTGGCAACCAGCACCTTGTCCTCGTAGAGACCCACACCTCGGTTCGTGGGATGTGTCTGCATTAGGTCGAAGGGGAGCTGTCGCCGATACCGCCACAACTGCTCACCGGTCCGTGCGTCCAACGCGTACACCTGAGCGCCAGGCGTGGTAATGAACATGACACCGTCGTTCACGATAGGAGGAGCCTGGTGGCCTTCCGGCACTCCCGTCGAAAATGCCCAGACGGGCGTGAGGTCGCCAACATTTTCGGTGTCGATCTGCGTGAGAGGGCTGTAGCCCCAACCGTCGTAGGTCCGGCGGAACATCAACCAGTTCTCGGGCTCCGGTTCCAGCATCCGTTGCTCGTTGACCGGGTTGTAGTCCCGGATGGTCTGAGCGGTGCACAGGATCGGCGTAATCGCAAAAAAGATCGTAATCAGGATTCGAACACCAACGCATTTCTCGTTCATTACGTATCCCTCAGATCAAAACCCGAACATATCCGCACCAGGCTGTTGAAAGCCCACGCGGCCTTGAAATTCACTGGCCACGACGAGCGAGCCGCCGTCAATCTTTAGTGGCAGAGATGGCAGTTGCCGAGGTGCGGGACCACCCACGACACGTGCCCCGTCGGCCGGGTCGAATTGGGAGTCGTGGCAAGGGCATTGGAGACGCCGAGTCTCCGTGTCCCAATCCGTGATGTCGCAACCGGTATGGGTACAGACCGCCGAATAGGCAACGATACTTATTGCGGCACGAGCCCGCGTCTCCTCTGTCAACCGGGCAGAGTCTGTCCGGATCAAGAGAACCTGATTCAAACGTGTACCGTTTCGTACGATCCGCGTCACTGGATCCATTGGGTAAGCGAAAATTTGCGGAGCGTCGGTGATCAGATCTTCGGGCGTGATGACCTCTCCCTCGCGATCTCCGAATGCAAAAACGAAGAAATCGTCCTCCTGCGGAGGTGCGTTCGCCACTTCTTCATTAGATTTCGCCGATCTCGCAATGGGCAACCACAACCCCATCGCAAGAAAAGCTTTCAGGGTATCTCGGCGCCTTACGGTCGCTTCCCGAGTTTCAGTGCGTTTGTTCTTCAACGTTAGAGCCCGAACTGACGAGGTTCAAAAAATTATCCACAGCTGACTTCTTGCTTTATCTAGCGTGCCGGTCTGAGAAATTTCACCTCGGCGTTGCCGGTGTAGAAGGCCCAGGTCCCGGCAAGCGGAACCTGACCGACGCCCGGCTGTGTCCAGTCACAAACGCCCTCGCTAAAAACCTGCTCCAACCTAGCCAGCTGTTGATCTGTTAACGACTGGTCATAATCTCTCTCATCAATCGGCTTCAGCGTGCATTTCAGAATATCGTTCGCCCACGGCGCACCTGCGACCATCCGCGCATCTGTTCCAATCGGGAAAATTTCATGGCAGCGTTCCATGTCGATGATCTTCGTGCTCGGCGATGTGTAACAAGCGTCAACAAATCCCTCCGGCCTATGAGCAGCAACTTTTTGCGCCTGCGGTACATCCGACTTATCCGCGAGAACGTCCGCCGCCCATTGGTCTAGCACCGCGACCGCCTGAGGCGCAACGGTTCCCAGCACCGAGTGAGGATCGCGGTGTCCGACTTCGTGCATGACAAACCTGACGTGATTATCAGCGTTTCCATTCGCCTTCATCAGTCGGGCGCGGGCAACCAACGAATGATAGCCATCATGGACGTCGACATTTTGAGGGTCGCCCGGAGGACAGGGTGCCACTGTACAGAAGCCGTCCGTGTAACCACGAATATCGACAATCGGTATCGTGCGTAAACCGCCATCGCCCGTGTTAAGGCGTCCGGTCTCGTAAGCGATCCGCAATGCCTCCGGATTAGCATCAGCTCGCTGCCCTGGCACGATCACACCGTTGATGTTATGACCGCCGATGTGCGCATTAAGATCCGCGAACTGCTCGAACGTGATGATGCCGTCGTTGAGCGGCCCCAGCCCATACTGGATACCGGTATTGTCCCATGGGCTGCGCGCAAAACCGGTCCCTTGGTCTATACCGTACACGTTGACCAGATTATCCTGATAGGTACAGCGAACATTCGCCCACTTCTCCGGCTCACGCACCTTCGCGTCGACGACCGAGCTGTCACAATTCTCGGGTGATAGATTCAGGTAACGCCTGGAAGGCCCCGTGCAGAAACCAAAGGTCAGCTTGCCAGAGACCTCGCGTTTTTGAACTTCAGTCCAGGGTGCCTCTGCGGTATCGAAGTAATTGACCAACAGGTT
>Ga0315339_1000657_pt1 | contig 39570 bp, 43 predicted proteins | sample ASW17metaG_FD_204514 | JGI IMG/M metagenome (GOLD analysis project Ga0315339, IMG submission 204514) | Ammonia-oxidizing marine archaeal communities from Pacific Ocean, United States - ASW #17 | ecosystem: Environmental > Aquatic > Marine > Oceanic | place: USA: California | collected 2016-12-05 | reverse complement strand
GCCTTCTTCGCCGGCTTCGCGGCCTTCTTCGCCGGCTTCGCGGCCTTCTTCGCCGGCTTCGCGGCCTTCTTCGCCGGCTTCGCGGCCTTCTTCGCCGGGGCAGCCTTTTTGGCTGGCTTGGTGGCTTTCCGAGAGATGGAGCTCCTCCAGGGATTCTGCGTTTCTACGAACTACTTCAGGCCCGGATTGGGCCCAGCATCCCAAAGACTACAAGAGATTCCCGGAAGTTGAAGCCCGACAGGGCATCGGGGAGAACAAGCCACCGAGACAAGTCCCGAAAAGGCCCAGAGTAACAGGTTTTTTCAGGATTTCGATCACGGTGTGCAACCCGCCCCTTCGCAGAACAGCGTCACGAACAGCTCCGAGCGGATTCTCCAGCCGTCGTCGGTCTGGCGCCAATAGGCCGAATACCGCCCTCCGGCCCGTCTTGGCCCATCAGGCACCGTCCAGCTTCCGACCCAGGTGCCGCGTTCGGAGGCCACCGCGGCTGCGCTACCGATTTCAAGAGAGGTGATCGTTCGTACATACAGCACATCATCGAATTGATCGAACTGCCGAGCAAAGGCACTTCCCATCGCTTCGGACCCCGAAATGAACACCCCAGCTCCCGCTGTGACGTGAACTTCATCGTCCAGCGTGGCGACGATGGCGGGCACGTCATGCCGTGCGATCGCTTCGTTTGAAACGGCTCGGAGAGCTCGGATCTGCTCGGCATCCGTACCTGTCTGAGCAGACACCGGAGCGGAGAGCGCGAAGGCTAGGAACAGCGCGAACCACTGCTTCATTGACCCATCCTTTCCTTCCCAACGTGTTCGGAGCGCAGACGCACTGCCGCAGCTACCCCAGCAAGCGCTTAGAGAGTCGGCGGGCTCCGTAAAGTCCCACACCCGTCCCGATCATACTCACGACGAACGCAGTGAAAATCGAAATGTATGCGCCCAAGGCCCACCCGATCGCACTACCGATCGTCATCCCCATGAGACCCAAGAGTCGCTTCATGATGCTTCCGCTATTTGAGCGCCGCGTCCTCGAACAGACGCTCCATATCAGGCGCCCGCGGTGGTTGGAGAATGTCGAGGCCAGCCGCTTCAGGATAGCCCGAACTCCGGATCCGCTCGTCCGCAGCGGTGAGATCGTATTCGGTCCGGCGCAGATCCACTCCGGCGTCCAGCATCAACCAATAGGCCCCAGGCTCCCCGAACGGCATGCCAACGGAGCCAGCATTCACAACCTGAATTGAGCCAACGTTGCGATCGAACTGCATGTGGGTGTGCCCACAGACGATGACGTCGGCGCCGGTAGGCTCGAACAGCATGCGAAGGGGCGGCTCCGGCGTGATACGCGTGAAGATCCTATTTTCATTTTCCGGTGTCGCGTGGCAAAACAAGACGCTCCCCATTCCCGGTACTTCGAGAGTGGTGGTAAGCGGCCACGCCGCGAAGTCTGCGATGTACTCCGGAGGCAAACTTTCGGCGACCCATCGCATGACCTCATGGAATTGCGCGGGCACTCGGACCATGGGCTCGCCGCGGTGGAGGGCGACGATGTCACTCTCTCCGTTCCCACGGATGAAGTCGACCGGAACGGAAAGATCTTTCAGAGCGGCGACACACTCGCGCGGCATCGGACCCGGCACGACATCACCCCCAACCACGATTCGGTCGATACCTTCGGCTTGGATCTCACCCAGGACCGCCTCCAAAGCGGGGAGGTTGCCATGGATGTCGTAGATCGCGGCTACCCGCACCTGTAGCTCTCCCTACCCATCAGCCCGAGCCGCGACGCCGTACCGTTCGCGCAGCGTCTCGACCCATGTGGGAGATTGCGCTCAGGGTCCTGAACCTCTTCAGCAACACTCGCGACGCTCGTCATACCCATATCGCTGACGATCACAAGGCCGGCCGTGCTGATAATCCCCGTGCTGCCGGAGTCATAAAAACCGGCGAAGTCGGCCTGCAGCGCTCCGAGGCCGCAGAACCAGGCGAGGAGAATCAGCACACCGATCAACAGAAAGACCTGGAAGGAGCTGCTCTTCTTGGCTCCGAAGCAGTTCACCATCCCGAAGAACACCGCAAAGCCGGCCGCGATTGGACCGAGTTCCAACCTCCGAGAAGAACAGATGCAGATAGGCCCCCACGCCAACGAGCGCGAAGGCCGATCTGAGCACCAACGAAATCCACGTCCCAAATCCTCCGATCGTCCCAACCAGCGGACCCATGCTGCGATCGAGGAAGTAGTCGATGCCGCCAGCCTTCGGCATCGCCGCCCCCGCCCCCGCAGCTGCAAACCCCGGGAGGAGGAAGAATCCCGAACTGAGCGTGGCGCCCGCCGCGAGCGCATAGACGTCCCATAGCCCGAGCTGCTTCTCGAGCGCCGAGTGCTGCGGGTGACTCCGGGAGTCGGAGCTATCCATGGGTTGCATCGACGGCCTCGACCGCCTGTACGACGGCCCCTGTATCCTCAGCAGCGTCCAGTTGCGCGGCGAATGCAGCGTCGCGGGACAGCCGACAAATGCGGGCGAGGAACCTCACGTGCTGACGTTCACGCCCCGGAGGCGAAAGGAGCACGAAGAACAGCCGCACCGGTTCGTATTCTTCCGGCCCAAACTGAATCCCCTGTGGAGCCAGTGCGACACCTAGCACCGTGTCGCTGAGTCCGTCCACAGTAGCATGAGGAATGGCCACGCCGGGCCCCACAATCGTCGCTTGAGACTCCTCCCGTACCATCAGCTGCGTCGCAATGACATCCCGACTCGCGATACCCGCGGCCTCCGCGCTCACGGACAATTCGTCTAGGACTCCAACCATGTCACTGGCCTGGAGCCGCAGGACGACGAAGTCCTTGTTCAGCACATCGATGAGACGCATAGGAGGGTTCCTGACGGAATGGCGATTCTACCGGGCGCTGCAGGATGCCGAAGCGGGCGACGGGCGGCAAGGACGAGACCGGTCCGTGCGTCGCGTGCGACGGTTAATTTCAGTGCGCGCAGCACCTCAAGTGTGCCAAGGCGCGGCACTTATGCGTCGACTATAGGTAGGCAAAGGACGAAGACATCCGCACGGGAACCCTCAGATGCGACAACGAACAGCGCGGGGCCGAAGTAGGCCCTTGGTTTGGATCATGGCAGGAATCATTGCACTCGCTATGTGTCCTGTCGTCACGTCTGCCCAAGCCCTTCAGCTCTCGGCTGACGACGCGGCCGCCCTCGAAGACGCATTCAAGCTCCAGCGCGAATTCGAAGAGTACCGTGAGAGCCGGACTCCGGTCGCCCCGCAGCGCAACGACGTTTACTGCGACGAGCAGATCGGGCGAAATTGCATCTGGTTCGGCGGAGACGACGGCGAGCGCTTCCCGACCGAACGGTCCGAGGTTGGCGGCGCACGTGTCGAACTCATTCGTGGCTTGTTCGACACCTTCGAGGAGATCCCACACGCGTGGGTCCTCGGCCAGCTCGTTCACTACCTCGCGGAGGCCCGGGAGGTAGGCGAAGCCGAACGCGTCGCGACCGAGTGCGGCATTACAGACGAGTGGTGGTGCCACGCCCTGCTCGGATACGTCCTCCACGTGCGTACGGAGTACGTCGAGGCGGAAGCCGCCTTCCGCGAGGCGCTCGATCTCATGCCGGAAGTCGAATACGAACGGTGGATCACCCCGCGCTACATCGTCACGGACGAGGCGGTGCGCAAATTCCGGCAATCGACTCCGTTAGAGCAGGACCTTCAGTTTGAGCTCTTTTGGACCCTTTCCGATCCGCTCTTTCTTTTTGAAGGAAACGACCGCCTCACGGACCACTTCGCGCGGCTCGTCCGGGCAGAAAATCTTAGGAACGCCCGCGACCCTCAGGGCCAGGAATGGGGCGACGACTCAGCTGCAACACTCATCCGGTACGGCATGAACATCGGCTACAGCCGGACCCAGAATGCGATGGCTACGGTTGGGCCAGGAGGTAACGGGCTGAACGATACACGGCGCATGGTCGGTCATCATCACCCTAAGAGCAGAGGATACCTCTTCCCCGAGCAATTCCTCCAATCTCCGGCAGAGATTCTACCCGAGAGCTGGATCACCGGGCCGCGGGAAGCCAGGACGTGGTATGCCCCGCCCTATGCGCCGGACATTCGAGGGCTCGAGACACAGGTCGGTCGCTTCCGGCGGGGCCAGGAGATGCTCGTCGTCGGAGCATATCGTCCGACCCTCCCCTCAGACGGATCCCCTGGTTCAGTGGTCTCGGCCTGGGGGCCGAGCGATGGTGTGAAGGGGCCCGCGTACGCAGCGCTCTTCCTAATGCCCGAGGACGGGGCGGATCCGGAGCTCGTGCGATCCAGTGAACCCGAGGGCGTGCTCACCCTCCAAGCCTGGCCAGGACGATACGTGAGCAGCCTCGAGGTCGTGGACCTTGAGGGCAAACAAGGCTGGCGGGCCCGCCAAGGTGTGGTTCAGGAGCCGCTGATCCCCGGGCTGGTGGGGGTGTCGGACCTCATGATCCTGAGGGAAAACACGCCGCTTCCAGAGACCCTAGAGGAAGCCATTCCAAACGTTCGTCCCGGAGTACGGCTCACCCCGGGTGAGCGCTTTCCGGTGGTTTGGGAGGTCTACGGACTCCGGATCTTCGAACCGGTGAATGTGACGATCGGGTTCAGCCAAGGCCGTCCCGGATTCCTGACCCGGGTCGGCGAATTCCTGGGTGTCATCGAACCCGACGAACCCGTGGAGATCACCTTCGAAGACACGGGCCCGGACCAGGTTCAGTCAATCTTTCGCTCGATCGAAATCGAACTTCCCGACCTGGCGCCTGGACCGTACACGCTGCATCTCCAGTTGGATCTCTTTGGCCGAAGTCCGGTCATCGTGAATCGCCCGATCATCGTGGAGAACCGATAGGTGTAGGGTCTAGCCTTCGCCTATGGAGCGGAGGTACTCACGATCCCATGCGGCGATCATGCTCTCCAACTCAGAGTAGGGCCCGGGCGTATACGCTCGAGACGAGATGCCTTGTTGGGACAAGCTGCTGACGTGCCAGTCCTGCTTGTTGGTCAGGTTCCAGAATCCCACGGCGCCACTCGGATCGAAATCGAGCGCTGCCATCGCTTCTGGATGGAAGAGCCAGTCGCAGACGATCCTGGTCGAGTCCGGCGCCAACCGTTCGATGCGGTGGATGAGCACGTAGTCCGGATGCAGGCTCAGCAGCATGTTTGGGTAGACCGTGTAATACTGGACGCAGTTGAGCGCCTCACCACTTAGGTCTCCAAGCGGGGGAGCGCATGTCTGACCCGTCATGGTCATGCTGCCACCATCGATGGCCATACGCATGGGGCCACCCAAGTACGGCCCTTCTTCCAAATCGTTCGAGGAATTCCTGAACGGCGTGAGCTGATTCAGGGCCGGGTGCAGACCCGGGCAGTGATAACACTCCGAGTAGTTCTGAAAGACCAATTTCCAATTCGCAGGGATCTCGTAGATGATCGTGTGAGCGATTTGCAACTCGTCCATCGTCCAGGACGTGAACTTGTCGATGAGCGGCGCAAACGCCTGCTCGAACGGTTCGGGCTCATCCGCGAGACTGACGAAGATGCAGCCCTCCCATGTCGCTAATGACACCGACTTGAGCGGGTAGTTCTCCTGGCAAAACGACTCGACCTCGTCCATGAACGGTGCGCCGATCAGCGAGCCATCAAGAGCGTAGGTCCACGCGTGGTACATGCACTGAATGGACTTGGCGAGCGTGCCCTCGGGTTCCGAGAGCAGGCGTGTCCCTCTGTGCCGGCACACGTTGTGATGGGCGCGGACCTCACCCTCATGATCCTTGAGAACGATGATGCTCTCCGACTCGATTTCACGCAGGAAATAGCTTCCAGGCTCACTCAGAGCACTCGTGCGCCCCACATAGATCCAGTGCTTGAAGAAGACCTGCTGGGTCTCGGCCTCGTAAATGTCCTGACTCGTGTAATACTTGCCGTCGAGCGTCTTGGCATTCTGGGCGGTGCGGGTCGACATGGCGTGTACCTAAAGCACGTGATGGAATCGGGGCATGGTCGACAATACTGATGCATCGACGAGCCGGAAAGCGTGATTCGTTTGTGTAGACCCAGATACGCTACAGTGCCGCCTGACGGCCCATGACTGCTAGATGTACAGCATCCCTGATCATGGAAGCTGCAGTCGGAACCGGTTCACGCTCGTACAGTTTGTGGGAATCGGATGGTGTTCGCCGCAATTACCAGCTTGGCTGCCGTATCCCAGCCACCCACGTCGAGGCTTGGATCTGCTTCGGCGACTCCGATGTCTTGGGCCTCCCTAAGCGCGTCGGAATAGGCCCGCCCGTTGAGCATCTCTTCGCGATGTGGGTGACAAGTGTTTCTTGCACCTCTCGGTGGCCTCCCGCACCAACTGAGGCACGTCGATTTGTTCCGGCGCTTCGCGAGCCATGGGTTTCTTCGTTCGGGTTGATCCGGCCGGCAGTTGCAGGCAGCCATCTAAGCCGCGTAGGGTCGTCACCGACCTACCCCGTGTTGGTCGCCACAAAGTCTGGGCACCCCAATGACTACAGGAGCGGCGGAATCGTGAGTGGCTCAGTGACGTTCGACGGCGCCCCGCCGCCCGGCACGATCAACTTGGGCATTGGCCAACGACGACAGCCTCGGCAACTACCTCCGTCTGCCTTTTGCGCATTACAACGAGAATGACATTCGCGAAGGGATCGCGCGCCTGAAAACGCTGTTTGCTCGATAGAGCCTGACTGCTGTCTAGCTCAGCTCTTCTTGAGCACCCACGTCGTCATTGCGCGCATGTTCTGCACGTTCGTGGTCTTGAGGGGATCCAACAGCGTGCCCTCGAGCACGGCGCCAACCTTCAGCAGGTAGTCCTCATCCACGAGGAAGCGGTCTGTCCCGTCGGGTAGCGAATGCCATCTGTCGCGGAGAAGCGTTACCCGACTTTCGATCCCGATGGTTGATGCGAGTCGGGCGAAGAAGACTCCTCCGGGCGCGATCACGCGCCACATCTCGGCGACCATCGACTCGAAGTCAGCAGAGCCTTCCGCGAAGTGCAGCACCGCGCTGCAGATGACCGCGTCGAAGTCTCCATCGGCAAACGGGAGGTCGTCGAGTCGCGCGACGGCGAAGTTGCTGGCCGCCAGCTCGGGGGCGGCCTCCGCGGCGAGGGACTTGATCCGCTCGATCGGCTCTGGGTACGCATCAACGCCATAGACGTCTGCCCCACAGCGCATGAGATACTCTGAGTTGCGACCCGTTCCACAACCCGCGTCTAACACCTTCATCTGCGGGGTAATCCGACCTCGCATCAACTGATCGAACACGTAGATGTCGATCCGGCCGAAGGTGGCGAGCAGCTCTTCTGGGCCGCACGGAATGTTGGAGCCAGTCATGGCCTACTCCCGGTCTGTACCGAACCTGCATCCGACTCGGCACCTGTCGAGGTCGGGTAGCACGGCTCTGCGATCACACCCTCGTCACTCAGCAGCGCAGCGAGACTCTCGTCTCGCAGCACATCCACAAGATCGTGCATAACGCCGTCGATCGACACTTCGCGATGGACCAATCGAATCCCGTGGCTGTAGTCGACCCACCGGTCCGTGTGGCCGGTATAAAGCGGCTGGATCGGTTCAGCGTTGGCCTCATGCCATCCATATATCGCCACCTTCCCGGGGACTTCCGCGAGGGCGCCGGCAATGACGACGTCCTTCTTATGGCCTGCCATGATGCCATTCGGGCGACTTAGTAGCGCGGCGAGTTGACTTCGTACTGCCCGATTGTGGGCTTCGAACACGGCGACCGTAGTCATCTCCGAGCTGGGCGGGATCGGGGCGGGTTCAAGCTGTGTGGAAGCCGCCTCCCAGATCGCATCCACCATGAACGGCGTCGGGAGCGAGGCTCCTACAAGGTCCGCGACACGCTGCGCTGTTTGAGGTGAAAGCGGCGCATAGAAGGCATCCTCTTCGGAACCCACGCCTAGGTAGTCCGCCGTCGCCCAAAACGTCACGCGATACTCGCGGCCATCCAGCTGCCGAGTGACCTGTACGGGCATGAGGGTCCGGAACGACTCCGGAATGTTGCCCTTCGCGATCTCCGTGAAGATCCGGTCTTCGCGTGCCTCCAACTCGACGGTCCGGACCATCGCGGCGACCTCGCGGCCGGTCGGCGCGTCAGCCCCGCGTGGGGGAAGCTCCAGCGTCTGTCCGCTCACCGGCATCCCAACGCTCATCGTCATGAGGCACGTCCATCCCAACCTCTTGGCGAAGCGCCAGGCCCTCACAGAGTCACCTCGTCCGCGTCTAGGAAGCGTGAAGCGAGGTCAGGACTCGGACGCATGCACACCTCGCGCCGCCCAAACCACCTGTACCTGTTCCGCGCCACAAAGCGATACAGCGCATCGCGAATAGGCCGCGGCACCAGAAGCGCCCCTCTCAAGATACTGTACGGGGGCCCCAGCTTCGAAGCGATGCGGATTGCCGCTGCCGAACGAACGTGAACACCTTCGTCGTCGATGAAAACAATACTGTCAGGGAGAGATCCCGGACCCGGAGCACCCACTTTTTCCAAGGCAGCTCGGGCCGCGTCGGATTGTAGAGAGGCGTAACGGAGCCGGGCGTCTGGGTCTCGAGCGATCAACCACTGCACGGCCGCGCTGCAGAGCGTACACACGCCGTCGAAGAGCACGAGTGGTCGCCCTGAAGAGGGACCGATGGGATTGTCGATGGGCATAAGTTCCATCCTAGGACCACGACCGAACTTTGCAACATCCCCTCGCCCCTCGTATCTGTGCGACGCATGTTGCCGACCATGCTCTCTCATCCACAAAAGGTGTAGCCGATGTCCTTGGCCATGCGTGTCCTCATCGGCTTGGTGACCGGGCTCGTCATTGGGCTCATTCTGTCCCCGGCTGAAGCGGGCCTAGCAGCTTCCGTAGTGGGTTGGATCGAACCGGTGGGCGGACTCTGGGTGAACGCGATCCGGATGACGGTCATCCCGCTCTTGGTTTCACTGCTCATCTCTGGGATCGCCTCGGCGAACACAGGCGCAGTCGCCAAAATTGGCGGTGGCGCAGTCGCTTGGTTCGTGGGACTCGCAGCGCTTTCCGCGACTCTCGGCGGGCTGCTCGCACCGCCCCTCCTCACCCTGCTCGGTGCCGACGCCGCTCAGGTCTCCGAGCTGGCGGCCGGAGCAGCGACGACGGAGGTCACGCTTCCGCCTTTTCGCGATTGGTTCGTCGGCTTGCTCCCGTCGAATCCCGTAGCGGCGGCGGCTGAAGGAGCGATCCTACCATTGGTCTTGTTCAGTGTGCTCTTCGGCTTGGCCGCGGCGCGCATTGATCCCGGGCCCCGCGCGCGAATTGTTGGTGGTGCCCAAGCGGTCGGCGACACGATGTTCGTCGTTATCGGGTGGATTCTGGCGGCCGCTCCGATCGGGGTCTTCGCGTTGACCTTGAACCTCGCGGCCCGGACGGGCTCCTCCCTCGTGGGTGCGGTCGCTGGCTTCTTGATCACGGCGTCGCTGTTGGCGACCCTCGTGACCGCTTTGCTCTACCCCCTCGTCGGCATGTTCAGCAAGACACCGATTCGTTTGTTCGCGAAGGCCGCAGCTCCCGCCCAAGCCGTCGGGTTCAGTACCCGCTCGTCGCTCGCGACGCTGCCCGTCCTCATGGAGGAAGCCGAGAAAACGCTCGGGATTCGGCCCGAAGTAGCCGGACTCGCACTCCCCGCCGCAGTGTCGCTCTTCAAGTATGCGTCGCCAGTAGTGCGGGTCACCGGCACGTTCTTCATCGCCAATTTGTTTGGCGTCGAGTTGGGGCTGGTCGAAGGCGCAGCTCTGGTCGCAGGAATCGGGGCGCTCTCGTTCTACTCTCCCGGCATTCCGAGTGGCGGGCTGTTTGTCATGGCCCCGCTCTATCAGGCGTTCGGACTTCCCCTTGAAGGCATCGGAGTCCTGATCGCCTTGGACATCATTCCCGACATGTTCATCACCGGCGCAAATGTCACCGCAAATCTTGCGGTCACGGCCATGGTGGACTGAACGACCTCGAGTACCACCGTCCCGTGAACACCCTTCCTCGTGTCAGCCGCGGTACTGGCCTGCTCGTGCTGTCGCTCGTCGTCATCGCATGTGACGAAGGGCCCGCACCGGCGGGGGCCGTGGCCGCCTATGTTGGCGCAGCGGCGTGCGCCGAGTGCCATGTGGCAGAGACCCAGGCCTGGCGGGGCTCCCATCACGACCTCGCCATGCAGGAAGCCACTCCGGACGCGGTCCTCGGTGACTTCTCCGGTGCGACCTTCGCGCACCGAGGCGTGACATCGACGTTCTCGCAGAGTGGAGAGCAGTTCTTCGTGCGCACGGAAGGCCCGGGCGGTGCGCTTACGGACTACGAGGTCGTCTACACCTTCGGAGTCACCCCTCTCCAGCAGTACCTCATCAGTTTCCCCGGGGGGCGCCTGCAAGTCTTGGGTATCGCGTGGGATTCGAGACCTACAGCAGAGGGCGGTCAGCGATGGTTTCACCTCTATCCGGATGCGGACACCGGTCCCGAAAGCGCACTGCATTGGACGCGTCCAGCCCAAAATTGGAACACGGTGTGCTCTGAGTGCCATTCGACGAACCTTCAGAAAGGGTACGACGCAGAGACCCTGACGTTCACGACGACATGGTCCGAGGTCGACGTCTCGTGTGAATCCTGTCATGGACCCGGGTCGATTCACGTGGACGTCGTCGGTGCCGTGGGCGCTCTGGCCGCGTCGCGCCCTGCCCCGGAACCCGAGTCCGGTTGGGGCTTCTCCCGTAGCATGGTCCAGCCGGCCCGCGCTTGGAGTCCCGCAGCCGGTGCAGCGACTGCATCGCTCACCACGACCGAACCCTCGACCCTTGTCGAAGACTGCGCTCGTTGTCACGCAAGGCGAGCAACGATCTCTGACGCGTCGGGCGCATCACTCCACGACACCTATCGGGTGAGCCTACTTCGGGAAGACCTCTACTACCCTGACGGACAGATCCGTGAAGAGGTCTACGTCTACGGCTCGTTCATCCAAAGCAAGATGTACGCGGCCGGAGTCACGTGTGCGGACTGCCACGAACCCCACTCGCTCGGACTCCGCGCCAGCGGCAACACACTCTGTGGCCAGTGCCACAGCGCAGCGACCTTCGACACGAATGCGCACCATTTCCACGAGGAAGGCTCCACCGGTGCACAGTGCGTCGAATGCCACATGCCCGAAACGACCTATATGGTGGTCGACCCCCGCCGAGATCACGGCATTCGAGTCCCGCGGCCCGACCTGACTGAAGCGACGGGCGCTCCGAACGCGTGCAGCCGCTGTCACCAGGACCAAACGGTCGCGTGGGCGAGCGAGGCATTCGAATCCTGGTACGGGCCGGCATCCACCCGGGGCACGCACCACAGCGAAGTGATCGCCGCTGCCCGGGCCGGGAATCCAAACGCACTCGACCCGCTCACATTACTCGCGGCGGACCGCTCAGCCGCTCCGATCGTTCGTGCCACAGCGGCCTCACTACTCGCCGGATATCCGTCGAACGAAGCGGTACAGGCCATTCGCACCGGACTCAATGATCCAAATCCATTGGTTCGTACGGGAGCTGCCGAGGCACTCGCTGGCTTCCCGGAAAGTGTCGTGTCTGCTCTCCTCTTCCCCCTCCTATCCGATCCCGTCCGCGCGGTGCGCCTGCAGGCCACTCGGGCGCTGGCGTCGTCACTCGCGAATCCGGCTAACGAGGCACAGGCTGCTGCGCTCTCGACCGCGCTTGACGAATACGAGCAGTCGAATCTGGTAAACGCAGATCACTCCGGTGCATGGGTCGCTTTGGGAGATCTATATGGAGCTCGCGGAAGTGTCGACGAAGCACGAAGAGCATACGAACAGGCCATCGCGACGGATCCAACGGATCGTGTCGCACACCTGAACCTGGCAGACATGCATCGTGCGACGGGGAGAGACGATCTCGCGGAACAAGTCCTGCTCGCGGCTCTGGACGCACAGCCAGACGCGGCTGAGGTGCAGCACGCGCTCGGACTCCTTCGGGTGCGAGAGGGAACACCAGAATCGGCGCTGCCACTCCTGCGCAGCGCGGCGATGACGCAGCCAGAAAACGCACGGTTCCAGTATGTCCTGGGCGTTGCGTTGGCATCGAATGGAGATGTGGACCAAGGAATCGAGGTCTTGGTCACGGCGTTGTCAGTAAGCCCCTTCGATCGGGATGTACTCACCGCACTCGCGACATACAGCAGAGACTCGGGCGACACCGACGGTGCCATCATCTATGCCGAACGACTCGTGGAGGTCACGCCGGGAGATCCAGGCACGATCGAGTTGTTGCGTCAGCTCCGCGCCGGGAGTCGCTGACCGCGAACGGTTCAGGCGCCTAGGTCGAGCACCACATCGAAGTGTTCGGCCCGACGGTCGTAGGTCGCGAGGAGTTCTTGGGCCTCTTCAGGTACCACCGCCACCCCGATGTCGGCGCCCGCGAAAGCCGCCACCGATTCAAGGTCGACCCAATACGTCTGCACGATGAACGAGTCTGAATCACCGGCGGTCCCACGCAGCACTCGAGCACCCAAGTTCCCAGGTACCTCTCTGATTTCTGGGAGGATCGATCCTTCTAGGAACGCCAGGTAGGCTTGCGCCGCACCGGGCTTGGTAGCGCCACTCCACGACCGGACAATCACATTCCGCCTCCTGCTCCGCTGAAAAAACACCAACTTTTGGGACGCAGGCTCTTCTTGCCCTGCAGAACATCCTGCATGTACTCACGAGTGTGGACCCGCACGTGGCCGAAGTCGAACACCTCGATCGAATGAAGCTCCCACGGCTCGTATCGTTCGATGTCGGAGGTGCCTAAATAGGCCGGCTGGTCGTCGATGTACCCACTCACAAGCGACTTTCGGCTCGACTACCAAAGCACAGGCGACCATCCTCGTCGTAGCACCCTCGGGTGAGTGGGATGACTCTCTTCAGCATCTCGACACAACCCTCACAGGCCGTGCAGACAAGAATCGGCGCTTCTCGCACTGCCCCGCGACTCCCACGTTCAAGCCTTCCAGTTCGACCGGTTTCGGGTACAGCGCGATCGTGAGGAGCGTGCCCGGCTCCGGTCCCCGAGTCAGGCGCCTCAGCACGCGGGATCCGGCCGAAAGAAACCCCAGGTCGTCAGCTCAGCATCCACTCGGGCACTGCCCACGCGGTCGTACCCGAAGTGTTCGTAAAAGGAAATGTTGGCTTCCAGTTCAGTCGTCAACGTGACCCCCGTCGACCACGGTGCCTCCTCCGATAGGTCATGGACGGCCCGCATCATTGCGCCGCCCAAGCCCGATCTTTTTGCCTCACTCCGCACGCCGATCATGTCCAAGTGGATGTGCGGCGCCTCCACCTCAAACGGTGCGTTCGCAGCTCCGAAGGACTCGTAGCGGGACCGTGCTGCAGGGCCGAGAGAGTCCCAAGTCCGTTCACGCAATTCGCCGAGTTCGGGAGGGCTCTCACGTTGGCCGGGATACGACACCGTCGCCGCAGCGAGCAGAGCCGTGGGCCCGGGCACACCAATCATCACCTCGTCCCGTAGCACTCGTGCCATCACGTAGACGGTCATCAGCTCGTGGAGGCGGGCGGTGTAGTCCGACGGTGACCCGAGGACCCAACGCATGACGGGATAGTCGTAGAACGCCTCACAGAGCACGTCGACAACCTCTGGTGCCGCATCCATATCGAGAACCACAGGAGTCATTACGACTCCGCCTCGAGGTGGAGCTTCAATCCGTCGTGCGTCCCCTCAAAACCCAGACTCAAGTAGAAGCGGAGGGCCTCGGGGCGGCGGCGGTCCGTTGTGAGCTGGACGAGGTGACAGCCCTTCCGTCGCGCCTGGGAGATCGCGTGTTCGAACAACAATTTCCCTACACCGCCGGACCGCGATTCCTCAGCAACCCGCACCCCTTCAATCTGCGCCCGCCAGCCACCCTCATAGGTGAGATGCGGAATGAAGGACAGTTGCAAAACACCTACCACAGCTCCGCCGAGGCTAGCTACGATTAGTTCGTGATTCGGATCGCCGGAGATCGCACGAAACGCATCGTAGTACGACGGCACCAACACATCTGAGCCGCCCTCACGCAGCGCGCCGAGTGGGTCGTTCGCGAGGAGGGACACGATGACCGGCAGATCGGCCTCGGTCGCTTCACGAAATATCGGCTCCATGGCACTCACTCGATCAACTGTCGTCGGTCGATCATCGCGCTACCTCCGGATCTCGAGAGGTCGTCCGACGAGAGCGGCGGGATCGATCCCGTCCTCGCGAGTCACAGAACGGGTCCCATCAAGTAGTACAGTGACCTCTACGTCTACCAGTTCAACTCCCTGCGGCAGTCCGAAGTGAACGGGTCTCGCACCTTGAGATGAATAGCCGCCTCCTGTCTCTATCATCCGAGTGCCCAGCAGCTGGCCGGACGCCGCGTCAAAGACTCGCACCTCGGAACCAGCTCGTGTCCAGCGTCCTTGGTCATCCAACAGGACGACCTGGAGCGACCGGGCTGACACGTCCTCGCTGGAAATATTGCGGTATATGTGATGGGTGCCGCCCGTGGGATCGTTGTTGGCGAGCGCCAAGTCGAGATCGCCGTCCTGGTCGAAGTCTGCCCAAGCCACGCCGTGACTCGTGCCACGCTCCACCATCAGGTCAGGCGTGACCGTGTGGAAGCTCCGGTCACCGAGGTTCCGATAAAGATAGTCTGGCGCTTCAGGCACCCCCGAGAGGAAAACCCCAACGTAGAGATCGAGCCAACCGTCGTTGTCCATGTCACCCCAATCGGCGCTGACCGAGTGATGATCCCCCTCGAGGCCGGTCCCTACGGACCGAAGCTGGAAGCCCCCTTCGGGTCTTTGATTTTCCCAAATGAGGTCGGGCCCATACGACGCCACAAACACGTCGAGATCTCCGTCGTTGTCGTAGTCCGCCACTGCCGTTCCCACACTCCCTTGAACGTCCGAACGGCCGGGCTGATGCATGCCCATCTCGGCGGCAACATCCACGAACATGCCGTCCCCCTGATTCTGGAAGAAGCCGTCCTCATCTCCATTCTGGTTCGCGACGAAGACGTCCAGGTCACCGTCCTCATCCGCGTCGAACCAGGCGGCGCCGACGGTTCGGCGGGGGTCACCAATACCTGAGGCCGCCGTCACATCTACAAAGAGCCCTCCATCGTTCCGATGGAGCCGGTTCGGCTGATCCCTGAGAGCAACGAACAGATCGACATCGCCGTCCCCGTCGTAGTCCACAAAGGCAGGCTGTCGCGTCGCCCCTTCTATGTCCAAGCCCACTACCTGGCTCACGTCGACAAAGCGCGCGCCGCCTTCGTCGTTTCTATACAGCCGATCTTTGACCGGCGCACGAGATGCCACGGTATACCCGAGGTAGAGATCCAGATCACCGTCGCCGTCATAGTCGCCCCAGGCAGCTGCCCTTGTCTCGGCCTCCGGTACAGCCTGGGTCGCGAGGCCGACCGACCCAGCAACGTCTGTGAACGTGCCTTGGTCGTTCCGGTACAGTCGATTCTCACGGCCCCGGAATCCAACGAAGAGATCCAGATCTCCATCGTTGTCGTAGTCCGCCCACGCATTGGGTTGGGCGCCGACGTCCGTGAACAGATCCGGCTGATGCCGGACGAACTCAGGCGTGGGTCGTCCGACATCCCCGGCAACGTCTTCGACCTGATCAGGTGTTGGCGAACACGCCGCCATTAGCACGACAATCAACGGAATCCGGCGGACAATGGAGCATGTTTGAAAAGTCATGCGACCCAACATGCCCCTCTCAGCCAAGCAGCGCGACCACCGGAATGTAGGCAACATTTTCAGGCGAAAGGCCGTAGAATGTCGTGACCAAAACCAAACTGACTCTAGGGATCGAGGAGCGTAGTCGTGATGCGACTATGGACGGCCACTGCTGCAGCACTCATTGCTGCGACGGTGTGCTCCCACGGCGAGGCATCCGCCCAGGAGATCCACGGGCAGATCGTGGACACACAAAACGGCGGCCCGGTGGGCCTTGCCGCAGTCATCCTCTTGGACACAGATCGAAAGCCAGTCGCAGGCAGTTCCACGGATGTAGACGGTCGTTACCGGATCACCACGCCCGGGGCCGGGCAGTTCTACCTCGTCGTGGAGCGACTCGGCTACTTCGAAAATGAGACGCCGCTCTTCGAGGTCGGGCCCGAGGGCCAGTACGGCATCGACCTCGAAATGCGACCTGAGCCATTTCGACTGGACCCACTAGAGGTGACAGTCACCAACGAGAAGCTCGAGGACTTCCTCGCCCTCCAATTCGGCCAGCACCCCGCCACCTTGCGAGGGTATCGAAACATCCAAGGCATCCGTCTGGCGCAAGCGATGCTGAAAGCGAAGGACAACACCGACCTCCTTCGTTGGCTCTACATCCCAGTGTCCCATGGCCGGCGGGCCTGTGTAGGCTCGTTCGGGGCGCCGCCCCTCCCGGCGAGAATGGGGTATGAGCGGACCATGGCCGCCTCTGAGGCAGCTGGAAACGTGGACGATCAATCCCAATGCGGTGCGCTCTATCTGGACGGTTACCGATGCCGAAACGAGTTCCTTGAACAGATCGATCGGGACAGGATCGGCGTCGTCGTCACCATTGGTGAGGCCGTCTATCTGTACACGCGGGAATTCGATTGGACGTTTCGCCCGGGCGTTGGCACTCCCACGTGCTAACGTAAGCCATGGCCGACGAACGCAGATATCGAGACGGCGAAGTCGAGGAGATCCTCGACCTCGCGATGCTCGGCCTCCTGGGGATGGGCCGCGGCATCCTGACCGTCAACAAACTCACTCTGCCCAAATGGGCGCACGACGGTGAGGGCCAGATCGAATACGTCACCGGGCGCGTGAGAGAGTTTGTCGCAGAACAGTCGTCAGGCTCTACGGGCTGACGCCCGCCTCGGGCCGTCCGGCCACAACCAGTGCCAAGGACAAGAGAAGGCAAAGCTGCGGTTTCCATGGTGTAGGCACATCCACATCCAGCAAGAGAACAATCCACCTATAGGGATCAGGCATCGGGCCCGGTCAGAATACCGCGAGCGCCCTCAGGGCGCTCGCGGAGGCCCCTTCTAGCCACCACCCTTCTCCGCCCGGTACAATCCGGTGACACGCACTCCACCTAAGACTCACGAACATGCTACGGAATGGCTGAAACCGACCTCTACGCCCCAGTAAAGCAATTCTTGGAAGCTCAGGGATATGCAGTGAAGGGCGAGATTGGGGCGTGCGATGTCGTGGGCGTGCGTGGTGCAGAGGACGCCGTCGTGGTGGAGTTGAAGGAGCGCCTGAACTTCGCGTTGCTGCTCCAAGCTGTGGACCGACTGAACATCTCCCCGCTCGTGTACGTGGCGTTCCGCATCGGGAAGGGTCAAAGCGCCACTTGGCGTTCACGAAGAAAGCAGGTATTGAGCCTGTTCCGCCGCCTCGGGCTCGGCCTCCTTACCGTCTCGTCTCGAGGCAACGTCGTTGCTGTGCTGGATCCCACCCCATACAGCCCAAGGACGAACGCCCGCCGTAGCGAACGCCTGCTCAAAGAGTTCGCCGAACGGGTCGGGGACCCAGAGGTCGGAGGCTCGACCTCTCGCCAACGGCTGACCGCATACCGCCAAGACGCACTTCGGTGTGCTCGGGAGTTGTCGAGCGAGGGGACGCTCAAGGTCAACATAATCCGGGAGCGCGCTGACGTGGAACGCGCCGGGCCTATCTTGCGTGACAATCACTACGGTTGGTTCGAGCGAGTGAAGACGGGTTACTACGACCTCTCACCCAAGGGACAGCGCGACTTGGCCGACTGGTCTGAGGTGCTGGACAAACTCTAGCCTCAACCGTCCACTCCTGCCGCCAGGTCGTCTCCATCGCGAAGAAGGGATCGAACACCTCGCGGGTTGGATGATTGTCCTCGTTCGCCGCCGGACTTCGGATATAGAAATCCACCTGAATCGCCGCCGGAATCCCCGTGCTCGAAAAGCCAGGCCGCGATCCCTCCGTCGTGACAGGGCGAGAACTCCTCGAAGCGATCGAGCTCTACGGCGTATTCACCTTCCGGCAACTGCAGCGAGGCCCGGAACGTGCCGGTGTTGGAGAATTCATCGACATCGATCTCGATCGTGCCCCGGACCTCGTGCACGTTCGTCCCGTCCTCACTCAAGTGATCCCACGGCGAAGCGTCGGAGAGCGATCCGGCCTGATACACCCGGCTTCCCGAGATCACGAAACGGCCGTCGTACAGCGGATGCTGAGTAGGCGCGTGGATCCCCATGGTCGTACCCGGCTACCCCGGTGATTCGGCCGTCGTAGCCTGAGACGCGGGGGCCTCGGGTGAGCACGCACCTGCGCAGACGAGCGCAACGCGAACAACAAAGCGATGATTCATTCCTTCGCTCCACATCATCAGATTCCGTCCGGGTAACCGATCACGAGGGTCGCACGGGAGGCCGCAATCGACAGGTCCGTCCCATACTCCGCGGACAAGCCCTGGAATCGCTCCAGAATGGCGTCGGCCAGCCCACCGCTCGCCAACTCAGCGAGGCCGCGGCGAGACAAGAACTCTAGATCGTCATACTCCTCACGATAGGTCTCGCCTTCGTCCAGATCGAGAGGGATGAAATCGATCTGTTCGACTCGACCTTCACGGATGACGACCTCCGCGACCAGACCCTCCCAGGGCCTGTGCTCATCGTATCCGCCGATTACCGGATTCAGTCCTTGGTACGCGAGGCCGCCGAGCTGCCGGATCAACGGCTTGCCGTCATAGACCTCGACCCCATCAAAAGCCCGGTGGCCGTGCCCCACGTACATGGAGGCCCCCGCATCTAGAACCGCTCGGGCGAAGTCCGTCTGCCACTGCGCAACGTCCGCAACCCAGACGTGCCCGTCCCCGGTCGAATCACCCGGCGCCACGCCCTCGAATTCGTCGAGATCAATCTGAAAGTGCTGGTAGAAGAGAACGAAGTCCGCGTTGGCAGCCGCCTCACGAACTGCGGAGATATTTCGATCCCAATCCTCCTGCCTGCCCGTCCAGACCCCGTTCACGGCGTGCCCAATCGCAGACCGCTCGTCATGGCTCGTCGTGGCAGCAATCAAGGCGATGGTGAAGTCGCCGACGGTCAGGTAGCCAGGTGCCGTTGCCGTGGCGACGTCTGCGCCGGTCCCGGCATAGGCCACTTCATGTGCCGCTGCGGCAGCCTGGGTCGCAGCAACGCCACAGTCTCCCAGATCGTAGGCATGGTTATTCGAAAGTGACATGAGATTGAAGCCACGATCGGCGAGAAAATCCATCACGTCGGGGGCGACCGCGTGCGGACCTCCTGTGTTTCCAAGTCGGGTCTCCGCCGGCAGTCGTGGCTCACCGAACGAGACCTGGTAGTCGGCAGGCACGCCGCACCGGTCCTCGTCGGACAAAATCGCCATTTCGAAGTTGGTGAACGCCACGTCCGCACGATCCAAGATGGGGGCGAGGCTTCCATACGGGTCCTCCCACCGGATCCGCGGATCCTTCTTGATCAACGCCTGGCCCGCGAGGACCAATCTGGTCTCGGACGCGGGAGGCGGGTCGGAACAAGCCGTGGCGAGGACCATGAAGGCACCAGCGAGCGCGAACATCGGTGTCCGAGGGAACCTACTCAAAATCCTGCATCTCACGTTCCGCATCCTGGCTCCTTTGATCCCTGAAAGTCCGGAAACTGTGAGATAGCACATCCCTGTAAGTGACCACAATGCCTCCCGCTGTCCGCGACGGGCAAGCAGCGTGCTCTGCACAGTCATTCCGTTGCGGCGCTGGCCTCCCTCTGTGGTGCCTCCACATGGCGCCCGGATCCTGCTCACCGCTGCAATGCCAGTCCAGAACCGGGACATGCAAGACGAAACGGTCGAATGTGCTCACTCCAGGGCGGTGGACTGAGACACGAGTGCAGTCGCTTCGGTTAGTTTCGCCACAGGGCCCCGTGCCCTTCCTCTTTGACTCACCTCAGCAGCGGGCTCTTCTAAGATGGCGGACCGGGACCCCGAAATTCTCACGGACGAAGAGGCCGCGCAGGTCTGGAGCAAGGCAGCTGAGCTTCAGGCCGACGCCGGGAAGCAGGTCAAGAGCCCCCAGCACGAAGGTGAGGAACCCCACCTTCCGTCCGACGGCTATGCGCTCACGCACGTCCGCGAAGCGGCCCATGAGGCAGGGATCGCCGGGGAATACGTCGAAGCAGCCTTGGTGCACCTCCGCGCGGAGCGGAATCTCGCTGGGCATCGCAAGGGCCATCCTCTGGCTCGGAAACTCCTGAACGATCCGCCCGATGCGATCGTCGTACAGAGGGTCTTCGACGCCACCCGTGAAGACGTTTTTTCAGCGATGCAAGAGGTCTTCCCCACTGAACCATTTCGCCTGACGTTGACGGACGACGTAGGCGATCCGCTCGATGGTGGGGCGTTGATCTTCGACCTACCCGGAATGAAAAACGCCTTCGAACGGGGATTCGCGTCCGACATGGCAGACGCCGGGCTCAAGCAGGTCTTCGTGTCATTGCGGCCAAAGGACGAGCCAACTCCGTCGTGTGAGATCACCCTAGAGAGCCCCGTGACGTCACAGAGGCTTGGAGGCGTCCTGGTGGTCGTCGCGGCGACGTTCGGTGGAGGTGTCGGACTCGGCGGACTCGGGGCTCTCGGGTTGGCCATCGGTCTCGGACCCGTGGGTGCCGTTGTCGGGGTCGTGTTAGGCGCCGGCCTGGGCATCAAGGGCTTTAGAGCCCTCTACTCTGCCTCCATGCGAAGATCACGAAAGGCGCTGGAAGGATTGGTAGGAGCCGTTGCGGTGCGTGCGAAGGGTGTCTGGTAGCCCGCATGCCAAGATCCAGTGGACCCATCTATCAAACACCAGGCAGCCGCCGCGACCGCGCCCGACTCGCCTAGTCGCCGTACCCGAGGAGTTTGGCGTGCAACGTGCGGTCTCCCAGGGCCGTACTCCTCGGTTGGGACGACCTGAACCTCCGCGGCACCATCATGCCTACGCGCTGGACCGACCCGCGAGGCGAGAGCCCCCGACCCGACAAAGAGCGAGCACGTGTACATACATAGCACTGTCATGTATAATACTTCTATGTATCAACGCCCCCCTCTCTGGATACCGTCGTGTCTCCCGAAATAGACATCGGCAAAGACCTGGTCGCGGCATCCGCCACGCCTCTGGTACTCGCCATCCTCAGTGACGGTGAGAGCTACGGCTACGCCATCATCAAACGGGTGGACGAGCTGTCGGGCGGCAGGCTTCAGTGGACGGACGGCATGCTCTACCCAGTCCTTCATCGGCTAGAGCGGAATGGCCTGGTGGACGCCACCTGGGGCAAGTCCGAGTCGGGCCGACGGCGGAAGTACTACCGGCTCACGGATCAGGGCTCCAAGGAACTGACGAACCAACGGAAGCAGTGGCAGATCGTGAATGAGACACTCCGCGCGACCCCGTTCCGGTCCTTCCAACTCGCAGTGCAGGGCCTCTAATGGCGCAGACAGAAGGCGCGCAGGTGCTCGAGGAACGGATCGACGAGTGGCGGTCCTACGTGCGCCGACGACAGGCGATCGATGCCGCAGACATAGATGAGCTCGAAGACCACCTCCGGAGTCAGGTGGCCGACCTCCAGGGGGCCGGGCTCGACGTTGACGAGGCGTTCCTTATCGGCGTGAAACGGATCGGCGAACTCGACACTCTGTCCCGAGAATTCGCGCGGGATCACTCGGAACGACTGTGGAAGCGCCTCGTCGTAGCGGACGCGGGTGAGAGCGACACGTTGTGGAGCCGAGAAGCGATGATGGCTCTAGGCATGGCTGTGTGCGCCGGGGTCGCCATCAAGGTGCCTGAGTTCTTCGGCGTAACATGGGACGGAGACGCCGACGCGTTGTTCTATCTGAGGAATATCAGCTTCTTTGTGCTGCCCTTCCTCGCAGGGTTCTTCGCATGGAAGCGCGGGCTGGCATCAGCAAGCCGAGTGGGCTTGGCCGCGACCTTCGTCGCCGCCGTACTGGCCGTGAACCTCATCCCCTTCGAAGCCCAGGGACACACGGAACTCCTGGCGATCATCCACCTTCCCATGGCGCTCTGGCTCGCGGTGGGAGTCGCGTACGCCGGAGGTGCTTGGCGGAGCCACGATCATCGAATGAACTACGTGCGGTTCACTGGCGAGTGCTTCATCTACTACGTGCTCATCGCCTTGGGCGGCGGCGTACTGATGGGACTCACCGCGTTCGTCTTCAGCGCTATTGGGATGGACCCGGAGTTGCTCGTAACCACATGGATCATGCCTGTAGGCGCTGCGGGAGCAGTCATCATCGCCGGCTGGTTGGTCGAGGCGAAGCAGAGCGTCATCGAGAACATGGCTCCGGTGCTGACGCTGATCTTCACCCCTCTCTTCACCCTCATGCTCCTGGCGTTCTTGATCACTATGGTGCTCACGGGGAGTGGGATTCAGGTGGAGCGGGACGTCCTGATCGGCTTCGACCTCCTGCTCGTCTTGGTCGTGGGCCTGTTGCTGTACTCCATCTCGGCCCGGGACCCACAGGCGGAACCCACGCTCTTTGATTCCCTGTCGCTCCTGCTCGTGATCTGTGCTCTACTCGTGGACGCATTAGCCCTCTGGGCCATCATGGCCCGGATCACGGAGTTCGGCTTCAGCCCCAATCGGGTCGCGGCGCTCGGCGAAAACCTGATCCTAGTCGTGAACCTGGCCTGGTCGGCCGTGCTCTACATGAAGTTCGTCCGAAGACGCGGGAGCTTCTCAGCCCTTGAGCGGTGGCAGACTGCATACATGCCGGTATACGCCGTCTGGGCATCGATCGTCGTCTTGGTCTTCCCGCTGGTGTTCGGGTTCCAGTAGATGGAATCACCGTCCGAGAAGCGCGAGGACATCGGTAAGGTCTGACCGGAGGATCTGCAGCTCGTTTTCGGCCGAACGCGTAAGGCGATACCGCACCCATAATGCGTTGATCAGGCGGCGGTCGACGACCATGAAAGAAGAAGAGGTCGGCCGTTCAATTCCGACCCCACCCCTCATGATGTCACGCACATCACTGATCAGCCACGAGTACGCTTCGCCAATCAAGGCGACCTCGCCCAGAATCGGCAGGAGCTCGCGGTATAACTGCTCCGAGGCCCGTTGCTCTTCTTCCTGTGCATCGGCCAGCGAACGACTCCAGCTTGCTAGAGCACTCTGCGTCTCAGGGGAGCGAATGAGCGATATACGGCCTGAACTCACGGCCGCGTCCAGACTGCTCAGGTCGGGATCGAAGGTCGGATTTCTTCCGATGAGTGCAATCAAGGAATCCGGGAGCGTCACTGACGCTCCCTCACCCGTCGACTCGAGATAGCCCAGAAGTGCCTCTACCGATGAAGCAACGCTCTGGTGCAATACAATCCACCGGTCGAGCGTGTTTTCGTTTTCCTGAAACTCGATCGCGAACTCTTCGAGCAAGGCCTGCTCGTCCGAGCGATCCACTCGGTATTGCCACATCGCCTCGAGCGAGAGCGCGATGAGCACACCGCTGACGATGAGCACGACCTCACGCATAGATCCGCGCATCCTCGCTAGGCCCACGGGCTTCGGGTCACCGTCACTACTCAATGGCTCGCATCACTGCTGTCGTCCTCCAGGTTTCTCGTCCTCCAGTCTCACCGGCGATTGGTTACCGGGCGTAGCACCGGCCGTTCGAACGGCGCTCCCGGAATGAACTTCCCCGAGCCCGGTTCGGCCAGTAAGACGCCATTGTCGTAAACAATCTCGCCCCGACGGATTGTCGTGCGCGGAAATCCAGTGACCTCCCATCCCTCATAGGCGGAACAGCCGGCCCCGGACAGCAGATCCTCTTCGCGGATCTGCTTTGTGATGGTCGGATCCCAGATCACGATGTCGGCATCCGATCCCACTTGAATCGTTCCCTTTCGGGGGTAGAACCCAAACAACTTGGCCGCGTTGGTGGAGGTAACCGCGACGAACTGCTCGAGAGTGATCCGACTCGTCAGAACGCCCTCCGAGAACATCATCGGTAGGTACTCCTGCAGGTTCGGCGTGCCCAGCCGCTTGGTCCCTACCGCATGAACACTTGCGATCGTCTGGGTCGTGTCGAGCTTCGTCTCCCTCGAATAGCCCGTGTGATCCGTGCCGATGGTATGGACGGTCCCCTTCGCGATGCCTTCCCAGAGTTTGTCCTGGTCCCATTGGTCGCGAATGGGTGGTCCTCCGAGGTAAAGCCCGACGTCCGGCCTTTGATACACCTCTTGGGTGAGGTGCAGGTACATGGGGCGCGCCTCGACATACACAGGCAGACCTCTCGCCATTGCATCCTCGGCCACCTGCAGCGCCCGCCCCGACGAGATATGCAGGATGTACATGGGGGCCCCCGTTGCCTCCGCGATGGCCACCACCCTCTGCACCGCAACGACCTCTGCGACGTCCGGAGCACTCTGCGCAAAATTGTGAATCGATCCTTTGCCCTCAGCCATCAGTCGGTCTCTCGTCCCCTGGAGAATGGCGAAGTCCTCGGCGTGCATCATGCTGAGCACCCCAACCTTGCCAGACTCTTCATGGGTCTGATACCACTCCAACGCATGGTGGTCGTAGCCGGACCGGGCCATGAAATCTTCGCCCGTGCTCACGAAGCCTCGCTCGACCAGAGCCTTCAGTCGGTCGCGTCCAAAGGGGGTGGGGTCGTTCCCGGCGTTCACGTGGATGAAGACATCGGCCATTCCGTTCGCTTCGATGGCCCCAATAACCCGAGCGGCATACGCATCTTCGTCCTCGCCAGACAGCAATCCCCTGAAGTTCGAGACTGTCGTCACACCGCCTGCGAAGCCCGCCGCAGACCCGCTGACATAGTCGTCCTGGTTTCCGTCAGGCCGAGGCGGATCTGGCATCACTGAGTTGAGGTGCGTGTGCGTGTCGACCGCGCCTGGAAGCAACAGCATGCCTTTGGCGTCGATCTGCCGCGCACCCGCGCCGGCCGCCAGGCTCGGTCCGATCTCGACGATGATCTCACCGCGGATCCGCACATCAGCCTCCAAGCGCCCTTCCGCGGTCACGATGAGGCCATTTCGGATGACCGTCTCGGGCTGCTGCTGAGCAGCCACATGGGCTGGCAAAGCCAAGGCGAGAGCCGCTAGCCAGGTCAGGCGTCGTGAGAGGGAGCGAACGATGGCAAATGCTTTCGATGTAGTCATCGAGCGGGGCTCCGAGTTATTCTGGGTACCAACGACCTTGGCATCGTGATGCGCGACTACAATGCTCCCCGCAGGCTGCGAGGTGCAAGACGTCCGGATAGATTCGGAAAACGCTCCCTCGCCGGCCGGATGGCCACACCCCCGTCGCCCAATGACTCCATGACCGACCCGACCTCTACCTCACCCGTCGGCTCAGCCCCCGAGATCTTCCAGGTGTTCACCGACTTCGTGTGACCATGGTGCTACTTGAGCGCCGGGCGCGTTCGAAAGCTTCAGGCCGAATATGAGATCCAGCCGGCTTATACCTACTTCCCCCTGCATCCGGACACGCCAAAAACGGGTCGTTCGCTCGCAGATCTCTTCAAGGGGCAAGAGGCCGTGTTCGAAGACATGCGAAAGCGTCTGGTCGAGTTGATTGCGGCCGAAGGGCTCCCGTACGGGGACAGGACCCATACGTACAACAGCCGTCTAGCCCAAGAGTTAGCCGCATGGGGGGATAGCCTTGGTGCAACGGATGCCCTCCATGACGCGTTGTTTCGGGCCTACTTCGTCGACGACCTCAATCTGGCCGAATCGGACGTCCTAGTCGCTGCTGCGGAGTCGGCCGGGCTGGACCCAGGTAAGGCCCGCGCGGTTGTGGAGGAGCGCCGTTTCAAAGAGACGATCGACGCCCATTGGCAGGCAGCGAGACAGACTGGAGTGACGGGCGTTCCGACCTTTGTGGCCGCCGGCGCCGGTGTCGTCGGAGCACAACCCTACGAAGTACTCGAACTCCTGGTGGAGCGGGTTGGCGTGCCTCGACGCGGTACCGCGTCCCTCTGACAACGGTTCCTCCGGGAGTACTCGGTCCGCCATCTCCCGTTTCACGAACCGGGTCCCACGAGATCCACCCGGAAGGGTCCAGCAGACAAGCCATACGGCGTGTCCTCGACCCCGTTCACGGAACTCGTCATAGATGCAGAAAACCCAGCCCCTTCAACGATTTTGAGGGTAGCGCCCGAAACGGCGAACGTCGCTTCCGTATCCACGCTCGCGGCCAAGTCGGCTACCAAATGAAGGAAAGCCCACCGGGAGAACGGGTCCTCGGGTGACTCAACCGACGCGTCACTAATAGCGACCGCGGTCTTCGCGCCCTGCCTCCGGACCTCGAGCGTCCGCAGGTCCAGCACATCCCCAGCCCCAGCCAGGCTCACCCTCACTTCCGACGCACGGTGCGGTCCAGCCCTCACCACCGCGCGACCGTCAACGACGACGACGCCGGAAGCACCGACAACGAGGGCGCTATCTCCATCGACGACGAGAGCCGTGTTCTCGTCGATCCCCAATCCAACATCGGGCAACTCTTCCTGGATAACGGATACCAAGAGTCGCCCGATTCGGCCTCGCGCCAAGAAGTGCTGGTCAAGCAGCGGTTCGAAGAAGCCCATGCCCTCGCGGATCTGGACACCGTCCTCGTCCCCACCGGCTGCAATCCCATAGCTCACGGCCTCCGAAGAACTTCCACCAGAGATCATCAAGCGGCTCATCATCGCCGCGCCGGCACTGCTCCCTGCGACAACAGCACCTTCCTGCCACCGCTGCCAAAGCGCCCGATATGCCGCAGTGGTGTCCCCTGCCGGGAGGAAGACATCCAGAATGCGGCTCTGCGAACCACCCGTGAAATAGAATCCTGAGCAGCCCTCCAGTTTGGAGACAACGGAAGGGTCCTGGGCCCGAGCAGGATCCTCTGTCGTGATGAGGATGCCAACTACTTGCCGATCCCCCACGTACCTGGCCAAGGTCTGGAGCGCCCCACTCATCGCCTCCGGAGCGTCGCTGCTGGCCGTGGGCACGACACACAGCGGGCCGTCCCCGGCTCGTGCCGAGACCACGGCATCGTACACACCAGCATTGTCGGCTTGGAGCGCACCTCCAACGATGACCAACCGGCCCGGGTCGTTCGCGGCTTGGCCGAGTTCCTCAGTGTCTCCCGGCGCGCAGGCCTGAAGCGCGGCCAAGGCCAGAGGAAGGCAAAGGGCACTGATCGACTTGTTCATCGGGTCATCCGGAGGGATATGTGAGCAGGGGGGGCTGCTGCGCGACTACAATGCTTCCCATACGTCGCAAGGTGCAAGCGGAGTGACCCCATCTGACCGGACCTTGCCCTATCGGTGTAAGAAGCTCGCGACCCGCTGCGAGGTGATCATGAAATCGTTGCTGGAGCGCATCCGAGCACGACTCACGACAGGCCTGACTCGGGCCGTCGCATGGGCACCCGTTGGGTTGATCGTCGGAGGGAATAGCCAGACTCCCGATGAGTTCCCCCTCGACAAATTGTCCCCTCTTCCCTTCGGCGGCTTGGGAGTATTGGGTGGCGTGCTGCTGGGAGGAATCCTGCTCGCGTAGTGGAGCCTCGACCAAGGATTTGGGCCCGTTTTCTCGTCGCGCGCCGCCGTACTGGTCGGTGCTACGACTCTAACTCATGGGCCGAGATGTGCCTCTATCGGGCCTTCTCTCAAGCCTCCACATCGTCTTCAACAACGGTGAAGAGCGGATGGATTGCGGGCAACGCCGCCGCCGGGAGTCGCTCGCATCTTTCCGGGGCGCGCGCGCCTCGAGCTTGCGTCGCAAATGTCCCGTCTCGAAGCCTAACTGTCCCACCGTCACTAGAATCGTCACACGCACGCGCACGGGCCCGATCCTGGACCTGTCAAAACGATAGCCGCGCGTGTCGGCCTCGTCTGCGATAATCGCCAGATACCCGTTGATGGCGGACAACTGGAGATCGAAGCTGCCGGAATCGCGTCAACTGCGGGTGCTGTCGGGATCCCTTCGTTGCACCTCGCAGGACCGCACGGGCTAGGAGACCCTCACGCCACCTTCGCGTCGAGGTAGGACGAGGTGGAGGCTCCAAAGCCTCATGTGCGCCTAGGAACGGAGGGCGGGATGATGCGCTGCGAACCCTTCCAGTCCGACGATCTGGATCAGCCCCGCAGGCATGAGAACCTCGGGAATCGCGGCCACGCCTCGGCCACCAACGAAGAGAAGGACGCGAGGATCAAGCGCCTGGCGAAGATCCGCCAGCGCGGACGCGCTGGCCATCGCGTCGGCTGGTCGCACCACGCTGATCGCGACCCCATCCGCTGCCAGCCTCACGGCTGCCGCCGCCAGTTCCTCCACCGGCAAGTCCGTACCCAAATACACCACGCTCCAGCCGTCGAGCGTCGCCGCGGCGCTTGCAAGGCGGGCGCCCAACCCGTGCTTCTCTCCGGGTAGCGTCGACACGATGAGGCTAGGCGCCTCGCGCGGGCGGATGCGATCAACAAGGCGCTCGAGGATCCGCTCGATGACTTCGCTCGCGAGGTGCTCCTGCGCGGGCGTGATTTCGCCGCCCACCCAACCCTCTCCGATGCGTTGCATGAGCCGGCCGGCGACCTGAGAAAGGAAGGGCCGAGCGCCATAAAGCACGAGCGCGCGCCAGAGTGATTTCTCGAGTCGCTCGCCATCCAGAGCCAGAACGTACCTGTACGCTTCATCCAATCCGGACGGAGGCACGGCAAGCCCAGAGGAATCTGAGAGGATCCGCGTCGATAGGTCCTCCGTGAGCAACGCCTCGGCGTCTGCCGGAGAGAGGGCGGCCACCATGCTGATCCCGCGCCCCGCGTCGGCAAGCGCCTTTAGCGTGCTCAGACGCTGTACGTCTGCATCGGAGTAGACGCGCTGTCCCCCTTCGGATCGCGTCGGTGTAACCGCGTCGTACCGGCGTTCCCACGCCCTAATCGTCGCCGGCATGAGTCCGGTTCGCTGAGCGACCACTCGGATCGGATGCCTGGCCTTTTCTGTTTCTTTCATGCCACGAGTATACATCCACAGTCTAAGTAATGTCAAATAATAGCTTGACAAAAGCTTGACGCCTTGAACTTTTGTGGCGAAGAGTGCTGGACACCAGTCTAGGCAATGTCAAACAATAGCTTGACAACAGCTTGACAACAGCTTGACACATTGAACTTTTGTGGCGAAGATTGCTGGACAACAGTTAAACATACGCTATCACCTTTACGGAGTATCAACAAATGATTAGAAAGTTTTTGGCTCTCGCGATCCTTACCGTGCTCGCTCTTGTCCCCGCTTCAGCAGCCGCTCAGACGGCTGAAAAGAACATCGTCGAAACGGCCGTCGCGGCCGGTTCCTTCACCACTCTGGCCACAGCGCTCGAGGCCGCTGACCTCCTGGGCGTGCTCCAGGGAGACGGCCCATTCACGGTATTCGCGCCGACCGACGCTGCGTTCGCCAAGCTCCCAGCGGGCACGGTCCAGGCGCTCCTCGCGGACAAGGACGCCTTGATCCGGGTCCTGACCTACCACGTGGTAGCTGGAAAGGTGATGGCATCAGACGTGGTGGCCCTTTCCGCCGCTGAGACGCTCGCCGGTATCAGCGCACCGATCGAAATCAGGATGGGCAGGGTCTATGTAGCCGGTGCAGAAGTCTCGACTACCGATGTGTCAGCGTCCAACGGCGTCATCCACATCATCGATTCCGTCATGCTCCCCCCACAGAACTAGTCGAAAGACACTACTTTGGAGTGCCGAGGCGGTCTGTTCGCAGGCTGCCTCGGTCAACTCTGGACCCAAGGATCCAGCTCATGCGCATCGCAATCATCGGCACGGGAGTCGCGGGGCTCGTCACTGCTCACCTTCTCCAAGACCGCCACGACATCACCGTGTTCGAGGCACGGGAGCGGATCGGTGGTCACGTGAACACGATCGAGATCGAAGAGCGCAGCGGTCGACTGCGCGCCGTCGACACCGGGTTCATCGTCTACAACGAGACGAACTACCCTCTCTTCACCAAGCTGATGAGTGACCTCGGGGTTGCCACACAGCCATCGACCATGAGCTTCGGTGTCCGGAGTGACGCGGCGCGCCTGGAGTACAGCAGCGCCAGCCTTACCACACTATTCGCGCAGCGAAGGAATCTCTTCAATCCGGGCTACATCCGGATGCTACGAGACATTCTTCGTTTCAATCGTGACGCAGCGCCTGCCATTCTTAACGGCGCGGCAGCGCTCACCCTCGGCGAATACATCGAGACGACTGATCTGTCTCCCCGACTCGCTGAGCACTACCTCATGCCCATGGGATCGGCTCTTTGGTCTATCCCTGGAGGTCGGGTCCTGGAGATGCCAGCGGAGTTCTTCGTCCGCTTCTTCGAAAATCATGGCATGCTCACGGTGAACAATCAGCCGGAGTGGCGTGTGATCGAAGGCGGATCCGCCCGGTACGTGGAAGCCCTCGCTACCCCGTTCAGGGACCGCGTCCGCACGTCGACACCGGTGCGTCGTGTCGAACGGCACCACGCGCACGTGACCGTGGACGGTGAGGCATTCGATCACGTCGTCTTCGCCTGCCATTCGGACCAGGCTCTCTCGATCCTGGCTGATCCGAACCGCGCCGAGCGCGAAGTCTTGGCTGCGCTCCCATTCCAGGAGAACGACGTGGTGCTCCATACTGACACTTCGGTGTTGCCCCGGAGCAAGCGCGCGTGGGCATCTTGGAACTACAAGGTCGGGGCAGACCCTGAGGCGCCCGCAACGGTCACCTATAACATGAACAAGCTCCAGACTCTCGACGCGGACCCGACCTATTGCGTCACCCTGAACGACACCGAGTCGATCGACCCGGAGACCATCCTCTACCGGACGAAGCTGAGCCACCCGATGTACACGCTAGAGGGCATGGCTGCCCAGAAGCGTCACGAGGAGATCAGCGGCCACGGCCACACCCACTACTGCGGTGCCTACTGGGGATTCGGCTTCCACGAGGACGGCGTCCGGAGTGCGGCAACGGTCGCGAAGCGGTTCGGGGGGGCTCTGTGAAGAGCTGCATCTACGAAGGAACGGTCCGGCACAGGCGCTTCGGTCCAGTCCCGCACGAGTTCACCTATCCGCTCTTCATGATGTACCTCGACCTCGAGGAGTTACCGACGCTCTTCTCTGACCGTTTGCTCTGGTCGGCTGACGCCCCCGCTCCCGCATGGTTCCGTGCGGGTGACTATCTCGGCCAAGGTGAGACCGACCTTCGAGACGCGGTTGTTTCCGAAGCCGAGCGACTCACAGGGCGACGTCCCAAAGGGCCGATCCGCATGCTCACGCACCTGCGTTATCTCGGCTTCGCCATGAATCCCGTGACCTTTTACTACTGCTTTAATGAGGACGGTGAGAGTCTCGACGTCATCCTCACCGAGATCACGAATACCCCCTGGAAGGAGCGCCACGTCTACGCCCTCCAGGCGGACGAAGAAAGCGGCTCACCGGCCCGCCGGCCCCATCGCTTCGCCAAGGCGTTTCACATCTCGCCTTTCATGCCAATGGAGCAAGAGTACACGTGGCAACTCAACGAGCCGCGCACGGGACTCTTGGTACACATGGAGAGCAAGGAAGAGGACGCGAAGGTGTTCGACGCCACGCTCCGACTCCGCCGCAAGGAGATGTCAGGAAGATCTCTCGCCACCGTATTGACCCGCTATCCACTGATGACCCTACGCATCTCCTCAGGCATCTACTGGCAAGCTCTTAAGCTGCGCCTCAAGCGTCTTCCCTACTTCCACCACCCCGGCCAGGTAGCAGTATGAGCACTCTCGATCGTATAGCGGAACGTGCCGTCCGCATGAGCCTCAGGCGGCTTAAGCACGGGCGTCTGGCGCTGACACACGGCGGCACAACCAGCCACTTCGGGAGAGGCCACACTCCCTCCGCTTCTATCCAAGTGACGGACCCGTTCTTCTTTCGCTCGCTCACGTTCGGCGGCCACATCGGCGCTGCGGAGTCCTATGTCCGTGGCGAGTGGGTAACAGATGATCTGCCCGCGCTCATGCGCCTCTTCGCAGCCAATCGCGATGCGCTCGATGGACTTGAGACGGGGTGGGCCCGTCTGTCCCAGCCCTTCCTAGCCATGCTGCGTGTGTGGAATCGCAACACACGAAGCGGAAGTTCCAGAAACATCCGCGCGCACTACGATCTGGGAAACGACTTCTTCCGGACCTTCCTCGACGAGACAATCACCTACTCGTGCGGCATCTTTAGTGACGATCGGACGTCGATGCGCGACGCTTCTATTGAGAAGTACGACCGGATCTGCAAGAAATTGGAACTCACCTCCGACGACCACGTGATCGAGATCGGGTCCGGCTGGGGTGGTTTCGCGATCCATGCGGCCAGCATCTACGGCTGCCGAGTGACGACCACCACCATTTCTGTCGAGCAGCATCGATTCGCTTCACGTCTTATCGCCGAGGCGGGCCTATCGGATCGGGTGGACGTACTCCTGAAGGACTACAGGGACCTCGAGGGCACCTACGACAAGCTGGTCTCTATAGAAATGGTCGAAGCGGTCGGCCATCAGTTCCTCGACGACTACTTCCAGAAGTGTGCCGACCTCCTCGCGCCCCACGGGCGGGCAGCCATTCAGGCCATCACGGTTCGGGACGACTGGTACGACCCGAAGCAGCGACAAATCGACTTCATCAAGCGGTACATCTTCCCCGGGAGCTTTATCCCTTCCGTTTCAGCGTTGAGCAGTGCTGCCGGGAAGACAGATATGCGGATCGTACACTTCGAGGACCAAACTCCGCACTACGCTGAGACACTTCGTCGCTGGCGGGCCGCGTTCATGGAGAACTGGCCTGAGATTCATGCGCTGGGCTTCGACGCACAATTCCGCCGCCTCTGGGACTTCTACTTCTGCTACTGCGAAGGTGGATTTGACGAGGCGATCCTCGGTTGCTCTCAGATCGTTTGGGCCAAGCCGGCGTCCAAAGGTGTGATCGACACACGTCTACATGAGCGAATCGAGGCGGTCGCATGAACACCATCGTCCTCCTCGGTTGGTCGATCCTCGCGGTCGCTCTTTCAGGGCTCTGGCTTCGTCAGTTGAAAACGAAGAACGCGACGAGCGTCGACGTCGCCTGGTCGGCTGGCCTTGCCTTCCTCGCCCTGCTCTACCCTTGGTTCGGCGACGGCGACATCTGGCGCAGAGTCCTCGTCTCCGCGCTTGGAGCCGTGTGGGCGTTTCGGCTTGCCTGGTACCTGCTGACCGACCGGGTTCTGAAGCACACAGATGAGGACGGCCGATACAAAGCGATGCGCACCGAGCTCGGTCCGCGAGCGCCCCTGGTGTTCTTTCTCTTCTATCAGGGTCAGGCGGCAGTCGCGGTGCTCTTCTCCCTACCCATGCTCGCCGCCATGCAGGGCCCCTCACTCGGCCCATTCGCAGTCCTCGGTATTGTCGTGTGGATTGTGGCCGTCACCGGCGAGAGCATTGCCGACGCCCAACTGGCTCGTTTTCGGGCGGATCCGGCGAACAAAGGCCTAGCTTGCCGCGACGGCCTTTGGTGGTATTCCCGACACCCGAACTACTTCTTCGAGTGGGTCCATTGGTGGGCCTACGTACTCATCGGCGAGGGTGCAGCACTCACCTGGCTCGGCCCAGTCATGATGCTAGTCTTCCTCTTTCGCATCACAGGAATCCCACACACCGAGAGGCAGGCGCTGCGGAGTCGCGGTGACGCCTATCGGCACTATCAGGAGACAACCAGCGTGTTCTTCCCCTGGCCACCCAAGGAACTCTCATGATGGGTGAATTCGGTATCGAGCTGGCCGAGCGAGGACTGGTTCCTCTGCCCGGCCTGAGAATGGGGGTGCGAGGGCTCGTGAGGCAGCGCCTCCGCGACGCCACGACCGGGCCGGACGTGGCCACCTTCGCTGCGATGTTGGCGGAGAGTCCGCTCGCACTCGCCCCCGACAAGGCGAACGAGCAACACTACGAAGTTCCGTCTGAATTCTTCGAACTGGCCCTCGGACCCCGCCTGAAGTACAGCGGTGCTTACTGGCCTCCAGGTGTGAGCACGCTCGAAGAGGCCGAGACCGCGATGCTCGAGCGCACCTGTGATCGAGCCCAGCTCTGCGACGGGCAGGACATCCTCGAGTTGGGCTGTGGGTGGGGGTCGCTGACGCTCTATATGGCGGAGGCATTCCCGAACAGCCGTATCACGGCGGTATCGAACTCCGCCCCGCAGCGGCGTTTCATCGAGGCGCGCGCTCCGAAGAACGTACGCGTCATTACAGCCGACATGAACGATCTCTCACTCGCTCAGAGCTTTGATCGTGTCGTGAGCGTCGAGATGTTCGAGCACATGCGGAACTACCGCGAGCTCCTTCGTAGGGTCCACGGATGGCTGCGCCCCGACGGGCGCCTTTTTGTCCACATCTTCTGCCACAAAACATTTGCCTACCCTTACGATTCCGAGGGCTCTGACAACTGGATGGGCCGCTACTTCTTCACGGGTGGCATCATGCCCTCCTTCGACTTCTTCTCCCACTTCGAAGAAGACTTAGCCGTCGAAGTCGACTGGCAGCTCGACGGCACCCACTACGCGCGGACCGCACGGGCCTGGCGAGAGAATATCGAACGGCAGCGCGACGAGGTCATCGCCGTGTTCCGCGGCTCCTATGGTGGCGACGCGGAACGTTGGTTCCAGCGCTGGCGCCTATTCTTTCTGGCGTGCGAGGAGCTGTTTGGCTTCCGCGAGGGCTCGGAGTGGATCGTGGGGCACTACCGTCTGGCTCCGGTGCAGCCGTGATTAGGCTCTATCTGTTCACCGCAGGTGTCCTGCTCAGCGCCGAAGCTCTTTGGTTGGGCCTCTTCGCCGGGAAGCTATTCCGAAAAGAAGTAGGCCACCTCGTTCGGCCCGACTTCAGCCTCGGTCCAGCCGCGGTCTTCTACATGATCTACGTGGCAGGAATTCTGGTGTTCGCCGTGCTCCCGGGCATCGAAGCACGACAGCTCCACCGCAGCGTCGCGCTCGGTGCGTTCCTCGGGATGGTGGCTTACTCGACCTTCGACCTCACCTCGATGGCGGTGTTCAAGGGATTCCCTCTCCGCCTAGCCCTCGTGGACATCGCGTGGGGAGCGTGTGTTACGGCGGCCGTCTCGGCTGCCGGGTATGGAATCGGCCGTTATCTGGGATTGGGAGACTGACATGCCCACCGCCGATACCCTACTCTCGCTCGCGGAGATCTCCGCGGCATTCGCCGGCTTCGCTGCGCTCGTCAGCGCCCTAAAACGCAGCTCGGACCGCGCCGGCGAGGCAATCCATGATCTCCTCCGCTTGAGGCTGGTCATTTCCAGCGCCGTCGCTGGAGTTGTCGCCGCCCTGCTTCCGGTGGGGCTGGCTGGTTTCGGGATCGACGGTTCGCTGCTCTGGAGGCTCGCCGCTGGCGCCTTCCTCGTTTTCGACAACGGCGTCATCATCTCATTTGCGCGCGCATACAGTCCGGTAAGAAGGGTCATCAAGCCAGACCAACTCGCAATGTCGATCGTATCGATACTCGAATTGGTCGAGCAATCGTGCCTCATCGTGGTTGTGGTGGGCCTGTCGATCGACAATGCGCCGGCTTTGTACGTTACAGCGTTGATCGCCAACATCAGCCAAGCTGGCTTCATCTTCGTGCGGTTCGTGGGCTCCACGTTCAGCCATGAGCATGAGCTCGACGGCCACTAGCGTGAGCGTGGGACGCAGATCGGGGCTCGGGCCGAGGGGAGATCTCCTACGGCAAATCGCAGGCGTACTGACCTTCGCCGTGGTGCTTTGGCTGAACAGCTTTGCCGGGGCCGGAGGCCTGAGCGGAGAGTCCATCGGTGTGATCGCCAACCGGTATAGCTCCGATTTTCTGCCGGCCGACTACGTCTTCGGTATCTGGGGGCTCATTTATCTCGGCCTCTTCGCCTTCACAGTATTCCAGGCGCTTCCCAGGCAACGCACGAATCCGCTGCTTCGTCGCCTCGGCTGGCTTTGGCCGGCAAACGGACTTCTCAACATCGCGTGGATCGTGACCTTCTCCTTCAGTTGATTCGGCGCGGCCATGATCGTCATGCTGATCCTGCTCAGCTCACTGGTTGCGATCCACGTCAGGGTCGGAATTGAGGATGACCTGGGGTGGAAAGAGCGCGCCTTCATCGCAGCTCCCTTCGCGATCTATCTCGCCTGGGTCTCCGTGGCGTTCGTAGCCAACAGCTTCCAATACCTGACATATCTCGACCTGGACGTCAGCCTCGGAAACGGTCCGGTGTGGTCGGCGGCCATGATGCTGGCCACTACGGCGTTGGCCGCATTCATGGCTTGGCGAAGACGGGTATGGCTTTACCCCATAGTCGTCGCGTGGGCGCTCTCCGGGATCGCCGTGCGCTTCGCAGAGACTGGGATGCTTGCCGGGACCGCATGGGCCATGGTCATTATCGGACTCGGGTCCCTCGCCATCAGTCGGCGCAAAAGGAACCGAACGTGGGCCTGAGGCATCATCGACTCGAACGCGCGCAGGTTGTCGCCGGTGAATTGGCGGACGTCTTCGCGTTCTTCAGGGACCCGAGTAATCTCGAGGCGATCACACCCCCTTGGCTTCGCTTCGAGGTCCGGTCATCTACTTCGGCTAGGGTGCGACAGGGTACAAAAATCACGTACGGTCTCAGATGGCAGATCTTTCCGCTGACTTGGAAGTCTCGGATCGCCGAATACGAAGAGGGCAGGTTGTTCGCCGATGAGATGCTGAGTGGACCCTATGAGCGATGGTATCATCGGCATCTCTTCTCTGAGGTCAGCGGGGGCGTGAAAGTCACCGACATCGTAGAGTACAGGCTCCCCTTTGGTCCGCTCGGCCGGCTCGTCCATTTCGCGATGGTTCGCGGTCAACTGGAGGCCATCTTCGATTATCGACGCGATGCGATCGCTCGGCTCTTCACTCCCCTGGATTCATAAACTAAGTGCGACAGATGGTGCGACCGGCCGACTGAACTAGGAGTGACTCACGAGGACCTGCCACCAGCTCACCTCTGTAGAGCGACATGCGCTCTCGACCCTGAAGAGGCAATGACCCGGGCCAACGGCGATCGCTCGGGCCATGGCCCGGCATCGCGGCACGGTCTATCGAGAGATCAAGCGCAATCAGGCGCCACCGTGCTCGGTACCGCACAAGCGCTATCTGCTCACGCTCGTCGACCGTAAGACAAGCTTCACCATCATCGGCAAACTCACCGCTCGAACCGTCGAGGCTACGCACTGGGGAAATTCGCTCTCACGGAGAACGCGGCTGCCCGGGTCCTCGCACCAGCCATGCTGGCTTGGTCGGTCGGCTTACTCCAGGCGGTCATTCGGATCGTCCAGCACGGGCTGGGCCAAGGGTCGAGCTTTGGCCATTCAGTGAGAGGCGCCATCTAACGACTCAGTGCCTTGCCCGGGGCTCACTGGCTGCCACGCATCCCTGCACGGACTGGCACTCGCAAGACCCTTTTACACGGGTGGACTGCGGGCTAGAGTTGGGAGATCCATTCAGCCTGCTGCGCGAACCCGGAGCCTCTCTTGGCCACCGAAATCATACTCTCCGAGGCTTCGTTCAATCGAAGTGTCAGAACCTACTGGCTCCTCTCGGGCACGATCTTCTGCGTGATCACTGTCGTAGGAATCTTGCTGCTCCCCTTCTGGCTGCTGCTGGGCCACTTCTTCGCCGAGCGTTATCTCCAGCACATGAGTTGCGTTCTAACGGATCGGTCGCTGAAGGTGAGCAAGGGACTTCTGGTACGGCAGGAGAAGACTGTCCCTCTGGACAAGATTACCGACCTCGCGCTGACCGAGGGTCCGATCATGCGGTATCTCGACCTCCAGGCCGTGAAGGTGGAGACCGCCGGAGGCTCGGCTCCGGGTTCGTTTATCACGCTAGTCGGGATAGTCGGAGCTCGCGACTTCCGGGACAAAGTCCTTCAGCAACGGGACGTCGTGGCCAGGGGCGGTTCTGCGTCGCCTGTTCAAGAGGCGGCACCCGCTCAGGTTTCTCGCGACCCTCTTCTCGTCGAAATTCGTGACGCCCTACTGAGGATTGAAGAACGACTGCCCGGCTCTGCGCCGTCAGGCGACTCGAGTGGTTAGCTCCGAAAGGTCCTTCGGGCCACCTTGATCGCCACGCACTCCCGCGTGTGTTCATCGATCACCGTAAGCAGTTTGAGCGGCCGACCGTCATGTGTCCGAGTGCTCACGAAGTCATACGACCATACGTGCTGAGCATACAGCGGTCGAAGTCCGATACACGATCCGTCATTGAGCCACAAACGGCCCCGCTTCGGCTGACGGACATGCACCACACACCGGCGTCTGCGTTCGGGGCTCAGAAGTTTCCCTTGGCTGCTTCCTCCGGGGTCAACTTGTCCAGCGTTAGGTTCGCCACCGCTCGCTTCAGCTGCGCGTTCTCTCGCTGCAGATCCTTGAACTCGCGTGCCGGGTCCACCTTCATCCCCCCGAACTCCTTCCTCCACCGGTCGTACGTCTGCTCGCTGACCCCGAGCTCCCGGCTCACCTCACCCACCGTCTCGCCGTTCGCCAGACCGACCTCGGCCTCCCGCAATGCCGTGATGATCTGCTCCGGCGTGTGCCTTCTCCTGCTCATCGCTGACCTCTTCTCTGAAGCTGCGACCAGCCTCGGATCCGAACATCCGCGCTGGTCTCGTTTCAGGGGGTCACGCCAGTGCCTCCTTACCGCTTAGCTGCTGTTGTGCTTCATACTTGATATCACAGAGCCAGCTCTCAGGAAGCCAGCTCCTGTTGAACCAGCGCATATAGACCGTCGATTAGCCTCGACACTTCTCGATTGCGGGCCAAAACTCTAGCCACCATCTCGCGGCGCTCAATGAGGAGGTTCCGGAAGACGTCGTCCTCCACCAGTGCGTCGAGGGACGGACGAGACAGAGTCCGAGCACCACCGGTTCCGATCCCTTCGAACGTGAGTTCACCCGGACGGAATTGTACCAGCTCACCCAGAGACACCGCGTCCAACGGAACCCGACGTGAGAGATAGGGGGCGAACCGGTCCGCGACGAACTCCCGAGTCGTCTGCTCAGTCAACGCGTTCTTGTCCAGTGCCTGCGCGTAGGTCAGAAGGCCCGCTCGGATGGCGTCGGACCGCAGCAACTGCAGTCTCCCCGAGGAAACCAAGTCGTCAAACACGGAACGAACCGGCGTAAACTGGCGCGTGGTGCGAGCTCGGCCCAGTGTAGCTCTCGTAGAGTCTATCGGCGGCAGCGGGGCGCCATCAGAGCTCCTGATGATGCGCTCAAGCCCCCATTCGAGTTCTTCTCGGGCCGCCAGGTCTGAGTCCAACTCAAGGCGGCTGGCCTCAAGTTCGACGACTAACCCAACCAGGTACTCTCGCTCTAGACGGAGCTCACCCCGCTCCTGCCACCATGCGTCAACGGCAAACGCGAGGAGGATACTCAGCGAGATGACCGCGCTCTCGGCGAGCAGTCGG
>Ga0315339_1000656_pt1 | contig 39635 bp, 34 predicted proteins | sample ASW17metaG_FD_204514 | JGI IMG/M metagenome (GOLD analysis project Ga0315339, IMG submission 204514) | Ammonia-oxidizing marine archaeal communities from Pacific Ocean, United States - ASW #17 | ecosystem: Environmental > Aquatic > Marine > Oceanic | place: USA: California | collected 2016-12-05 | reverse complement strand
GCAGTGGCTCAGCAAGCCACTGGTCTCCTAAAAAGAAGGCAAGAAAAGCCACTCCTGTCACAAGGAAGCTCCACCCTCGCCAGGTACCCGAAGAGCCCCTCGCCGAATCGACCTGAGACATACCACACCCCTCACTGCGTTCCTGGATTGGCCGTAACACTCACCGTGCGCGAACTCTGAACTATCCGGCATTCCGCCGGTCAATCCAACTCTCACACTCGAGCTTCCAAGAAACCGCCTCGCAGTTCTGCCCCGAGCAGGGGCAATCGCCGCGGGGTGCTTACTCGCAGTCCTTCAGGACCGAGCCATCCAAGTAACCCAGTTCTACGAGTTGCTTGAGTTCGTCGCAGTCGAGCGACTGCCCAGATCCCAGGCGATCCAGATTTCCCAGAGCCTCAACATCTTCGTGAAAGCGCGAGCGCAACTTGCGAAAGCGCTGCACGACTTCTGGCGCTCTTTCCGCAAGATTCAACTGCTCGTCGGGATCTTTCCGCAAATCGAAAAGACTCTGCTTCTCGCCATCCCGGCTCCGGTGCTCGTCGACAATGTATTTCAGCCCTTCATTGTAAATGGCGACTTGCCAGTCATAGAGCGGGCTGCCCTCCCGGTCAGCACGATATTCACTCACAATCGGACGTGAGGCCGGCTCGTCACCCGTCAACACACTCTTTGCCAACGAGACTCCCTGCATGTGCGGGAGAGACTCCGGGAGAGAACCCCGTGTCAGATCGGAAGGCTCAATGCCCAGGAGATCGAGCACCGTAGGCATGACGTCCATCAGGGCCACCGGCGTATTGATGCGAGTGCCGCCCCCCACCCCGCCAGGCATGTGAATCATAAGTGGCACTCTCAAGCACTCTTCGAAAACCTGATCGTGCTGCCACTGCCCGTGTTCGAAAAACTCTTCGCCGTGATCGGAGAGGACGATCACGATGCTGTCCTCAAACACGCCGAGTTTCTTCATGCCATCGAACAACAAACCCACCTGCGCGTCCGTGAACTGAACTCCCGCCTTGTAGAGAGAGTGCAAATAGGCCGACTCTGGCCATCCGAACTTTTCCTTGCCCACCCAGAACAAAGAGCGCATGGCAGAAAACCGCTGCCGGAAGTTCATGTCAATCAACTGATTGACTCGCCCAGACATGGGCCCTTCGTAGTCAGTTGACTCCCAGCGGTCCATGTACTCCCGAGGAGATACATAGGGCGCGTGAATTTCGTACGTGTGCCAGAAGAGAAAGTAAGGCGCACTGGATGCACCGAGGTCTTTTAGCCAGGCCAGGCCATCGTCTACCTGAGCCTGGGCACCCGAAAGATCGACCGTGTACTCCTCGAAACCACGCGGAAAGCCATGCGCCTTGTTCAGATTCCCACCATCTGTGAGCCCGACACTTCGATAGCCAGCAGCCGTAAGAATTTCGGCCAGCGTGGGGATAGATGTTGGCACGGGTTCAATGAGCGGCCCACCCCCACCATGCTGCACGTTTTGCACGCCATGAACGCTGGGCAGCATCGACGTGAAGAGCGACATATGGCTGGGTGCGGTCTGCGGCGCCTGGGCACGCGCGTGGGTAAAGACAATGCTTTCTTCCGCAAAGCGCGCGAGATTAGGGCTGAGAGCCGCCGGTGCTCCGTAGGGCGCAAGAGCATCGCTGCGCAATGTATCCAATGAGAGAATGATGAGGTTGCGACCCGCTGCCGGCGCCACGTCGACAGATTCCGTTGGCTCAGAACATGAGGAAGCCAACAGCAACGCGACAAGCAATGCGGCTCTACCGCTTCTCACCACCCGACGGGCGGCCGTCACAGCCGTCTGCATTAGGCGTCCTCTGTGTCGAACTGGGACACGAAGTCGATCACCTCGCCTTGCAGGAAGTCGTAGGTGCTGGAAAACCTCTGCGTCAACTCGGGGAGTTCGGCGGAGGTCACTGGCTTTCCAAATGTGCCCACGTTCTCCAGGAAGAGACTCCGATTGTCCTGGCTATACGACTCAAGCCGCACATTGAACACGGCCTGCGTCTCGGGGTCCGGGGGAAATGTAAAGCGCATGCCAGAAAGACTCGGCGATGTGGGAAAGACCGAGAGCATGCCCTCGTCGTGACCGAACACGGTCTGAATCATGAAGGCGCGTGCATCATTCGAGGTGTGTGGATTGATCACAGATCGCACGGCAAATTGCTGAACCATGAACAGTTGCATGGGGAGCACATTCAGTGCGTTCTTGGCAAAGCTACTGAGGCGTGCCTCAAAATCCTCTTTGGAACACCCTGTCTGCTCTTCTCGTACCTGGATGCGGTCTGCCAACACATTCGCCACACTGACCGGAGTTCCAGGGAGCCCATTCTGGGGCGAGTTGCTGAACTGCGCTCCGCCCGGGACCAATCGGAAATCGCGGTAGTCGCAGTCGCTGCTCTCGAAGAGTTCCGAGTGCAGGCTCTGAAGCCCACGGGGCTCGTGCTTCACAGGCGGATGAATCAACTCCGCGACAAAGGCGATGCTGCGCAAGGCATACGACATGAAGTCTTCCGAAGGTCTGGAGAAGCGCTCACTATCGCACGCGCCCCGGGGGCCTGCAATCGACGCCAGGCACCCCCAGCAATCGCCCCACCACCGCCGGCACCAGAACCAGGGCAAAAAGTGTCAGGCACAGCACAGCGGTCACAGAATCCGATCCAATATGCACCATGCTAAAGATGACGTGCGCCAGCGTCCTCGAACCTGCTGGCACCAAAACAACCATGTCCAGTTCTCGAAGCGAAAGAAGAAAACCGAGCGTGAATGCCAACCCTGTTGCCGGCGCCAACATGGGGAGTTCGATGCGTAGCCAACGCGTGAGCACAGATCGCCCTGCAAGACGCGCCGCAGCAAAAGGGAGCTGATCTTGGCGCACGAGCACCGCACGCGCTGCGAGCACGCCAAGCGGAAGCATGCGGCCCACGAGTGATAAAACCAACAAGACCGGCGACGGATAGACCAGGTCGGCCAGTGGATTCCATGGGTGGTTCCAGAGCCTGATCTCACCCACAGCAAAGGTGACCGCCGGTGCAGCCAGCGGCACCATCAGCAGGGCAAGCAACCGGTCACCGCGCGGGGAACCCCAGGCGATTGTCAGCCGCGCCAATTTCACGCCCAGGCATGCGACGAGCGCTCCCGTTGCAGCAGCCACAGCCACTGACAGGACAATCTTGTCTCGATGTGCACCGATCGGAGCCCATGGATCTTCACCCGACAGGGACCATCCGACCAGCACCACCAATGGAACAGCTGTGACAGCCGCAAGCAGCAACAAGCCCGCAAGTCGCGGGCCACCCAGCCGTTTGAGACGAGCCACCTGCGAGGCCGAATTCACAAAGCGGCCAAAGTGACGACGCTCGAGAGCGAGCATCGCAAAGAGTGCGACCAACGAACTGGCGATGGCTGGAAGAGAGACTGCCGCCGCCCCTTCACCACTCTGCACGCGCGCCCACTTCTGGAAAATCTCCGAAGACATGACGACATAGGGCTGAGGCGAACTGAACGAGAGAAAGTCGACCACACCGAAGTCGGTTGTGGCGAAGATGAAGACCAAGAGCGCTCCTGAGAGAACGGAGGGCAAGGCAAGTGGCCACTCCACGTGACGCCAAGCTGCGAAAGGCCCCCGGAAAACGCCGGCTGCTTCACCCGCTCGCGCCGACGCGCGAAATCCACGCAACGCGAACAGCGCGACCAACGGCCAGAGCGACGCCGTCAGCAGAAACACCGCCCCCCAGAAACCGGCCAGAGGAGCTGCCTCGGTCCAGGCCACCCCCACCACCCAGGGCGGCAGAATCAACGGCAAGGGCAACAGCGCCCCCACGAGCCCCACACTTCGGCAACGCGCCACAATCCAACCGACAGGGGTTCCCACCAGCAGCGAGCACCCAGCAGTCGCCAGTCCGAGCAGCACCGTGGAGCCCCACAGCGACAAGATCCGCGTGCTCAGCAACTCGTTCAGTGCTTCTGGAGAGCCCAGCAGATCAAAAAGCCCCGCCAACAGGGGGGCAAGGCCCAGAAACAGCGCCATGAGGATCACTATGACGTTCATCTCAGCTTCCTATACTCCTCCTTCATGAGCACCGTCACAACGCCGCCCTTTGAGGCGAAACCATTTCTCACGGCGATCCTGGCACTCTGCGTGTTGATTGCCCCCATCCAAGCCTCTCCGTCCCACAGTGCTCGCCCCCTCTCGGGGCTGCCGACTGCACAGGACGCCGATTCACGGGCCGCCCTGCCGCCTCCGGAGTCCCCTCCCGCCCTGACGAGCGCCAAGATCCAGAAACTCGGGCGTTCCATCAAAAAGCTCACCTCTAAGAAAACGAAAGCGCGGCTCCTAGCGGAGGAAGACATTCTCGAATTCGGGCGCGGGGCCATTCCGGTCTTGATCGAAGAAGCCGTCACAACCAGTCCCTACAAGCAGTTGAGCGTCCAGCGCTGCCTGATCGCGCTGGCCGATCTGCGTGACTGGGATCTCGTCGAAGCGACGCTCGATTCCCCTCAGGTCGCGCTGCGCCGATTCGCCGCCCGAAAGGCAGGAGAACTGCAGTTGGAGCACCTCATCGAGAGACTGATCCCTCTGCTCGAGGACGAAGACAGCGAAGTGCGCCTCGAAGCGGCGGTGACCCTGGCGCGCCTCGGCTCGGAATCGAGCCTCGGAGCCCTGGCCCAGGCTTACACGCAGATCTTTCGCCTCGAGCAAGACGATGAGGCCAACCAGAGTGACGAGGCCGTCGAGAGCCTCCTCGACGCTGGCGTGCGCATCCGCGCCTGCTTGCCCGGACTCGCGGAGATTGGCAACCACGCCAATCTCATCGCACGCCTGAAAAGCGACCCCAATCTCGAGAAAACGAACCCCGACGAAGCCGCTCTCAACCGCCAGTCGGCCATCGCCATGCTCTTGACCATCGGAGATGGGGCGGCGATCGCAGGCATCTCGAAAGCTCTCGACGACACCCACAACGTCGTTCAGCGAGATGCCATCAATGCTCTGCGAGAACTGCTCGAAGACCAGCCGCCCTTCAGCGGAGGGTCGATCTTCCAGCAAATCAATGAGGTAAAACGACTCAAAGGTGTTCTCGCGCAATCGCGCTAGCGATTGAAGTCAGAAACGCGACACAGCCCTTTCAAGTCATCAGAAACTCAGGCTCGCCAGGCGCGCGCTAGAGTTCCGAGGCCTTCACCACAAGCTTGTCCGCCAACTTGTATTCGACCGCTTCCTTGGCGCTGAGCCAGAAGTCGCGATGAGCATCTTTCACAATGGCCTTGGCAGCGACGCCAGTCTCTGCAGCAATGATGTCGTTGTACTTGTCACGAGTCTTGAGAATTTCCTTTGCCGTGATCTCAAGATCGGAAGCCTGTCCCTGCGCCTGACTGCTGGGCTGGTGAATGAGGAAGCGACTGTTCGGCATCGAGAAGCGGCGACCCTTTTCACCACCCAGGAAAATGATGATGGCTGCACTGGCTGCAAGCCCCATGCACACGGTGGTGACAGGAGACTCAATGAACTTCATCGCGTCATAGATGCCAAACCCGGAGTCCGCATCGCCACCAGGGCAGTTGATGTACATGGTGATCGGGTCATGGGAGTCCGCATCAAGCACGAGCAGTTGCGCCACGATTGCAGACATGAGGTCGCGGTCGACCGGCTTGGTAACCATGACCACTCTTTTTTCGAGAAGGCGCCTTCCGAGCATCTCGGGGCCGACCTTGTTCTGCTTCTCGGCTCCGCAGCCGTCACCCTCACCGTCATCGTCATCGTCGTCGAGTCGGGCCTTGGAAGGAGCGAAGCGATCCGCCATGGGTCGGGTCCTTGTGTATTGGCCAGTCAGCGGCCTGGAGAAAATTGGGCACGAGGCCCGCGCGAGACTCGGAAACGTAGCGCATCCGAGGGTCCGAGAGAAGTGCAGGATCGGGCATCGAGCCCGAGGGGCAGTGACTTAGCGATCCCCATCCCCCCCGAGACCTTCCGGGTCCGGCACAAAGCCGTCCGGATTCACGGGGCGGCTGGTGGGAGCAGCTGGTAAATCGAGGTACCCCAGCTCGGCCATGCGCTTCTTGAACTCCTCCTCGCCCTCAGCGGACATGGCCAGCATGGCGGGCTCCCGAAAGCCGTCGTCATGTGTCGGAACCAAATCCAGCGCACCGATACGCTCCCGGGCGGCAGCCGTGAGGATATTGGGATACACACGCGCCTCCATGTCTCGTGCGGCAGGAATACCCAGCAGCCCCAGAATCGTAGGCGCCACGGAGTAAACCGACCCGTGCGTAGGCAATGCGCCACTCTGCAGAACCTGCTCCAGATGCCCCTGCGGGCGAATATCGGGTCCGGCAGCGATGAGAACCCCAGGCGCTCCATCCTGATGATCGCCTGTCGTGTTCCTTTGATTGGGCTTCTTGGTCGCGACGGCGTGCATTCCATGGTCTGAGACCACCATCACATTCGCGCCTTCCCCCGCCATCTCGACGAGTTCGCCGATCATCTCGTCAACCCACGCGTAGTAGTTGGGTAACACCTCGGCCAATGCTGCATCCGCGGCCGGTGACGATCCGGTGTATGCAAATTCCTCCGGATGAGACTGCCTCCAGAACCGGTGCCCAGCTACATCCGGACCGCCAAAGTAGACCAGCGTAAGATCCGTCTGGAATTCGGGCATGAGCGATCGCGCAATCTGAAAATAGGTCGCGTCTGACTGCACCGACCAAAGCGTCTGATCAATGAGCACTTGCTCATCAGCACCCATCACTCCTTCGCTGTAAGTTCCAAAAACATTCTCGCGGGCAACGATTTGCAACTCTTCCCTGGACCCGGCAGAGGCAGCGAGTTCGAGGACTCGGTCAGTCAGTTCAGGTGGATGCACCTGATCATCCACGCCGGGCATGAGCGCCGGCTTCCAGTTATCCGCAAGTTGCGCCACCGCGCTCGTGCCGCTCACCATCACACCGCGAACCGGCTCGACAGGCCAGGTGATCCACCACCCGATCACCGCTGACGAGAGCCCGTAGCGGTCGGCAATATTCCAGAGTGCTCGCCCTGCGCGTCGGGACGATGTGAACGCACGGCCTTGTGGATCCACGAAGCTCGTGATCCCGTGAGCTTCCATTCGCTTCCCGGTGGCGATCGATGTCCAGACCACCGGACTGTGAGTCGGGATGAACGTGCCCAACCTTCCGTAGGACCCTGCCTCTGCCAGCGCGCGCAGATTCGGGCAACGCCCCGCCTCCATGAGAGGGCGCAAGACCTCCCACTCCAGGCCATCCACTCCCACGAGCAACACAGGAGCCTCGGGCTCTGCCACATGAGTCGGACCGCAGCCAGGAGAGACCGAAAGGAGGGTCGAAACGAGAAAAATGGCCAGAAGAGCGCCTGGGGGCCTGAACCGGAGAATCGTCATGAATTGGAGGCTCTGTATTCGTGGAGGTCCTAGAAACTACTACTAGAAGGGAAGCAGGGCCGTTTGACAGGTCGCGCCATCATTCTGGATAGAATGAGGCTTCCCTTTCTCGCGGACAAGACCATGCCCAGCATCTGGATCGATGGCCAACTCATCCCGCTCGAGGAAGCACGCGTCAGCGTGCTCTCTCACACGCTCCATTACGGGGTGGGCGTCTTCGAGGGCATTCGCTCCTATGCGTCCGGAATCGAGGGCGAAGAGGACACCGCTGCCATTTTCAGGCTGGACGACCACCTCCGACGACTCGAGGACAGCGCCCATATCTGCCACCTTCCTCTCCCCTTTTCCCGTGAGCAGATCGCCGAGGCGTGCGTCGAGGTCCTCCAGGCCAACGACCTCCAAAACGGCTACCTGCGCCCGGTGGTCTGGCAAGATGACGGCACGCTTGGCGGCCTGGGCAGCATGCCCACGGTTCACCTCGCAGTCGCTGCCCAGAACTGGGGCGCCTATCTCGGTGACGATGGCCTTCACAAAGGCATCTCGGTGCGCGTGTCTGCTTACCGGCGTGGAGGGCTGGGCAGCTTCATGTCACGGGCCAAGATCAACGGCCAGTATGTCGCCTCCACCCTTGCCAAGCGCGAGGCGCTTGCCATGGGTTATGACGAAGCGCTGCTCATGGATGACCACGGCCATGTGTGTGAAGGCAGCGGTGAAAATCTGTTCATGATCCGCGACAACGTGCTCATGACGCCACCAGCCTCGGCAGCGATTCTTCCTGGACTCACTCGCGACACTGTCCTGCGCCTGGCCTACAGAATGCGCGAAGACCTCGGCCTGCGCGAAATCACCGAGAGCTTCATTGCGCGTGATGCGCTCATGGTGGCGGATGAAGTCTTCCTCACGGGAACGGCTGCGGAAGTAACGCCCGTTCGTGAAGTCGACAATCGAGTCATTGGCGGTGGCAAGGCAGGCCCCGTCACGTCCAAGCTGCAAGATGCGTTCTTTGGAGTGGTTCGGGGCACAGTCGACGCCCCGAAGGGTTGGCGAACCACCTTTGGCTCTGTCGCCCATTGACCCCCGACGCCTTCTTCGTCCTCGCCCTGACGCTGGGCGCCTTTGTGCTCTTTATCACAGAGGCCGTTGCGGTCGATGTTGTCGGCCTGCTCATTCTCGCAGCGCTGATGCTGCGCGGCGCACTCAGCCCTGAAGAAGCTCTGGGTGGTTTCAGCAACCCGGCACTCGTCACGGTTGCAGCGATGTTCATTCTTTCGGCAGGGCTCATCCGCACTGGCACGCTAGACCGCATCACTCGCCTGATGTTTCAAATCTCCAAGGGCAGCGGAAAACGCCTCGTCCTCATGGTGATGATCTCGGTGGCTGTGAGTTCGGCTTTTTTGAACAACACGCCTGTTGCCGTCATCTTCCTCCCCATCGTGCTCGGTGCAGCCGCATCCTTCGACATTGCGCCTTCCAAGCTCCTTATGCCCATGAGCTATGCCTCGATCCTGGGCGGCACCTGCACCCTGGTCGGCACGAGCACCAACCTTTTGGTCGCGCAAGAAGCACGTGCGAGCACCGTCTACCCCATGTCGATCGGCATGTTCGACTTCACCATTCCGGGCATCGCATTCGCGATCGTCGGGTTTGGATTTATGGGGCTTTTTGCGACACGCTTGCTCCCCAATCGCTCTTCGGTGTCGGGCGCCACCGCCAGCGGGCGAATCCGCGAGTTTGTTACCGAGATCTACTTCGAAGCCGGGTCTCCTCTCATTTCGAAGAGCTATCAGGAGATCCTCAGCAAGACCCAGGGCATCACCCCACTGATGCTCATTCGCGGTGACGATGTGATTTTTGCGCCTCTCGTAGCGAACCCCAAGGCGCAGTTCATACGTGCTGGCGATGTTCTCCTGCTCAAGGGCCCGCCAGGATCCATCAACGCGCTGCTTGACCGCGACGGCATCACCTTGCCAAGTGAACTCGGCGCCCTGCTCGCTGACGAAGGTCGCGGCAAGACCATGACCATGGTCGAGCTGGTCATCAACCCAAACAGCCCGCTCATCGGTCGTACAATTGCCCGCTCCGGCTTCTCTCGACGCCACGGCAATGCCGCAGCAATCGCCGTGCTGCGTCGCGACGAGCACCTTCGAGAGCGCGTCTCGGAGATTCGCCTCCGCCTTGGCGACACACTCCTCGTCGTGTGCGAAGAACCTGTCATCGAGAAACTGCGCACTTCGAATGAATTCATCCTGCTCGAAGGCATCGAGCGACAGATCGTTCGGCATGACAAGGCTCCGGTTGCTCTGGGCATCATGGCCTTGGTGGTCTCTCTCGCAGCACTTGAAGTGCTGCCCATCGTCATCCTCGCCGTCACCGGTGTCGCCCTGATGGTGCTCACGGGGTGCCTCTCGATGCGCATGGCGTACGACGCCATCGACATGAGCGTCGTGATACTCATCGCCGGCATGCTGGCCCTCGGCCGTGCGCTAGACAAAACAGGCGTCATCTCTGAGACCAGCGGCTGGATCGTCGACTCGCTTCAAGAGATGGGCCCGCTGTCGGTCATGGCCGGCATCTACTTGCTTTCGACAGTGCTGACCAGCCTGGTCTCCAACAACGCGGTGGCGGTTCTCATGACACCGGTTGCCATCGAGACCGCCATCGCCATGGGATACCAGCCCGAGCCCTTCGTCTTCGCCACCCTGTTCGGAGCAAGCGCCAGCTTCTCCACACCCATGAGCTACCAGACCAACCTCTTTGTCTACACTCCGGGCGGCTATCGCTTCACCGACTACTTGCGTCTCGGCGTGCCACTCAATGCGCTGCTCTTCGTGGTGGCCATGTGGGTGATCCCGCTCTACTGGCCCTTCCGGTTGCTTGGCGAGTGAATCAGACACCCGAAAAGATCCTCGCCGACACGAAGCTGGTGGTCCGACGCGGTCCGTACACCCTTGCTGCATGGCAACCCAGCCAACTGTCAGCGGTGTTCAGGGGCATCCTTCGCTGCCGACAAGAGCACACGTTTGTCACCGCGGACGAACTCGAGGTCACGGCCTTTGTTGCCACGAAGCACCTGGGCGAATTCCCTCCGCCAAAACACAACCAGGACAACTGGTGCTTGCTCACTCTCGACACGGTGATGGAATGGGACGTGGTCGGCGTGCTGGCAGCGGTCAGCAGAGCTCTTGCCGAGGCAAGCGTCCCCATGGGCGCCGTCACGGCCTACAGCCGGGACCACCTCCTTGTGGGCGAAAGTCACCTCGACCAAGCGCAGAACGCTCTGTCCGCGCTCTGCAAGGACATCTCGGTCGTTGACTAGGAGCCCTCGACTCTTTCTGAGCGCCGGTGACACTTCTGGCGACCAGCATGCGGCTCGGCTTGTCCGCAGCCTACGTGAACGCATTCCAGACCTCGCCGTCGAGGGGCTCGGTGGTCCCGAATTGATCAACGAAGGAGTCAAACTCCACGCAGACCTCGTCTCTCACGCCATCATCGGATTCGGGCCAGCGATCCAAGCCGCTCCGAAACTCCTCGGGCTCTTACGCCGCGTCGCGGGGGCACTCGACAAGCGCCGCCCCGATGTCGTCGTCCTGGTGGATTACCCAGGCTTCAATCTCTTCGTGGCACGCCTTGCCAAGAAACGTGGCATCCCTGTGGTTTACTTCGTCGCCCCTCAGCTCTGGGCCTGGGCTCCCTGGCGCGTGAAAAGATTTGCTCGTGTGGTCGACGAAGCCCACGTGATCTTTCCATTTGAAGAGGCCTTCTTCGGCGCAGCTGGTATCGAGACACACTGGGTCGGGCACCCCCTCATTGACGGGCTTCCCGCTGAGCCGCCGATCCTCCCTGCGATTGCAGACCTCCCACGCCCCGTGGCCCTCCTGCCAGGCAGCCGGCCACGCGAAGTCCACGCACATATGACGCTTCTGCTTCGCACTGCCCAGGCCTTGAAAGAGCGCCACCACGACATCAGCTTCCACACGGCACACGTCTCCGCCGAAGAACGTGCCAACATGGCGAAAGCCGCCGAGGAAGCCGGCCTTGACCTGCAGATCCACGGCAATCAAGTGCACGAAGTGATGGCTTCCTGCCGCTGCGCACTCGTGGCATCAGGAACTGCCACCCTGGAAACTGCGGTGCTGGGAACTCCCCTTGTCGTTTTTTACCGCATCACGCCGACCGAGAATCAGATGCGCAAAGTGCTCTTGGTCCCGCCCTTTATTGGTCAGGTGAATCTGGTCTCGGGCCGAGAAGTCACACCCGAGTTGCTGCTCACCGACGAGGATCCACAACCTCTTATCGAAGCCCTCGAACCACTGCTCACGGACACCCAGACCTGGGCCAAGCAACGGGCAGACATCTCGGCCCTACGTAATCAGAGCCTCGAGAAAGGCGCCATCGAACGCTCAGCGGAACTTCTCGCGCCGCGTTTTCAGTAAGCAACTGCTCGCGAGCGCACCCGGCAAGCCACCGAGACATCGCACACTGTCTTCAGTCTTTGCGTAGCAACTCGAGAACCGCGACGGTCATCGCGTGCGTGCCAGCCGTTACCGAAGGCTCGGGAGCGATGCGAAAGAATGGAGAGTGATGGCTCGCCACGGGTTCTCCGCCGGCCTGCGCGGCGTCCAGGTCGGCTTGCAACGTCCCTCCGACGTTGAAGTAGCAGCCCGGCACCTGATGCTCTGTCTGAACAAAATAGGCAAAGTCTTCTGCACCCATACCCTCGTAGTCACTGTTGAACAGAGCTTCTTCGCCTAGCTCGCGAACGAAGGCCTTGCGCACGCGCTCGACGAGTTCGGCATCATTGATCGTTGTGGGCGCCGACTCGCCAGCCAGCGTCACCTCGGGAAGCAGCTTCTCTGGCAGGCCGTTCAATCGACCGACACCCTCCGCAATGCGCTCGATCCCAGCCAACAACTGCGCACGCACGAGTTCGTCGTTGCTACGCACCGTAAGTTGCAACCGTGCTTCACTTGAGATGATGTTGTGCTTGAACCCTGAGTGAAATGCCCCGACGGTGACCACGCCTGGTTGCAAGGGAGCCAACTCGCGACTCACCAAGCCCTGCAGAGCGATCACAATCTGCGAGGCAATGTAGATGGGGTCTTTGCCTCTGTGGGGAGACGCGCCATGCGCCCCGACACCATGCACAAGAATGTCTACGCTATCCGCTGACGAATACACGAGGCCGGGAGAGACCTCGATTCGCCCGGCTGGATCACCCGCCGAGACGTGGAAGGCCAACGCGTAGTCCGGCACACCGAAGTCTTCGTAAAGCCCGTCCTCCAGCATGGCCAGAGCACCGCCGATTCTCTCTTCTGCTGGCTGACCGATCAGCATGACCGTTCCCGCCCAGTCCTCCTTGGTCGCCACCAACTGAGCCGCTGTGCCCACCAGGGACGTCATGTGCACATCGTGACCACAGGCGTGCATGACCGGGACCTCTTGTCCCGTGATGTCCGTCTGACGTGCCTCCGAGGCGTAGGACAAACCCGTATCCTCCTCCACCGGCAGTCCATCCATATCGGCTCGCACCAGAACCAACGGACCTTCTCCGTTGCGAATCATGCCCACGACCCCCGTCCCCCCCACGCCCTCGGTCACCTCGACGCCCTGCGCACGCAGTTCTTGAGCAAGGCGGGCCGCCGTATTCGACTCGAGAAAGGACAACTCCGGGTTGCGGTGGAAATGCACGAAAAGTTCCTCGAGGTGCTCGTTCCAATCCCTGGAGATGGCCACCGCCAGTTCATCGGGAGTTCCCGGTGAGCCGCCGGTGGGGTCAGCAGGTACTGCGATCGGGAGCACGGCGAAAAAAGGGAGAAGGGCAGCAAGCATGGTCACGCTCCAAGAGAGGGGCGCAGGATACCGGCTCGGACCTCGGGCTCACCTATCGGCCCCGGACGGCCCCTCTCGAAGCCCCCAGAGGCGCCCCCTTGCGCCAGCCCCCTCTGTCCGATGGGATGGCACTCTGATGGGCGCCGCCATGGGCGCCCGTCAGAGTCCAGAGCCTCGCACGGAAACCAGCCATGCCCCGCCCGCTCCAGGTCGCACTCATCGGCGCCAAGTTCATGGGTCGCGCACACAGCAACGCGTGGCGACAGGCCGGTTGCTTTTTCGATCTACCGCGCCCTATTGCTCTGCACACAATTGCCGCACGCGATGCCCAGGAACTCGAGGCCTTCGCCGCGCAATGGGGCTGGCCGAACTGGACGGTGCGCTGGAAAGACATCGCAGAAGATACGTCGATTGACCTTGTAGATATCGGCACACCCAATCACGTGCACAAAGAACAGGCACTCGCGATGCTCGAAGCAGGCAAGCATGTCGCATGTGAGAAACCGCTGGCATCCACGTTGGCCGAGGCCCGCGACATGAAAGATGCTGCGAAACGTGCCAAGGGAAAAACGTTTGTCTGGTTCAACTACCGACGCTGCCCGGCTGTTGCCTTGGCACATCAACTCGTAGCCGAAGGTCGCCTCGGATCGATCTACCATGTGCGCGCACACTACCTTCAGAGTTGGGGTGGTCCGAAAACACCTCTCAGTTGGCGCTTTGACAAAAAGCGTGCAGGCAGTGGGGCACATGGCGACCTCAACGCACACATCGTGGACATGACGCGTTTTGTCACCGGCGAAGAGATCACCGAGGTCCATGGAGCTGTCGCACGCACGTTCATCAAGGAACGCGTCCGGCCCGGATCGACAGCCAAGCGCCCTGGCAAAGGCAAGAGCACCGTGGACGATGCCGTACTCTTTCTGGCGAGCCTCACCAACGGCGCCACAGCCAGCTTTGAAGCGACACGCCTGGCGGCCGGGCACCAGAACCGCAACAGCATCGAAATCAACGGATCCAAGGGGTCCCTGCGATTCGATTTTGAGGACATGAACGTGCTCTGGTTTCACGACGAAACCGAGAGCCCGCGCACCGCAGGCTGGCGTCGAATCATGTGTACAAACGTCGCCGGACAGCATCCCTATGCCGAAAACTGGTGGCCTGATGCGCATGTTCTTGGATATGAGCACGGCTTCACCAACATGGCCGCTGACATCGTCCGCGCCCTCTCCCGCAAAAAACCCACGGTCGCTCTTCCGGATTTCGCGTCTGCCTACGAGACGCAACGCGTCCTGGAAGCCGCGTTGATCTCCGCCAAGGAGCGCTGTGCGATCAAGATGCGTGAGGTGAGGTAGCCCCGAACAGGCTGTCTCTCGGCCAGCCCAGACTCGGCGAAGCTCCTCGGCGCTTGGTACCCTGTCGCCCCCGTGGCCAAGGCACGCTCCACGGGTCCAGCCGCCACCCCGCGCGAGGATCTCCACCCCATGCCCCGCCCTGTCACACTCTTCACCGGCCAGTGGGCCGACCTGCCGCTGGAAGCCCTGTGCAAAAAAGCCAAGTCCTTTGGATACGACGGGCTTGAACTCGCGTGCTGGGGCGATCACTTCAGCCCTCAGCAGGCCCTTGAAGAGGACAGCTACTGCAAGGAAAAGTGGGATCTGCTGCAGGACCATGGGCTGCTCTCATTTGCCATCAGCAATCACCTTGCTGGGCAGGCGGTGTGCGACAAGATCGACGAGAGGCATGAAGGCATTCTTCCTCCCCATATATGGGGTGATGGAGATCCCGAAGGTGTCCGACAGCGCGCCGCCAAGGAGATGATTGCCACGGGGCGCGCAGCTCGGCGTTTCTTTGATGCGGCGCCCGAGAAGGTCAAGGCACGACTCAAGCAGATCGGGCGAACCGTCGTTGTGGGCTTCACCGGAAGCCGCATCTGGGATGCTGCGTACGCCTTCCCCCCCTTGCCATCAGGTTCGATTGCAGCGGGCTTTCAAGATTTCGCAGATCGCTGGACACCCATCCTTGATGACTACCGCGAACACAACGTGTGTTTCGCGCTTGAGGTGCATCCGACAGAAATCGCCTTCGACATTGCATCGACGCGACGCGCACTCGAAGCCATCGGCAATCACCCTGCCTTTGGCCTGAACTTTGACCCCTCCCACTTCGGTTATCAGCGCGTGGACTACCTCGGATTCTTACGTGAATTCGGAAGCCGCCTCTTCAACGTTCATATCAAGGATGTGTGGTGGTCCGAGAATCCGGCCGAAGCAGGCGTCTTCGGAGGCCACACAGACTTCGGAACTGATGGCCGCAGTTGGGACTTCCGCAGCCCTGGGCGAGGGCGTATCGATTTCGAGAGCATCGTGCGCATTCTCAATCATGTGGGCTATGAAGGCCCCCTGTCCGTGGAGTGGGAAGATCCCATGATGGATCGCGAGCATGGAGCCACCGAGGCGGCCGCCTTCGTCAGGCAACTCGACTTCCCACAATCCAACGTGGCCTTTGACGCAGCCTTCGGCGAGTGAATTGCGCGCAGCCTGAAACCTCGACCAAGGCCCAGGCCTTATTTTCAAATCGGAGTCTTCCTTCATGACGAACGGTGAACCTGCACGCCCTCTCGGCTTCGCCCTCGGCGCGCGGCTCTCATTCATGATGTTCCTGCAATACGCCATCTGGGGCGCCTGGCTGCCCCTGCTCTGGCCCTACCTCTCAGGACATCTGGGGTTCTCTCCGGACAAGATCGGAACCATCTTCGCCGTCGGAGCTGTGGGTGCGATCGTCGCGCCCTTCATTGCAGGCCAGATCGCTGACCGCTGGTTCTCGACCGAACGCTTCCTGGGCCTAAGCCATCTGGCCGGCGCACTGCTCATCTGGCAACTCGGATCCATTGACACTTACAGCGGGTTCCTCTGGTTCTCGCTCGCCTACTCCATCATCTATTCGCCAACTCTCGCCCTGACCAACAGCCTTTCCTTTCACCACATCCCAGACCGTGACCGTGACTTCGGAAAGATTCGTCTCTGGGGCACACTCGGCTGGATCGTCGTCGGGATTGGCATCGGGCAGTGGTTGCTTCGCGAGTACACACCGGCAGGCGCAACAGACGAAGTCATTGCTGCAGCGCAAGATGCGGGGCGCGCTGATGCCTTTCGGGTCAGCGCCATCCTCGGCGCACTCATGGGCATCTACTGCTTCTTCCTGCCTCACACTCCACCGAGTGCAGGCAAGCAGAAGAACGCCACGGCAGAAGCACTGGTCGAGATCAAGCGCAACCCGTTGCTAACCCTCTTCCTGCTAGCTGTGCCTGTGAGTTGCATCCATCAGCTTTATTTCGTGCACACAGCGGGCTTTCTGAGCAACATTCAAAGCGACGCCAGCAACACCATCAATCAAATCTTTGGCGTCGGCGGCGGCGGGCTCATGACCATCGGCCAGGTGGCAGAGATTGCAGTGCTCGCGCTCATCCCCATCGTCTCGAAGAGCGTCTCACGTAAATCGCTACTGTCCGTGGGCTTGCTGGCCTATGCCGGACGCATGGCGATCTTTGCTTACGGCTCAGAGTCGGTTCCCCTGATCATGGCGGGTATTGCCCTTCACGGACTGTGCTTCGGCTGCTTCATCTTTGTCGCCTTCATGATTGTCGATGAAGAAACCACGGGCGATGTCCGGGCCAGTGCGCAAAGCCTGTTCAACCTGGTGATCGTCGGCATCGGCATCATCGTCGGCAGCAAGCTGGCCGGCGCCCTCGCAGAATGGGCAACCAGCGAAGCTGGCGCGATGGACTACACCAAACTCTTCAGCGTCCCCATGTGGGCTAGCCTTGCGTGCCTGCTGCTCCTTGTCTGCTTCTACCCCTCAAGCTCACCGCGCACAGAGAACGCCTCGTGACTTTTCTCAATCGCCAACTCCTTCTCACAGCTCTGAGCGCCTGTTTGCTGAGCCTCGGGACGGCCTGTTCCTCAGGAAAGATCTTGGGCAAGCAGGACACAGCACCCAACACATTGTCGCGCGCGGAGCGAGAGGCCGGATGGCAATTGCTGTTCAACGGCCAAACGCTCGAAGGCTGGCGTGGGTTTCGGCGCGACAGCCCACCGCGCGGCTGGGCCGCGATCGACGGCACCATCACCCTCTCCGAGCGCGCTGGTGACCTCATCACGAAGGGGCAGTTCCAAGATTTTGAGCTACGCATCCAGTGGATGATTGCCTCGGGAGGCAACAGCGGCATCTTCTTCCGCGTCACGGAAGAACATGGAGGGGCTTATGAGACGGGCCCAGAAATGCAAGTCCTGGACAATGTGCTGCACCCCGATGGCAAGAACCCACTGACGTCCGCCGGATCAAACTTCGGGCTCAATGCACCCACCGAGACCACCGTACTCCCTGTCGGCTCCTGGAATGATGTCATCCTTCGCGTGCAGGGCCAGCGAGTGCAACATTGGCTCAATGGGACACTGATTGTTGACTACGAATTGCTCAGCCCGGAATGGGAAGCGCAAGTCGCATCCAGCAAGTTCGCGCAGTGGCCAGACTACGGGCGAGCCCGCAAGGGTCACATCGCACTGCAAGACCATGGCGACCCCGTTCGTTATCGCAACATCAAGATCCTGCGTCTCGACTGACCGAAACGCGGCGTCAGCAGCATGGTCGTCTCCCGAGAAATTGCCGCACGGTCTTCGACTGACACCTCGCTCTCCAGTGGATGCTCAGTTGATCTCACGCACAAAGATGTTGGCGAACTCGAGCGCAGCCCCGTGGTGCTGCAAGGCGAGCTTCCCTTCCGGTGGGACACCAGGGAGTTGAGCGTTCTGCAGCACCGTCTCTCCATTCAGGACAACCGTCAAACGATCTCCGATCATCGTGATGTGAAAGCGGTTCCACTTGCCAAAGGGGGCATCAGCGGCCACGCGCGGTGTGACGCCCTCCCGAACTTCTGGAGGCATGCTCCCATCAGTTCGATAGCCGTAGACTTCACCCGACCCGATGGGCCAGCCCCAGATATTCACCTGACTCTTGCTGTTGCCACGTAGATAGATGCCGCTGTCGCCATCGTGCGGAATCTCTTGCGAGAGTTGCAGGCCCTCTTCATCGAGAGTGGGCGTCCCATCGGCATTGATCAACGGCGCGACACCTGGGCGCGGCTCTCCGACCCATCGCCAATCGGCCATCAGTTCAAAATCGCCGAAGGACTCTTCAGTCCACAGCGTGTCTCCTTCGCCATCGTAGACCAGCCGCCAACCTTCAGCCGTCCAATGTCCTTCGTTCACCGGAGCGACTTCCCACCCCGTGAGATCTTTACCTGAATACAGGGATCGGAAACCGCGTGCTGCATGAGCGACCATATCCGGCGAGAGTGGAGGCTCGGCCGCCGGCAGTTCCTTGATACGAAGGTTGCGGAAGTGCACTTCGCTCCCCTCGGACTCAAGGCAGATGTATCCCTTGCGCGGCGAAACGTCGGTCGCTCCGCTGACACGCACCCCATTCACCTCGAGGCCAATGCTGCCGTCCACGCAAGTCACACGATAGTGATTCCATTCTGGTGCAGGGTTCGCGCGCTTTTCGCTGGGCAAGCAACGCTCCCAGCCATTGGGATGTGGCCGGTCGGGCGTCATTTTCGCGCCCCAGATAGAAAAGATGTCGCCATGGCTCGTGTAGTTTTCAGTTTCGACGCCATCCATGACCTGCACTTCGATGGAGCGCGTAAAAGGCACTCCGATGTAAGGCAGTGGATCTGACCACACAAACAGCCCCGCATTGCCACCCGCCGTGGCGTGCCGGTACTCCATCTCAAGGATGAAGTTTTCGTACATGCGCTCGGTGCGTAGTACGCAGGTCGGGTGTCCATCACAGACAATCATTCCATCACGCGCGACAAATGTATCTGGTGCCCCATTCACCCGCACCCAGCCATCAAGAGATTCACCATCAAACAGCGGAACAAAAGCGTCAGCAGCTCGCGCCGCACCCTCGCCGCTCGAGGCAGCACACGAAACGCAAGTGAGGCAAGCAACCAGGGCTGCAATCGACAGCAAAGTGCGGCGCGGCATGAAACAAAGCTCCAGGGCGAGGGGCGAACACCGTACATGCCCGGCCCATGACCGGTCGATGCCCCACGACTCAGCCGTCTTGCTCAGGCGGTGAAAGCGGCTCCGGAACGACCTCCAGATCGGCAGGCGAAGCCTCCTGGCCCACGTCCTTTTTTTCGGGAGACATTTCAGGAGACAAGGGCTGCACGAACATGTTTCGCACCCAGGCAACAGTGTCACCTTCCACGTGGGGAGCCCCATACCGCTGGAGACCGAGAAAACCTGCTGGGACTCGCTCCGCAAAGGGTGGTTTGCATTCCAATGTCAACGTGTCCACGTCGTAGAGCACCTGGCCGTTGAGGGCCACGGCCAGACGCGAACCGACAAAGAGGACTTCGTAGGTGTTCCACTCACCCGTCGGCCGAAGCGCGTCCGGAGTGTCCGCTGCGACGGCCGCGTAGAGACTCCCGCAGCGCTGGCGAGGCTTCAGAGGAAATCCCGCGAGCTTCTCCCAGCCATGGTCATCAATGATCTGCACTTCGCAACCGGTGTAGGCAGGGTCACCCCCCCCACGCTCTCCGCGCAGGAACAAGCCACTGTTTGCACCCGGTGTCAGTTTGAAATCCATACGCAAACGGAAATCGGTGTAGTCCTTCTTGGTTTGAAGATGGCCGGACCCACCTGCGGGGATATGCAAGATGCCATCCGTCACGATGTATTCGACCGGATCTTGAAACTGCTCTCCCTGCTGCTCCTCCCACTGACTCATGCCAAGGTCGATCAGCGACTCCCAGCCTTCAGCCTTCGCCTCCTCGGTCAGCGCCAGCCGTCCACCTCCCTCGTCACGGACACGCCGATCATCCGCCGGGTCGTCCTGACGGAGTTGCAAACGACCGAGGCGCACGACACCACCGAGGGGAGAGCGGGTCGCAGCGTGAGCCACGCGCTCAGCCTTTGAATCTTCCTGACTGAGAGGAGCCGCTCTGCTTGCGACCAGAGAGAGCCCGATGTTCTGAGGTCTGTTCAAAGAGCCGAATCTCGAAGGCAGGCGCACATCCCGCACCCACGCCCCGTCACACCAGACCTGAATCCAGCGATCAAAACCGTCGCAATGCACCTCCCAGTGACTTTCCGCACCTCGACTGACCCCGAGGCGCACAGCGCCCTCACCAGGTTGGTCAAGATCGGGATGCACCAGCAGATCGGCACCCCCATCTCCCGAGAGATTCATTTCTAGCGACCATTTGGCTGCGCCTGGAAAGCTGGCCATCGGGGACATCTCGCCGTGCAGCCTTCCCACGAGGATTCCGTCTTCCTCCGACCACGTTTCACCTTTGCCGAAATCGACATCAAGCGGCGGAGCAACCCGCAAAGGATCTCGATAACGACTGGCAACGGGCTGGTCGAGACGCTCCACATGCACGAGGCGCGCCCCACTCACCGCCTGCACCACGCGACGCCCTTCGCGCATGCCCAGCACCTGCACGGCCGAGGCCAGGGCATCTGCCGTCGCACCGTCTTGAGCAACGACCGTGGCGCAAACTCTTTGCGTCACAGCTCGCCCCGTCCGTGGGTCCAACACGTGACTGAAGCGGACGCCATCCACTTCCATGAATTGCTCTGTGTCTCCAGAGACGGCCAGGCTCTCACGAAGCAAACCGACTCGCCCCACACGTCCGGGTCCGCAGCCCGCCAACATATCCCAGTCCTCGCGATCGGGCGGTGGGTCACCCGCGGCAATGTCCCCGCCCACCTCCACCACGGCACGGCTCACTCCCAGAAGTTTCATGGCAGCCAACGCCTGCTGTGCTCCATAGCCTTTCGCGAGGCCGCCCAGGTCGAGAACCATCCCGGGAACAGAGAACACGAGAGTCCCTCCCCGTGCGTTTTCGCCGACACCCGGCAACAGCGTAATTTTGTCCCAACCAACGCGCTCGGCAGCGGACAAGAGGTCTTCTTCCGCCGGCACCTTGTTCCAGGTGCGAGATTTCTGCCAGAGCTTCATGAGCGGTCCAACGCTCACATCAAAGCAACCTTCCGTCACATCGTAGAGCCTGTCTGCAGTGGAGAGCACTTCGAAGAGATCCTCGCTCACCGGGAGGGGCTCTCCTGCAGGAGATCCGACCAACAAGCTCAACTCGCTATCCACCCGCCAGTTGCTCAGGACGGCATCCAACTCCTCAAAGCGTCTCCAGGCACCTTCTGCTGCGGCAGCAGCGGTCTTCTCGTCGGTCGTGTACATGACAAGTCGCGCCTCGACCCCGAAGACCACGCGCCTATACTCATACCGGTCGAGTCCGACTGGTTCCGTTGCGGCACCGAGGTCGGGCATCCATGCCCCCAGGCCCAGCACGAGCAGGCCCATCATGCCCACACCTCTTGCCCAGACCTGTCGAGTCCCAACCATGTTGGCCCATCCTTCTGTCCTCATGGCCATACTCGCAGTCCTTCTCGGGGCACCACCAGTGAATGCAGCATCGGTATGGCTCCAGGAGAGTCCGCAGGATGCCAAAGCATATGAAGAGAGGATCTCCGGGACGACGGTCAGCATCGAAATGGTGCCTGTGTCACTTCCAGCCACGCCCTCTCCATCGACATCGGCATCGGCGCCAGGTGACAAGAGCCCTGCCGAAGGCGAACTCCAAGCTGACGGGCAAGCAGTGCCTCCCTCTTCCACGATCTGGTTCAGTGCCCATGAGGTCACCTGGGATGCCTTCGACGCCTTTCTCTATCGCCTGGACAAGCCAGACCCGTCGGTCCCCGACGCCTTCGATGCTCTCGTCCAGCCCAGTGCGGCCTTTGTTCTGGCCGACCGAGGTTACGGGCACGCCGGCTATCCGGCCATTTCGGTGAATCACACCGCAGCCACCTCTTTTTGCGAATGGCTCTCAGCCAAGACCGGTCGCCGCTACCGACTGCCCACCCAAGCTGAGTGGGTTGCCGCTTGCCTGGCAGGTGACGGAAGCTGGATCGAGAGTTCGCGCAAGGGATTCCAGGACTCTGCCTGGGTCCACCAGACCGCCGACCGCAAAACACACCCGGTCGGCTCCCTTGAGCCCAACCCCTTCGGGCTCTACGACATGCTTGGAAACACCGCCGAATGGTGCGTCGACGAGGATGGCACGGCGGTGCTACGCGGAGGAAGCTTCCGAGACCGTGCCCAGGACGTGCATGCCGATCACGTCCAGGAGCCTTCACCCGCTTGGAATGCCACAGACCCTCAAATACCCAAGAGCGCGTGGTGGCTCGCAGACGCTGATTTCGCGGGTTTCCGGATCGTCTCCGAGGAAGCGCCGAGCGCCATCCAGCGCTAGGCTTGGGGGTGTCGAAGCAAGAGTCACTGCCTCCAAAGAGCCCGCGATGAGGGGCCGGTGTTAAACTCGACGCCCCCGTCGCAAACAAGAGGACCCTTCTCATGCCCACCCGCCGCCGCTTTCTGCAGGGCACTGCTGCAGCCGCCCCTTTTGTTCTCGGCGCGTGCAGTCCCCTTCTCAAGAACCCACCAGCTTCCGACGACCCTGATGTTCTTCGCGTCGGACTTGTGGGTTGTGGTGGGCGCGGAACAGGAGCGGCCTATCAGGCCGTGAATGCCGAGCCCGGCACGATCAAACTCGTGGCCATGGGCGACGTCTTCGCTGACCGGCTCGACTCCAGCTACAACCATCTTCAGAGCAGCCTGGGCGACACAGCCCAGGCCCGCATGGACGTTCCCGAAGACCGTCGGTTCGTTGGCTTTGACGCCTATCAGAAAGTCATCGACAGCGGTGTCGATGTCGTCGTGCTCACCACGCCTCCTCACTTTCGTCCGGAACACATCCGCGCAGCTCTCGCCGCCGATAAGCATGTGTTTTGTGAGAAACCGATGGCGGTCGATGCACCTGGCGTACGCTCAGTCATGGCATCCGCACGCGAAGCGAAGCAAAAAAACCTGGCCCTCGTATCCGGATTCTGCTGGCGCAAGCACTACCGCTATCGCTCACTCTACGAGCGCATCCTCGAGGGAGGCATGGGCGACTTGCAAGTGGTGTACAGCACCTACAACGCGTCGCCACTCGGTACGAAACCTCGCCAGCCTGGCTGGAGTGAGATGGAGTTTCAGTTGCGCAACTGGCAACACATGAACTGGCTGGGCGGTGACAGCTTGGTGGAACAGGCATGCCACAGCCTCGACAAGATGGGCTGGGCCTTCGGTGACATACAGCCTTTGTCATGCACAGCCGTGGGAGGTCGGCAGGCGCGCTTCGGCGAAGAGCGCGGCGATATTTTCGATCATTTTGCTGTCACCTACGACTATCCGGAAGGCAAGCGCGGCTTCCACATGTCGCGACAAATGGCCAATTGCTCCACGGACAACAGCGATTTCGCCTATGGAACCAAGGGGCGAATGACGGCCAGGCCATGGGCCGACCTCTTCATCATCGAGGGCGAGAGTCCCTGGGAATCCGACGCTCCTGGTAACGACATGTACCAGACTGAACACAACGAGATGTTCGCATCGATCCGCGCGGGGAACCCCGTGAATGACGGAGACTTCATGACTGGCAGCACCATGCTGTCTGTCATGGGCCGTCTTGCGTCCTACACCGGACAAACCGTGACCTGGGAGCAGGCCATGGCCAGCACAGACCGACTCGGCCCAGAAATCTACGCATTCGGGAGTGACGTGCCGGAACTCATCGTTCCGATCCCGGGCCGAACACGACTCGTCTGAACCAGGTCGCACCTACCCGATCAGCGCGACTCGCTCTCCGGTTTCGAGGCTGCGCCGCTCGGCGGCCATCATGGCCATCAGATCGACTGCTTCGTGAACATGGGCGACGAGAGTTCGGCTCTTCCCTTCACGAAGGTCATGGACAGCACGCACCAGGTGTGAAATCTCACCGTCGTAGCCCGTGCCATCCGCAAGGGCAATCGGCTCTACGCGCTGACCTTTACGCTCGAGCCGCAGTTCTGGCTCGCGCCCGAACATGAAATCTGCCGTGCCCGCCTCGAATTCAACGCGGAAGCTCATCACAAAGTTCACGTTCGGGTTCTTGTCCCATCCCCCTTCGGCGAAAATCTCAGCAGGTCCATTTTCATAAATGTACTGAGTCCGAACTTGCTGCAAAGAACCGCTAGATTCCACAGCGACCGGAGGCCCGAAGCACCAGCGGATGAAATCTGCATCGTGCACATGAAGGTCAATGAGCGCTCCACCGGTGCGTGTTGCATCCTCGTAGAACGCAGATCCCCAGCGAGGCACAGCAGAGTTGCGCCGAAAGATCGCGCGAATCACAGCACCGAGCGAGCCTTCGCGCACAGTCCCAGCGAGCCATTGCCAACCAGGCCAGAAACGCATGCACATGGCCGGCATGCAGAGTTGCCTCGGGTGCGCCGCGGAAACGTCCACCAATCTCTGCACTTCTTTTGCCGTGAGTGCGACGGGTTTCTCGACCAGAACATGCTTGCCGGCTTCGAGAGCAGCAATCGCGAGTGGCACGTGGCTGTCTGTGTAGGTGCACAAACTGACCAACTCAACGGAACCGTCGAAAAAAAGCTGCTCCGGCGTCTCGTAGCCTTGCACGAGGCTCGGATTAAAAAGCTGTTCCGTCGCATCCTCGTCAACAGCGAGATTGCCTTCGACGTGTCGCATACCCGCCCGTCTCCGAGCGTCTCCATCACAGACAGCTACCAGTTGATTGGACGCACCCGTGACGTGAGCCACGCGGTAAGACTCGATGTGTTGGGCCCCCATCATGCCCAAGCCCACCACACCGACTCCGATCGGGACTTGCGACGAACTCAAGGGGTACTCCGATCGTGAAAGCCGTGATTGCCTAACAAGGCAGAGGCTGTACGCACATCTCCGATGCGGTCGGCACCGGCTTCACGCTCAATCAGAAGATTCACTCCGAGCAGACGCTCACTGACCAGCTCAAAGAAGGCCTTCCAATCCACTTCTCCTGTCCCAACGGGAACCTCCTCTCCCCAGCTTCCAGGCTGAGCAGAGCGATGCGCGTCCTTCACGTGAATCTGCTTCACATGTCCAGCGAGACGGTCGAGAGACAGCACCGGGTCGCCCATTCCATAGAGCAGCATGTTCGCTGGGTCAAAATTCACGCCGGCCGTCGGTCGGTCGATGTCCGCGAGCACATCCAGCAGTGTGTCTGCTGTTTCTTGCCCCGTCTCCAGGGCGACATGCACGCCCTCCTCTGCAAAAACGTCCACCACTTTTCGAAGACGGTCCAGCAAGACCTCTCGCTCGGGATCGCTCCTATCATGCGGCAAAAACCCTGCATGGAAGCTGATCAGATCTAGCTTGAGACGGGAGGCGAGTCGGGCGCACTCTCCTGCCGAAACGAGGTTCGACTTCCAATGCGCATCAGGTCTCAATCCTCCGGTGATCCGGATACTGTCCAGCGTTGAGTAATCTTCACCGGCCATCGACATCATCCCTGAAACGACACCCAGGCCTTCGTCAGAAAGTCTCTGCTCTGTCTCTTCGACATCCCACTCTCCTCGTCGCAGGGGTGCGAGCGCCAACTGCACACAAGGCAGCCCCGTGGACATCAGCTTTTGCACCAGATCTTTCGGAGAAACTGGCTGCAACGACCACGAGCAGACGCCGATGTGAGAAGTCGTTGGAGCCATGCGAGAGGTTGTCCGGTGACTACGTACTGCGAGAAAGCTCTTCGTTTCTTGTAGCGCCCACGATGGACTCAACGCCGGGCCCGATCAAGCTGAAGCCATGAAGCCTTAGGATCAGTTCCGGAGAGATTGAAGAGGCGGTGGAACCTGCCCCCCTCGGCGCACGAAAACCCCCGGGCTTTCGCGGTGCACAGGCATGATGGGCACAGTCCCAAGAAGGCCGCCCAGTTCCACGATGTCGCCTTCCTTGGCGCCCGGTACAGGAAGAATGCGCACGGCCGTTGTCTTGTTGTTGACCATCCCGATGGCCAACTCGTCGCCAAGGATGCCGGCAATGATCTCAGCGCTCACATCGCCTGGCACTCCGACCATATCGAGACCCACCGAGCACACAGCCGTCATGGCTTCCATCTTGTCCAATGTCAGCGTCCCCGCCCGCACGGCATCCACCATGCCTTGGTCTTCACTCACCGGAATGAATGCGCCAGACATACCCCCGACCTGGGTGGCGGCCATCACTCCGCCCTTCTTGACGGCGTCGGTGAGAAGAGCCAAGGCCAGCGTCGTCCCATGCGTGCCCGTACGCTCAAGCCCCATGATCTCCAGAACATCTGCGATGCTGTCTCCCATCGCGGGAGTCGGCGCAAGACTCAGATCGATGATGCCAAAGGGAATGTTCAAGCGTCGGGCCACTTCACGACCCACGAGTTCTCCCATGCGAGTGATCTTGAAAGCCGTGCGCTTCACGACCTCGGCGACTTGGCTCAGATCGGCCGTGTTCGACAGTTGACTGAGTGCGTGCAAAACAACACCCGGCCCGCTCACACCTGCATGCAGCACGGTGTCCGCCTCGCCCACGCCCAGATTGGCTCCAGCGACGAAGGGATTGTCTTCCACCATGTTGCAAAAGACCACCAGCTTCGCGCAGCCCAGCGCGCCATCATCTGCCGTGCGCTCGGCTGTCTCCTTGATGATACGCGACATGTAAAGGATGGCGTCCATGTTCAAGCCGGCACGCGTCGTACCCAGGTTGACGCTCGAGCAAACGTGGCTTGTCCCTGCCAAAGCTTCCGGAATCGAGGCCATCAGGTTGCGGTCTGCACGTGTGACACCCTTGTGCACAAGTGCCGAATAGCCACCCACGAAATCGACGCCGCATTCACTTGCCGCCCTGTCCAATGCAGTCGCGATCGGCGAGTAATCGTTGTCTGAACAGGCTGCGGCCACCAATGAGATTGGTGTCACAGCAATACGCTTATTGACAATGGGAACGCCGAATTCATTTTCAACTGACTTGGCTGTTTCCACCAGCTTCCCGGCACGCTCCATCACTCGTTCATAAACGCGACGCGACACGTCGGAAACCGTCCCTCCCGCCAGGTCGAGCAGATTGATACCGAGCGTCGTCGTGCGGATATCCAGGTGTTCCACCTGGATCATGCGCAGCGTCTCAAGGATTTCTCGGCTCTCGAGAGTCACGCAATGACCTCGACTGCAAACTCGAGTTCACCCCATAGAGCTTGATGTGATTCGAACGAATGCATCACAGCCGGTGCATCGCATGAAAGACACGCTCATCGATGATGGTCACCACGTAATCAGCAGGCTTGCTGAGCTTCTGCAGTGCATCCCGGAAAGCCGTAAAATTTTGACCAGACGGGGCGATGTCGACGAGCAAAATCGCGTTGAAGTAGCCCGCATTGATGAGCTGCCCCACATCGATGATGTCACCGCTGAGTTGACCGATCGCGGCCGTCACCTCGGACAAGATGCCCGGCCGGTTCACGCCGACTGCCGTGACAATGATGCGTCCCGGGGGGCCGTCCAGGACCTCAGAGACCACGTCGAGAGTGGTCTTGGAGGTGGGCGATGCGGCGTCCTCGAGAGACTCTGTGGAAGGGAATCCATCTTCCACCAGCACGATGCCCCTGCGCCGGGCGAGTTCGCGAGCAGCGCTTGTCACCGTCGTCATCTCATTGACAACGAGACGGCTATCAATCTCCATCGCAGCCACATCCTCGGCAGTCAGTATGCGCCGCGTCATGAGCCTCCTTCTCCACGAGTGGGCTGCAGTAAGCCCGCACCAGCGGCAGGCAGAGAACTGACAACCTCGCCACGTTCAACTCTCACGAGATGTAGTCCATCAGGAAGATGTCCGAGTGAAGGGCTTGGCTGTGGGCTGCGATCGGTTCGACTTTGAGCCGCCCCCCCGCAGTGGACGCAATTGGCATTGCCGCAATCACCACAACCTCCGCAGGCCTGGCGTGCGAGTTCGGGATTGCCAGCCGAAGCAGATGCCGTCCGACAGCCTGGCGACATAGTCGTGTCGCGTTCGACAATAAGGAGGCCCTTTTGCACGGCCCTGTCGCGGGCCGCCGGAGTCAACAACGTGTGCTCATCCAAGACGATGGGTGAACTGACATCTCCTGAGAGCACATCGCGGTCTGTAATCAGGCGATGAATCATTCACCAAGTACCTGCTGCAGGTTTCCGTGAGGACTCGGAATCACGGCACGCGCCACAAGCAGGCCAGCAGCTTCAGCGTCTGCAGCGCCAGCCGTTACGCCGACTTCCACATCAGAGACCTCGCCCGTGAATGCCACCCACGACTTACCACCAATCCCACGTGCCAAGGCCAAGCGCACCAAGGTGAGCGACGCTGTCTTGGATGCGATGTCTGCCGCCCGGATAGTCGAAGCCACACTCAGAGTTTCGATGAGACCGACAGCGTCAAAATCGACAACCGGTGCTTTTCTGGCCTCATCTTGCCCAACCACAAGTTCATAAAGTGTCGGTTCAAGATTCGGGATCGACAACTGGTCGATGAGAAAGGGTCCACCAACCTCGATCCCACGCCGCATGGCAGAGGACACCTCTTCGACAGGACCGGTAAAGAGGATCAGGTACTTGCCGGGTGAGACAGCGCGTGCAGTCACGAGGCGGATATCAGCCTCTTTGCTGAGAGCATCCGTGGTCTCGAGACCGGCAACAATGCTCGCCAGTTCGAGCATGCCGACACAGGGACCGCTGCCACCCACTGTCGAAGTCATCGGTCACAACTCATCGGGAAGATCGCTCGCCATCATCGCTCAATTCAAAAGTGCCGCCATGTTGAAGCGAGATGCTGTCCACGATGCCGACCACTGCGGCCTGCCATGCGATGTCCTGACTCCCCAGCACGGTTCGGGCAGCACGGCCAAACGCGACAAGGACAGTTTCACCGATTCCGGCCCCGAGACGATCTGCAGCAACGACCAATTCGTCAGCTTCATCGTTTCCTGCACCCGGAGGGCTTCCCGCCTTGGACTCACCGCTCCCAATCGTGCGCCCTCCATTGAAAGGGCGTACGAGCAACATCCGCACCCCTTCAAGGCTCGGATCTTTTTGAGTGGCCCAAACGTTGCCGACGACTCGACCGACGAGCATCTCAGGCAATCTCCACGCCGGAATGATCATCAACCACGCCGACAATTGCGGCTTCTACGGCGATATCGTGCCCACGACCTAATGCAGTCCGACCAGCCCGGCCATACGCGACGAGCACGTGATCACCGACACCGGCATCCACAGCATCTGCAGCCACGACAAGTCCGTGCTTCTTATGGCCTTCTTCAAGACGGCTCGCGACCTCGTAGGGCTCCACCAACAGGAGCTTGAAGCCCTCCAACGTCTCATGACGTTGCGTCGACCAGATCTCACCGCGGACCACTCCGGTGAACATCGCTCTCAGCCTCTTCCTTCATTGGGCTGGCCTTGGATATCACCAAGTACTTTTTCAATGGCTGTCACCGCCTCACGAATATCGGCCTCTTTGCCGCCTAGCTGCAGGCGCCCAAAAGCGCCATAGGGCGTCATGTTGATGAGCTTGATGTCTGCGGCCTTTTCCGCCTCATTGGCAGCAATCACGGCCCACGCCGCAGGGTGCACCTCGAGGATGTAGAGCGTTTCGCCACCCAGCAGCATCATTCCGGATCGGTTCCGGTTGATGAGCATCGATTGGTAGTCATCGACGCCGGTGATGATCTCACTGGTCAGAATCCTGGGTGCGAGCCGGTCGTTCTCTTCGACTTCTAGAAAATCGAGGATTTGCCGGCCTGCTTCGATCACCTCTGCCTGACTCTCGTCATGAACTTCGAGCAGGCCGAAGGCACGTTCCACCACCTGCACAGCTGGGCGCACACTGGTCCGTTTGAGGGCAATGTCAGTCACGCGGTTGATCGCGATGCCAGGCGCAATCTCGACATAGAGCGCCGCTTGGCCGCGCACCGGCAGATAGCCCCTCGCCGTACTCGCCACAAAGGACGCAAACTGCGGCTGCAGGCTATCGAGAAACGCAAACGTTCGAAGCTGGACCATGAATTCTCAGCAGTTCTGTGGAGTGCCCTAGTGATTGTCTTCGGCCCCGGTCTCGGGACCCTGAGTTCCCAGGCAGATCAACACCCGACCGCATCTCGGCTTCCATAAGACGGAAAACGAAAGGCACGACGAATCGAAGACAAAGCCCACCGGATGCTCTCGGACCCCGCGACTCAGGCGCCCTCGAAACGCAGCCGGCCCATCTCAGTCCGTGCGTCAGACGTCCGCGACTTCAGGAGACGGAAGAATGGTCTCAACCTCACTGTGCGGACGTGGAATCACGTGCACGGAGACCAGCTCACCCACACGACGCGCGGCAGCTGCCCCCGCATCCGTGGCGGCCTTCACGGCGCCCACTTCACCTCGGACCATCACGGTGACGTACCCGCCACCAATGCGTTCCTTACCAATAAGGGCGACCTTGGCAGCCTTCACCATGGCGTCGGCGGCTTCGATAGAACCCACCAAACCCTTCGTCTCGATCATTCCCAGCGCAATCTGGCTCATGTCTTTGGTCTCTCCTGTTCCGGGAACGGCTCAGATGGCCGGCCGGTATTTTCTGTGAATCTATGTGCGGTAACGAAGCTTGCTGAAATCAGGAATCTCGCCGCCCTCATAAGGCGGCTTGCCCGTCGGCGCCGTGCCGCCGGACGAAGTGTGTTGGTGAGCGGGCGAGGGGTGAACCGAGGCCCCCTTGGCCGCGGCCTCTCCCTCATTTTCCGCGAAGGGCGAGGCGGGATGCGTGGGGTTGCCAGGATGGGCAAGCGGAGCGCCTGCCAGCTGGTTGGCGCGAGCAGGCAACGGTGCGCGCGGCGCAGACACGGGAGATGATGTGCCGATAGCACTCGACCCACTCGCACTCGCCGGCCCTGGTGCAGGTGCGGCCGGAAGCGCAGAGAAATGGAAGCCCCGCGGGGGCCCTTTGCTGAAATCTGGGAACGACTCGACGAAGCCGTCGTAGCAATAACCGACGTGCTTCGTGAGCAGCAAGTTGTGCGCAGAGATGTTGTCGCTCGTGATGTTGCCACCAAAAGCTCCACACCCCAGCGTCATGGAAGGCACCAGCCCCGTACCAAAACCGACAGCTCCCTGAGCCGTCGGCGCATTGACCAGAATGCGATGAGTCGGCTTCTCTGCCACGAAAGACCAGATGATGTCCTCGTTGCGAGAGTGAATGGCCAGGGTGTGTCCACGCCCACCGAAATCGAGAATCTCGATGCAACGATCGCAACCAGCTTCCCAGCCGTCTTCTACGTAGACCGAGAGGATGGGTGAAAGCTTCTCGACGCTGAGGGGATAGTCCCAGCCCACACCGGTTTCATCCACCAGAAGCACGGTGCATTTTTCTGGGATCGTAAACCCTGCCATGGCTGCGATTTGGTGCGGATACAGCCCGACAATATCGGCGTTGACGCGCCGGCCACGCACCACGATACGTTCGAGGAGAGTTTTCTCTTCAGGCGTGCACCAGTGCCCTCCATTGGCCGTGAACGAGGCACGGACTTCGGACTCAATGGGTCGGTCGATGACCACCGATTGTTCACTGGCGCAAATCGTCGCGTTGTCAAACATCTGACTACCGATGATGGCGCGCACAGCGTGCTCTACATCCGCGCTGCGTTCGATGAATGCTGGCGCATTGCCGGGTCCCACACCATAGGCGGGTTTACCGGCGCTGTAAGCGGCTCGAACAAGTCCGGGCCCACCCGTGGCAAGAATCAGCGCGGTCTCGCGCGCTTTCATGGCCTCGTGCGTGCCTTCGAGCGTGGGCTCGCTCATGCAGAGAATCAGATCGTCTGGTGCGCCCGCAAGTTTTGCGGCCTCTGCCATGATCCGAGTTGCCTCACCAATGCAACGCACTCCGCGCGGGTGAGGACTGATCACGATGCTGTTTCGAGCCTTGACAGAAATGAGCGACTTGAACATCGCTGTCGATGTCGGATTCGTGATCGGCACGATGGCCAAAACCGGCCCATAGGGCTCGGCCACCTGGTAGTAGCGGCGCGCATCATCACTCTGCACCACCCCCACGGTCTGCAAGTCTCGCAAGCTCTCCCACAACATCTCAGTGCAGAACTTGTTCTTCTGGAACTTCCCAGCCGCGTTTCCGAAGCCGCTTTCTTCTACGGCAAGCTTGGCCAGCATCTCACTGGCTTCCGAACCGGCGCGGGCCATGGCCTCGCACACACGGTCGACCTGCGCCTGGTCCGCTCGCCTCCAGGACATCCAGGCTTTTCGGCTCCGGCGCACGAGGTCGCGGGCTTCCTGAATCGATCGAAGGTCGGCATCGGCAAGGATCATGGGCGAGGGATCATAGCAGTCAGCCGCCGCGTCTCGCTCTTTCGAGACTTAGGGAGACTTTGAGGGTCATCTCATAGGACGATCTCCCCCCTTGAGGGGGCACTTCGGCTTACCTGCCTGGCCAACGAGCCGCACAGGGTGACGCCCCCGCCCCCTGGCCGATCTCGAGCCCCGCCAGGCCAGGCAAGTCCGGGCAGCTTCTCGCCCTGCCTCCCGACTTCCCCACATCCCTGGGGGATATAGGACGCCTTGCATGAAGATGGGCCATGCTTAGGGCAACCCTGTGGGCTGGGAGCCCTCTTCCCGCCCGGGGGGCAATCCCAGGCCAGAGTCTTACGGAAAAATGCCCAACTGCTCGTACGAGGTGGCGACCTTCTTGATGGCCACGATGTATGCCGCCGTCCGGAGATCATCAACATCGGCGTACTCATCACACACTCGCTTCATCTCCTCGTAAGCGTCAGACATGGTGTTCCAAAGTCCGCTGCGTACGAGGTCCACTTCATCGGGGCCTGATGCAAGAGTCTCACGCTGTTCCGCCGCAATGGGCTCTCCACTGACCGACTCGATGAGATCGAGCATGCGGTGGTCACGCCCTACTTCGAATCGTTTTGCCATGCGCCCGAAACGCATGTGACTGATGTTCTTCGTCCACTCGAAGTAAGAAACCGTAACCCCTCCGGCATTGAGAAAGATGTCGGGCAAGATGAAGACCCCTTTCTCCAGGAGCAACTCTTCGGCAGCAGTCGTCATGGGGCCATTGGCCGCTTCAGCGACAATCTTTGCCTGCACCTTATGTGCATTCTCGAGAGTGATTTGGTTTTCAAGCGCAGCAGGGATCAAGACATCGCAGGACATCTCCAAGCAAGCCTTGGACTCGTCAAACTCCTGACAGCCATGGCCAAATCCCTGGATGTAGCCCGTCTTCTTCCGATGTGCGTGCAAAGCATCGACATCAATTCCATCCGGGTTGTACAGACACCCGTTGTATTCCCCGACACCAACAATCTTCGCACCGCCCTCGACTTGAAGCAGCCGAGCTGCGTGATAACCCACGTTTCCTAGGCCTTGCACCACGACCGACTTGCCAGCCACGCCAAGGCTCATTCCAAGGCGAGACATATCATCTTCTCGCGAACAGGCCTCCACGATGCCGTAGAAGACGCCACGGCCCGTCGCTTCTGTACGGCCGTGAATGCCTCCCTGCGAGACCGGCTTGCCGGTCACACATGCAAACGCGTTGAGATCCTCGTGATGGATGGTGCTGTAGGTGTCCACCATCCAGGCCATCTCACGCTCTCCCGTTCCCATGTCAGGAGCAGGGACATTGACCCCAGGGCCAATGAAGTTCTTGTGCGCGAGTTCAAAGGTGTAACGCCGGGTGATTTTTTCAAGGACTTCCGGAGACTCGCGATAAGGGTCAACCCGCACGGCCCCTTTACTTCCACCGAAAGGAACGTTCACGAGTGCGCACTTAAAAGTCATAAGCGCAGCGAGGGCCATGACCTCTTGCTCATCCACATGCGTCGCAAAACGAATCCCGCCCTTGAGGGGCTTGCGATGGTGGCTGTGTTCGGCTCGCCAACCCTGAAAGAGCCTCACCTTGCCGTCAACTCGAACCGGGAAATGGAAGCTGTACAGATTGTTGCACTTACGAATCTGCGCAAGGATCCCCTCGTCGATCTTCAAATGCGCGGCAGCCTTATCGAACTGCTTCGCAACAATGTTGTTGAGATTCAGATCTTCCGGCGGGGGGGCAACTGTCTTGGCTTCCGGCATGGCCATGGGGACGGCTTCTCCTGTGGCGGTTTCGAAGGGGAGGGATTCTACCCCTGTGCCTCGAATGTCGATACAGAGCGTCGCCCCGATCTTTGTCCGGCTTCTCCCGGGGCTGAACTCGCCGGGCCCGACGGCCCCTCCCTGGCCCTCTTCTGAAAACGGCTCGATATGATGCCCTCCCCTCTCGGAGTCCCTCATGCCTGCCAGCCTTCAAGACCGCTATGCCCCACACCACCGCTGTTTCGGCTGTGGGCCAAGCAACGAACTCGGACTCCAGTTGAAGAGCTATCCCGAGGAAGGGGACGTCCTCTGCCGCTGGCACCCATCGCCACACCACGAGGCCTATCCGGGCATGCTCAACGGCGGCATTGTCGGGACCCTTCTCGACTGCCACAGCAACTGGACTGCCGCCTGGGCCCTCATGAACCAGAGAGGCCTGGACGCCCCACCTTGCACGGTCACTGCGGACTATCACGTCAAGCTCCAAGCGCCGACCCCCAGCGATCGGGAACTGCTGCTCCGTGCGACCCTCGCCGAGAGCAAATCCGACCGTGCCATTGTCGAATGCACGCTGGCAGCAGACGGCAAGGTCACGGCGAGTTGCCGTGGGACATTCGTGGCCGTGAGAGAGGGCCACCCCGCCTACCAAAGGTGGTAAAGGGGGGCGCTCAAACCCCACCTCATGCGCTAGAATCCCGCGGGGTCATGGGCTGCCATCAGCACCAAGTCGCCCTGCACCTCTCATAAAGACAGCGCTCAGGTCGCTCGAGAACCACCCATCTTGGAAGCACGTGTCATGTCGAAACAGAATGTCAGCGAATCCATCGTGGCAACTCTTGCGGACGCGGGTGTCACGCAGATCTGGGGAGTTCCTGGCGGCGCACTGAATAGCTTCAACGACGCCTTGTCCAAGGAAAAACGCATTCAATGGATTGGAGTGCGTCATGAGGAGGTCGGTGCCTTCGCGGCCGGCGCACAAGCGCAGCTCACAGGAAAGCTCGGCGTTTGCGCTGGAACGGTGGGCCCAGGAGCCGTCCACCTACTCAACGGACTCTACGACGCAGCCATGGCGCACTGCCCTCTTCTCGCCATCACCGGGCAAGTCCCGCTTTCTGTGCTCGGCACCAATTCTCACCAAGAAGTCGACCTCGACTTCCTCTTGCGCGACTGCACGGCCTACCACCAGACCATTTACTCTCCGGCTCAGGTTCCAAGCCTGACTCAAATCGCAGTGCAGCGCGCCCTCGCCGAGAGCATGCCCACGGCGATCACGATTCCTGGAGACATCGGCCCCAAGCCCGCAGCCGGTGGCGCGCTGCAGCACAAGATTTTCGAGTCGCGCCAGGAAAGCGTGCCTGCTGAAGAGCATCTGCAAGAAGCCATCGATCTCATCAATGCAGGTGGCAAGGTGACGGTCTTCGCCGGTCTCGGCGTCGAACATGCTCGCGACGAGGTTCTCGAGCTTGCCGACAAACTCAAAGCACCTGTCGGCTGCTCTCTCAGGGGCAAGGACATCCTAGAAGCCGAGAACCCCTCCTATGTCGGGCAGGTCGGCCTGATTGGCAACCCCGCCTGTGAACATGCGCTTCAGTCCTGCGACGTGTTGTTGCTGATCGGGACAGACTTCCCGTACATCCCGTGGTATCCGAAGGGCAAGAAGGTCGTCCAGATTGACGTCTCCCCAGCCCGCCTGGGGCGACGCACTCACGTGGACGTCGGCTTGATCGGCCACTCCCGTAGCACGATTCAGGCCCTCCTCCCCAAGCTCGATGCCCGCACGGACACCCAGCACCTCGAAGCCGCCACCGGTCGCTATGCCAAATGGCGCGCCGTGCAAGACTCCCACGCCGAGATCGGCGCTCACACCGGAGTCATCGACAAGATCGAGCAGAAGATTGACAACCCTCAGGGTCTGATCCGTCCCGAATCCGTGGCGGCCATCCTCAGTGAACTCTCGGACGATGATGCCGTCTTCACAGCAGACGTCGGCATGTGCTGTGTCTGGGCCTCTCGCTTCCTCAAGATGAAGCGGGGTCAGCGACTGCTGGGTTCCTTCAACCACGGCTCCATGGCCAACGCCATGCCCCAGGCTCTGGGTGCCCAGGCCCTCGACCGCAAACGCCAGGTCATCTCGCTTTCTGGCGATGGTGGCTTCACCATGCTGATGGGCGACTTCATCACGGCCGTTTCCTACGACCTTCCGATCAAGGTGATCGTGTTCAACAACGGGCGCCTCGGCATGGTCAAGATGGAAGAAGAGGTCGAGGGGATCCCGGAGGTGGCCGTGGAACTGAAGAACCCGGACTTCTCCGCCGTCGCCGAGGCATGCGGTGCCACGGGCTACCGGGTGGAGCAGCCTGCGGACCTCCGAGACACTCTGAAGCGCGCGCTCGAGACCGACGGCCCCGTCCTGGTGGATGTGGTCACCAATCCCGATGAGGTCTCCATGCCGCCTCACTACACGGTGGACGAAGCCTGGGGTTTCTCCATCGCCAAGGTGAAGGAAATGCTCCGCAGCCACTGAAAGGACGCGTCATGGCGAAACAAACTGTCAGCGAATCCATCGTAGCCACCCTCGCAGACGCGGGTGTCACCCAGATCTGGGGTGTGCCTGGAGGGGCTCTCAACAGCTTCAACGACGCGCTCAGCAAGGAGAAGCGCATCGAGTGGATTGGCGTGCGCCACGAAGAGGTCGGCGCCTTCGCGGTGGGCGCACAAGCTCAACTCACCGGCAAGCTTGGGGTCTGCGCGGGAACGGTTGGCCCCGGTGCGGTGCATCTGCTGAATGGTCTTTACGACGCCGCCATGGCGCACTGCCCCATCCTGGCCATCACGGGTCAGGTGCCCATCTCTGTCCTCGGAACCAAGTCCTTCCAGGAAGTGGATCTCGACTACCTGTTGCGCGACTGCACGGTTTATCACCAGACGATCTACTCGCCGTCTCAGGTTCCGAATCTCACTCAGATCGCCGTTCAGCGTGCTCTTGCGGAGAGCATGCCCACGGCCATCACGATTCCTGGAGACATCGGCCCCAAGCCCGCAGCCGGTGGCGCGCTGCAGCACAAGATTTTCGAGTCGCGCCAGGAAAGCGTGCCTGCTGAAGAGCATCTGCAAGAAGCCATCGATCTCATCAATGCAGGTGGCAAGGTGACGGTCTTCGCCGGCATCGGCGTCGAACATGCTCGCGACGAAGTTCTCGAGCTTGCCGACAAACTCAAAGCACCTGTCGGCTGCTCTCTCAGGGGCAAGGACATCCTAGAAGCCGAGAACCCCTCCTATGTGGGTCAGGTGGGCCTCATCGGTAATCCCGCCTGCGAGCATGCGCTTCAGTCATGTGATGTGTTGCTGCTGCTGGGTACCGACTTCCCCTACATCCCCTGGTATCCCAAGGGCAAGAAGGTTGTCCAGATTGACTCCTCCGCCGCGAGGCTGGGGCGCCGCACGCATGTTGACGTCGGCCTCATCGGACACTGCCACAGCACCATTCGCGCTCTCCTCCCGAAACTCGATGCCCGGACGGACAACCATCATCTCGAGGCAGCCACCGGTCGCTATGCCAAGTGGCGCGCCGTGCAAGACTCTCATGCCACGATTGGTGCTCACACCGGCGTCATCGACAAGATCGAGCAGAAGATTGACAACCCTCAGGGTCTGATCCGTCCCGAATCCGTGGCGGCCACCCTCAGTGAACTCTCCGACGACGACGCGGTCTTCACTGCCGATGTGGGCATGTGCTGTGTCTGGGCCTCTCGCTTCCTCAAGATGAAGCGGGGTCAGCGACTGCTGGGTTCCTTCAACCACGGTTCCATGGCCAACGCCATGCCCCAGGCTCTGGGCGCCCAGGCCCTCGACCGCAAACGTCAGGTCATCTCGCTTTCTGGCGACGGTGGCTTCACCATGCTGATGGGCGACTTCATCACGGCCGTCGCGTACGACCTTCCGATCAAGGTGATCGTGTTCAACAACGGGCGCCTCGGCATGGTCAAGATGGAGGAAGAAGTCGAAGGCATTCCAGAGGTCGCCGTGGAACTCAAGAACCCGGACTTCTCCGCCGTGGCAAAAGCCTGTGGCGCGACAGGCTACAGGGTGGAGAAACCGGCCGACCTCAGAGACACCTTGAAGCGCGCCCTCGAAACGGATGGCCCGGTGCTCGTGGATGTCGTCACCAACCCGAACGAGATCTCCATGCCTCCCCATTACACGGTGGATGAGGCCTGGGGCTTCTCAATCGCCAAGGTGAAAGAGATGCTCCGGAGCCACGGCAAAGAAGAGTAGTCAGCCTCGGCTCGAGCGACGCCGACTGTCAGCAAGCAGCTTGTTGGCCAGAAACAGCAGCACCACGACCAAGGGCATCACGATGACCTGCCAGCGGGAAATCCACGCTGGAAGAGGTGGGCCTGCGACGAGTTCTCCTGAGATCTCGGCACTCGAAGAACCGCGCGAGACCGAAACCCTCAAGTTCCAAATCCCTGGTTCAGGGAGTTCGATCTCCGCGGCACGCAAGAGTTTGTTGGTTGCTTGTTCGCGAGTTGCAAGCACGTCGATGCCAGAATCGCCATGCATCATCGCGGAAGACATGTTCATGCCGGCATGGCCTTCATGCCCACGGTGATCGGCATGCTCGTCTTCTGGGGGCCCACCGCCCTCCCCTGCATCAAGACGCAACGTGAGATGCACTTCTGCATCAAGAATGGGTTGGCCAGAGGAGGCATCGCGCACCAGCACACTCATGTCCACGGGGCCAGCGCGTAAGGGAGCGGGCGCTGCGAAAACCGTGATCAGGAATGGGCTTGCTTCACGGTCGAGAATGATCACGCCACCATCTGCACGAACACTCGCACCCAGTGCAAACAACAGCAAGGCCGCGAGCAGTGCGTGGCGCAGGCACTGCCAGGCGCACGGAAACTCTGCCGCCGCCCTCTCACCATCACTTGTTTCAGATCGCCTCACTGTCGTCACCCCATGCCCATCGTGCCGCGCATTTGCATGGGCTGAAAAAGGACCCATACATCGAGAAGCCAGAGCCCCAGAGCCAGAACTCCGAAGGGCAGCACACCGCCGAGTGTTTGGCGAAACCGTCCCTGGCCGGCGTCGACAATCCGCCAACCCAGATACAGGCTGAGCAGCAATCCCAGGTTGAGAGCAAGAATCTGAAGCGTCAGAAAGCCCTCGGGAAGCGCCATCGCATGGCTCATACCCGGGACACCGCCCCCGCCCATCACCCCATCCATGCCGGATGAGCGCAGGACGCGAGACAGCGCAGGCCCCACGGCGCTCCACCCCGTCACGAAGTGCATGGCGAAGTGCGCCAACCACA
>Ga0315339_1000655_pt1 | contig 39726 bp, 37 predicted proteins | sample ASW17metaG_FD_204514 | JGI IMG/M metagenome (GOLD analysis project Ga0315339, IMG submission 204514) | Ammonia-oxidizing marine archaeal communities from Pacific Ocean, United States - ASW #17 | ecosystem: Environmental > Aquatic > Marine > Oceanic | place: USA: California | collected 2016-12-05 | reverse complement strand
CTTTTAACATTGCATTACTCCTTTGTGCGCAGGTTGTTAAAGAAGCGCACGTCGATGCGTGCCAGGTCGATGACGGTTTCGACGGTCTCGCCGCTGTACTCGCTGTGGAAGCTGACGGGGCCTTTGAAGTCGAGGCGTTCGAGGGTGGCGATTAGAGCCGGCCAATCGCCGAATCCTTGGCCGAGGCGCATTACGCCGACGGAGGGAGGACCCTGTTTGGTACTGCCGAGGGGGCGTTGGTGGATCAGGTCCTTGAAGGCCAACAGGCTCAAATATTCTTTGACGATATCGAGGGCCATTTCGATCGGCTCGCCGCAAATCGAGAGGTGGCCCGGGTCGGCGAAGATGCCGACGTGCTGCGGGTCGCAGTCCTTGACGATATTCATCGCGGCGCAGGAGTTGAGGCCCATGGATTTGCCCGAGTGGTTGTGCACGACGGTTTTGACGCCGTGTTTGGCCGATAGTACCTGGAAACCTTCCATATAGCCGCGAATCTTGTCGAGCTGGTCCCAATAGCCTTTTTCGGGCTCCCAGTGCCAGTAGCCGAGTTTGACATGACCAACACCGGCTTCACCCATCGCGGCGTAGTAGGCCTCGGCATAGTCGATATCGGGGCGGTTGAAATCGCCCGGGGCGGTGACCAAGGGGATCGACAGACCCTGGTCGGCGAAGCGTTTGGCGGCTTCGGGCAAGGCGGTAGCAATATTACCGGGGTTGACAGGGTAGCCGTCGCGCACACAAAGGTCGGCTCCCTGCACGCCGACCGATTGCAAGGCGTCGATGATGCCCGGCACGTCCAGACCCTCCAAATGCTTGGTGAACATGATATAGGTCAGGTCCATAAAATCAGCTCCTTTTGGGTTTGACAGATCGGGATAATGGTAGCAAAATAACAGAGTGGTGTAAACGGTATAGACGGAGAAACTATGGAAGCGATCAAGATGGAGTCGGGCCCGGAGATTGCGGTGCCCAAAATACTCGATGCCGAGCAAGTGCAGTTTTTTATCGAGAACGGGTATCTGGTGGTACCGGACTTGATGGAAGAAGCCGAACTGGATGAACTTAAAGCGGATTTAGTCACCGTGGCGCGCGGCGATTACGAGTGCGAGAATATCGAACCGGTCGACTCTGCTTTGAGCGACCAGGAGGTCTTAGAGGCGATTCTCTGTATTCACCAGCCGCATCAAATCAGCTCGGTGATCGAAAAATACGTCCGCCACCCCAAGATCTGCGGGATCCTAAGCCAGATCACAGCCGCGCATTTGCCCTTCTGGGACGGCAGCGTCAAGTGTATGCAGTCGATGTATTTTGTTAAACCGCCGAATTTCCAAGGGCAGGCCTGGCACCAGGACGAAGTCTATATTCCGACGAGGGATCGCTCGCTGATTGGCGCCTGGATCGCGGTCGACGACGCGACGGTCGAAAATGGCTGCCTCTACGTGGTGCCGGGCTCGAATCGTTCGGGTTATCTCTATCCGCAGCACACGCACGAAAACCCCGACGAGTTCGATTTCGCGCCCGAGAGTTATGGTTTTGACGAGAGCGTTGAAATTCCCGTCGAGGTCAAGGCGGGTGCGTTGGTCTTTTTTAACGGCTATTTGTTACACCGCTCATATAAGAATCGCGGCGACACTTATCGCCGGGTGTTGGTTAATCACTACTGCAATGCTTGGAGTCTTTTGCCTTGGAGTATTGAGGAGGGTGAGCGGCCGGCGAATGCGGATAGGCGCAATGTGTTGCCGGTGGCAGGGACCGACCCGTATGCCTGGAAAGGGTATGAGACGCCGGCGAAGTCGGTGGGGTTGCGGCATTGTAAGGCGATTGATGAGGCACGGGCGAGACGCGGAGAGTAGAGCATTGGTGCGGTGGATGGGGAATTCGAGGGTATTACCGTCGCTCATTCTCGGAACACATCCTGTGTTCCTGCGAGGGCTATCCCTCTACGCCGCTTCCTAAGGCTTCGGGGGATAGAAATCCGCTCTGGGTAATCCTCTCAAACACCCCCAGCTAACTCTGGGAGTAGAGGGGCAGAGAACGAAAAAGAGGGCTATTCGTATCGTAATAAAAATCATCTACTCTTTCCAGTGTGTACACCAGAGGACGCTCCCTCGTCAAAGAGAATCGCCATGAGCCGGAAACTGCGCGTCGCAGCGATCTGCACCATTTATTATCCGATGTCACACGCCGACGCCATCGTTACAAAATTTCTCAAGGGCATGTCCACCGACGAAGGTTTCTTCGCGCCCGAGGTCGAGGTGGTCTCGATGTATGTCGACCATGTGCTCGAAAGCGATATCGGCGTCGGGTTGGCCCAAGAGCATGGCGTGCCGATTCATCCGAGCATTCGCCGCGCGCTGCATGCCGGGGCCGACGAACTCAATGTCGACGCGGTGTTGTTGGTCGGTGAGCACGGTGATTATCCGTGGAATGAGCGCGGTCGGCATATGTATCCTCGGCGCTATTTTTTTGAGCAGATCGCTGGGGTCTTCGCCGAGAGTGGGCGTTCGGTGCCGGTGTTTAGCGATAAACATTTTGCCTACGACTTTCGCGACGCGCAGTGGATGTGGGATCGCGCGGTAGAGTTGGAGATTCCGCTGATGGCCGGGTCCTGTTTGCCACTCGCCTGGCGTCAGCCTTGGTTGGAATACGCGTTGGATACGCCCGTAGAAGCGGCGTTGGCGGTCGGTTATGGCGGGATCGAGGCCTATGGTTATCATACGATCGAGACGCTATTGTGCATGGTCGAGCGGCGGCCGGGCGGCGAGACCGGGGTGACAGCGGTGCAGTGTTTGGAAGGGGATGCGGTCTGGCAAGCCCGCGACGAGGGGTTGTGGTCGGCCGAATTGGCCGAGGCAGCCTGCGCTGCGGTCGAGGACAAGCAGGACGGGGCGATGGAGGAACACGCGGCAAAACCGGCGGTCTTTCTGATCGAACACCGCGACGGATTACGCACGGCCTGTTTGATGGTCAATGGCTATGTCCGGCATTGGTCTTATGCCGGCCGGGTCGCTGGTGCGGTCGAAGCGACGGAGTGTTTCCTGCAACCCGATGGGCCCGGTGCTAACTTCGGCTACCTGAACCTCAATATCCAGCGTTTCTTCGCTACGGGCCGTGCCCCCTATCCACCGGAGCGCACCTTATTAGCAACGGGCGTAATCGACGCGGCGATGAACTCGCGCCACGATGGGCAACGCAGAGTCGATACGCCGCATCTGGATATCCCGTATCGATCGTATGAAGAATTGCCTGCGCGTCCGCTGGGGCCGCGCCCGACGGGGGCGTGTTTGCATCATGATGCGCCGGATTTGTTAATCGAATGGCGGTCTTGACCTTGTTTCTTTAATGGGTGAATGAAAGCATGGCGGCATGAGGCAACTGAAACCGAGGGAAAAAGGTTACGAAGAAGGGTTGGCGGCTGGGCGGGCGATCGCCGGCAAGTGGCGGCCGGGTTCGACCAGTCGGCTGGAAAACTGGATACTGGCGACAAGGGAAGCGCCGACGATTATCTGTGAGGGTCGCGATTTCGCGGAAGCAATGGGTGATTTACAGCGTTTGCACCAAGAGGACCTACCGGTACTCGCGACGAATTTGCACCGGCGCAAGATGGACGCGTTGCCCGATTTTAAGATATTCCCCGAGTTGGCGGGCATGGACCAATATCTCGACGAGCAGGCCAAGGGATTTGCGGCGGGCGCGGGTATCGATGTCCGCGAAGTGCTATTGGGCCGCTACTGCGAGGAGATTTACCTCGATATAGCCCGGGGATACGGTCAGACGATGGCGCATTGCTCGGAATTCTGGTTTCCGGATACGCCGAATGGCCCGCTGTTGGGCAAGGGATGGGACGATGCGATGTCCTGGTATCTCGACGATCCCTTTCCGCTGCCGCCGGCTGATCCGGGTGAGCCGCCCGTAGACGAGATCCCGCCACAAGACGAAGGGCTCGGCTATCGTTGCGGTAGTGCGGGCAATGAGGTCGGGTTGAGTATTAGCATTGGTGGCGGGGCCGTTTACGAATATGAAAAAGTGCGCGACGAAGTTCTTTTTCCGGTCCCGGTCAACGAGTTGGTTTTGCGCACCTGCGCCACGGTCTATGAGGCGGCCGAAATGCTGATCCGCTACAATGGGTATTGGGGGCCGTGCAATTTGGTGGTCGGTGACGCGACCTGCAATGGCGTTCTCTTTGAAAAGTCGCGCTACAGTTATGCTCTACGCATGGGCAGCCGCAATGTCCTGATCGCGACCTATGGCGGCTGTGAAGACGCGGATATGCGCGTTCTCTGCGATACGAATACCGCATTGTTCAAATATTACGAGCGGCGGTTGCAGGTGATGAAGGAGATCGTCGCCGAGGCCGAAGCGGGCGGCGGTTTGGATCTGGAAGTCTACTGGCGGGCGATCCTCCACCACGACGAAGAAGCACCCGGTTGCACTCATCTAGAGACTAAGCCGTCGGGTATCGAGTTGGTCACTTTCGGGGCCTTCGCGCATTTGCCACGCGAGCAGCGCAGCATCAGCAAGACGATCGCGCGGGTCGACGGCGGGTTGCGCTACGGCTGCGAGGTGCGGGCGGTAGAGCGTCGTTATCGATTTCTTTAAGGAGATAGGGCAATGTCAATTGAACAAGAATTGGGCCGTTTTCGCGACCAGGGTTTTTAGTCGCCGACGATATGGTCGAACCTGCAGTGTTGGATGAGTTGGAGGCGGGTGCCCGGCGCATACGGGACAAGATTCGCGCCGGCGAGGTCGATTTCAAGACCGTATTCGGCGACAACGACGAACCCAGCGTTATCTGGGGTTTGCTGGCACCCGAATACGGCGAGCCGGTTTTTGCCGCCCATCTGGTCAGTGAGCCGATCGCCTCCTACGTGCGGGCATTGCTTGGAGACGAACTGCGCTTGGGAGGAGTGGCGCTTTTTGCCACGGCGAATCAGGTGCCCTACAACACGGGCTGGCACCGCGATCTAGATGGTGCGGACAAGGGCGCCAACGAAGCGGAGGAGTTGGCCTTGCTCAACCGGCCGAAGACTGTGCTCAAGTGGCATGTGGCTTTGGTCGATGACCCGTGTTTGTGGATCGTGCCGGGCAGCCAGCGGCGTTGTCGCACCGAAGCCGAGCGTGTGGCACTGGTCGAGGACATACATGCGCCATTGGCGGGCGCCGAAGCGATCAAACTCAAGCGGGGGCAGACGGTTTTTTGGGATGGTGCGACGATTCATCGGGGCTGGGCGTCGGAGGGGATAGAGGAGCGCTTGAGCCTGGTGGGCAGCTTGCGCCAGTATCGCGAGGACGAGCCGCCCGAGAAGGAGGTGGATGAGCGCTTTGCCTGGCTGTTGGCCGACAATATCCGCGAGGCCTTGCCGGAGAAGATGCAGCTCTACTACGACCGTTGGCGGGCGTTGCAGCCGGTCTGAGTGAGGCACTACACATAGGGCCGGTTTTGTTGCGCGCGCGGGTGAGCTAAGCTACCTGCTCAGTGGGTCGGGGTAAAACGACAGAACCCGTCGAAGGAAATCCGCAGGCGGGGGTGGCTCTCGTAGGGCCAGGGGTTGAACGAGCGGGGGATATAATGGCCGGCCCAGCTGTGGCGGAAGGAGCCGGCTTCGAGTATGGGGCCGCCGCGGTGGATCAGGCCGCCGTGGAAGAAGACCACGTCCCCTTTTTGCGCCTCGATGGCGATTTCGGGCAAGCTGTTTTCTTCGAATAGCGCGTCAAAGGCGTCGTCCTGGTTCCAGCCATGCCAGCGGCCCTTGTTGCCGTCAGCATCCTCCCTGAAATCTTCCTTTTGCATCAGCGGTTTTTTATGCGACCCGATCTGGATCTGAATGCTACCGTTTTGCGCGCTGACTTCCTGTAGTGCGACCCAAGTCGACATACAGCCCGGCAAATAGAACGCATCTTGGTGCCGGCGTTGCTCCGAGCCCTGATAGAAATACATGCTCTGTACGCCGTCGGGCTCCTCGCCCAAAAGGGTCTGCAGCGGTTGGCGCAGGCGGGGGTCGAGCATCCAGGCCAGGCCGCGCGGGTGGTGCAGGGCGCGGCTGATCACCCGGTCCCAATCGTCGGGATCGCGGGGGCCGAAGCCTTCGACTTGGTGGTGGCCGGCATGCAGGTCCAGCATGTATTGCACGAAGTCGTCGCACTCGGTAGCGGTGTAGGCGCCTCGGACGATGGTATAGCCGTCGCGTTCGTATGCGGACAGATGGTCTGCTATTCGTTCCAATGACATTATCGCGGGTCCTTCCGGTCGGTTTTCGGCCATTATAGCAGCCTCAATCCTTCTATTTTCCAGTAATGGCAATGGTCGTCTGCAGCGCATCGCGATAGCCAGCGGTCAGCGCGCCCAACTCGTGGCTGCAGTTGAACCAGCGCCCGCCCTTTGTCGCGACGCCGCGCATCGATTCGCCCGGGGCGACCGCCGTACCCATCGCCTTGCGGTGTTTGGCGGTTGCGGCGGCGACCTTGTCGAAGGCGGTTTGCACGCGCTCGTGCTCGATGTGTATGCCTTCGTGCGCGACGCCATAGCTGTGTGCCAGGTCGCTCGGGCCGACAAAGAGCAGGTCGATACCCTCGACGGCGGCGATGGCTTCGACATCGTCGACGCCTTCGACGTCCTCGATCATCACCCCGAGCATAGTTTCGGAGTTGCTGCGTTTGCTGTACTCGTTGAAGTCGAGCGTGCCATAGCGAGAGTCGCGGCCGCCGCCAACACCGCGTTTGCCCAGCGGTTGGAACTTGGCCATCTGCACGAATTCACGGGCCTCGTCGGCACTTTTGCAGTGCGGCCAGACCAATCCATTAGCGCCTACCTCGAAAGGTTTGATGACCTGATTGTAGGGCCCTTTGGGAATGCGAACGACCACGTCTAGGTCGACTGTGCGCGCCGCCAGGACCATCGTCGACAGCGCGACGAGGTCGAGGTGGGAATGCTCCATATCGATCCACGCGCAGCCAAAGCCAGCTTGCGCGATGATCTCGACGACGGCGGGGTCGAATATTCGATTGACCTCGGCGACGTTGATCGTATGGCCGCTGATCAGGGCGGCCTTGGTTTTGTTGGTCCTGAAGTTTTCGCTCATGGTGGCTCCGTAATGAAGCGGGATAAAATAATTCAGGGTTAATTAGCGGTATCAACCGATTGTTGTGACCGGGAAGATAGCTGGGGCGGGCGTGTGCATCAAGAAGACGCGTGCGCTAAAGTGCCACCGATGTCTTCGTCGCGGAAGAGCTGTTGGGTCCTTGGCGATAATCCGTCGTAGGTCGCCTGGGGGATGCCGACCGGTGGATAGTGCGTCTTGAGCCAGCGCTGCGCGTAGATCATCGCCATATTCGGGCGGATCTCGTCTGAGCGATTAGGGGTCCCGCGATGCCACATGCGCAAATCGCGTATCAACAGCGAACCGGCGGGCATCAGCACTACTTCGCTGTGCAAAAGCGGCGCGGCCGCGGCGATATCAGTGCCGGGTGCGGTCAGGTGGGTGCCCGGCCAGATCTCCATAGGGCCGTTGTCGGCGCGGAAATCGACCAGCGGGATATTGAAGCCGATATTGTAGGTGGGTACCGCCATGCCCATTTCGGGAAAAATGGGATGGGTGTCGGCGTGCACGGCCTGGTGTTCGGATCCGGGCAAGGGGGTATCCGAGGCGAAATAGGTACAGACGCAGTCGTCGCCGACAATCGCTTCGACGATCGGCAATACGATGGGGTTTTCGATAACGCGTGGGTCGATAAAAGGCTCGGCGAAGGGCAGGTGCATCTGGTAGCGGTTGGCGCCGCGGTTTTCTTCGGCGTTGGCGATATGCGCGTTTAACACCTGGGTGAATTCGGCGTGCATCGCCGCGATGAGGTCGGGCGGCAGGACGCCTGTAAAGAGCACGTAGCCGCTGGTTTTGAAATGGCACACGGCGAGATCGAGCGTTTCTGGGCTGAGGGCGTTATCGGCGAGTTCGGCTGGGCTGAGTTGCATGGGGCCTCGTTGGCGATGGGCATGAACGCGGTCGTCGCTTTTGCCGCGACATTCAATAAGGTATATTCACGGGGCGGTGAAAAATAGCGCTCTAATTTCAGGGCTGTAATATACACCATGATGCCAGGAGAAAATACTATGGCAGCGAACGGACCGGTCGCGGTTGCCCGCGCCGAAGGACGCGGCCCGACGATCTGGCTTGCCGGCGAGCCAGACGATTTGAAAGAATGGATGCCGATGGGCATAGCCGGGATTGTCACGAATACTGTGGTGTTGAACCAGTATGCGCAAAAATACGGCTCGGTGATCAAGCTGATCGAGGAATATCTCAAAATCACCGACAGACCTGTGGTGATGGAAATCGACGGGCACAGCGTCGAGGAGTTGCTCGAGGTCGGCAAAGTGTTCACCGATATGTCCGACCAGATCATCCTCAAGATTCCCTGCTCGGTTAATGGCCTCAAGGCTTTTAGCATCTTGAAAGAAGAAGGGGTCGAGACTTTCTGTACCACGGTCTTCTCGCTGACCCAGGCCGCCGCCGTCGCCCAGGCCGGGGTCGATCATATCCTGCCCTTTTGCGAACCGGTCAAGGAAGTCGGCGGCGATCCGACGCAGTTGATCCGCGACTGCGCGCAGATGTTCGGTGGTTGGCAGCAACGGCCCTTTGTTATGGCAGCGCTGATCCGCACGGTGGAGACGGCGCACGCGGCCTTCCGCGACGGTGCCGATGAGTTAGTGACGATGTGGACGGTCTATCGCGATATGATGGAACATCCGTTGACCGACAAGTGGAACACGATCTTTATGGACGAGTGGGTCGATATGCACGGGAGCGGGCTGCTCGAAGGCGTGCCGGTGCGGTCGCAGTAGGTGGTGCGCGCCTAAGCGTTATGCCCCCGAGGTCCAGGCGACCTCGGGGTTTTTTCATCCGCCCTCGGTGGGGATTTGGCCGAGCAGCTTGCTCCAGGCGGTGCCGAGGTCCATCACGTCGCCGCCGCAGACGACCAAGTCGCACCCGGCTTGCATCGCGGCGGAAAGCAGCGGTCCGGGCAGGGTGAAGATGCCGGTCAGTTTGCCGGCGGCTTTGGCCTTGGCCATGCAGGTGAGCACGGTTTCGCGCAGTTCCGGGTCGGCCATCTGACCGGCCCGGCCCATGCTGACGGCGAGGTCGCCCGGGCCCATAAAGATGCCGGAGAGGCCGTCGACGGCGAGTATCTCGTCGATATGGGCAACTGCTTCGGTGGTTTCGATCTGCGCGAAGAGGTGGGTGCGGGCGTTGGCGCGGGCGAGTATGTCTGTGAGGTCGTACATACCGAAACCCATGCCGCGGGTGCGGGTGTTAAAGCCGCGGTGGCCGATCGGCGGGTATTTGCCGGCGTCGACGATGCGGCGCGCGTGGTTGGCGTCGTCGACCATCGGCACGAGGATGATTCGGGCGCCGATTTCGAGCGAGCGCAGGATGTGGTGGCGCTCACCGTCGGGCAGGCGGATCAGGGGGAAGATGCCGCCGGCCTCGGCGGCGAGGCATAGGGTTTCGGCGCGTTCGAAACCGATGGGGCCGTGTTCGCTTTCGATCCAGACGGCTTCGAAGCCTACTTCGGCGGCGAGGGAGACGAGTAGGGGGGAGGCGCTGTTGACGGTGACAGCGCGGATGCGGCGGGGGGCGTTGTTGTCTAGGAAGACATCGTCGGTGGCGTCGATGGTGTTGATGGGTTACCTCCTTTTGCTGGTTGGGAGCAGGGGACGGGCTGGCCGAGGGTTCTCCCTTCGTTCATTCTCGCCCGCCATCCCTGGCGGGATCCGAGAGGCGGTCTGATCCGATTATGCGATCCTGCAAAATCGGGACCGCAATCCGCTCAGGGAGAAACCTCGGCTAGCCCTCCGCTATGGTGGTAATGAGCAGGGAGTTCCACAAGAATAGATGGAGGAAACCCCAGCTACAGCAGAAGGTTTGATTGAGAATTAATGAAGGGATTGGCTATGAGGTCTTATGATACTCAACTGTTTCTCGCCCCACAAGCACGGTAAATTAGAAAAGGGAATTGACTATGGGGCAATATGAAACCCAACTATTTCTCAACCCACGGGCACAGGAGTTTGCAGAATATGGGTCGGAGCACCGGGAAATCATTAATCAAGAGGCTTTCGCTGCGGCTAAGGCTGAAATTACGAGTTGGCCTGGGTATGAGCCTACGCCGTTAATTGCGCTCGATGGGTTGGCGGCGGCGAATGGTATTGGCGCGCTATGGTGTAAACACGAGGGTTTTCGCTTTGGGATCGGGAGTTTTAAGCCGACGGGGCCGACCTATGCGATGTTGGGGGTGTTGAAGGGAGAGGTGCAGAAAGCTACGGGCGAGCAAGTGGTGAATACGCAGGATTTAGTTGATGGGAAATATGCTGAGATTACGCGGGATATTGTGGTGGCGGCGGCAACTTCGGGCAATCACGGGCGGGCGATGGCTTGGGGGGCGCGGACATTTGGCTGTCGGGCGGTGCTGTATATGAACGATGGGGTGAGCAAGGGCAGGGAAGAGGCGATTGCCGGGTATGGGGGAGAGGTGGTGCGGGTGGAAGGGGCTTATCAGCGGGCGGTGGAGCAGTTGCAACGCGACGCGGCGGAGAAAGGGTATTTTGTAATTTCAGATCAGCCTACGGCGGAGTATCCGGGCGTGCCGCGGGCGATTATGCAGGGGTATGCGATGGTGGCCGATGAGGTGGTCGAAGAATTGGCTCCGGCGCCGACGCATGTTTTTGTCCCGGGCGGCGGCGGAATTTTGACGGGGGCGTGCTGTGGGCATTTGTGGGAACGCTATGGGCGGGAGCGGCCGCGGATGGTGGTGGTCGAGCCGACGGCATCGTGCTGTCTCTACGAAAGCGCGCGGGTTGGCCGGCCGGTTATGGTCGGGCAGGCGACGTCGGTGATGGATGGCTTGGTGGTCGAGGAGGCTTCGGCGGAACCCTGTGCAATGCTCAATGCCGGGGCATTTGCTTTTTTGACGGTGCCCGACCAGGCGGCAGTTGATGCGATGTGCGGCGCGGCGCAGTCTGAGGGCGGGGATCCGTCCTTGGCGATTGGGGATACGGGTTCGGCGGGATGGGCGGGGTTTCTGGCGGCGGTAGGCGATGTGGAGACGCGACAGGCTTTGGCATTGGATGGTGATAGCCGGGTGGTGATCGTCGTGACGGAGGGGGCGACGGACCCGGCGGTGTATCGTTCGATCGTCGGGCGGGATCCGAGCGATTTGTCAGGCACCCCCTAAGGCCCGATTTTCAGTATCACCTTGCCGGTCTGTCCGGCGGCCATCAGACGGAAGGCCTCGTCGGCCTCGGCGAGCGCAAAGCGGTGGGTGACCAGGCGGTCGATGGCCAGGCCGGCGCGGTAGAGTTCGAGCATGGCGGAGAATTGGCTGAAGTGGTAATACCAGGATCCGAGTGCGGTGATGTCGCGGCGGATGAAGTCGGCACTCGGCGACAACTCCAAGGCGGGTTGCTCGCCATTGAAGGCGACAGTGCCGGCAGTGCGCACAGCGGCGAAACACTGTTTGGCGGATGCGGGCCGTCCAGCCGCTTCGATGCAAACATCGGTGCCCCGGCCCGCGGTCAGCTCGCGGATGGTGGCGACGACATCGGTGGCCTCGTCGACTTGGATCGTGTGAGTCGCGCCCAATGCGCGGGCGATTTCTAGGCGCTTAGGCACGACATCGACGACAATCACTTCGCGGCCGAGAAAGCTATGCAGCAGCGCATTGCCCAGGCCGATGGGACCCATGCCAAAAATGGCCACCGACTCGATTGGCTCGTTTTTGAGCTTTGTCGAGGTGTGGTAGGGCACGCCGAAACCGTCTCCTGAAATCAATAGGCCGACTTCCCACGAAAGATCGTCGGGCAACAGGTGACAGGCATTGGCGCGGGTGAGAAAGTATTCGGCGTGTGTGTTGCCGAAGGTGACGAGATCAGGGCAATAGGTGTATTGACCCAGGGCGCAGTAGGCGCAATCGCCGCAGCCGGCGACGGCGCTGACGCCGACGCGCTGGCCTTCTTTGAGTTGTGTGACACCGGGGCCGAGTTGTGCGACGATGCCGGCGGATTCGTGCCCCGTATTGCCCGTTTCCATGCCGTCGCCGAGATAGGGTCTTAGCTCGCTGCCGCACAGGGCGGATACTTGCGTTTGGATCAGGACTTCGCCCGGGCCGGGTTCGGGTGTCGGGACGTCTATGCAAGCGACGGTGGATTGGCCCTGTATTTTTAGTGATTGCATGGCCTTATAGCTCCAGGGGAAGCTCGCTGGCGAGGTCCACGGGGCGTTTATGGGCGATGGAGCGTTTGATGGCGGCTTCTACTTGTAATTCCTGCAAGCCGGCGATGCCGGGCACGGGCGGTGGTTGGCCTTGGCGCAGCGATTCGAGATAGGCAAGGATCGACTTGACGAAAGAGTCGTCGTATTGCTGCCAGCGCGAGCGGTCGCGGGCGATGGCGTGGGTTTCATGGCGGCCGCTCTGGTGGTCGAGTACTTCCATATCGCCGTCAAGGTCGCGGATATGGATGCGGCCCTGTTCGAAATTGAAAGTCAATTCGAGTAGCGGGAAGGTCCAGTTTAACATCGAAGTGCCGATCAGGGTGCCGGTGGCGTCGTGGCCGGTGCGGAAGGCGGTGGTGACGTCGTGGGCGGCCATTTTATCGCCGCGTGCGTTTTGGCCCTGTAGGGCGGTGAGTTCGACGATGGGGTCGGCGAAGTGGTGCACGAGGTCGATGGCGTGGCTCCAACAGGCGTAGTGGACAAGGCCGGTGATATTGACCACACGACCGAAATGGCGTTGTGCGATTAGTTCTTTGGCCTTGAGCGGCTGGTCGAAGAAGCGGTAGTTGAAGATCATCGCCGTTTCGCAGCCTTGCGCGTCGGCTTTTTGGAGCAGGGTGCGGGCATCGGTGAAATCTTCTTCGCGCACATCCTCCTGGCTGTGGGCAGAGACGAGGGGCTTTTCGAAGAACAGCCGTTTGGGTTCGAGTTCGAGCAGGGCGTTGGCCGCGGCGAGGCGTTCGGTTTCGCGGGTCAGCACGAAGACCGAATCCGGCGACCAAACGAGCAGAGCCTCTAATGTGTCGAATGCTTCGCCGCCGAATTCGGCGGCGACCGCGTCGGCTTTGGCCTTGGTGCGGTTGTAGTAGCCCAATTCGACGTCTTCTTGACCCGCGAGGCAGGGGATATAATTGCCTTTGGCGACATTGCCGGTGCCGACCAGTCCGATTTTCAAGGTCATGATAGCTGCTCCCATATGCTTGAGGTGGGCCCAATATAGATCTATTTTCCCCAGCGTTCCAATAAGAGTTGTTGCCCCGACGGAGTTTTTTCTATACTTGTCGCGGACTCGCAAAAAGGAGCTAGGCTATGATACCATTGGACTATGGACGTTCGTTTTTAATCGGCAAGGCGCCGGACAACGAGGTGCGGTTTTGGGTCGAGTCGAGGACGCGGATCATCGACGAGGCTTCGGGACAGTTCGAGGACTATATACAGGTCGGCTCGTGCAAGAGCGAGCACACCTTTGCGGAAAAGGACCTATTGCACAAAGACAACTACGATTTCCTACCGATCTTTGGTCCCGAGTGGTCGATCGTTTACAGGCGTCCCGCCGCGTTGAGCGAAAGCTATTGCGAGATTCGTCCGTCCGTCGAATGGTGGGATGGACAGAAATACCATCTGGTCGAAGGGCAGGATGTGGTGGAGTTGGGCAACAATGAGGCGATTCGCGAGGCGACCTACGATTTTACGCCGATTGTTACGCAGACCGAAATATGGGATGAGGATACGGGTTTGCGCGCGATTATCGAATGCCCGGTAAAGACGATGAATACCAAGCGCGAAGGGAATATTTACCAGGTCGATACTGGACCGGTGGCCTTTCCCGATTTGAGCCAATGCTACGAACGCCACGTCGACGCGATATCGCTGGCCTTTGTGGTATTTAATGTGCCGCATTTCGCCGATTTTGTGCTCGAAGCGCCGACCGCCGTGGGTAGTGAGCGGGTGCATCACTATTCCAAAATAATATCGCTCGAAGCGCAAAATAGGGTTTACGCGGTAAGCGGATGAGTGTTGAAGGTCTCGTTTTTGGCGGGATCAATATGGACTGATTACCCGAGCCGGGCGAGACATTGAGAGGCATAATCTGAAAGTTATTATATGGACCCTCCAACTAAATTTTCGGCAGAGCAGATCGCCGAGTTTCGGCAAAATGGTTTCCTCCTAGTCGAAGACGTGCTATCGGCTGAGGAAGTGGCGGACATCGGCGAGCGCGGGGACCAGATCGCCAATGGACAGGCAGAACATGTCCCCGAATCGAGCGTGCAGTTGGAACCGGTTTTTCGCCATGGGGAACGGGTCGTCGAGGATCGCTCGCTCGCCGTGCGCAAACTCTATAATCTGGCGGTGTACGATCCGGTGATGTGGGCGCATGCGACGAATGCCAAGATCGTCGACATTATCGCCGCACTTTTGGGCAGCGAGGATTTGAAAATGTACGGCGACCAATTTTTTATGAAGGCGCCCGAGACCGGCACCGCACAGCCTTGGCACCAGGACTCGGCCTCGTGGCGCGATATTTTTCCGATGGACCTTGTCACGGCTTGGTCAGCGATCGACGATGCGACACTGGACAATGGTTGTTTGCACTTCGCGCCGGGGACCCATCGTTGGGGCATGATGCGCGGCGCGCAATCCACGCCCTTTATTGCCGACCTAGATAGTGGCCAATGGCCCAGCGTGTCAGTGCCGCTAAAGGCGGGCAGCATCAGCTTTCACCACAGTCTCACCTTGCACCAGAGCGGGGCCAATCATTCCAGTCTGCGCCGTCGCGGTTATGCTGTGCACTATATGCGAGCGTCGTCGTGGAAGGACGAAACGGTGACGGACGCGCCGAAGATGCCGCCCTTTAAGCAGGTGCGGGGCCATTCGATCCCAGGCCGCGTATAAAAGGGGGATACGATTATGAAAATCACCGCAGTGAAGACCATTCCCATCGATAGGGCGCGCCACGGCGTGTTGGGTTATCTGGTCACGGTCGAGACCGACGAGGGCATTCTGGGGTTGGGGGAAGTGGCGGCCGATTGTCATCCGGCGACCGTCGCCTTCGCCATTCGTCGTATGGATTTGGTAGGGCGTGACCCGATGGCGATAGAGGCCTTGTGGCAGACCTTCTACCAGCAGCAATTCTGGCGTGGCGGGCCGATCTGGACCAGTGCGATCAGCGGGGTTGAGCAGGCGCTGTGGGATATCAAGGGAAAGGCCTTGGGTGTGCCGGTGTATCAGTTGTTGGGTGGTATGCTGCGGCAGCAGATTCCGCTCTACACGCATACGCTTTTTGGCGATCAATCGCCGGAGGAATTCGCCGCTTCGGCGACTGAGGCGGTGGCCTTGGGTTTTAGGGCGGTGAAGTTTGATCCATTGGGTCATGCGCAACAGCGGATGGATATCGGCGAGATGCGATTGGCGGTGGAGCGGGTCAGAGCAACGCGCGAGGCCGTCGGCGACGAAGTGGAGATCTTGATCGAAGGCCACGGTCGGCTCAGCCCGAATACGGCGATCCGCTTGGCGCGGATGTTCGAGGAATTCAATCCCTTCTTTTTTGAAGAGCCGGTGCCGCCGGAAAATGTCGACGAGATGGCCAAGGTCGCCGCCGCGATCAATATCCCGGTCGCGGCAGGCGAGCGGCTCTATACGCGTTGGAGTTTTCGCGAACTATTGGAGAAACAGGCCGTCGATTATATACAGCCGGATCTGTGCCATTGCGGCGGCTTTTATGAGGGGCATAAGATCGCTACATTGGCCGAGACCTATCATATCCGCTTTTTGCCGCACAATCCCATATGGACCCATCTCGACGCTGGTCGGGGTGCATCTGGGTGCGTGCACTGCCAATTTTGAGATGTTGGAATATCCGCGTCAGCCCGCCGACCGGGTAGAGGTGCTCAACAATATGCCGGTGGTGGAAAATGGCGTGATCAAAGTGCCGGATGGACCGGGTTGGGGCGTGGAAGTTGATGAGGCGGAGTTGTCGGCGTTTAGTCCGGAGGTGTAACCGGTGAAGAAAATGGAAATTGATCGCGCCAAATTTTTGCAAGAGGGTTATCTCGTTCTACGCGAGGTCGTACCGGCGGATCGGCTGGTGTCGTTACGGGCGGAGAGCGAGTTGTTGGTCGAGCGGCAAAAGGCTCGATGGGTGGCGGAGCGGGCGGCAGATGATCCGCCGGGTGGGGTGTGGGAGACTTCGGCGCAGCCGCGCTTGCAATTGGGAACGACGCCCGGACTGGTGGATGCGGCGACGGCGGGTTTTATCACGTTTTGGTTGCACGAAAATACGCTGGGGGTTAGTCGCGAGTTGTTGCAGCTGCCGCAAGCGGCGGTCACTGAAATGATGATGATGTGCAATCCGACCAGCGATCGCGGGCCGGCGGCGTGGCATCGGGATATACATCCCTTTGATACAGCGCCTCTACAGGGTTATATCGACGATATCGCCGAGAATGGGCCGCGCTATGTGCAGTGGAATATTCCGCTCTACGACGACGATGTGCTGTGGGTCGTGCCGGGCAGTCATCTGCGCTTGAATACGGAGGCGGAACAGCGACAGTTGGATCGGGATCCGCGGGTGCCCCTGCCCGGAGCGGTGCAAACACAGCTTAGGGCCGGTGACGGGGTGGTCTATATCACGCCGATTCTGCACTGGGGCAGTAATTATAGCGCAAAATTGCGGCGCACTTTGCACGGCGGTTATTGCCCTTTCACTGCCTATGTGGATTTGAGTTTTAGCGCGCATGTAGCGGATGCGGTGCGCGAGGCTTTTGCCGGTTTTGCACGGCAGAGCGCACGGACGCAAGATCTGACCGAGACGGTGTTGCGTGCGGTGCTTGCCGGGCATGGGTTTCGCGAGGGGCTGGAAGCATTACAGTCGGGCTTGGGCAACAAGGGCAAGTGGTTGCTGACGGTGTATTTGTGCAAGGCGGCCGGTTATATTCACGTGTTGCACAATCCGCAGGCGGGCGACGTGGATCCGGCGTTGCATGGCAGCGCGCAAAATACGCATGCAACGACATTGAATTGGGGGCCTGCTTTTGCCGAGCGTTTTTCGGCGGCAGAAGCTGCGGCATTGTGGCGGCGCTTCGCTGGGCTCGATGCCGCGTTGCAGACCGGCGAGCATCACGTCGCGGGCTTTCAGGGCGGTCCGGTGCCCTATCACTTTAATCAGCTGCCGACGGATCTCGATCTCGATTCCTTTGTCGATAGTTGGGCTGAAAAGTCCTGAGGAGTTGGTAATGTCAGATGAACGAGCGCTGCTGGAGTCTTTTCGACGCGACGGATTTGTGCATCTGCCCGGGTTTATGGGGACCGAGGAAATGGCACAGATCGAGGCGCGCGTGCAGGAGGTGATCGAGCAGGTCGTGCCGTCGTTGCCGAAGACCGAGGCGATGTACGAGGATTACGACCAGGCCGAGACCCTCAAGCAGGTCAATGTACCGGCCGAAAGGGCACCAGCGCTTGCCGCGTTGCGAGAGAGCGCGAAAATGCTGGCGGTGGTCGAAAGATTATTGACAGAAAAAGCGGTGCCTAAATCGCTCGAATTGTTTATCAAGCCGCCAAAGATCGGCACGCCGACCCCGCCGCACCAAGACGGTTTTTATTTTTGCCTCGAGCCCAATGTAGCGCTGACGGCGTGGTTGGCTTTGGATGATATGGACGATGAAAATGGCACATTGCACTATGTGGCCGGTTCGCATACAAGGGGCGTGCTGGGCCATGGCGCGTCGCAGGTTTTGGGTTTTTCGCAGGGATTGACGGCGGGCGATTTAGCGGAGTTTGGGCAGGAGGTGAGTTGTGCACTGCGGCGGGGGGATTTGTTGGTGCACGATAGCTTGACGATCCATCGCGCCGAGGGCAACCCCAGCGGTCGATTGCGGCGGGCGCTGGCGATGGTTTATTATGGCGAAAGCGCCCAACGCGACGAGGCGGCGTATCAATGGTATCAGGATTCGGTCAAGGCCCAGCAGCAAGCGATCGGCGTGCGCTGAGCAAGGCCGTGCCTATCGTGATTTGATGTCTACGGGTAGCGGGCGAAACGTCGCTGTGGACCACAAGGCCTTGCAGACTATGGTGTATATTCCCCCTTCGCGTTCCAACCCGGATATTGCTCTTCGAGAAAACCAAGTGTCTCTGAGGTATAGTATTCGTGGCCGGTGGGAGGGAAGCGAAAAAGCTCGCGGTCGCGGGCCGAGAGCGTGCCGATAAAGACCCGAAAGTCCTCGTCCATTCCCAAATGGGTATAAGATCTGACACCCTCCCAGTAGTGGTCAGCACGGCCATAAATTCGCGTGACGGAATAGCGCTGCCCCTCACGGCCGGTAAAGAGGGTCGCCGAGTGCCAGATGTGGGTGTTGAAGATCATGATCGCGCCGGCCGGCACGGTCAGTAATTCTCGTTTGTCGAGGTCCTGGTCATGGGCTCTGGGGATGATCCGCATCGGGGCTTGGTCGGCGGGCACCGCCTCGGGAAAATACCAGGTACTGATCTGGCCGTAGCGGTGGTCGGCATTGGCGGGCAAGAGCGAATTATTGCCATTGTCCCGGTGCAGCCCCGGCTGCTCGCCGTTGGGGTCGGGGTAGCGGGCCCAGTTGTGCGCATAGCGGAAGTGGATGTGTTCGGTAGCGAGTATCCGCTGTACGAAGTCGATGAGATCCCAGTCGATAATCAGCTTGTTAAAAAATTGATCGGCGTAGGGGAAGTCGTCGATTAGTAGGGGGCTTTCGGGCGGGTCGTCTTTGATCTCTTGCCAGGGAGGCAGCGTGCGGCGTACCGCAGCGGCGATGGCAGCCCTTTTTTCTTCCGGATAAAAATTTTCGACGAGGGTAAATCCCCGTTCTGAAAAAGTCTGCAGATAGTCATCGGATAGTTGCATGGTAGCTTCCGGCTGGGGTTCGGGCGCGATTTGGTGGTTAAAATAAGCAGAGTCGATGCGTGCGGCTACTCTGGGCATGGTATTTGTGGCGGTCATTATTTTTTTTGTACTTCCGCAATTATAGCATCGAGATCGATACAGTTTATAAAGCACGACGGTCAGTCGTTATGTTTTTTTCGGTGCACTGCGCCGATTGAAGAGGGGACAAATGTGAAAAGGCTAGTTATTGCCGGGCCGCGACAAGCGGTGTTCGAAGAAGTGGAAATGCCTGTTTGCGCCGCGGACGGCGTAGTGGTAAAGGCCAAGGTGACGGCGATTAGCGCAGGCACCGAGGTGCGGGTTTATCGGGCCATCGCGGTGGACGAGGCAGGAAGCTTTATGCATGAGACGGTGCCCTTCGAGTTGCCGATAGAAAATGGTTATTCGATGGTCGGCGAGGTGGTCGAAGTCGGCGCTAAGGTCGAGGGGCTGGCGGTGGGGCAACGGGTGTTCGCCCCGGTGCCCCACAAGGAATATGCCGCTGTTGCCGCCACTGATATTATCCGGCTGCCCGAGGCGATACCCGATGAAGAAGCGGCTATGTTGAGTATTATCGAAGTTGCGCATCAGGGTTTGCGCCAGGGCGATCCGCCGGTAGGGGGCAATATTGCGGTGGTCGGACAGGGTATGGTGGGTCTGGCGGCGCTGGCCTTTGCCGAGGCGTATGGGATGCGGACCGCCGTATTGGATACGGATTCGATTCGCCTGGAAATCGCGCGCGAGATGGGGGCGCTATTGGCGGTTAGCCCTACAGAAGAAGACGCTAACGCTCAGGTAATCGACTTATTCGAGGACGGGGCGGATGTCACCTGCGAGGCGAGTTCGAACTGGGCCGGTGTTCGCACCGCGATGGAAGTGACCCGGACCGATGGCACGGTGGTGATTATCGCGCGTCACACCGAGAATCCTCATTTTAACCCGGTCGGGCATCCGTTTTTGGGCAAGCGTTTGAATATTGTTACTACGTATGCCTTTCCGGACGATTACCACCGCTGGTGCAAGCGTCGCTCATTCGCGCTGACGCTCGAACTACTCGCGCGCCGTCGGTTGCGCATTGCGCCGATGATGACGCACGAGTTCGCCTGGCACGAGTTGCCGGAGGTGTATAAGCGGTTGCACGAGGGCGACCGGTCGATTGTCGGCACGACGATTCGCTGGGATTAATTAGAGGCGTTCATGGGGATTTTATCAGGCCGATGGCTTCGAGAACGGCGCCGATTTTCTCCACCTCTTCGTCTGTCGCCGACAGGGCCGGTGCTCGCAAGTGCCGCGAGGCGATGCCGTTGGTTTCGAGCGCGGTTCGCCATACGGCCTGGCCGCCGCCGGCGACATCATCGGCGATGCCCCAGAACGGGTCTTCGATCTGGCCGATAAGGGTGCCGGCGGTTTTGGCGTCACCCTCTTGCAAGGCCTGCCACCAGCACGCAGCGACGTGCGGGGCGAACGAGGAAGGGTAGCAGAAGAAGGCGCGGACGCCAAAGGGCCACTGTGTGTAGTTGCGCCACAGGCCGCCGCCGGTCATGAATTTCCAGTGGTCGCCGTAGCGGTGTATGGCCGCTTTGGCGTATTCGAGACTGCCGTCTTCTTTGAAGCAGCATATATTGGGCACGTCTAGAAGTTCGTCGAGTATTTCGTAGGCTGGACATCCCACCAACATCAGCGGCATGATTTCGGCTACTTTTCGGTAGTGCACGATCTTGCCCATGGGCTGGGTCTGGTCCGACGGCAAGACCATCAGCAGGTCCGCGCCGAGGTCGCGGCAATATTGGGCGAATTGCACTGCCTTGTCGTCGGGCCAGCGGCGGGTGGCGGCGACGGTGAGTGCGCGATGATCGACCCGGTCTATGAGGAAGCGGGTGAGTTGCGCGACTTCTTCGTCGCTGAGGAAGTCGAATTGGCTGTCGCCGTAGGTGAGCAGGCTGACGTTGCTGCCGCCGGCGATGCCGATGTCGATAATGTGGCCGATGCCTTGCCAGTCTATTTGGCCGTCGGGCAAGAAGGTGGTGGGGATGGAGTTTACGGGGCCTTCGAGTTGGGTTTTGATTTCTTCTGGGTTTTTTACTGGAGGCATGTCCGGTCCTTTAAGTAGTAGAAGGCCAGATCAAGGGCATCCCCTTCGCTAATTCTCGCCTGACCATCCCTGGGCATTCTAACCGCTACGGTGATGCCCTCGATCTGGCCTCTAGTAGTTCTGAATGCAAATGCTATAAAGTGAAAAAAGCTGGTTGTTGGATTTATAAATCCATGTGAGATATAGAGAGATCATCGCCGCCCGCTGATCGTACCGTCGTAGTCTATCGGTATCGATGTAGCGGCTGGTGTAACGCCGGGTATGGGCAATGGCCAGGGGTCTAAGCAAGCGCCGGTGGGGCGTTCTTCATGGGGTCTGCGTGCGGGAGGATCGGTTGGCTTGTACGAGATATTTAAATGCGGCGTGTCGATGCGTTGGCCGTCGGCGCCATGCGAGCGCATAATGGCTTCGAGCACGCCGGTGGTCAGAAAGGTGCGTTCGACCGGACTGGGTGGTGTGCCGTTGAGGAAGAAGTCTTCGATATTGAGGCCGAGATAGCTGAAGGGGGCGTGGGTTGGGCCGGTGTCGGTGTGGTATTCTATGGTGTTGATCTTGTCGCCGGATCGCTGTGCGTAGGCGAATTTTTGCACGTAGCCATTGTCGCCGAGCATCAGTACCGATGCTTTGAGGCCGTCGGCGTATTCGAGTAAGAAGACGTGCGGGTCTTCGACTTTGTCGGGATTGAGTCGGTCGGGGGCGTCTTCGATGGCGGCGAGTGCGCGCTCGGCCAATTCGCGCGACCAGAGGCCGTCTTCGCCGGCTTGCCAGACTTTTTCGCCGGACAAACATTGCACCGAGCGTACGCCGGTCTCGCCGCCGGTGCGCCTTTCGATTTGGCATTGCAGCGATTCCAAACCGTGGAAGCCGTAGCGTTCGAGCATGTGGAAGCCGATAGAGAGGGCTTCGTCGATGGGGGTGTCGAGCGGGTGTTGCCAGTTGGGGCGGCGCCAAGAGATCGGTAGGGCCGAGCCGGCCCAAAAGGGCACGTTGAGCGTTTTTGCCGTTTGATACATCCACTCGGCGTCGGACCAGCGATAGGAGAAGTGTTTGTCGCTGAAGACGGGGATCGGGTGGCCGGCTTCGGCGATAACGCCGCAGATCTGCTCGAAGAAATAACGGCGCGGCAGCATTTCCTGGCCGAGGGCCGAGCGTGGATAGTCGCCATGTTCGCCGATTAGCAGCACCGCGTCGACGGCCAGTTCGGATCCGCGTAAGGTCAGGGCCGAGCGGATGCTTTCGCAGACGGGAATATCGTATTCGCGGGCTAGTTGCAGGCCGATGTCGCGGGGGTGGATCTGGTCGATATAGAGCGAGGCGATTTGGCTGCGCGGGCTGATAAGTCCGTCGTCGGTAGGGAAGCCGCGCAGAAATTTCGGTACCAGCACGCCGGCGTGGCTATTGGGGAAGAAGGTGGTGACGACGGCGGCGATGCGCAAAGGCTGGCTCATGCGGGCGGTATCCCTCTTGCTGGCGTAGAAGGCGCAAGTTTTGCAGACGTCCTAAGATAGGCCAAAAGCGCTGCGGTTTCCAGCGGGTGAGTTGATGGGATCGGGTTGAAGCAGCAGATTATTCGAGGATGCAATTCAATCGTATAGACGGGGAATTCGCCATGTCGTTTACTGACGCGGAAATCGCACAATACGAAGAGCAGGGTTATCTGCAGGGGCCACGCGTGCTCTCCGACGAGCAGATTGTCGCTTTGCAGCTGCATATCGATGCCATACTCGACGGACAAGTCGACTTCCCCAAACACCTAATGGGCGAGACTGTTGAGCAATCCCGCGCCAAGGGACAACTGCCCTCGGTCAAGGTGGTTAATCTGTTTCGTCATGACCCGATCTTTGCCGGGTTGCTTGACAATGCCGCGATCGGCGCGCTGGCGCACCAACTGATGCAGGGACCGGTGAGGCTGTGGGAAGACCAGATGATCTACAAGCCTTCGTTCGACGAGCAGACGGTGTTGGCCTGGCACCAGGACTATACTTATTGGGACCATGTGGGGCCGGCCGAAATGGGTACTTGCTGGATCGCATTAGACGATGCGACTGTCGACAATGGCTGCATGCATGTGGTGCCGGGCAGTCACCGTTGGGATCTGGATTATACCCGCGAGGATGTCGACGGCAGCGACCCCGACTGGTTGCTCGAGCGGCCGGGGATCCCAGCTGACGCGGATTTGACACCGGTGGCCTGCGAGGTGGCAGCCGGGCATTGCCATTTTCACCATTGTAAAACCTTTCACGGTTCCTTCGGTAATAAAACCGCAAGCGCCCGTCGCAGCTATATCATGCACCTGATGCCCGGCGACACCCGGCGCTTGGGCGACAATTGGAACGAGCGACAGGGCGATGTCGAGATCGTGCCGATCGGCGCGGTGCTCAAGGGCGCGACCTATCCCGTATTAAAACCCGCGCCGTCGCAGGGCGTGGTGTCACACATGACCACGGAAAAATAATCATGAGCGTTAGTTCGATTGAAGTACAGCCACTGAAAAAACCCCTAGATATCGTCGTCACAGTGCCCGGTTCGAAAAGTTATACGAATCGGGCGCTATTGGTCGCGGCGCTGGCCGAAGGCGAATCGGTGCTCAGCGGTGCGCTCTTCAGTGACGATACCGACTATATGGTCCAGTCGTTGCGCAAGCTCGGCGTCGAGATCGAGGCGGATAGGGCGGCGGCGAGTTTCGCGGTGCGCGGTAATGGCGGTAAAATTCCCGTCGACGGCGCCGAGCTCTATATCGGCAATTCGGGCACGACCTCCCGGTCAATCATTAGTTATGTCGCGCTCGGCGACGGCACTTTCGTCGTCGACGGTGACGAGCCGATGCGCAAAAGCCGGCCGATCTCCGACTTGCTCGATGCGCTCGGCCGGCTAGGGGTCGATGCGCGTTCGCGCTTTGACAATGGTTGTTTGCCGGTCGACGTGCAGGCGCGGGGTTTTAAAGGAGGCCATACACAGCTCGACGCGAGCAAAAGCAGCCAGTTCCTCACCTCGCTGATGCTCACTGGCCCGCATACGCGAGAGGGGCTCGATATCAAGATGCTCGGCGAGTTCAAGACCCAGTATATCGATATTACATTGGCGGTGATGCGGGCTTTCGGCGCCGAAGTCGAGCACGACAATTACCGGCGTTTTCGCATCGCCGGCGGCCAGCGTTACCTGGCCCGCAACTACGCCATTGAGCCGGACGCTTCCAATGCCTCGTATTTTTTCGCCGCCGCCGCAGTTACGGGGGGAACGGTGCGCGTCGACGATATTACCACCGACTCGGCACAAGGCGATATTCGTTTTGTCGATGTGCTCGAGGAAATGGGCTGTAAGGTGAATCGCGACGATAAGGGGATCGAGGTTATCGGACCGGAGAGGCTCAAGGGGATCGATGTTGATATGAAGGAGATCTCTGATACGTCCCTGACATTGGCGGCGATCGCGCCTTTTGCAGACGGCCCCGTACGCATCCGCAATATCGAGCACTCGCGTAGGCAGGAGACCGACCGGGTCGCGGCGATGGCGACCGAGTTGCGGCGGCTCGGTGTCGAGGTCGAGGAGCATCGGGATGGGATCGCGGTCACGCCGTCGACACCCAAGCCTGGCGCTGTCGACACTTATGAAGACCATCGGGTGGCGATGAGTTTTGCGCTGGTGGGGCTGAAGGTACCGGGGATTTGCATTAATGATCCAGGGTGTGTTAGTAAGACTTTTCCGACGTATTTTGAGGTTTGGCAGGCGCTGCGGGAGTAACGAGCTCTATGGGAGTATTCCCTTCGCTCATTCTCGCTCGCTATCCCTGGCTCGCTCCGAGGGGGGTCTAATCCGATTTTGTAATCCTGCAAAATCGGGACCGCAACCCGCTCAGGAAATGCCCCCAAAGAGCCCTCCGGTAATGTTGTGCTCTACGCTAAAATTTATGATTTGGGAATAGGGAAAGAGATAGGTTTTTGAGGTATGGGAATAAGGAATAGTTGGAAAAAAGAAGAGGGTTGGCGGCTGACGGGGTCGCGGCCGCTCGATAGTGCTAAGTTGCAGGCGCCCGGGATTGTGCGGGTGCCCGAGGGCGGTTTTCGCTTGTTCTACACGGCGGTGGGGTCGGCGAAACCTTATTCGATGTGTCAGGGGTATATTCTCAGTGCTTTTTCCGAGGATGGGGTCTCGTTTGAGCCAGAGCCGGGTATTCGCATGGCACCGCAACCCGAGTTGGCGCATATGGCGTTGCGGGTGATCGCGCCGACACTTAGCCGGTGTGCCGACGGTCGCTGGCGGATGTATTTTGAGTCGCGCGGGGACGCTACTGAGCCGATGGTGATATGCAGCGCTATTTCTGAAGATATGTTGGACTGGCAGCACGAGCCAGGGATTCGGCTCAAAGGGCCAGGCAGTGTGCGGGCGCCGCGTTATTTGCCGTTGTCAGATGGTCGAGGGCGTTTGTTTTGTTGCGGGATTGAATATGGGGCTGGTGGGCCGGCCGGCGGCGAAGTGGTGTCGGAAGGCGTGCTGAGCGCTAACAGCGATGATGGATTGCACTTCGAGCTTGAGCCGAGCTATCGGCTGGAGCCACTGTCGGTAGTGCGCGAATCGGGCGGTTTTTCGGCGGCGGAGGTGGTGCCGCCGACAGCGTCTGGCGACGATTGGACCATGTTGTATTCGGCCTGGCAGGATGTGATGGAGGGCACGGTGGTGCCTGTGCACCCGAGCCGTGATAGCCGTCTCAGTGAGGATTTTGCCGCTGCGTCGATCGCGACGGATCTGGCGGGCTATCGCTCGCGGATCTATACGGCTTTTTCACGCGATGGTCTAGTGTGGAAGCGGGGTGCCTGTGTGATCGAGGGCGCGGGATATGGTGCAGAAGGCATTGACGCGGTACATGCCGAAGACATGTCGTTGATCGCGGTGGGTGGGGGCCTATATCGGATGTATTATGCCGCTTGCGGCAAGGACGGCCAATGGGGCATTGCTAGCGCGGTGACGGAAGCTAGACAATTATGTTAAGAAGCAATTTTTACGCCTCTCTCGTCCGGCCGTTCCCCGTTAGTGAGACTCGGGGTTTGTAAAAAATGCCCGCCGCGGTCAGTTCCGCAGTCCCTGTAACCCCGGTATGAAGTTTTAAATGCGCTTCTAAGGATTATTAGACCAACAACAAAGGAAAAAACGATGGCCAAACTCGCACAGGTTAACGACCGAGATATCGCTGCGGCGATTCGATTGGGCTGCCGGACGATGCAGAATGTATTCAACGCCGATGACGAGCAAGTGCCCTTTTTTCGCTCGCTGATCGAGCCCGAGACGCTATTGGCGCACAGCGAGTACCACAGCGAGTCGCATGTGCCGGGGCGGCATCTCAATGCGCTGCTGAACGCCGAGCATGTGCTTGGCATTTCGCTCGACGAAGAGGCTATCGATAATCATCGCCGCGCGACTCTGTTGTCGTATAGCGGACCGGTGGCGTTGCCGATGAACCGCCACGAGGTCGGTGGGCCGCTGGCCAATTTCTGTCCGCACAATTTGCGCGAAGGGTTCCATGCGCTCTACGCGTTGGCAACATACCGCGACGATACGGAAGCGCGCGAGTTGGCCGAGCGCAGCATTGCGGATATCGGCAAATTGTGGAGCCCGAACGGACGCTGGGATTTGCAGGCGATCAAAGACCTCGGGATCGATTTTCTGGACTCCAGAGGGTTTATACAGAGCGAAGGGCGAATGCTAGGGCCGCTGGTCAAATACTACCACGCCACCGGTTATGCGCCGGCGCTCGAGTTGGCGCTGGTGCTGAAGGAGAAGGCGATTGGCGAATTCTACCTCCCCGACGGCGCTTTTGACCAGGAGCGTTTTGACACCTCACACAGCCACTCGATTACTTGCGTGCTGTCGTCGCTGGCGCAATTGGCCGATTTGCTCGACGACGGCGCGCTGATGCTGCAGGTGATGGCCTTTTGCGAAGACGGCCTGTGGGCGATGCGGGATGAGTTGGGTTGGTCGTGCGAGTCGACGGAGCAGGAAGAAAGCGACCACGGCGAGACCAATAACTCCGGCGATATGCTGGAGACGGCGCTGATTTTGGGGCGCTGGGGTTTTAGCGAATATTACCACGATGCCGAGCGGATGCTGCGCGGTCATTTGCTGCCTTCGCAAGTGCGCGACACGTCGTTTATCGTCGATCCGCCCAATCCAGACGGCGTCGACGGGTTGCGCGATGTGGCCGATCGCCATCTGGGATCGTATGGCTTCCCGGCGCCTTATGGCCACAAGTCGGTTGGCAAGGGCCGGGGCAATCTCTCGTTTAATATGGATATCGTCGGCGGCACGGTAGCTTCGCTATGCGAGGCGTATCGCGAAGTGGTGCGCGAAGACGTGACGGGGCATTGGGTCAATATGCTTTTCGACCACGAGACGGACGCGGTGCGGGTGCGGTCGCCCTATGGGGGCTGTGGGCTGACGGTTGAAGTGCTGAAAGCCGGACCGCTCTTCGTGCGAATTCCGCCGTGGGTCGATCGGGCCAAATTAAAGGTCGAAGGTACCGGCGGGCTGCCGACCTGGAGCGACGACTATTTGTTTATTTCGCAACCTACGGTAAGACAGCCGATTCGTATAAACTTCCCGCTGGAAGATCAAGACTTGGTGCTTTCAGAGCGTCTTCATATCCGGCCTATCCGCGTGCGGATGCGTGGCGACGTGGTGGTCGCTATGGATAACTTTGCGGCGGCGTTGACGTTTTTTGACGCTTATGAGTAGGCGCTATATGTGCGAAAACCCGCCGGGCTATCGAGCTCAGGTCTATTGGCGCTACAGGTCCTTGCCCCACGCGTAGTTGTAGTCGACGACGCGATAGCCGTAGTTGCTGTAAAACTGCAAGGCGCGGTAGTCTTACAAGCTGGTGTTGATGGCGGCGTGACGGTAGCCGACACCGTACATGTTCGCGGCGGTCCCGTTCCAATAGGTGGAGTCCGAGCCCCTTGCCTTACCATGCGTCATCGACACCGAGTCCGTCAAAAATGCCAGTCCTCTAGTGCCGCATCGATTTTTGCACATGCCTATTTCCCGATCCCCTTGGCGCGCCTGGTCCGTTCTTCCATTGTAATTTGATATCAAACGACACGTCGACGGCTATAGGGTCTACTGGCTCGTAGGCGATCGCGTCAAGGAAAATATCGCCGCCGAATTTGTTGCCATAGCCGTTGCAGCCGAGTCGGGCTTCCATGTGGTCGAGGCGGTTGGAGAGATCGCAGTGGTTGAAGCCATAGAAGAGATTGCGGTAGCGCTGTTGTATGCCACGACCCAGTCGTATACCGCGCTGGCAGAAAATATGCTTCGGCTGCATCCAAAAAAGCCTGGCCTATTGCCCGGTGTCCGCGTTCATACCCTAAAAAACGATGATGCCCGTCGGCTGCGGTTGTTTGACGTCGGCGCGCTGGACGGTGTAGTGGATAAAACCGCGTTCTTTATCCGCGTGGTACGCCGGATACGAGGGTGTTGTAAAAACCCAACAGCGATGGGTCTAAAGAAGGCTCATGTGGGACTAGGTCTATTGCGTTTGCTCCGGGTTTGGTTCGCTGTTTCGGGTGCGACGGTATAGCACATGTCGTGAAAACGTCCGGCGAGGGATTTGACGCGCATTGCGACTTGGCGGGGTTCCTCGCCTTGCAACGCGGCGGCTATACAGTCGGCGATGTCGCCCGCGTCTTCCGGGTCCATACCCGTGCGGGTGAGTTCCTGTACGCCCATACGCAGCCCGTGACTGCCCATTTCGTCGGGCACGCCGGCGCCACCGGCGATAATACCGCAGGACTCTAGGCGATCGGATACGGCTTTGCTTTCACCAAATTCGCCAATGGCCAGAATCAGCGTGTGTGATTCGCTGAAGCCCAAATCGGCACCGAGCAGGCGGATGCCCCGGTCCTCCAACGCTTGGCCCAGGGCTTTGGCGTTGGTGATAATGGCTGCTGCGTGTTCGGCGCCGTAGGTCTGCCACTCCCAAAAGGTCGCTGCCAGGGCGGGCAGGCGGCCGAGATGGTGGTTGCTGGCGATCAAGGGGGCGAGGGCGGGGCCGATCAGGGCGGCGCGCTCGCGTTGGTTCGTTAGGATCAGGCCGCCTTGCGGCCCCGCGAATGTTTTATGGGTGCTCGAGACGATGACGTCGGCGCCTTCGGCGAGCGGATTCTGGAAGCGGCCACCGGCGATAAGGCCGAGCACATGGGCGGCGTCGTATATAAGGTGGGCGCCGGGGCTATGGCGGTCCAACGCTTGGCGTAGCGCCTCTACGGGCTGCGGGAAGAGGAAGATGCCCGAGCCGATAATGAGCATTTGCGGTTTGTGTTCGGCGATGAGGTCCACCGTCGCTTCGAGATCGATATTGGAGCGTCTAGAGTCCCAGGGGATCGATAGGGAATTTAAATCGATCCGTAGATTCGATTGCGCGAGTTTATGGGCGTAGCGATGGCCATTGTCGACTTCGAGGACCGTGTTGCCCGGTTGTCCCAAGCCGAAGGTGGCGGCCAGGCCGGCGACGTTGCCCGAGAGCGGGCGCAAGTCGATGTGGGCGGCGCCGAAGAGTTCGCGCCCGAGTCGGTGCGCGTATTCTTCGATTTCCGCGATATAGCGATTGCCCTGGTAGTGACGGTCCTGCAGGTCGATGCCGATATAGTTGCCGTAGCGCCGCTGTAGGTCTTCACTGATCAGGCTTTCGACTAGCGGGCTCGGGATATTCTCCGAGGCGATGAGGTTGAGGCTGTCGGCGCGGTAGATGCAGTGTTGCGCGAGCAGGGATTTGAGCGGTTGTAGCTCGTCGGGTAGCATGTATTTTACTTTATGGTGAGGGTCGTGTGGTGAAAATGCTTAATTTCGGCTCGTTCGAGTTTGCTAGGTTTTGTAAAATTGCCAACGGCAGCGGTCGTAATAGTTGCGGTCGCCTAGTCGACCGGGCGGACCTGGCGGTTCATCAAGTCGGCGAAGTAATGAATATCGCTGTTGTCTATGAGCCTCTTAGCCGGGGGTGTGCTGACCGATCCCCATGCGTTCGCAGACCTGATCGAATTCGCGCTGGGTGGTTTCGTCGAGCGGCAAGGCCGGCGTGGGTTCGCGGAAGCGCGGCGTGGCGATAATGCCCTGGCGGTAGAGGATCTCCTTGTGCACCAGGCCGCCGATGCGGATTACCGGCATGATCTCTTGCAGCCAGGTTTTTTGCGCCGACTCTTCGTCGCCGGCTTGCCATTGATCCCAGGTTTTCACGAAGGCATGCGGCAGGCTCGGCCAGGGCATGGTGCCTTGTGAGCCACGGCGAAGTTCTTCGATAAGGTGGGTGCCGCTGGCCCCACCCATTACGGTGAATAACCCGGCGCTGTATTCGACGGCTTCGCCGACCTTGTGCGGCGCCGGTGCGCTTTCGACTTTGGCGTAGCGCAGGTTTTCGCTTTCTTCGGCGATCTGGCGCATTAGCGGGCCGCCTACGGCATCCCCGGCTTCTAAAAAAAATATGGGGATATCGACGGCGTCGGAAATGGCTTTAAAATAAGCACGATGTTGCTTAGCGGTGGCCCCGGTGGGTGGTAGGCTCATTATGGCGTCGACGCCGAGGTCGGCGGCTTGTCGGCTATATTGCACCGCGACCGCTGTTGCGGGGGATCCTGTAGTTACCACGACTGGCACTCGCTCCGCAGTTCGGTCGATAATTATTTTGCAAACTTGTAGGCGCTCGGCCTCGGTCAGCTTGGGAATTTCACTGGCGTAGGCAATGCCGAAACCGTGCACGCCTGCGTCGATGCAATAGTCGACGAGGTTTTCCAGGCTATCCTTGTCGATGCGGTCCCGCTCGTCGAAGGGGGTGACCAAAATGGGAAATACGCCGCGCATGGGGCCTGCAGTCATGGGCTTTCCTCTGGTATAGTCGATATAAGATGGCTACTTAGGCGTGCTGGATCAAGGTGATGCAACATAGAATGTCGGCGGTGGGTATAGTGGGGATGGGGGCGGAGCTGAAAAAATATACTGGCGATCGGGAGAGTTGAAACGGGTGTTGGTAGGGATTTGGGATTAATTAAAAAAGAAGGCCCAAGAAGCTTGAAATCGCTTCCAGGGCCTTCTTTTAATGGTGGGCAATCGCAGACTTGAACTGCGGACCTCCGGTATGTGAAACCGGCGCTCTAGCCAGCTGAGCTAATCGCCCGAATTACGTAGCGGCAAAATATAGTACTTGCTGCGAATTAAATCAAGGGAGCTACTAGGCATGCTGTTTGCATATCGGCAAGGCCAATCGCAATATCGAAATGGCATAGAAAAAGGGCAGTGTATACCTGATTACACCCCCCTATTTCTAATGCTAATGTCGTTAGTATACTAAAGAGCGACTACGCCCTCAGCTGCGGGGCCCTTCTGGCCCTGGACAACTTCAAACTCGACCTTCTGGCCGTCGGTGAGCGAGCGAAAACCCTCGCCACGAATGGCGCTATGGTGGACGAAGACGTCGTCGCCGCTTTCGCGCTCGATAAAACCGAAGCCCTTGGCGTCGTTAAACCACTTGACGGTTCCAGTCTCGCGATCTGCCATGATTACTATCCTTTTTTGTATCGTTGGAACAGAGTGTGCCGAAAGATTCAGGTAGGGATCGACTGATGAAGGCTTAAAGGATAGGATCTACTTGGTAGGAAACTACTTTGGGCCTAGGTCGGAATCTACGAGCATTCGAACAACTGCCAACATGCGTAATACGTTTCTGCAACGGTTGTAGAAACGAGAGATAAGCTTAATATAGATCATCTTAGAAAAAGTGCAAGTCGCCAGATTATCCCACCGACACTCACATAAAAAGCGGTTGCAGGCTCCAATGCAAGAGCCTGCAACCGCTTGTCAGACAACGCAATGATTTGGTGGGCCCACCAGGACTCGAACCTGGGACCTACGGATTATGAGTCCGCTGCTCTAACCAACTGAGCTATAGGCCCATTTAACAAAATTGAAACTAGGGCATTTACTAGATGGGTCAAGAGTTTTGTTCGGCGACAAAGGCCTGACGTTGCCGGTTGAGCTGCACGAGTTCGGTGCTGATACGCGCGATTTCGTCCTCGTCGTTGCTGGCCACCGCCTGCCCGAGCGCCTGGCGAGCGGCATCGATACGGGCTTGGTTCGATTTTTTTTGGAAATGGCGCAAATAGTCGCGCCATTGTTGTTCCGATTGTTCTTCGTCGAACCCCTCGGCTTCGCATTTGGTTAGCAGACGAGAGAGAGTGTTGTCTTCCAATTCATTTATCATCATGCCAACATCGATGGCTTTGCTCTCAGCATGGCGATTAAAAAGCATGCGACAAAGTGCCTGCACGCGGGGGTCAGTCAGCGTTTCTGGGGCGAATTCTCGAGCAGTATCCGGAATGTATTGCGGAAAATTGAGCAGTAGGCCAATGAATTCAAGTTCTAGTTTTGGAGGATCGGGAAGAGGCGCTTTTAGTGGTTCGTTTTCAATACGACGGGGCCCCCGCGGATGGCGCACTGAGGCTTTTACCTCTTCGCGCAAGGCCTGTTCGTCAATGGAGAGGCGTTGTGAGACTTCGCGCAGCAACAAATCGCGGCGAGTCGCATCTTGCGGCTTGTCCAATTTAGTCAGCAATGGTTTGAATGTTTCAACGGCACGACTCTTACCCTCGACGCTGGAAAGGTCGTGGTGCTGGGCGAGTTGTTGGAGGTAGAAGTCTAGGACGGACTGCGCGTTTTCAGCTCGCGCCAAAAGCGTGTCGGGACCATGCTCTAGTACGAAAGTATCGGGATCGTGCTCGGGAGGCAGCGAGACGACGCGGGCGTCGATTTTGGTACTCAAGATTACTTCGAGCCCGCGCATCGCGGCAGTGGAGCCCGCGGCATCTCCGTCGAAGAGCAGTACGACTTTGTGTGCATAGCGGGCCAATGTGCGACAGTGGTCTTCGGTCAGCGCTGTGCCCGAGGTGGCGGCCACATGTTCGATACCGGCCTGAACCAGGCTAATCAAATCCATGTATCCTTCTACAACTATAACACTATCCCTGCGGCGAACGGCGTCGCGAGTATCGGCAAGACCGTAGAGTACACGCCCTTTGTGATAGATCGGTGTTTCGGGTGAATTGAGATATTTTGGTTCCTGGTCCGGCTGTAGGGCACGGGCTCCGAAGGCAATGGTGCGGTTGGAGAGGTTGGCAATGGGGAAGGTTACCCTGTCGCGGAAGCGGTCATAATGGCCGTTGCCGCTTTGGCGTTGCAGGGCGAGCCCTGCTTGCTCCATGATTTGGGGGGGTAAATCCCGACGCCCAGCGGCTTTGAGCAGGCCGTCCCATCCCGGTGTCGCGTAGCCTATGCCGAAACGCTCTATCGTTTCAGATTCAAGTCTGCGGGCCTGTAGATACTCTCGTGCCTCTGTACCGGCGTCATCGTTGAGCAACATATGGTGAAAGTATTTCTGCGCGAGATCGTTGGCTCGGTAGAGTCGATCGGCGGAATCGGCTTCTTCACGAGATGGGCCAGAGCGCTCTGGCAGATTAATGCCGGTGCGCTCAGCGAGGAATTTGACCGCCTCCATAAACGTGATTCGGTCGATTTCCTGAAGGAATTTGAATACATTGCCTCCAACTTCACAGCCGAAGCAATGATAGATCTGGCGGTCGGGGTTTACACTGAAAGATGGAGATTTTTCGTCATGGAAAGGGCAGAGCCCAAAAAAATTCCGACCTTTTTTACCCAGGTGCACGTGTTCGGAGACCACGTCTACAATATCGGTGGCGTCGCGAATGCGCTCGAGAATGTCTTCGGGTATGCGTGGCATTGCTATGAGTCACTCTTTTTTATATACTTGGCACTGCGTTAATGTTTTTAAGATATTCTGGCTCGGTTTCTGGGTCAAGGAAGGAAGTCGAGCGTCAAAAAAACCGGTTTTGGTGTGCTTGGATCATGCCTAAGATTAGGGAAACATTTAATTTACAGTCTGGTTTTACTTGTCTTTCCCGAGCGCCAAAGGAGCGGAATACACCTTACATATTTTTCTAAACCAATTTATGTAATTCTTAGCATTATCGCCTTTTATAGCTTGACCTCTTAGATCTCCCGTAAGATAGTCGCTATTCCACAAGGGATATTCGGGGCTGTCGTTGCTCTAAGTGCAGCGTCTTTGCTTAGTCTTAGCAACTTGGCGCGGAAAGGGAGGCTGCGCAGTCCGGAAGAACAAAAGAAATTGCTTGACTCTGAGGCATAATACTATAAGTTTACGACAATTATCCCACTGATTGCGAAGATGAATATTAGTATAAACTAAACACTTTCTATTTCAGTTGTGGCCTCTGCAGGAGGTCCAAATCAAGGGCCGACTATTTCCGCATTGTTCAGGGAATAGCATCGAGCATCGATGAGGAGGAAAACGGACATGTCGAGAGGCAAAAAGGCTTTTATTACAAGCTTAGCCCTAATGGGTTTGAGTGTTCTTCTGTGCGCGAGTCCGGCTACGGCTGCGATGACAGTAAGTTCAGCGGCTGTCGGTAGTGCGGACAATCTTGCACCAGGTCCCGTCGGCACAGTATCGGCAGAGCTTGATATTGTGACCGGGAATAGTGTAAACGTAACTTGGACTTTGGCTGCCGATGATTTTGGTCGCCAGGCTCCGGCGGGTAGCGACTTCACGTCAGGCGGCGTCTATGTTAACGTCAATGATGTGGCCGGTTACAATGTCTGGCGTCAGGTGATTGGTACTACCGATCCGGTATTGGTTGGCAGTGCCGGTGCTGGCGCAACTTCGTTTGTCGATGATAGCGTTATCACGGGCGAAACCTATACCTACTCAGTAACGGTCGCTGATGGTGCTGGTAACGAGAGCATTGCGGTTGAGTCGGACCAAGTCAATTTGGGGCCGCCGCCGACGGCTAAGGGAGAGGCTCCAGAAGATTACGACGAGGTCAAGACTATCACCTTGACGTTTGACGTGGAGTTGGATTTGCAAGACGAGGTCGCGAAAGATGACTTCTTAGCCGATTTTATAGCTGAATTGGCAGCACTGCTCGGTATAGACCCAGCGCTTATTACCATCACAAGTATCGAAGAGGGTAGTGTCATCGTTTCGTTTGAAATAGCTGGTCCCGACGCAGCGGCCGCTGTGAGCGACCTTGAGACTGCACTTGAGGACGATCCGGCTGTTCTTTCGTCGGGTCCGGTGTTGTCGTCAGCTGTGTTCTCGGCAGGCTCGTTGGACTTGGGTGTTGCAGATGCTGACGCGGGATTGACTGAGTCTTTTGTGTTCCTCAACGACCCCGATGATCCCGATGCGGTATTGATAGTTACGGCTGATATTGCTGGCGCTGGCTTCTCTGTCGATGTTGAGTCGTTAAGTCTGGCAGCAGGCGAAACGGACGCCATTGGTGTAGTATTCACCGCCAGTGATGTTGGTAATCTTAACGGCGATTATGTAGGAGAATTGATCTTAACCACCAACGATCCCAACAACCGAACCACGGTGGTTGCTTTGACTGCCTCGATTGAAGAGGGGCTTGTCGTCGGTGACATCTCCATCAGTGGTGCTTTCAATTTTGCTAGCATCGCGATCGGGACGACTAAAAATCTCGATCTCACGTTGACAAATGTTGGTGATTTGTCAATCACCGGTGAAATAGCATTCAGTGGCAACGCTGCATTTACCGCTGTTGGCAGTGATGAAGATGGAAATGTCGTACAGTTGACCCAGGTGCCGTTCACCTTGGTCGGTAGAGAAGAGATTGATATCGGGGTCGCGTTTGCACCACTGCTGGCCGAGTCATACACTGGCACGATAACGATCACCAGTGACGATGTAGATGAGCCGACATTGACTGTTGATCTTTCGGGTGCGGGTTATGACCCGGGCGAGGTTTCTTACTTGTTTGATGCCGATGGCCAATTGATTCTCGGCGATTTTGATGCCAGCGCCACGGTTAACTTTGACGACTTCTTTATCTTCGCCGATAACTTTGGCCAAGCGGATTTTACACCGGCGACTGATTTGGATGCCAGCGGCGCAGTCAACTTCGACGATTTCTTTATCTTCGCCGATAACTTTGGCAAGACCGGGACCTACGTCGGCGGTTAGTATTCAATAAGCATAGGCTTTATGGCTTTGCTTATCTTATAAAAAAACGCGATGCCTAATAATAGGCATCGCGTTTTTTGTTCTTTAAAAACTGCTTGACCCAGGGCCAGCAAACGGCTTAGATTTGAAGCCCATCTCAAATTACGTCATGTACTCCCATCCTTTCCTTACAAAGGAGGGCATTGTGAAGAAACTTCCGATTCTCATCTGGTTGGCGGCCTTTTGCGCGGTTCCCGTGACGGCGCAGTTGGCTACTTCTGAAGCCGTCGCCGCCATTGACAATATTCCTCCCGGACCGGTAACCGAGCTACAAGCCCTAGTGGCCTCTGGTAACGATACGAGGACCGTAGCACTCACGTGGACGCTGTCGGCCGATGACGCCCGGTCTTTTACGACCTTTGGTGGCCAAATTGTGCCGACCGGTGATGTGCGGGGTTATCGCGTTTATCGCCAGCAAGAAGAAGGCGTTGAAGAATTGGTCGCTACGTTGGGTGCGGGTATATCTGAGTTTGTCGACGATGTTGTCATTGAAGGGGCTTCTTATACATATGATGTCAGACCCTTCGATTTAGATAACGAGACGAATGTCGATGTAACACTTGGCTCCACTGAAGATTTGGCCCGGATCGTGCTAGTCGGTGGGGCTTCCGAAGTCGTTGTCGAAACTAGGATCGAAGGTGAATTAACTTTTGATAGCAACCTAGATCTTCAGGATCAGGAAGCTGTAACTATCTTCACTGATGAGTTTATACGGCAATTGGCCGAGGCGCTCGGGATCGATCCTAGTCGGATTATCATTACCGATATTCAACAGGGCAGTATTGTCGTCTCGTTCCAAATCGCCGATGGTGGCGACAATTTTCCCAACGAGCCCACGTCAGCAGATGCATTGGTTGAGTTGAAACGGCAGGTACAGGAGACACAAGATCTCTTTGCAACGCTGGCCCCGCTTCTGGCCTTTGTCGATCAGTCGTCGACGGTGCTAGTGCCGGTAACGGTTCCAGTTGATGCCGATGGCAATGCGATTTTCGGATGGTTTACCCGCGAAGGTGATGCGGTCGATTTCGACGATTTCTTTCTCTTTGCCGATAACTTTGGTAAGAGGGAGGGCGATGTTGGTTACGATCCGCTCTTCGATATTTCCCCGAATGGTGCAGTTGATTTCGATGATTTTTTCCGTTTTGCTGATGATTTTGGCAAGGTTGTCGCTAACGCTCTCAGTATACAGGGTTAGCTTTAGCCAATATAGTCTAAACGTAAGAATCGCGCTCATCTCAGCACGATTCTTACGTTTAATGGCAAAAGGGCTTGACAAAGCAAGGGTTCCTCTATAGGTTCACTAGGGTGCACTACCTGCTGTTCGGTTGAACATTCCCTTTTTCAAAGCAGATGATCCAACCCGGTGGCTACAGTATAGACTGGTGGTTCATTCCGCTCTAAAACCCACTCGCTCTTAAAGTCTTATCAATCTCACGACAATCCTTCTGTTTCTATCCTTTAAAATCTAATCAAGGCGCGTTGCATGCCTAGGTTCCGACGTTTTTGCTGCATCGTCGCGTTCCGAAACTAATTTTACTCTCGCATTTTTTCAAATACTTAATGGTGTTGCATTGGGACTAGATGTCCGCGTAGGAATCCCCCACACCTTAACTGTTTAGAAAGGTAGCAAGGAAGAAATGCCGCCTGAGAACAATACACAAAAAATGAACATCGTCGAGCTTCAGCGCATGAATATTCTGGACTTACAGGAGCTGGCCAAGAAATTGGAAGTTTCTGAGTTCACTGTCCTGCGCAAGCAAGAGCTGATCTTTGCCATCCTCAAGCACCAGACCGAGCGCAGTGGGTTGATTTTTGCCCAGGGAACCTTGGAAGTGTTGGAGGAGGGGTTCGGTTTTTTGCGTTCGCCGAGCTATAACTATCTTCCGGGCCCCGACGATATTTACGTTTCCCACTCGCAGATAAAGCGATTCAGTTTGCGCACCGGGGATACGATTTCCGGTCAGATTCGTCCGCCGAAAAATGACGAGAAGTATTTCGCGCTCTTGAGGGTCGAGGCGATCAATTTCGACGATCCGGAAGTGACGAAGAGCAAGACGATCTTTGAGAATTTGACCGCCTTGCATCCGACGGACCGTTTCAAACTGGAGCATGATCCGAAGGATATGACCACGCGGATCCTCGATCTGCTATCGCCGATCGGCAAAGGCCAGCGCGGTCTGATCGTCGCACCGCCCTTTACCGGCAAGACGGTGCTGCTGCAGAAGATCGCCAACGCCATTACTGCGAACCATCCAGAGGCGGTTCTCATCGTATTACTTATAGACGAGCGTCCCGAGGAAGTCACCGACATGCTGCGTTCGGTCAATGGTGAAGTCGTTAGCTCGACCTTCGACGAACCGGCTACGCGGCACGTGCAGGTGGCGGAGATGGTGATCGAGAAGGCACGGCGTCTTGTCGAGCACAAACGCGACGTGGTCGTCTTGCTCGACAGCATCACCCGCTTGGCGCGGGCCTACAATACGGTGACGCCGCACTCCGGACGGATTCTCACCGGTGGTGTCGATTCGACGGCTTTGCAGTGGCCGCGACGCTTTTTTGCTGCCGCTCGCAATCTCGAAGAAGGCGGTAGCCTTTCGATTGTCGCCACGGCGCTTATCGAAACTGGTAGCCGAATGGACGAGGTGATCTTCGAGGAGTTCAAGGGTACCGGCAACATGCAGGTGCAATTGGATCGTCGGTTGAGCAATCGCCGCGTTTATCCGGCCGTCGACGTAACCGCGACCAGTACTCGTAAAGAAGAGCTGTTGCTCTCGGAGTTCGAGTTGAACCGTTCGTGGGTTTTGCGTCGCATTCTCAACCAGATGGGGGTCATCGAAGGCATGGAATTTCTGCAGGAGCGCATGAGGGGCTCCAAGTCCAACGAGGAATTCCTCAAGGCGATGAACGACTAACAGCCTTGCTTTTTTGCGGTTAGACCCTATTTTATCTAGCTCTTAGACAGGAACTTTAGTTGGTAGAGGAGTGTAAAGGTGAAAACGGATATCCACCCCGAGTATCAAACGGTCATTTTTCTCGATACGAGCTGTGACCACAAGATTCTATCGCGTTCGACTATCCAGTCCGAAGAGATGATGGAATGGGAAGATGGCAACTCCTATCCGGTGGTCCGGGTAGAAATTAGCTCGGCTTCGCATCCTTTCTACACGGGCAAGAAGCAGTTGATTATGGATCGCGGTGGGCGTATCGAACAGTTCAATCGCCGCTATGGCGGTGCCGAGGAGGCGACTGAGGGCGCCACCGAAGAAGCGGCAACCGAAGGCGGAGAGGAAACGGCGGCCGAAGCTCAGGCTTAGCTACACCCATTTGACGATAAGGTGGTAAGATCCTCTTGCAAAAGAGGTCTTACCACCTTTTTCGTGTACGAGGCCCCATGGACAGGGAACAACTCACTGAGGACCTGCCGGTCGGCGGCCAAGCGGTCATCGAGGGGGTAATGATGCGGGTACCGGGTAAGATCGTCACCGCGGTGCGCGCGTCCGACCAGGAGATCGTGCTACGCGAAGAAGAATACGATACCCTGTCACGGCGTTATCGCATATTGAATTTGCCCATATTGCGCGGTGCCGTTTCTTTTTTTGAGATGATGATAATC
>Ga0315339_1000653_pt1 | contig 39756 bp, 31 predicted proteins | sample ASW17metaG_FD_204514 | JGI IMG/M metagenome (GOLD analysis project Ga0315339, IMG submission 204514) | Ammonia-oxidizing marine archaeal communities from Pacific Ocean, United States - ASW #17 | ecosystem: Environmental > Aquatic > Marine > Oceanic | place: USA: California | collected 2016-12-05 | reverse complement strand
GGTCCGGCGTTAGTGGTGCTAAATTTTTGCCAAGCGTTAGTCCAGCCCGTATAAGATTTAGCACTATTTGTATTTTTGATTGAATACAAAAAACTCTTGGATCCTTTTTGCGTAATTAAACTATTGATCCTTTGTTGGTGATATTTTACAGCCTGAGGGTATGCTATTTCCAATAATTTGATACCTTTTTTGTTGTTGGGCTTCGCATGCAGTGAGCTTGAAACATAGTACACAGCAGAATCATATTGCTTGTTTTTTAAGGCTTTTTTTGCGCTCGAATAGTCACTTATAAACATTGCACATGATACCAACAATAAGCTGATACAAATTAATGGATATCTAAATTTCATGCTAAAAGTTACCCAAAATAATAGCCAATCTCTTTCATAAAGTATTCAATAATGTGTGAACAGAACTAAAGGGTATCATGTAATCAAACATGCCACCTCTTTTTACATTACTTTAGTTTGAAACGGAGAGAGCGGGCGATGAGAATCGAACTCATGACACGAGTTTGGAAAAGTGGCAATCTTCTTGATTAGATTATTCTTGTTGATCAAGATTTTCCTGTGAATGAGGTTTTGCATTCAAATCTCTATAATACTTCACTCTAGAATTCACTTTTTTTAAATAATTCTTAGTTTCTTGATAAGGTAATCTATTTAACAAAATTTGGAAAAGTTCCTGTGAAGTCTTTTTATTTACAATTGACACACTGGGTTTTAAAAACATTTCGCCTGATATAGCTTTAGCTACATTACCAGGTCCTGTATTATAAGCGCTTATAGTACAATAATCAGAACTAACATCATTAATTATATTTTTAAAATAGACATCTTTCAATTTTTTTATATAGGCACAACCTAATTCAATATTATTTGATGGCTCATATAGATAAGCCCCTGTTAAAAGTTTATCTTTTTTATAAATATAGTTATAGGCGTCTCTACCTCCACTTTTCGGCACTAATTGCATTAAGCCATATGCAGGAATATGAGAGCGCGCTTTCGGATTAAAACTAGATTCAGTATGGATTATAGCAAATACTACAGCAGGATCAATTTCAAATCTTTCAGACTGTTTAAATATTTCATCTTTATAACGTTCCACACGTTTATCCAAATGGCTCGGCAGCATTTTAACTTTCAAAGAGTATTTGAGTCTTTTTTTACCATCTTTTGATTTGATTTTTTTGATTTTTAGAGACTGTTTTTTTACTTTCTCTTGTGTAAAGTTTGATATGTTATTTTTATTAACATATTGACCTGATTTATTCTTGAGCTGATCTTTTAACAGTATTTCTTTGTCAAAAGTATCTTTTGTAATTACTTGTGAAAGTTTTTCTTTTAGTTTTGATATAGCTTCTGAGTCTTTAACCTTATTTGTTTTACTTGGATTATCATCTACAAGTACTTCAATTTCGATTTTTCCCTTTTCAAAATCAACACTGCCACGAGAATTTAGATTTTCATCGTATTCAACATATGTCTTATTAGAGCTATATCTAAATGAATCCCATTTTTTCTCAACCGCATCTCTAAAAATTTTATAGTATTCTTCTTGTTGGTTAATATAACCTTCAAATTCTGCTGTTACTGATTCTAAATATTCATTTTCTTTTGAAGCCATCTCAATAAGTTCAGCCTCTTGCTCTTTTAACCATTTTTCATAGTCATTTTGGCCAAAGAGAAAAGAATCCATTATAAAAACAAATAAATAGATATGCTTAAACATGTACAATTAACTAAAATTTAGTAATTGATTAATAATTTTGAATTATCAATCGTCTGTAATTCAGGTGACTGCTCTCGATCTAGCATACCTGCCATTTCAGAAACATTTTCTGAAATGTAATCGCCTAATTCTCCCATTGAGATTTTTTTATCTTTATTACTATCTGCCTGACCACCCATACCCTTCATTAAATAATAACTAAACAAACCATGCTTCTTCTCATTCCAAGATGAAGATATCTGTTTTGATCCAGCAGCAGAAAAAACGGATACATTCCCTGGTATCCCCGATTTAACCTCAATAAAGACCGGTCTGGCTCCAGCTAGTAAAATCTCATTTTCTCTATTTGCACCGCTAAAACAGGCATCTAAAAATACTGTAGTATTTCTAGACCCTAACTGACCTAATTGTTTATATAAAACATCTACTTCGTATCCAGTCTGAGAAGCATAATTCGGATCTCCATCAAAAGGAATTAAGTAAGCTTTATTTTTTTTGATATCTGGCGCACCATGACCTGCATAATAAACAAACACATCACTTTGACCATCCTTTATACGTTTATCAAGCCAACCGCCTTCTGAGAATACCTTACTAAACTCAGCTTGACTTACATCAGAGTTTGTTTTGTAGTATATATTTTTTGATGGTACACCTAAAGTTTTTTCAAAATATTCACGCATCCAATAAGCATCGCGATTTGCATAAGTAACGGAAGAAACATTCTTGTACACTTCAATCCCAAAAACAACAGCAAACGCATTTTTATTCTTTTTACCAATGGGTATCTTCTTTTCTATATCAATTTCTGCCACATATGAAGTTGCTGTGGAAGCATATATTCTGGATTCAGTACCTTCTATTTTCAAAGGAACATTACCATACAAAGTTCTCGAGATTGAACCACGAACATCAATCGAAGTAGCTGGATAACTAGCTGGAATTTCAAATGTCGTAGCAATGCTCATAGACTCTCCAGGCTCAAGGCTATCTTGAATCTTATTACCCTTTGTTTGAACGCTTAGTTGACCAAATTGGTTATCCATAACAATAGATTCTAATTTAATTTTAGGCTTAAGCCCTTTAGCTCGTTTGGAACCCTGATTGATCAAAGTCATAATTATTTGACCTCTTTCTCCTGGAGAGTATGTCCATTTTGGATTTCCTGTTGCGTCATAAGCCTGAACAGTTACATCAATTTGATTTAATCTTTTATTTGTTTGATTTTGAGCAACTAAATAAAAAGTCATAAGAGCAAAAATATCTCGTCCCAGGACTACATAGCCACCCGTCCATAATAATACACTAGCTGGGTAAATACAAGCTGCTGCTAGTAAATTTTTCCCAGAGTTCTTAGCGTAAAAACCCTGACCTGGTGTTGCTGAAATAATAGTCAGTTTATTTGTAGAATTATTATATTTGATTAATTTATTTTCTAAAAATGATGAATTAGGGGCTTCAGTAAACTCCACAATTAATTCTGAACCTTGTTTTTTAGTTAATTTCGATAAGGGTTTCCCAAATTTTGTTTGAATATATTCATCTAAACTTTTTTCGGAAAAACCCAAATCAACTGCTAATGTATTAATAGCCTGCTGTTGACCAGGGAGTACCGTTTTTTGAGCAATTAAAAAACTATCTAACGATAATAAAAGAATAAAGTAAAAGTGAAAATATTTAATCATTATTAATCATTCTATTGGTTGAAGTTGGTTTTGCAATACTAAAAAAGCTATCGCTTTCATCATAGATGGAAGCATATTCATTCCAACTAACTTTTATTTTATAATTTGTGCTCGCGCTTAGCGCATCAGGAATTACCCAATCAAACCCACCATCATTATTAGTACTATTGGTAATTTTAGTAATAGAATTATTACTTCTAAAAAGTTCAATTGAAATAGACCCAACAACATCTACACTCGACCATCGAATAACTTTAGTACTTCCAGTTTGCCATATCTCTCCACCATTCGGAGTTAATACTTTTAGTTTAGCATTATCTACAGATGTTTGAATTAGATATTGCTTATCTACAGATGACCAATTACCTACATCATCATAAGCATAAGCTTCAAATTGAATTTGCTTCCAGGTTTGAATATTAGTCAATTCAATTTCGTATGGTTCAGTGGTAAACGTTTTTTCCACTTTATTTCCAGTTGCTTGATCTGTTAAAGAAAATTTAACTCTATCCAATCCTTTATTATCACTAGCTGTTACAATAAATATCGCTGAATCCTCAATAAGCACTCTATCTTTAGGACTTATTAGGTCGATTTCTGGTGGAAATATGTCAAGTATTTCATCACAATTTGTTATGATTAAAAGAGTAAATAATATGAGGATTCGTGATTGCATAGGATTTTAGATCTAATTAGATATATGATAGATTAAATTCTTTTCTATCCTACGATCAAGAGGAATACTAGTAAGCCAGCGCTGAAGTTCTATGAAAGTTTTGCTATTTCTTGATAAAACAGGCATAGATGTACCAATCATAGGAAAACCTTCAATTAATTTCACTGCTTCTTTCGTACAAACTATATAAGCAGATTCTGTACTTATATCTTGGCCAGGTAATGTTCCAACTTTAAAAGAAATATGCTTTCTGATAGCAGGGTCAGGGACTTCCAATGTCGTTTTTGCCTTAATGAAATTCTGTTTCATATAATCATTCGGATACATTAAAAATACATTTTGATCTGCCATAAAATTAAATACATAGATATAACAATCTTTACTTGGAGTCACATGAAAAGCAAGTTCATCTCCATTTTTCAGTAAATTATTTTCGATAGAAACATCAATGTAAAAGCCTGCGTCACGTTGCCCTTCGACTGGCTCAACATAAGCTTTGAGTCTTATTGTTTTTTCATAGCTATTAAGCTTATCAATTGGCTTTAATCTATCAATTAATAATTCTTCAGCTGTAATAGCACCTGAGACTGTGCTCCTAAAAAAACCTGACCATGCTGTTTGTTCATTTAAGACGCCACTAGCTTCCGACATCATATCTGTGAGAAGAGATGTTATCTCTAGGGTATTAGAAACTTTTTTACTTACTGCTGTATTGCGCAGAGTTTGGAGTAACTCATTTTTTGCTTGATCTGGTGAAACAGAGTTTGAAAAAATACGGGTTTCTTCAACTTCTATCCATCCTGGTTTACCAGTATTATATTCACTTTTTTCAGATATTGTAGGATCAGAGATAACGGATAAATCTCGAATAGCCCCAGTTGCCTGTTTAGTTACACCTGTCAAGTCTTGCTCAACTTGCGTTACTCCCACCTCTTCATCCAAAAATTCAAATGCTTCACGTGCAGAGCCAGCATTGTCAGGTTTAGGACTATCTGTTACACTGGCACATGCAAAAAATATTACGAATAAAGTTATGTATCTTATTTGCACTAAAAAATTAGTGAACAGTTTTAATCTATATTCTTAATTGCCTCTTCTAAGGCTTCAAAACTTTGATTCGCTTTAAATTCATTATATAGTGCTTCTTTACCTTTTGCAGCTCCTAAAACATCATCTTTAATATTATTCATAGGGTATTCAACCAAAATATATATAGCACCATCTTCTGCTACATAGGATTCCTTAACACTGCTTCCGATCAATGTATTATCAGAGACTTGCTTAGTAACTGCTTCACTGAATTCAAGTGCACTCGCATTTCCACCTGCACCAGATTCCTGCATAAAATCTTTGAGCATACTTGATACTTTAACTCTTACTATTTCAGAAATTTCTGCACGAGCTCTAGATGTAGCAGTTTTCTTTGCAAGCGTAGGATTTTGCTTTTTTGCCTCACCAACTCCATAAAGATAACCCTCAGCAGTTGGTGGATTAAGAAACCAATCCGGAATATCCTTTGATTCACGTTCTTCAGTACTGCCAGAATTAGTAGCGCCAGGTCCTGCGCAACTAATAGCAATAAGTGAGATTAATAAAAAACTGAAGTTAGTTTTATTTATTTTCATTATTATTCTCCTATTTTCATTTCTACTATTAAATAATAAGTCTCTAATACTCTCTAAGTTAATTATATATTTATTATATTATTCAATACAATTATTAAAGGATTAATTACCATTATTGACCTATCTATATATGAATATGAAAAAGTTGAAAACATGGACTCAATGATAAATATAAGAGTTATATGAATAACCATAAATTTTATTTATTCTTTTTTATTTTTATTGTATATGGATTCATTTTCTTTTCATCTAATTCTCAAACAAAATATTCCGTTGATATTCAAGGTCATCGTGGTGCGCGTGGACTTGCTCCAGAAAACACATTAGTAGGATTCCAAAAAGCAATTGAATTAGGCGTTACCACCTTAGAGTTCGATGTTGGTGTAACAAAAGATGGTATTCCAATTATTTTCCATGATGTTGCGATTAACCCAAATATCTGTTTAGAAAATAACGGTAATCCTATTAAAACGGATTCATTAGGCTACGGCCCATTGATAAAAAACCTTACTTTAACTGAAATTAAATCATTTGATTGTGGGTCATTAAATCCCGATCTTATACGATTCCCGGAACCTCCACGCCAGAACTATCCCAACGAGAGAATTCCCACTTTGCAGGAACTTTTCGAGCTATTACAAAAATACCCTGATAAAAATATATGGTGTAATATTGAATTAAAAACAAATCCTAACTATCAAGCAACATATCCAATCAATGAATTTGCAGATGCAGTATTACAGGTAATTGAATTGAATAATCGTACAAATCTGGTAAATATTCAATCGTTCCACTGGCAAATATTAGAATATATAAATGACCAACAATCTGAAATCCTTTTAGCAGGCCTCGTGGGGACATCTTCATATAAATCTGTAAATGATTCAACACCTTCCCCTTGGCTCAACGGAATTCATTTTGAACAGATCGGCGGTACTTCTTTAGCTATTTTAGAGGAAGCAAAACAATATATTAATATCTTCTCTCCGTCATGGCGATTAATCGATCCCACAGATAACGAATTTTTAGGTAGCAGTGTTAAAGAAATTCAATCCGCTGGATTTAAAGTGATTCCTTGGACAATCAATACAACTCAGATTATGAAAAAATTAATAGATGAGGGGGTGGATGGTATTATAACTGATTACCCAGATAGTCTCAAATTCGTTTTGGAAAAATTCAATATTCCTCAAAAATAAATATATTAATCATTATGGTTAGATTTAGGGAATATGAAAAAAGAGTTACTGTTTATTCCGATAAAAATTCTTAATTCAACCCTATTCAGATTTTGCAGATTAATATTTACCATTAATCCAATTTTCTTGAGCGCCATAATTTTTGAATACTACTTTATTATTCATGATGATTTTTCTCTTTTTGAATGATATTTAGTTTCACACATAAACAAACTCAATGTGTTGGAATTATTTTTTTAAGAATATCAATTATTTGGTCAATATGTCCTTTTTCTAAAATAAGTGGCGGAGACAATGCAACCGTATCACCTGTAATCCTTATCAACAAATTATGATTATGGAACGCATCGGTAAATACATCATATCCACGAGCGCCAACCTTTTCATTCCTTGGTTCCATTTCAATACCTGCCATGAGACCAATACTGCGAATATCGATAATAGATTCTAGGTCTTTTAATGAATGAACCGCATCTTCCCAATATCTTTCCAACGAATTTGCATTGGCGAATAATCCGTCATCCTGGTATGCGTCCAACGTTGCAATGACTGTGGCAGCCGCCATGGGGTGTGCAGAGTATGTGTATCCATGAAACAGGTCAATGGCCTTGGGATTCCCTTGTTGAAAGGCATCGTAGAATTTCTTTTGAATGATGACGGCTCCCATAGGGATGGTACCGCTTGTGAGACCTTTGGCACAGGTAATCATATCCGGAATTACATCAAAATACTGAGAAGCAAACGGTGTTCCCAACCGACCGAACCCAGTGATTACTTCATCAAAAATAAGTATTATATCATGTTTATCACATATTTCACGAATTCGTTTTAAATATCCTTTTGGCGGCACCAAAACTCCAGTAGAACCGGCAACCGGTTCGGTGATGAAAGCGGCGATCTTTTCAGCACCATGGGTTTGGATAACCCGTTCAAGATCATCAGCTAAATGTTGTCCCCATTCTGGCTGGCCTTTGCTGAAAGCATTATGTTCAAGGTCATGAGTATGGCAAATATGATCCACGCCCGGGAGAAGGGTATAATATTTTTTATTTAAGGGCAATCCGCCTACAGTAATTCCGCCAAAGCCCACACCGTGGTATGCCCGTTCCCGACCGATTATCATGGTCTTATCCCTATTCCCTATAAGCTGCTGATAAGCCATAATGATCTTCAGCGCTGAATCGACAGATTCGGATCCAGAATTGGTAAAAAAGACATATTGAAAATCATCAGATGGTGCCATTTCCAGCAATTTCTGGGCAGCTTTAAACCCAAGGGGGTGACCCATCTGGAAAGATGGCGCAAAGTCCATTTTTTCTGCCTGTTCTTGGATCGCCTTTACGATTGAAGGGTGCCCGTGCCCCGCATTGCAGCACCATAATCCAGCTGTACCATCCAATACTTTAGTTCCATCGAGTTTTTTATAATACATGCCCTTGGCTTCATTCATAAGCCGAGGTGCAGATTTAAAATCTCGATTGGCAGAAAACGGCATCCAGAGATTTTCAAAATTTGTCGACATACTTTTTTCTTTTAATTAAAATTTATTTTTTGCATCTAATGGTTTCGGAACCGAAACTTATTTACTGAATAACTCGTCCGTTTCCTTAATTATGTTTCAACTGAGAAACAAAATTATTTAAATGAAATTCCCATAATAATTGAATTCCTATCTCGTTTCAATTCTTTCATTCCATATTTTTTATAAAAGTGAAATGCACGTTTGTTTTTAATCCCCAATCCAAGATGTAGCCCTTTAGATCCACGCAATTTTAAATTATTCATAAAATAATCCATCATTTTTTTACCCAATCCTTTTCCCTGTGCCCGAGGTAAAAGATCAATATGTAAATGAGATGGATATTCAGGAAAATCCTGAGGAATCTCAGGATGAAAAAGTAAATGGATGCATTTTTCATCTTTATTCCATGGTTTTGAACTTTCAGTAGGATCTGAATATTGTTTTTGGAGTTCCGGGAGCCAATCTGATTTGATTTTATTAAAAAATGATAGTGTATCTAACGCACCGATGATGTAACCACATACACCCATTTCATCCTCCAATAAAAAAGCCGATTCCGGTTCAAGATTGATATAAGGGCCTGCATAAACATGCCCCAAAACCATTGGGTCATTATGTAGGTGTTCTGCTCCTGCCCCAGCATTTCCGGTTTTTAAACAAATTTCATAAACCAAATCATGGTATATCGCATTATAGGGTATTATTTGGAGTGGCATAAATATGATTAACTTTAGTTAATCTATCATCATCCCAGTGCTTGTTTCAAATCCGCAATTAAATCATTGGCAGATTCTATGCCAACTGAATAACGAATTAAAGTATCAGAGATACCTGCTTTCTCCCGTTCCAGGGTACTCATAAGTGAATGAGAAGTTTGAACCGGTCGGGTGACTAAGGTTTCTACCCCGCCCAAACTGGCAGCATTTATGGCAAATTTGAGGCGTTGAATAAATGCATCCGCCGCTTCCACATCTCCTTCCAATTCAAAACTAATCATGGCTCCAAATCCGCATAAGAATTCCTTAGCATTTTCATAACTCTTACTGGATTTTAATCCAGGGTAATTCACTTGGGTTATTTTAGGATGATTTTCTAAAAAGTGTGCAATTTCCATGGCATTCTCACATTGGCGTTCCATCCTTAAAGACATTGTTTTCATTCCTCTGTGGAGTAAAAAACAAGCATTCGGGTCCAAAGATCCACCTAAATGATTTAACTTGGAATTAACCTGAGAAATATGCGCCTGACTACCCATAATCGCACCGGCCACTATATCCGAATGACCATTTAAGTATTTGGTGGCTGAATGAAGCGAAATATCAAATCCATTTTTTATGGGGCTAAACAGAAGGGGCGATGCAAAGGTGTTATCGATCATAGAAACTAAGTTATGTTTTTTCGCAAATTGCACTACTGCATCCAATTTGGCCACATCCATCAATGGGTTTGTGATTGTTTCTACATAAATAACTTTTGTGTTGGACTTTAATTTTGACTCCCAATCTTCCGAATTCAGGGCATCAAAAAAGTCGAATTCAATTCCATATTCCGGAAGGTCATGAACCACATAATCTGCCGTGCCGCCATAGAGTGTATTATGGGCCATTATATGATCACCTGATTTTAAGAATGTAAGCAAAGCGGTCGTAATGGCACTCATCCCCGATGAAGTAACCAGTGCAGCTTCTGCTCCTGATATCGCAGCCAATTTTTGATGAAGCGCCACATGATTGGGTGTATTATTCAATCGAATATACCGAATTGAGTCGTAGGAGGTTTCTCCCTCATATTCGAAATTTGAACTTTGAAATATTGGCATACTCACGGCACCTTTTATGCGAGGATTAGGCTCGCCCGCATGAATCAATTTTGTATCTATAGAAGAACCTTTATCAGTCATATGTGTTATCCTTTCATCTAAAAATATATTCTTACTCGTGAAACCTTATGGCGACCACCATTGATAATATTTTTCCTCGTATCCCTATAATGACTCTGATACTCCAAGGAACAGCTATCGATCAAACATAAGAAATGTATTCAGGTAAATACGCTCTCGCACGTATGGTTTGTTCAATATTATCGGGTCGCGGAACTTGGGCTAAATTATTATCAAATACATATTCAGCAACGGCAGTTGCTATTTTTAATGATATTTCACGAATGTTCGTTATGGGTGGATAAAGTCGCCCCTCATTAAAATCAGATTGGCTAACCATTTCACCCAGGATTTGAGCAGCAATAACTAACATTTCATCTACCACACGTGATGACCTTGATATGACAATTCCCAATCCTAAACCTGGAAAAATATACGCATTGTTTCCTTGTCCTGGATAAAACGTTTTTCCCTTGTATTCAACTGAATTAAATGGACTTCCACTGGCAAATATTGCCTTCCCGTCTGACCATCGATAGGCTTCTTCTGCAGTGCATTCAGACTTAGTTGTTGGATTAGATAGAGCAAAAATGATTGGATGATCATTTTCTGTAGCCATGGCTTTAATGACTGCTTTTGTAAAAACATTTGGTTGCCCAGCAACACCAATAATTACGGTGGGTTTTAATTGATGAACTACTTCGATAAAATTAGTTTCTCCCTCGATGGGATGGGCAAACTGTTCTTTATTTGGCGTTAAATGGTCTCGCCCTTTTACCACCAACCCACGGGAGTCAAACAGATATATGTTTTCTTTCGCATTCTGAGAATTGAGACCTACCATTTCCTTTGCTCGGGTAATATCTTCTGCAATTCCAAGGGCTGCTGACCCTGCACCATAAAATAAAATTCGTTGTTCTGATAGAGATGATTTTAAATTTTTCATCGCAGTGAATAATCCTGCCAATACCACGCTACCCGTTCCCTGAATATCATCATTGAAACAACAATAATGATTACGATATTTTTCTAAAAGTCGATATGCATTATGATTTGCAAAATCTTCAAATTGAACCAGTGGTTTGGGAAATACTTTCGCCACCGCTTCCATAAATTCATCGATTAATTCGTCATAGTCTTTACCTGTAATTCTTTTATGTCTTAAACCGATGTACAACGGATCTTCTAGTAATTTTTTATTATTTGTTCCCACATCTATTGTAATTGGAATTGTTTTCCTCGGATTGATACCGGCACAGACGGTGTACAATGATAGTTTGCCCACTGGAATTCCCATACCATCTGCCCCTAAATCACCCAAACCCAGAATGCGCTGACCATCGGTGACAACAATAATATCCACCTCTTTTCTCGGCCAATTTCTGAGTATTGTTTCAATACGCCCTTTGTCATTATATGAGATGTACATACCACGCGGTCGGCGAAAAATATGACCATATTCCTGACATGCCTGCCCCACGGTGGGTGTATATATAATGGGTAAAAATTCTTCTGTCTCATCTATAATTAATCGATAAAATAATGTTTCATTTCTGTCCTGCAATGACATGAGATAAATATATTTTGCCATATCCGATTCAAGAGACCGAACGGTTGACAATACTTTCATTTTTTGTTCAGTTTGTGTTGAAATATGCGGCGGTAGTAATCCTTCTAAATTCAACAATCTTCTTTCAATTGACGAAAATGCTGTTCCCTTATTCAACAAAGGATTATGTAGCAAGGCCACACCTTTCATATCTTTTTGGATATTTTTCATAAGCTTGCTATAGTACTCATTTTGATCTCTTGCTTATGTTCAGTTTTCTTCAGAAACTTTTATCACTACTGCTAATTCTTGAACAAGACCCCAGTTGTCCAATCTTTCTTCCTGTGCTACCTTCATGACTTCATTTTGTTGAATTGTTATCTGTTTACACTTATTCTTCAAATTATCTTTTTCAATTGCTGATATTACACATTCGTCGGTTGGTATGCCTGAATAAATTCTGCCGGCATTACACTGTGCTTTCCGGTGTCAAGTCTAATGCATACCCAGTCTGTGGATCCACTAAAAACTATTTTCCCATCATACTCTCTCATAATTTGGTATTCCCGTCGGCTTCTGAATTTGCCATCGTTTGTGACGATCCAGGTACCCACAATGAGTTGGTCATGTAAAAATGTCGGTGCCAAATAATTTAATTCATGGCGACGCGCCACAAAAGCAAAACCTAACCGGGTATAATCGTCAATACGCAATCCTAGTTTGCCGGAATGAGCCCAGGCTGCTTCCATGATCCACTCCAGATATGCTTTATTATTAACATGGCCTAACGCATCAATTGCCGAAGATTCTACACTAACTCTCCATGTAAATGGATTTGGATAAGCCCAATTCATTATTTCTGAATAAGTGCCAATGCTTCATTAATTAAAATCAAATCATATCCTTGTCCGGTCTTTTCATTATTGAGCGCCTGAAGCAAAACCAAATATTGATTAGAATCAACAGTCCCTTTAACATAATCTAAAAGAATATTCTGAATCTGTTCGTCCGGTTGGTATGGTTTTCCTACACCTAAATTTTCCGGCCATTCTTTGCTGGCATTGATTGCGGAGATAGCTTCTTCAACATTTCCCGCCTTGATCAAATCGATAGATTGTCTAAGGAATGCCCATTTATAAAGTTGGCGACTTTCTTTTGCCATCTCCGATGGTAATACATTTACAGATTCTAAAACCATAAGACATTCATCCACTTGCCCCATATATAAAAGGGAACGGGCATGCATAATTTCTACATTAAAATTATTGCGAAAGTGCATGAATGCATTCAAGGACAATCGATAGGCCTTTTTCCATTTTTTATGATGTTGATAATAGCGCACTGCATCCAATTGAATTAACCAGGATTCCGGGCTTAATTGGATCGATTTTTCTAAATCTCTATCAATACCCGATTTTTCTAGTTTTTCTTTCAATGAAGCGCGGGCATTATAAAATGGACCATAATCGGGTCGTTCATCTAATGAGTTCATTAATGCCAATGCTTCAGCATTTCGATCCTTGGCCCAAAGATTCAATGCCAAATAATATGACCAAATCCAATCGTAATTATTTTCTGTTGCCCATAACAAGGCTTGAATCGTTTCTCGTCGATAAGGGAATACAAACTCTGGCGAAATTTCATTAGCCACATTGAGTAATTCTGCATCATTATTTAAATACGCATGCCATAAATAGATGATGGGATTTTGACTTGTGTCTATCAGTTTTTCCAACAATTGGACGGCAACTTCATCCTGTCCGCGATTATGGTGTGCGATCGCCAATTCCAGATGTGTTTGATACGGATATTCATTATGGATTAAACCGGTAAAATGATCCCAATTCTTTTTTGATGGATTTAGAAAATAGAGTTCCAAATTCGCAAAATGGTGTAGCGGATCTATTTCTATTAATTGGTGAATTAGTTTTTTTGCTTCTTGATTATTTCCCAACATTCTTTCCGCTGTGGCTAATGATTGAAGTGCATTGATATTGTATCGATTAAAATCCAAAGCCTTGCGCGCATATTCTTTTGCCAATTCAAATTGACTTTGGATAAGAGATAATTCTGCCATTTGCGTAAAAGATGCGGAGCGGAATTCCATAGATCTGGCCGCCCATCCAAAGGCTTCCCGGGCATTGGTATAATCTCCCATGGCTCTATACAAGTTGCCCGCCATAAAATTAGCCGCTTCATCATATCCATTCAGTTGGAGGACAATATTAATGACTTTAAGTCCTTTTGCATATTCTCCGCTTCGAAAGTAAAGATCGGCCATCCCTCTCAATGCACCATTATGATAGGGTTCGTCCATTAATATAGTTTCAAATTTTGCTTTTGCCTTGGGATAGCGTCGTTCTTTGAGATCTTCTAATCCAGCCGTTAAATATTGATTCATTTTTGAAACGGCAGCCAATATATCCGGATTGGTTTTAAATGGCCGCTTCAATCGGAGTGATTCCCGGTTGGATCTAAAATGAAGTCCCAATGTCTCAACAATCACCTCGTATTCATCCGTCGCTCCATGAGAAACCGAAATGGAATGCAATTCCATTGGTTGGAATTTTAACGATTGTTCAAAAATAGTTTCTCCTCCAGCTATGACTTTAATTGATCCGTTTTGTTTATTGAACGAATGGACATTTATTTGAATCTCCCCATTCTGTTTTTCAACATACATCACTCCATCTTCCGATGCCTCATTCATGCCACCCGTACCTTTAACCGGAAACCATGATTCATGCCATCTGTCGGTGCCATATGGCTCGAAGTTCGCTTTTTTAATAGGTGTAAAATCATCACTGGGAGAATACTGCACCCATTGTCTCCCTGCCTGAAATTCTACATACTGTCCATCTGTATCCGTAAGAAATTCTTCCCAAATGCCTCCTTGCCGAGATAAAGCCCAAAGCCAAAGTTTTTGACCCGGCATTTCATCATATTGTGCCCAATGGCCAAAACCATATTCCTCGTTATGATAATATCCGCCAAAATAGTTTTTCCACTCTCCCACAACATGATAGGACTTATGCCCTTCAAATTGATTGTTATCATAAAATGTGAGATTTCTTCCATGGTCATCGATAGGCCAGGATTTCACCAAACCGCTGTGTTTTAAATATTGATTTCCGGGGAAAACCAATTCCAAATCGTCTTGAGCAAATGCGGCCCCAGTCATCCAATTGTAATAGGCCTGGGTAGATGGTGTGGGATTGTAAAAAAGAGTATTGGTTTCAAAGTTTGCTCTATCTTTTTCAAGTTTAATCTCCACACGCCAATGGGTTCTTGAGGGTAAATCCATTCCGCCCACAAATGTAGACACACTGCCGTCAGCATTTGTCCTTGTTACATAATCAATCGGTGATGCTGTGGCAGGTGTATGCCCAATGACGCCAAAATTGAATTCGATTCCACCCGAAGTCCATGGGCCTCTTAAAGAAATATTTCTGAATTTCATTACCTCGTTTCTATAGATAAATTCTTCACCATTGGATTTATCAATAGCACCCCATATTTTTCCTCCGACTTCTGGAAGTACATATACTTCTATGTGATCATTTTCCATTTTCACCACTTTCCAATCCTGGGGAGATCCTTCATGGCTATATCCGTTAAAAGAATGGTATGGATATAACCGACTGTCTTTTGTCAAAATTGGGATAGGGTTTGGATTAGAATAAGGATAAGTTTTCAGACTGCGTATTTCTTCCGTGATTTGGGCTGAATCCTCTGAGCAACCTTGGATAAAAATAAAATAGACCCCCCAGATGAAAATGAATTTTGATTTATTTGATAGAAATAACATTACTCTTTCCTCCTGATTTCTGAAACATTTAATTTCCCCCATAGTGGCAAAACAACCATTTTACGATTTGGATTCCTTTCTTCTACCATTTCGAATGATTTTTTCACATCCATACCCTGAAGCACTTTTTCTAATAAACTCCGGGATTTAATGCCATCTTTCAGAGGAACAAAAAAATCATCCCAATGAATAGGCACAATCACATCCGGACTTAATGCATCTACCACATGCATTTGATAATTATCATTATAAACTCCATCCATGGTTTCTAACCCTGCCAACCCTAAAAACAAAATATCCACCTCATACTCATTTAAAACATTGGGGATAAACCCTGCACTGCCGTGGATCGCTACGGTGGCTTCAGCATGTTCAATAATGATGGTATAACTGACCCCCTCCACATATTCAAACGCATTTGACGGGGGAATAAGAGGTAATGCAATCTCTCGATCCAACAATTTGGCTCTCATTTCTGGATCAGGATAAGTCCAATGACGCCCTTTAACCAGGGTTACCTTAAAAGTTCCCAACTGGATGGCTTTCCCAGATTTTGGAATGACCATTTTATCTTCAGGAAATCTCAATCCTCTACCAATATTGGCTGTTGATTCAGAACCGATTAATGTTGCACCTGTCAATTCAGCTACGATGGGAGAATCCATGGCATGGTCAAAATGGGAATGAACCGGAATAACCGCATCCAGTTGTTCAATTCCTGCCCGATTCAGACAATACTTAATTACCGTTTCATCCGGCGCTACTTCACCCCAAAGGACTTTAGCAACACCTGGGCGGGTAAAGAACCCATCAGTTAAAATGGATGTTTTACCATCGGAAATCAAAATGTTGGTATTGCCCGTAAATTGTACAATTAATCCATTATCTGTACTTGGCAAAGAAGCTTCTATCCCATATTTTTCTAACTGAGGTACATGAGGTCGGTAATTGAGAAGTACCGTTAACAAAATAACAATAAATCCCAAAACACCTATAAATGAATAAAAAATGATTTTTTTTATTTTAACATTCCCCAAAAGGATTTTTATTCACCAAAATGTTCGATAGTAACGGATGGTTTTCCTTCTTGCCACTGGATAATAAATAAATCACCATATTGATTATCTTCTATGGAAATTTCATCTTGAATACCAAAAAGCGAAATTAAATGTGGAATTGTATTTGAATGGCCTGCTATCACCACATTCTGGTCACAATGAGACAGGGCTACCTCAATTTGTAATTGAGGTTCCCTGGCAGTTTTAATGGATATATCCCGCCCCCATGCTTTGGATAAAGGAGCCACCGTTTTCTGCGTCCGTTTATATTCACTGGAATATATAAATCCAGGCATCACATCCGTTAACGCACCGGGTAATGCTTCAGCACGATTGATTCCCGACTGAGTGAGTTTCGGATTTTTTTCTCCTTCTATAATCATCTTTTCTGCATGACGAATTAGATAGATCGCTTTAGGATAACATCGAAAATCTTCGAATGTATTTGTGGACTTTGACGATGAACACCCTATTACAAACAAGAATATGCTGAGGAGTAAAAATTTTAATTTATTCATCCTCTAATTTAGCTTGAAAAGAAATATATCATATTGGGAAAATTCTTGATATATCCGCCACTATGTAAATCAGGAAAAATGATTAATCATTTTTCTTTGTGGCCTTGATTATAGCTAAAATTCTACTCTCTGGCTACAGTATATCAACTGCGACTGATTATTAGAATGATTTACTGACGTCTATTTATAATGATGTGGAATATCGTTTGGAGATTGAAGATCACCCCCAGGGAGAGGGATTATAAAAAGAAGTCACGATTATCATCTTAAATAGTCGTCGGTACCCTCGATCCAATCGGCCCGAGGGGGCGAAAAGGTATCCGTTGCCACAACATCCCCAATCATGAGTGCCTCATGGGGCAGGTTTGGAGGAATGATCAACAATTCACCTGCGTGGACATCCACAACCTCGGACTTATCTTCACCCATCCAAAATCGAATTATCCCGGACTCAATAAATGATATCTGTTCATTTTCATGGTGATGCTGGGGTACTAGACAACCATCCTTAATTTTCAATCGTGCGATCATGGTGTGCTCGCCCCAAATCATTTTACGCTTGATAGATTGACTAACTTCCTCCCATTCAACCGTATCCCAATTAACTTTATTTGCCATTATCCTGCTCCTTCTCGTTTAGGAATTGGACCATAAAATCTAATGACAAATACATTCCCGTCTTTATCCAATATACCTGCGAGCGTTACCATTAGAAAGTTACTGATCATTTTTCCCCAATATGAGTGTCTTTTTAGGTACAAAAAAAAGCCCTCCACAAAATGCGGAGGGCTTTTAATTTTTTCCAATTCAAATAAATCTAAATTAGAAATCGAATACCAAATCTAATTTAGTATCTAGGACGAGAAGGTCTCTCTTCTCTTGGACGGGCTTCATTCACTTTCAGTTCACGGCCTTCAAGTTCTTTACCGTTCAATGCTTGAACAGCAGCTTCACCTTCAGTCTGGTCTGGCATTTCTACGAAACCAAATCCTTTGGAACGGCCTGTTGCACGATCAGTGATGATGCGAGCACTATCGACTGTACCAAATTCACCAAAAGCAGCTTCTAAACCGCTTTCTTCTAATTGAAAGGAAATATTCCCTACATATATATTCATTTATCTATCCTTTTCAGGGCTATTAATACCTGAATCTTGTTAATACGAATAATGCATTACTGCACTATATCACCTTGATATTATTATTTCTTCGAAAGTGGAGATATGTAAAACTCAACAATAAAGATCAATTATATCCTTAGCAACGCGTGGAATATACCCCATATTGTACAATTATACTCTTTTTCTATAAAATTAAATATTTAGGGAAATTCATGTAAATATCCACCATTCGGAGGCTATTTGAGCCAAAGGCGTTTCATAGTACTTGATTTAGTTTAACCCCCACCAAAAAACATAAAAATTAAAATAAGTGTGGAACATCCAGAACAACTTCCTATGGTAAAATCTAAATGACTTGAAATCATTATTTCAGATCTATAGCCTCTTTCAAATTCAACTTTTTTATCTAAGGATGAGGTTTAACTAATTATCTAAATTAAAAAAGGTTGATTATTAAATTTTAAAAATCTCCTTTTAAGCATCTTGAGAAAAATGGAAATTCGTCAGTAATCATGTAATAATATATCCCTTCAGGAAATTCTGGCGTTACACCAATCCTTCCATTGCACTGATCTAAATCTCCGGAACCGGCGATATATTCAAAATCTTGAGTAAAGGCTCCTAGAGGAATAGCTGTATTTGGATATGAATCTCCTACTCCTGGAGGACCACTTAGAACAGTCAATGTATTAGGACGGCCAGCGTCACCCGTCGTTTTAAGCTTCCAGCTTGGTTTAACAATTTTCATAGCGCTACTAGAATCATTTGCGTCAGTATACCCATAGCGAGCATAGACTGGAAAGCCATCTGAAGCCCAACCAACAAGAGTCATGTTTTTCTCTTGTCCTAATAGATCTAAAAGAAGTTCGGGCATACCATGGTAATGATATTCACCAGTAGGCTGTACATGAGCGTGATTCATATCATCACCAAAATCAAAAGTATTATGGCCCAGTGCTTCTATACTCCATCGACCTTGACCCATAGCTAAACTACATTTCCCAGAATCATCACATCGTCCAGCTGTACCTGGGTCAAATTTGACGCTATTTATTGCGTAAGCTATTGCACCTGCAGGTCCACCAACTTGAACACCAGTTTCAGAAACTAATGATGGACAAATGGTAAATGTTGCATTTACATTCTGTTCTCTAATAGTGTTTGGATTACCAAGATTAGGGAATGTGCCTACTTCATGATTTGGAATACCGTTACCAGATAGTCTTCTACTTGTTGCATCCGATGTCCAAGCATATTTACTATATGCCTTAACTGATTCATCATCATTATAAACCTCTTCACTGATATCAACTAATATATTAGCTGTTGAATATTCACCTTCACATAATAATTCTTCTGAACTTGTGTTATCTGAATCTTCACATCCAATGAAAAACAGTAAACTACTGAGTGAATAGAAAAGATATGTTTTTATTATTTTCATTTTATTATTTGCAATTAATTTAAATTTTCAATCACTTTGACTGAGTTATCAACAAAACGTTAAAAAATCACCCGCGAGGAGGCTTGATAAGTAAGACCTTAATCAACTTGCGTCTATATGACTTTTCCTCTGCCTTTTTGCATATCTTTTAAATTATCTATAAAAAGGTAAGCTGAAGGAACGATGACAAGCGTTATTACTGTAGCAAATAAAACTCCATATGCAAGTGAAATTGCCATTGGAATTAAAAATTGAGCTTGTACACTTTTTTCCATCAGTAACGGGAATAGTCCAAAAAATGTTGTGAGTGAAGTAAGAAGTATTGGTCGAAAACGACGTGGGCCAGCTTCAAGAACAGCTTCATAAACTCCATGACCATCTTTTCTATATCGATTTATAAAATCAACTAAAACCAATGAATCATTAACAACAACGCCAGCCAATGCAACGATACCAATCAAAGATAAAATCGTTAGATTTTGGCCCATTATAATATGACCAATTATAGCACCCGTTAAACCAAACGGGATTGCGCCCATAACAACTAAAGGTTGGCTATAAGAACGAAAAGGGATTGCAAGTAATGTGTAAATAACTATCAAAGCGAAAATGAAATTTTTAAAGATCGATCCCAAACTATCATTTTGCTCCCGCTGCTCTCCCTCCAATGAAAATCTCACAGATGGGTAATTTGTTAATAGCAGAGGTAAGTCAACTTGTGTAATGGCAGATAAAACTTCATTTGCCGTAACTTTTGAGATATCTACATTCGCTGTTATATTAACCGATCGCTGTCTATCTACTCGACTAATCGCTGAAAAACCTTGAATAAATTCCATATCAACCACCTGGCGTAGTGGAACTTCAACTCCAAGGCTATTTCGAACTTGTAATGATTCTAAATTTTTTATAGTCTTTCTTTCCTGCTCAGGATAACGAATAAAGACTTTAATTTCATCACGACCACGTTGAAAATTTTGTACTTCTAATCCATAAAAAGCTTGACGAACTTGATTGGATACATCAACCATTGTGATGCCATAATTTTTTGCCTTTGGCTTTAATATCAATTTTATTTCTTCTTTACCTAAGCTAAATGAATCTTTAATATCAATAACGCCTGGATAAGTTGCTAATTTTTCTTGCAGAAGAACACTAACAGCATTCAGATCTAATATACTTTGACTTACCAATTGAATATTAATTGGATCACCAGCGGAAAATAATTCTGAAGTAAAAACAACTTCCTTAGCACCAATAATTGTTGGCGTAAGTTCACGCCAACGACGAGCGATTTCTGTTGCACTTATAGATCTACCTTCACCAGGAGAAAGTTCGATAGCATACTCTGCATAATGCGTTCCCGTAGCTTCACTCCCGCCACCACCGGGTCCTTGTGAACTTTTATTTTTTACAGGTTGATCTCCAGCTGTAGCTAAAATATTCATAAAAATATCTTCATTTGGATATTCTAACGCTAACTGTTTTTTTAATTTCTGCGCAGAAGATTCTATTACACCTAGACCATCCAATGACATTCTTATTGGTGATCCGTCAGGGTAAGAAATTGTTCCATTGACGAGGTCAGCTTCTAATGGCGGGAAAAATACAAATTTGATCCAGCCACCAGCAATTAACCCGATTGTTAAAATGAAGACTCCAGCTGACGCAGCAAGCGTAGTACCATTGCGATTTAAAGTCCACGCTAGAAAAGGTTTGTATTTTTCATTAATAAAATTATCCAATCTTGATTTGATTTTATCTTGGACTTTTTCCCATCTTTGACTCAATACATTAATTATTCTAAACCTACTCAATCTTTCATCATCAATATGGCCTAAATGCGCAGGTAAGATTGCCAAAGATTCAATAAGTGAAAAAACAAGAACAATAATGGTTACTAAAGGTATTATTCTCCAAATTTGTCCAACATTACCAGCCACAGATAACATTGGAGAAAAAGCAGCAATGGTTGTTAAAATTGCAAATATAACGGGTACGGATACTTGAGTAGCGCCTTTGACCGCAGCCTCAATTCCAGAAAGTCCACGTTCACGCCATAGAAAAATATTCTCGCCAACTACAATTGCATCATCAACTACAATACCTAAAACTAAAATAAATGTAAATAACGATAACATATTAATTGATACATCAAAAATAGGCATTAATAAAAAACCACCCATAAATGAAATTGGAATTCCTAGTGAAACCCAAAAAGCTAATTTAGGCTTGAGAAATATTGCAAGTATTGTAACGACTAGAATAAGCCCTAGATAAGCATTCTTTAATAATAGATCAATCCGACCCTGTAAAATAATTGCTTCATCATTCCAAGTTTTAATTCCAACTCCTTTTGGTAAAGTCGATGCTATTTGATCAACATATTTTTTTACAGCGTTTGAAATATCTAGCGCATTTTGATCTCCTACTCTAAATACTCTAATTAGTATTGAAGGACTACCATTAAATTTTTGGCTAAGGTCAACTTTCGCAAAACCATCTTTAATATCTGCAATATCACCTAACAATAGAGTAGCTCCATCTTGTCGAGAAATAATTGGAATATTTGCAAACCCGCTTTGGTCGTAGACTTGACCTTTGGATCTAATTAAGATCTCTCCCATATTCGTTTCAATAGCGCCTCCTGGTATATCCATGGAATTTAATCGAATAGACCTGGCTACTTGCTCAATAGATAATTGATGTTTTTTAAGAGTAAGTTCAGAGATTTCTATTGAAATCTCTCGCGGTTTTTTACCTATAATTGTTGTTAAAGATATTTCAGGTAAACCAGCAATTTCATCTTTAATATTCTCTGATATTGCGACAAGACTCTCTTCTTCAATATCACCATACACCGCTACAGTAATAACATCTGAAGTTCCTGTCATATTTTGAATCGTTGGCTTTTCCGCATTATCGGGGAAAGTATCGATTGCATCTATTTGAGTCTTAATTTTATTTTGGATTTCATTTACATCTTCACCAGGTAAAATTTCAACTGTTGTTACACCAATGTTTTCTGAAGCAGATGACCTAATCCTCTTAATACCTTTTAAACCTGTGAGTTTTTCTTCAATTCGGTAACAAATACCTTCTTCGACATCTTTAGGAGAAGCTCCTGGATAAATAACTGAAATTGAAATGACATCAATATTTATATCTGGAAAAACTTCCATCCGTATTCTTGGAAGTGTAAGTAAACCAGCGACTAAAATGAATATCATAACCATATTAGCTGCAACTGTATTATTAACGAACCAACGTATTAATCTTTGCATGCCTATAATCTCAATTTTTCTTCAATTTCATACCCTTAACTAAAACAGCAAGTCGAGTAAGTAACACAGAATCAGATACATCAAGACCTCGACTAACCAATGCCGAATCATCTTCGTATCTTAATATTTGAATTTCCTTTTGATCTAAGATGCCTTCTTGATTAACAACCCACACCTTATTATCTCTTACAGTATAACGAGGAATTTTTACAATATTATTGAAAGTTCTACCTTTGATAGCTGCTTTAACAAAAATCCCTACTTTTAATGGTAGAGTATTTGTTGTTTTCTGATAAGGGTCTGACACTTGCGCTATCACAGATAACATTCTTGTTTTAGAATCAATTTCAGCTGAAGAACGAACAACTTTTCCATTCCAAGAAAGCTCTTGGCCTCCAAACTCAGTGAAAAGTTCAACATAAGGTTGATAACTTTCTTCAATAAAACTACCATCTAAAGGAATTCCCAAAAATACTAAATCTTGTTCAGCAATTGGTAAAGATATCTCAACATAATCTGTAGCATAAATCTGAGCGATTGCTAGACCTTGAGATAGAACCATACCAACATCAACCATCTTTTGTCTAACTCTACCCTTAAATGGTGCTCTAATAATAGTTCTATCCAGATTCCTTTCTGCCTGTTCATACAGTGCTTCAGCTGCGGCTAAAATAGCTTTAGCTTGTGATAATTGAGGTTTTCTCAATGTTAAATCACTCGCTCTACCACCGTTGATTTTTTCCCATTCATTCGCTGCTAATTCAGATTCTGCTTTTTCACGTTCGTAGTTTACACGCGCTTGTGACAATGATGATTCAGCTGTAATAAGTGACAATTCAAAGTCACGCTTTTCTAAATAAATAAGCGGATCACCTTTCTCAAATTTTGCTCCAGTTTGCAACTTAGGAGATACCTTTAGTATTTTACCTGTTATCTCAGGCATCAATTGAATTTCGGTACGAGGTATAACAGTACCTTGAGATTGAATTTTTACTTGATATTGCTGTGGAATAACTACTTGTGTTTGTACCCTCGGAGGAACAAATTTTTGAACATTAGCTATTGCTGCAGGCTTTGCACTGATCATCATTGTTGCAATTAAAAATGATCCTAGGATAATCCATAATGGTAAATATTTTTTAAGTAAATTATTCATCTTTTCCTCAATTTTTTGAAACATCAAAATCACCACCCAAAGCTAAGAATAAATTAACTCTAGCTAGGATTCTTTGATTCTGGAGTGAATATTTTTGGGATTTAATTGAAAATAATTGCTGCTGACTATTAAGTACAGTAATTAAATCAGAAATGCCTTTTTCATACCTTCCAACTGCAAGATTATAGGCAGCTTCAGATTGTTCTTCCGCTTCTAAAACAGCAATATATTGTCTTTCAATAGAGTTTTCATTAGCTAAAGATTGTTCTACCTCAGAAAAAGCTTGAAGGAGTTTTTTCATTGCGTTGATTTTTGCTAATGATACTTGATCTTTATTCATAGCAACATTAGCCCTAAGTCTTCCTCCTTGGAATAATGGTGCGGTAACATTAGTTGCAAGATTCCAAATAGAATAATCTCCATTTAAAATATCTTTCAAATCTTGGCTAGAAGTTCCAGCAGAAGTGGTTAATGATATCGCAGGTAACAATTCTCTTTTTGATTGAGCCAATCGATAACCTGATGCTTCAACATCATTAATAGCAGCCTGAATATCAGGCCTCCTTTCAATAAGATTTACTGGCAACTCAGCCGGAATTTTAGGATATTGTTCTGGAAAAGTTTTACTTACAATAAGTGAAGCTGATGGGTATTTACCCATTAGTATTTCAAGGTTTCTTACTGAATTTGATTTTTGAATTAATCGATTTTCTTCTTGAACTCGGCTAATTGCTAATGAAGACTCTGCCAATCGAAGGTCTAGGCTAGATGAAAGGCCAGTATCATATCTACTCAATACTATATTTTTTATACGATCTAAAGCTTCCCTCATTTCTATTGATAAAAGATATTGCACATTAGATTCAACAGCTAAGTAATAAGCATTAACGTATTGAACACCTATAGAAAATTTTAAATAGGCAAGGTCATTTAATGTAGACTCATAATCTTTATAGGCAGCTCTTCGAGCATTAAGCAGTTTTCCCCAGATATCTACTTCCCATTGCATTCCAACATTTAAACCTGAGTTTTCTGATGTAAAACTAACTACTGAATTTTGAGCATTATTGTTTGAGTCCTGGTCCTCATTTGGATTGTTATTTTCATCCCCAAGACCTAAAATACTACTTGAAAAACCAAAAGCTGCTAAATTCTGTTTACGATTCGAATTAGAGGCCGAAATATTTAAGCTAGGGAAAATAGAGGAAGCGATAATTTTAGTAGAATTTTTAGCCATGGCTGATTGACTTATAATAGATTTTAGATCAGGACTATTACTTTGGAAGTCATCGTAATATCGTGTAAAAGTTGTATCTCCGAATGATTCCCACCAATTACCTGTATATCTTTCAACTTCTTCGACTTTAACAGACCAAGCCGCTGGTATAGACTGAATAATCTCAGATGTATAGTTTGAAGATGAGGAACATCCTTGGAAAGAAAAAGATAATACAAAGATTAATATAAAGCATTTTTTAATAGTTGAATATTCAACTGATTTGGATACATCTTTTACAACAACAACCGAACGATGGATCAATGATATGGTACTTTTATTATTTATTTTTTTATTCATTTACTTAAGTATTATCAATAAAATAGAATCATAACATTGAGCGTTATGATCGATTTTAAGTATATTATTTAATATAAACAAAATAATTATTATCAATGACTATAGTACAATCACTTAGAGGGTGGGCGATGAGGGAGTCGAATCCCCGACTTCCTCCTTGACCCAGAGGCGTTTTATTTTAGCAAAACCATCTTTCGGGTCTTAACAAAGTCTTTAGTCTGTAATTGATATAAGTAAACCCCAGCACCTACAGGGTCGCCATAATCATTGGTGGTATTCCACTTTAATGCATGATAACCAGCAGGAGTACTTTGCATATTAAATGTTTTAATCTAAGGAATACTATTCTATTTGCCCAATTCTTTAGGTAAAGGAGGTGCTTTTTGGGGAACTAGACTTGGGTTCTTTTTTAATTCATTTAAGGTAACGGAAATCGCTTTTTCTAATTGATTATCCCGCCCCTCATTAGTAGAGATTGGATCAAGAGCAACTTTTATATCTGGAGGAACTCCTTCATTTTCAACAGACCAATTACCATTTGTATCAAAAAATCTAAAATAAGGAACAGTTAAATATCCACCATCGATTAATCTAGGATTTGCTGAAATACCAATTAACCCTCCCCATGTACGTGTTCCAATTAAAGGACCAATGCCCATTTCTCTAAATGAGTAGGGTAAGAAATCGCCTCCAGAACCTGCGTCTTGATCGATCAGCATAACTTTAGGCCCATACATTGCTCCACCCGGTGTATTGAAGATGAGCCCATCTCGATCTTTCCAACCTGATAGATAACTCCTGCTTAAGACATCGGTAACATAATTTGCCGCTTGGCCACCACCATTGGAACGCTCATCAATGATTATTGCATCTTTATCCACTTGGGAAAAAAATAATCGGTTGAAGAAAGTAAAGCCACTGCCTGCGGTATTTGGTAAATAAACATAGCCAACCCTTCCTTTAGTAGCTTTATCTACTGCCTTGCGGTTTTCTTCAACCCATGACCAGAGTCGTAGTGCATTTTCATTTTTTATGGTCTCAACCACAACATTGCGAGCTCCTTGGCCATTTTTTTGCCGTGCAATACGTAATGTAACTTGTTTATCGGCCATGTCTTCAAGGTGTGCAAAGATATTATCGTCTTCATCAAGAAAATGACCATTTACGGTCAAGATATAATCACCAACATGGATATCTAATCCAGGTGCACTCAGGGGGCTTTTAAGATAAGGATTCCAACTTTCTCCATCATAGATTTTGGAAATCCTGTGTGTACCATTTACAACTTCAAAATCCGCACCTAATAAGCCTCCGCTTGGGCCTTTTTCTTTCACAATATCACCCCCACCGCTGCGGTTATGTCCTGCATGCATTTCACCTATCATTTCGACGATTAGCGTAGTCAAATCTTCTCTACGCGCCACATGGCTAATCAATGGTTTATATCGATCATAAACTGACTGCCAATCCAAGCCATGCATGTTTGGATCGTAGAAATAAGCCTTTTCCATAAGCCATACTTCATTAAAAATTATCTCCCATTCTTCACGTGGATTAACCAATAGACGTGCCCCACTAAGGTCAAGTGGCTTGACTTCGATTTTGGCAGCGATTTCAGCAGTTTGCAGTATACCTTTGCCTGTGCGCATAATAAGATGCGTACCTTTTGCACTGATTGCAATCTGTGTGATACCTGGAGATACTTGCTCTGCCTTTTTTTCCTTAAATCCAAAGCGATATAATGCATCCTGGGCAGCTGGAGAACTACCAGGTAATGTGGTTTCTGCGCCAGGTTGATTGTGTTGTACATAGTAAAGGGTACCATCCTTGGCAACAGACAAATTGCTATAATTTCGTTCTTCAATCGGAAGAGCGATAATTCGATCTGACAAATTATCTATATCAATTTTAGTTTGAACCTTATCATTAGGCTTATTGGAATTATCACCCGCCTTTTTAGTTTCCTCAATATTTTCATCCCCAGTTTGAGGTTTCACCGGCGAGACTCCATCCGCATTCAAAACGACCGCGTAAATAGCTGCGCGATAGGGTCGCTCTTGGCTGGACATATCAAGCCCAACTTGCTGTGGCCCTGAATTTGTGGAAGCTGCAAAATAAAGGTATTTCCCATCTCGGCTAAAGACTGGCGTTGAGACATCGGCCAAAGCATTGCCGATAGGATAAACTTGACCGGTGTTAAAATCATACAATTTCAGCTGACGATTAAAATTCGCTTGTTCTTCAGTAAAAGCAACCCAGCGGCTATCAGGTGAAATATCTGCTTCCACTGATTCACGCCGCACACCAGTCGAAATAACTTTCTTGCGCCCGGAATTCACATAAATAAAATGAAGTTTTAGATGATTATCTTGATAAATAATTCGGGTTCCATCGGTAGACCATTTCATTAGTTTATAAAAATCTGAACCAAGTTTGTAGCGTTTGCCATCACTTAAACCGTTTTGATTTTTAATAACAAGATATTGGTTTCTTTCTGAAGCATCAATATAGGCAATGTCCTGTCCTTCTGGGGACCAAAGCGCTGTATATTCTCTTGCGCCTGAAGTCCTGCTTAAATTCCTTGGAGGGCCGTCCTTTACAGGGATTGAAAAAACTTCACCTCGCGCAGTAATAAGGACCCGTTTCCCACTTGGGGAAATGTTAAAGCTTTGAAGTGTCTTACCAGCTTCTTTCCATTGTGGACGTAACTGTGGTAGATCTGGTTTTATTAATATTGCAATTTCTTTCGTCCTTTTACTCGTAATGTTAAACTGCTTTAAGCGGCCACCCGCTTCATAAATAATCACCCCATTTTTTGCATCAGCAGAACGAATATCCCAAATTGTTTCATTACTTAAAAGTTTAACCGTCTTATTTGTGGGGTTATATTGATATAGATTGAAAATTTTATCTTTACGATCTGATAAAAAATATACTTTATTATCCATCCACATAGGCTCAATATTATTAGAACGCATTCCATTTAATGCGCCTGGAATTTGGTGGGCATTACCTTTTACCATATCCATAACTGTGATTGTTGGTGTTGTACCGCCACGATATCCACGCCAGCCAGAGGTGCCTCCATAGAGACCATTATAAGCGGGCCCATAAGATATATAAGCAAAATGTGAACCAGAGGCATTATAAGTACCCCGAAAAATTCGGGCTTCCATTTTTTTTATGGGTAATCCACCATTAACCGATACATGATAAAGTTGGGCTGAACGTCCATGATTGGTTTCTCGACGGGATGAAAAAGCAACTTGTTTACCATCCGCAGACCAATCTAAAGCAATATCAGGGCCAGGGTGCCAAGTTAAGCGCTTCGGTTGTCCCCCATCAATATCAATGATATAGACATCAGTATTACCATTATATTTTGCAGTAAAAGCAAGAGTTTTTCCATCTGACGAAAAAATTGGGCCCTGCTCATCTACGGGGCTTGATGTAAGGCGAGTTGGTTGAGAACCATCTTTTTTAGCAACCCAAATATCACCACCATATACAAAAGCAATTTTATCGTCGGAAATATCAGGATCTCTCAATAATAGTGTTTGCTTTGATAGTATTGTAGTTGGGAATAGAATAGAAATAATTATAATAACTAAAAAAATATTCTTCATGGCGAACTCCTTATGTTTATTGGTAAGTATTTTGGAATGCTATTCCCTTGATAAGGATATTTTTCCTTAACGCTGGGTAAGAAATATTAATCAAAATTATTTTCATAAGCGTCTCAAATTATTAATGGTATATGCAAGACCGTATACAGGAAATTACACAGAAATTGTCCCACAATATGGGTGTCTCTTATATAAACAAAAAAGCCCCACGCTTAGGTGAGGCTCTTTTTAAGAATTAGGATGAAGTTTTAGTTATACCTTTTATAAAGGAATTGGGACTAAAGGTTAGAACTTAAAATAGTACTAATTATTTCTTCTTTTGAATCCATTAGTATTTCAACACTCGCAACAGCTTTGTAATAATAAATATCAGATTTATCTTCAACTATAAAAGCAATTAATCCTGCATTATCAAATGCTTTGGTTTGACCCATTCCGCCATTAAAATAACCTGAATTTTGAATAAAAGTAAAATTTTTACCACTTTGCTCAATTTCTTTTTTTTGAAATGGAAGTAATGAATTTTCATCACCACTAAACTGATTTATCCATCTAGTAATATTTTGTTCGGTTGAGCCACCAATATTCTTAAAAACAATTAGATTAAATTCACCAACTGAGTTTTTTATTACGTATTCTTTATCTCTCATTGATGAGCTTGGTCTGATAGATGTCCAATTAGCTGGAAAAGTTGCAACTGGTTCAGATGTGTTGATTTGCGATGTTATATTAGTTGACTTCTGTGTTGATACTGATTTTGATGGTTGATCAAAATCAATTAAAAATATTAAAATAATACCGCTAAAGAAGGCTAATAAATAAGAAACTATTTTAAAATTATTCATTAATAAATATAACGCTCAAAACGCTTGAATAACAACTTTTAAATAATAAAATTTAATATTAAGTTTTTATCTGCTTACTATAATAAAAATGAATAAAATCTTCAAATCAACTAAGCCATATCTAATAATTATTATTTTTTTAAATCTCATATTAGCTGCATGTGAAGATAAAGTACTTGATAATACAAATAATGAAGAATTAATACTTCCAGCATTGCGTGAGAGATCAGACATAAGTTTCACTAATAGCACGCGAGATTTCTACACAACAATTTTAGACAGTACTTATTTTGATACTACTTATCCAGGAACTAATAAAAGTTGCGGTTTTATTATAAGATATTATTTTTATACTAATATCTTTATTGGTAGCGATCAGAGTATACTGGTATCTATGGATAGGTCAAGATTCAATATTTCATCAGAAGATAATGTTATTGGTCAGACAAAAAGTGTAATTGAGCGCATCAGAAATATGTCTTTTGGAAATAAAGAGTATCAAGAATTCATCAATGAATATCCAAACCTAAAATAACTAATAATGTATGCTTCTTTGATTTCATCCAATTCATCCTGACTTATTTATTGTAAAAAAAAAGGAGGCTGTGCCAGTGCACAAACCTCCTTAGTTCAATTAATTAACCTCTAAAGGGTTAGATTTGTTCCGCTTTTATCCTTTATTTGACCCAGAGGCGTTTCATTTAGACTGTCTGCGTGGTTTAGTTGGCTTGTACATTATGCTTCCTTCAAGAGCTTAGAACATTTTCGCATTAATTTTCTGCTATCTCTTTTAATATTTAAAATATTTTGCGCATATGTTGCGGTAAAGCGTCCTTCATGTCGCTTGGCTTCTTCTAACAGGTTTTCAGTTTTTTTATAAAGATCTTTAATTCTTTTTCTCATTATAAGTTTTTGTGACAAAATTGTTTTGAATTGAGGGCATTTAATAGAGGCACCTCTAGCAATCGCTGAAAACATAAACTCAAAATCAGAAAGTCTTGACATTTCAGATTTGACCTGTTCCACTTGATATTTTAACATTAATAATATAACTGTGCTTTCATAATCATAGTCTTTGATCCTTTCCGCCATGTGGTCATTTAAGTTTTGAGTAGATTCAAAGAAAGCTTCGCTTTCGTATTTAAATATTCTCTCTTCATTTTGCGCGGCTTCTTTTAGTCCTTTGTCTAGTCCATCAAGCTGCCCATAGACATTCCCTCCAAAAGCAATACATAACACTAATAATAGCTTTTTCATTCTATTCTCCTTTATTTGACCCAGAGGCGTTTCATACAGGAAATTACACAGAAATCACCCAGCAATGTGAGTGTCTCTTTTATAAACAAAAAACCTGCGTGTGTAAATAACTAACGCATATAGGCGGATACGGGTGGATATATGCGGGGATAGGGGGGTCGATTTTACCAAAAGAATTGTTCCCAAAATTGTTCCCAAAATTCACGACACTTGATGATATTGATTGAAACGAGTTGAGCCTTGTACAAATACAAAGCCCCCGTCATAAAACGAGGGCTTTTTTATCCTACCGAGATGTGGGCGATGAGGGAGTCGAACCCCCGACTTCCTCCTTGTAAGGGAGGCACTCTGACCAGCTGAGTTAATCGCCCATAAAACCGGCGCGAAAGTTACAATTTCTTTTTTGCTTTTTTTGAAAACTTTCTTGGCTTTTTTCTGCCATTCAACCCTGGAAGTGCAATATCCATTACATCCATCATTTCTTTCGCAAAATGAAAATCCAAATCCTTTTTAATATGGTCAGGAATTTCTTCTAAATCCTTGCGGTTATGATCCGGCAAAATGATCGTTTTAATTCCAGCGCGATGGGCCGCCGTTACTTTTTCTTTCACACCGCCGATGGGTAATACATTGCCCCGAAGGGTAATCTCACCTGTCATGGCAACTTGGTTTTTAACTGGAATACCCGTAAGGAGAGAAACGATGGCTGTAAACATCCCCACACCAGCAGAAGGACCGTCCTTGGGAATAGCGCCTGCAGGTACATGGACATGAATATCGGTCTTTTCATTGAAATCTTCATCCAACCCCAAAATATCTGTATGAGATCGAACATAGGTCATGGCAGCTGTGGCCGATTCTTTCATTACATCTCCCAATTGTCCAGTGAGGGTGAGTCTGCCTTTCCCCTTCATTTTTGACGCTTCTATAAACAGGATATCACCTCCGGCAGCGGTCCAGGCAAGTCCCGTGACCACACCAGGCTTTGTAGTTCTCTCAGCCAGCTCAGAATAAAAGCGCGGCGCACCTAAATATTCTGATACTTTCTTTTTATTTACTTTAATCTTTTTTGTATTTTTTTCAATCTTATCTCGGGCAACCTTTCGAAACACATTGGCAATCTCCCGTTCCAGGTTACGCACCCCTGCTTCACGGGTGTAGGAATTAATTAATTCCTTTACGCCCTTATCATCAAGTGACACATCTTTTTTAGTCAGGGCATTTTCCTTCATTTGTTTTGGAATCAAATGCTGCTTCGCAATCTGCACTTTTTCATCCTCGATATAACCTGAAAATTCTATGATTTCCATACGGTCTCTTAATGCAGGTGGGATGGGATCTCGATAGTTAGCTGTAGAAATGAACATTACTTTACTTAAGTCAAAATCAACTTCTAGATAATGATCAGCAAATGTATTGTTTTGTTCCGGGTCTAATACTTCCAATAGTGCAGAGGAAGGGTCTCCTCTAAAATCACCACCAAGCTTATCAATTTCATCCAGCATAAATACGGGATTATTTGTCCCTGCCTTTTTTAAGGACTGAATAATCCGTCCCGGCAATGCACCAATATAGGTTCGGCGATGACCCCGAATTTCTGCTTCATCTCTCACCCCTCCGAGAGAAATTCGTACAAATTCACGTCCCATGGATCTTGCGATTGAACGACCCAGAGATGTCTTTCCAACACCTGGAGGACCTGCAAAGCAAAGAAGCGGTCCCCGAACTACCCCTTCCGGATCTTTCTGCATTTTTAATGCACGAACCGCTAAGTATTCTATAATTCTTTCTTTGACTTTTTCTAACCCATAATGATCCTTATCCAAAATAGATTTTGCATCTTTCACATTGATGGAATCTTCAGATGTTTTGGACCATGGTAATTCTGTGAGCCAATCCAGATAGGTCCGGGAAACGGTATATTCCGGTGATTGAGAAGGTATTTTTGACAGTCTATCCAGTTCTTTTAACGCCACTTTCTCCGCTTCTTCCGGCATCTTGGCCTCTTTAATGGCATCCTCAATGTCTTTTAGTTCAACTTGAGATTCATCTTCACCTAATTCCCGTTTAATCGCCTTCATTTGTTCCCGGAGATAATATTCTCGCTGAGATTTGGCAATTTCATCATGAACTTCTGTTTGAATTTCTTCACCAAGCTTAATGCGCTGTATTTCTTTTGATAGAATTTTAATTGCTTTTTCTACTCGCTTTTTTACATCCAGCTCCTCCAATACCTCCTGTTTTTCAGGATTGGGGACAGTGAGGAGAGAAATGGTCCGGTCAGCCAATCGAGATGGTTTCTGAATATTGGATAACATACCAGTATGCTCTTCACTCAGGTTTGGTGCTATCTGAATCAGTTCACTGAATACCTGCCGCAAATTGTTACCTAATGCATCCAGTTCAATATCTTCCGAAGGAACATTGTCCGATAATCGCTGAACAACGGCACGATAGTAAGGTTCTTTTTCTTTAAACGATAAAATTTTAACCCTGTCAATTCCCTGAACAATGGCGGACTTACTGTTATCGGGCATATCAAATACTTTTAACACTACAGCCAGTGTACCGAATGAATACATTTCATCAGGATTTGGATCTTCAATCGATCCATCTTCCTGGGCTACCACTACAATATGCTTACTGGATGCTGGTAATTCATTGATTAATTTTAATGACTTCTCGCGTCCGATATAAATCGGAATGACTTGCTGTGGGAATAACACCGTATTCCGTAGAGGCATAACTGGGTAAGATTCGCTTTCCTCAATTATATCTTCATTCATATCTTTTTCAAATTCGTCTTTCATAACATTCCTTTTTGTATGTTCAGCTTATGTTTGTCAAACATTATACCAAAAATATTAATTTGCTTTTATGTCGTAAAATAGTCAAATATTTTTGAGTTCTCTGCCAAATCGGTTCACTTTGGCAAGATATGACAGGAGACACAATTTTCACGAAATTCGTGGGGCATTTTTTTAACCAACATAGGTCCCGACCCAAAATTCATTTCCCGTTCAGTCGCATGGCACTGCAAACAGGTCTTTTCATCAATATACTGCATGTGAGCCACAAAGTTCGATAACTTCGGTGGTACCTTTCCATCAACGAGTATGAGTGGTGTCTCATCCGTAGCTATTTCTGGTTTGGGATTGATTCCCTGATCTGCATAGATAATCCAAACCAATATGAATCCTGCAGCCACCACTAATCCATAAATTAAATTTTTCTGATAATTCATTTGGTACTCTTTACCATTCGTGCTTGTTCATCTGCATGATAAGAACTCCTGACTAATCTCCCCGATTCAACCACCCTAAATCCCAGTTCCAACCCGATCTTTTTATAATCTTGAAATTCTTCATTTGCAACAAAGCGATCCACAGGAAGATGATGACTTGTGGGCTGTAAATATTGACCAATGGTAAAAATCTCTACACCCAAATCCACAACTTCTTTCATGGTTTCGATCACTTCCACTTTGGTTTCGCCCAGACCCACCATCATGCTTGTTTTGGTAAGTAAACCAAAATGGACAGATTGTTCTAACACATCTAAACTCCGGGACCAAATGGACTGAACTCGAACGTGACCACTGATTCGTTCCACACATTCCACGTTGTGAGAAAAAATCTCCGGTGCCGCTTCAAAAACGGTTTCCAGTGCGGGACCATACCCCTGGAAATCTGGGGTTAACACTTCAACCGTACACCCGAGAACATTCTGGTGAATTTGACGGATCGTTTCCGCCCAGATTCTTGCCCCAAAGTCACCCTTTAAATCATCCCGATCTACCGATGTAATGACTACATGACGCAGATTCATTTTTTTCACTGCCATGGCTGTTCGGAAGGGTTCAAATTCATCCACGCTGTTCGGTTTCCCGGTATTCACGGAACAAAATCCACAGGATCGGGTACAGGTATCCCCTAAAATCATAATTGTCGCCGTCCCCCGTCCCCAGCATTCGTAAATATTGGGGCAACGTGCTTCTTCGCATACCGTATTAAGTTTATTGGTGTGAACCACCTTTTGTACAAATTTGTATTCATCACCATATACTAAGCGGATTTTTGGTTTTCCCACCGGTATTTTATTCATGACAACTGCCATCAATCCACCTTCTGAAACAGGTAAATCATGTATCGTTTATATCTCCGGAAAGCATCACTTTCCAGCAACGAAAATTGTTCCATTTTTTTATCCATCTTATTACCAAATGCTTTCTTAATCACCTTTAGAATAAAGGGGTAATTTTTATCCATATATTGTGATGAAAATTCCATCGTAGGATATATAAATCTTTCCATAAATGCTTTCACTCCATCCAGCGTTGGCATGGTATTTTCCGTCTGATCATATTCCCGTATGAGTTTAAAACCATATTTCTCTGCCGTCTCCATATATACTTTTTCATCATGCGCAGCTTTAATATGCCAATCTCCACTACCATCATTGTGATGAAGAAAATAATCGGAAGCCAATAAGTATCCACCATCCTGAATGGTTTTTCTTGCTGTTTCCCACCCCGGTTCAATCTGGATATAACAAGCACTTTCACTTTCCAACACCAGATCATATTTTTTTTCAGGTTTAAAATCTTCGAACTTTGACCGATGAAATTTTACTTCACCATTATACTTTTCAGCAAAAACGTTCTCCTGATATTCGTCCGGAGAAAGGGCTTCTACTTCATATCCTTTGGATAAAAGATAGCTGGAATTCCCTCCGATCCCCGCGCCCACATCGAGCACTGTTTTCACATCTTCTGGTATAAACGAAACCAGATGCTCAATATAGCGGCCCTGAGCTTTCACCATTTCATCTAATGTAAACTCTGAGGCATTGACAGACTCGGGATTATCCCAAAATCCATAATGGAGATAAGGTGAGCGCACCGATTCTGAATAAAGCTTTAGGACATGATCAATGGGCATTAGACTAAACTATCTAAATTCATACTTTCAAGATTCTGCCTGACAGAATCAATAAATTGACTGCCGCCAGCACCATCAATCAAACGATGATCAAATCCCAGGGAGAGGTTCATCATGCTCTTAATACCAATAGTATCTCCAGCGTCAGTTTCAATAACAACCGGTCTTTTCTTTATAGCCCCTACTCCCAGGATTCCAACATTGGGTTGATTAATAATTGGTGTTCCTATGGTTACATTAAAAACGCCAAAATTAGAAATGGAAAATGTGGATCCTTGAAGTTCATCCGGGTTCAATTGTTTATTGCGTGTTCTTAACGCCAAATCTCTCACTTTTCGGGTTAGGCCGAGAAAGTTCAATTCTTCACATTTTGAAATAACCGGCACCATCAATCCCTTATCCACAGCCACCGCTAATCCGATATTAATATTTTTATGAAATATAATTGTGGTGCCATCTAGAGATGCATTCATTTCAGGAAAACTGTTTAAAGCAATGACACATGCCTGTATAATGAATGGCGTATAGGTCAATGCAAATCCTTCTTTATTGTAAAAATCATTTTCACGCTCGTTTACATATTGTACGATAGCGCTCATATCAACCTCAGTCACCAAATAAACATGGGCAGCCGTATCTATGCTTTTTCGCATATGGCCAGCAATCAGTTTTCGCATATGATCCATTTCAACCTGTTCCTCTACTCCGGAAGAAACGATCGGTTCTTTTCCTAAAGGAATATTCACCGGTTTTTCCATGGATGGTTGTAAATGTGTTTTCAGATATTTAAGAATATCAACTTTGGTTACCCGTCCACCTTTACCGGAACCAGAGATTACCATGAGTTCTTCAACCCCAATGTTATTTTCAGCAGCAATTTTATTTACGATAGGTGTAAAAAATTTCTTTTCCCCAGATATTGCCGATGGTAATGGTGAGGGCGCTGGTTTTTGCGCTACAATGGGTTTTTCCTCAATAGGAACAGGTTCGGCCTTTGACATTTCTTTTTTAGGCGAAGTAACCACTGGTTTTGCTGCATCAGCATTTGTTTCAATTCGTGCAATCACGCTGCCCACATCCACAACATCATTTACTGCCGCAAGAATTTCTACAATGATGCCTGAATCCGTACATGGGATTTCTGAATCAACCTTATCTGTCCCAATTTCAAGAAATAATTCATCTTTTTCAACGGAATCACCCACCTGCTTCCGCCATTCAATAATAGTCCCTTCCGTAATGGATTCTCCCATTTTTGGCATAATAACATCTATAATCATTAGTACTCCAGCAATTCTTTTAATGCAGATTGAATATTATGGGCTTGGGGAAGGATTTCTTCTTCCAAAAACCAATTAAATGGAACATGGCTGTCCGCTGACCCCACCCTTTTAATCGGACCATCCAAATCCTCAAAGTGCCGGTCAGCAATGATTGCGGCAATTTCAGCCCCAGGGCCATTGGTTAAATTATCCTCATGTACCACCAATACCTTGCCTGTTTTTTTAACAGAGGCGCTGATGGTATCGTCATCCAATGGATTGAGCGTACGAAGATCAATAATCTCTACTATGCCCAAATCGATCCTTTCCTTTTTCACTGCTTCAATCGATTTTTGTACCATGGCGCCCCAAGTTAGAATAGTCAAAGCGGATCCTTCCTGAACGACCCGTGCCTGACCGAAGGGGAGGATATAATTTTCATCTGGTTCGGGTGTCGCTGCAAATCCCTGTCTGTATATTCCCTTATGTTCTAAAAACAAGACCGGATCATCCATCCGGCATGCCGCTTTCAGCAGGCCTTTGGCATCGGCCGCATTCGAAGGATAGGCTATACGAATTCCCGGCATATGCATAAAATAACCATCTATGGATTGACTATGGCAAAGTGCACCGTGAATATATCCACCCACAGGCACACGCATTACAACGGGACAACTCCACATATTATTGGAACGGTACCGCATGGAAACCAATTCATTTCGAATCTGCATCATGGCTGTCCATATATAATCGCCAAATTGAATTTCAATTACAGGCTTCCAACCGGAACAAGACATACCAATAGCCGTACCCACAATAGATGCTTCTGCCAGAGGTGAATTAAAAACGCGGTCTTTCCCAAATTTATTGCTTAATCCCCGAGTGGCTGTAAAAACGCCACCTTTGGGATCGGCCACATCTTCCCCAAATATCACCATTTTATTGTTCCAACCCATCTCTTCAGATAGGGCATGATTAATCGCATCTACCATCACGACCTTTTCACTAATTTTATTGAAAGCAGTCTCTTCCGGGCTCGGGTTAGGTGAATAGTTGAAATCCAATGCCGATGACTTTGGCGGATGATCTTGCTGTTCCGCCCAATCCGTTTCTTCATCCACCTGATTTTTTACTTCATTGCGAATTTTATCAAATTCCTTCTCAGTGATAATTTTTCCATCAACACATGCTTCTTGGAAGCGAAGGATAGGATCTCTTTTTTTATCGTTTTCCAACTCTTCTTCCGAACGATACTTTCGTTGATCGTCCGAGGATGAATGGGGTAATAATCTGACAACATTGGACACAATTACGGAAGGCCCTTTTCCCTTCCTGGCTCTCTCTACCGCTTTTTGAAAAGCCAAATTTGTCTCGAAAAAATCAGTCCCATCTACATTATACCGAGCCAGGTTTTGATATCCGGCTACCATGGAATACACTGAGCCACCGGAAATTTGTTCAGAGATATGAACACTAATCGCATAACTATTATCTTCGATATGGAAAATAACAGGTAGTTTTTCCCGACTGGCCCAATTCAACGCTTCGTGAAATTCACCCTGACTGGTTGTTCCCTCCCCGGAAGATACATAAACCACTTCTTTTTTCTTTTCCCATTTTCGGGTTAATGCGGAGCCGACCGCATGTAAAAATTGGGTGCCTGTTGGACTAGATTGGCTGACAATTCGTAAGGACTCATCGCTAAAATGTTGTGGCAATTGCCTTCCTCCCGAAATCGGATCATCCTTCCTTGCAAGAAATGCCAATAAGTGGTCCTTGCTTTCAACACCCAGTCCAATGGTTAAGGCTGCGTCGCGGTAATAAGGATAAAACCAATCTTCTCCTGGTTTAAAATTACAGGCCGCAGCTAACTGTGCTCCCTCATGACCAGAACATGCAATATGAAAAAATGATTTTCCTTGTCGGATTAAAATCATCATTTTCTCATCCAATCGCCGGGTCAATACCATACTCCGATAAACAGATAATAATT
>Ga0315339_1000652_pt1 | contig 39771 bp, 39 predicted proteins | sample ASW17metaG_FD_204514 | JGI IMG/M metagenome (GOLD analysis project Ga0315339, IMG submission 204514) | Ammonia-oxidizing marine archaeal communities from Pacific Ocean, United States - ASW #17 | ecosystem: Environmental > Aquatic > Marine > Oceanic | place: USA: California | collected 2016-12-05 | reverse complement strand
TCTCGGGTGGAGGGAAAACTTTAAGAGTATTTACTCTTAGTTTTACATCAACACTTAATTCATCTGGAGTTAATGTATCCATAGGCTTCTTCTTTGCTTTCATTATATTTGGTAAAGAGGCATATCTAGGTTCATTTAGCCTTAAATCAGTCGTAACAATAGCAGGCAAAGTGAGATGTACAGTTTGTAGCCCACCATCCACTTCCCTTATGACTTCTAATGTACCATCTTTTAAAGAAACTTCTGATGCGAAAGTTCCTTGAGAATAACCTAGAAGAGCTGACAACATCTGACCTGTTTGATTAGAGTCGTTATCTATTGCCTGTTTGCCCAATATAATAATATCTGGGTTTTCTTTTTCTGCTACTGCTTTAAGTAGCTTTGCTACTCCCAAAGAGTCAACCTCAACTTCGGTTTCTACAAGAATTGCTCTATCAGCTCCAAGCGCTAATGCTGTTCGGAGTTGTTCTTGCGAAGCAGTTGTACCAACCGATACAGCTACTACTTCTTCTACTGAACCTGCCTCTTTAAGTCTTACTGCCTCTTCAATGGCTATCTCACAAAAAGGGTTTACTGCCATTTTTACATTAGCTAAATCCACTCCTGTTCCATCAGATTTTGCTCTCACCTTAACATTGTAATCAACTACTCTTTTAATAGGGACTAATACCTTCATGAAATTCCTTTATAATTGTTTTATAATCTAGTTGCGCGCGTATTCTATAACTGCTGAACCAACCAGACAAATAAAAAATTTAATAATTTATGGAAGAGACACAAAAAGAATCAATGGAATATGATGTGGTTATCATAGGGGCAGGCCCTTCTGGCTTGTCTGCTGCTATTAAACTCAAGCAATTAGCTCTTAAATCTAATATGGAGGTCTCCGTATGCTTGCTAGAAAAAGGTTCTGAAGTAGGAGCTCATATTCTATCTGGCAATGTATTTGATCCTAAATCATTAGACGAGCTTATTCCTGATTGGAAAGAATTAGGTGCGCCTCTTAAACTTCCTGTGACTAAAGATTCAGTGAGATATATGCTCAATAAATCAACAACAATACCTGCGCCAGTCTTTTTTATGCCGAGCTTCAACAATCATGGAAACTACATAACAAGCTTAGCAAATGTTTGTAGGTGGCTTGCTGAATATGCAGAAAATTTAGGAGTTGAAATATTTCCTGGTTTTGCTGCTTCAGAATTAATTTACACTGATGGGGTAGTTAAGGGAGTATCTACTGGTGACATGGGAATATCCTTAAATGGTGAAAAGAAAGATAATTATGAACCGGGTATAGAACTATTTGGTAAATACACACTTTTAGCTGAAGGATGCAGAGGTCATCTTGGAAAATCTATAATAGAGAAATTTCAACTAGACAAAGATAAGAATCCTCAACATTATGGTATAGGATTTAAAGAAATATGGGATATTGATCCATCTGTTCATGAAGAAGGTCTTGTAATTCATTCCCTTGGTTGGCCTAGTAAACGTACCGCTAGTGGCTCTTATTTTTATCATGGAGAAAATAACCAGGCTTATATTGGTTATGTAGTTCCTCTAGATTATTCAAATCCTCACATAAGTCCTTTTAACGAGTTTCAGCAATGGAAGCATCAGACTTCAATAGCAAAGTATCTCAAGGGAGGGGCTAGGGTTTCTTATGGAGCTAGAGCTCTTATAAAAGGCGGACATCAATCAAGACCGAAAATGAGCTTTCCTGGAGGTATCCTAATAGGTGATGATGCAGGAACATTGAATTTTCCAAAAATAAAAGGTTCTCATACTGCCATGAAATCTGGAATGATTGCAGCTGAAACAGTGATAGACGCTTTACAGAATAAAAATATTGGTTCTGACTTAACTTCCTATGAAGATAATTTTAAAGCTTCATGGCTCTACGATGAATTATATAAAGCAAGGAACTGGAATCCCTTTCTCCATAAATTTGGCGCATTAATGGGAGGTTTCTTTGCAACAATAGATCAATTGATCTTTAGAGGAAGATTACCTTTTACTTTAAATCATACAACTCCAGATCATGAATGTCTTGAAACTGCAGATAAGCATGAGAAAATTTCTTACCCTAAGCCAGACAGTCTAATTAGTTTTGATGTACTCTCTTCAGTATTTCTATCAAACACCAATCATGAAGAAGATCAGCCTTGTCATTTAGTTCTCTCTGATCCAGATATACCAATTAAACATAACTTGCCTTTATATGATGAACCAGCTCAAAGGTATTGCCCTGCTGGAGTATACGAAATAATTGAGGAATCTGATGGACCTAAATTTCAAATAAATGCTCAAAACTGCGTGCATTGCAAAACTTGTGATATAAAAGATCCATCTCAAAATATAAATTGGATAGCCCCAGAAGGAACAGGAGGACCAAATTATCCAAATATGTAGATTTCAAAAAGCTTGAAATTTAGATTAAGGGGGATAGTATGAATTAACTTCTACTAAAAAAATTAAACTCGAGACGCTTTTAGTAGAATTAAAGATTAAAAAAATACTTAAGTGTAATAGTTAATCTTATGAAAAAAACAGAGCTTAGGTTCTGTTTTTTTTAAATTTCTTGTAAACTAAAAAAACTATTATTACTCCAAATCCCTTGCCTCGTGATCCCATTAATAGTTTCATTTACACTTATATCAACCAGTTTATAAAAGATATTTCTACTGATTAACCCTTCTAAATTTGACCTCACCAAAACATAAGGGGATGGTTCATTAGATGTTTTATTAACAGTAACTCTGAGAGGATGGTCTGTATTCAATTGAAAAATATCATTAGTATTAGTCTCAAAATAGATGATCTGATCTTTTCCAATATTATCAATTCTAAAGTCAATTACTAAAAAAGGTTTATCTTCTACTTCTAACTTTATCTTTTCTACTGGGGTTACTAAGTAATAATTCCCATCATCGTCATATCTTAATACTTTACTAAATAACCTAACCATTCTTTCCCTTCCTATAGGAGAATTCATAAAATACCATTTTCCATCCCTAGAGATCTTCATATCAACGTTCTGACATAAAGGTGGATTCCAAAGATGCACTGGGGGCAATTCATCTTCACCTAACTTTGAGATATTGTGTAAAAGAGATGCTGGATTAATTTCTTTCATTAATTAAAGGCTAATAAATAAGATCTGAATAGATATTATAACTAATATTAATCCAGTAATTCGTTCTAAAAAGGGAAAAAAGTTACTCACAGTATTAATTTTCTTGCTTACTGAGATTATATAAGACATAAGAGAAAACCAAAAAAATGTAGCTAGTGACATATATAAACCTGAAAGCAACTTAAAGTTAAAAGGTAATTGGTCACCTATTACAGCAAAAACTGTTATAAAAAAAAGAAATGCCTTAGGGTTAGAAATATTCGTTAAAAAACCTGCAACAAAAGATTTATAAACATAAGTATTCCCAGTTATTACTGTATCAAAATTCATAGCACTACTTTGTATAAGTAAAGATCTAAAACCTAAATACCCTAAATAACTAGCTGCTATTATTTTTAAAAATAGAAAGAATGACTCTTGATATACGAGAAGAATATTTATTCCTAACATAGCAAATAAAACATGAAATAATATTCCAATAGCAATACCTAAACTTGACCAAATAGCATTTCTTATTCCATATCGTAATGATTGTCTTGCTACTAAAATAAAATCAGGGCCTGGACTAGCTACTGCAAATAAGTGCAATAGAATGATTTGTATAAAAACTTCCAATTTTAGTTATAAATAATTGGTTCAATCTCTAAATCTAAATTATATTTATCTTTTATACTATATTGAATTTGACTAGCAAAATTAAGAAGATTTTTTTGTGTTGCACCTTTTTGTGTAGTTAGCACCAAAGAATGAGTAGCTGATACACCTACCTCTCCATAAGACTTCCCTTTCCATCCTTCTTTTTCAAGTAAATAAGCAACTGATATTTTATGCTTATTATTTTTTTCAGTAAAATAAGGAGTCTCTTCACAAATTGAGAGTAAATTTTCTAACTGAGAATTAGTGAGAAAAGGATTTTTAAAAAAACTGCCTACATTAGGTATAACAGAAGGATTTGGTAAGATTCTTGATCGGATCTCTATTACTGCCCTAGATACCTCTGAAGCTGTAGCATTATTAGGTGTAATATTATTGCTTATCAAGAAATCAGATAAGCTCTTATAGCTAGTATTAGGAAGATCAATTAAATTTAATTTTAAATCTATGCTACATATAAAATATTGCTTATTTTTCTTAAAAAAACTATCTCTATAGCTAAACTGACATTCATCGTTCGTAAAGATTTTTTTTTGTAATGTCTCTAGGTTAATAGTATTAACACTCACTAGCCTTGAAGCTATTTCTTCTCCATAGGCACCTATATTTTGGATAGGCGCTGCCCCAACCGTTCCAGGTATAAGAGATAAGTTTTCCAATCCAAATAAGTCATTAGCCAATGTCCATAACACAAAATCATGCCAATTCTCACCCGAAGAAACTTTTAAATATCTTCCTTCTTTGATCACACCCTTCAAATTATTTCTTAAGATCATGCAATGTAAATTCTTTGGTAAAACTATGTTGGTACCAGATCCTAAAATCACAGTTCTCAGTTTTTGTTCATTAGCATATTTAACTGCTTCTATTAGTTCATTCTCATTACTAATATCGCAGAACATTTTTGCTGAGGATTCAAGCTCTAGAGAGTTATATTCTTTAAGTGAAAAGTCTTTTTTAAATTCCATGTTTCTTGATTAGCTCTTCAGCCTCATAAAGATCATTTTTAGTATCAATACCAAGATGAAACATATTTTTTGACAACTTAGCAAAGATATTCTTTTTTTTCTCTAAAGCTCTTAATTGTTCTAAATTCTCTTTTATCTCATTCACTGACCTCTTAAATGATACGAATGTGTTTAAAAAACTAACTTTGTATGAATATATGCCGATATGTATACCTTGAGTTAATGATTGGCTTTTAGATATAATAGATTTACGGGAAAATGAATGAACTTTTGAAGATTGATCTACTAATAATTTAACTTTACTCACATCCCTTAGGTCTTCTTCTTGAGTTACTTTAGTGTAAAGAGTTCCCATATCTGCAAATTTATTTTCTAAAACTATTTTAGACACTTTGTTTATATCTTCTGCCAAAGTAAAAGGTTCGTCTCCTTGTAAATTGACTACAACTTGATCATTTTCTAATTCCAAAATCTCTGCAGCTTCTGCCAATCTATCAGTACCAGTAGCATGTTCTTGTTTTGTCATAACGATAGGGGCATTAAAAATATTACAATGATCTGCTATCTTCTGACTGTCTGTTACTACAAAAACTGAAGAGGCTTCACTCAGAATTGCTTTTTCATAAACTCTTTGTATTAAACTTTTACCTTTAATCTTCAGTAATGGTTTGCCTGGTAGTCTTGTTGAATTATATCTAGAAGGAATAAGAACTATAAATGACATTGATCAAATCTCATCCTCTGTAATCTTCCTTGCTTCTTCAGATAACATCACTGGTATTCCATCATCTATTCTATAAGCTAACATAGATTCAGCACAAATTAACTCATCACCTTTTAAAACTAATTTACCTTTAGAAACAGGACAAACAAGTATATCTAAAAGATCTTTTTCAATCTTATTCAATTTTAATCTCCTTCATTTTATCAACCACCATCTTTACGAATTCATCTGATATTTCTGCTTCAACCTCAAGATACCAAAGATTTTTAATAGTTATGTCTTTACATCTAACAGCATCTTTTTCTGTCATTATTATAGGATAGTCATCATCAAATATAAGATCATCTTTACTAAAATTATAGTGATCCGGAAAAGGATGTTTAATTATTCTAAAGCCTTCATCAATGATATTATTAAAAAACTGGGACGGATTACCTATGCCTGCCAAAACATGTACAGTTTTAGATAATGGCCAATTTTTAAAAGGATAACTTTGTTCGTCATATACTCTTACCCATTTTATAGGTTTATATTCCATCAAATAATTTGCAGAAAATTCTCTATTTGACCAAGGTAGATTTGAACTAACTATAAGATCTACATTCTTAAGTCTTGATACTGGTTCTCTTAGAGGGCCGCCAGGAATACATAAACCATTTCCCAAGCCCCTTATACCGTCTATCATAGCTATCTCAATATCTCTATTTAATTTGTAGTGTTGTAAGCCATCATCGCTGATGACTATATTACAATCATTCTCTTTTATCAGTTTTTTTAGGGCCTTAACTCTATTTGGTCCTACTACTACGGGTAATCGTGTTTTTCTATAAATTAGGACAGGTTCATCTCCGGCAATAGACGCTGAGGTATCTTTATCTAGCATTAAAGGATACTTTCTTGCCCTACCGCCATAGCCACGACTTATTATTCCAGGTTTGTAACCAAGATCCTTTAAAGAATTAGCTAAAGAAATAACTAATGGTGTTTTACCTGTTCCTCCTACAGTTATATTACCTACTACAATCACTGGCATCTTAGGTCTATATAAACTATTTTTTTTATCGTAGAATTTATTTCTTCGATATGAACTAATAAGTTTTGTTAAAGTTGATAAAGGCCATAAAGCCCATAACCATATTTTATGGTCATTCCATGCTCTCTCTAAAAAGCTAATACGAGATAAAGAATTATCTACGGGTGCAATTTTCTCTATAGCTAAACCTTGTATTGATTCTTTCTTTTCATTGCTTAATTCATCTTTGAACTGATTTGAATGGAGATCTGCATAATGACCTTTTTTTGCTAATAAATCTTTATGTGTTCCAACTTCTTGAATAGCACCTTTATCTAGGACTACTATAAGATCTGCCTTTTCAATAGTTGAGAGCCTATGTGCAACAATGAAAGTTGTTCTATTTTTAGCAACTTCTTCTATAGCTTCTTGAATAAAATTTTCTGACTCTGAGTCTAACGCTGAAGTAGCTTCATCAAGAATTAATATAGGAGCATCCTTTAATATTGCTCTAGCAATCGCAATTCTTTGCCTTTGACCTCCAGAGAGAAGAACACCATTATCACCCACCATAGTGTCATATCCATCCGGCATAGCCCTTATAAATTCATCTGCGTGTGCTCTTAATGCAGCTTTTTTTACATCTTCCTCGCTTCCATTTATGTCTCCATAATTTATATTCTTAGTTACCGTATCATTAAAGAGAGTAATATTTTGACTTACCAAAGATATATGAGAACGTAAATTTTTCATTGCAAACTCATCAATAGGTGTGCCGTCAATAGAGATCAAACCATCATAATCCTGATAAAACCTAGGGATGAGGTTAACTAATGTTGTTTTTCCTGCTCCTGACTTACCTACTAGAGCTACAGTTTGACCTTGATGAATATCTAAATTGATTTCTGTAAGTACATTCTCTGAAATAGAATCATATGATTTATATGAGAAAGATACATTTTGAAAAACTATATCCCCTTTTATGTTCTCTGATTCATAGGTTCCAAGGTCTTTCTCTGGTTCTTCATCCAATTGTTGAAAAATATCTTCAGCTGCAGCTAATCCTTTCTGTATTTGACTGTTTATTTCAGATAACTGTCTTACAGGTCTTGCTAACATTCCTGCCGCACCAAAAAAAGCTATAAAGGTTCCTGATGACATAGCTGTAATAACACTAGAATCTAAAGCTAACCAAGTTATGACCGCTAATCCAGTAGAAACAAACATTTGGATAATTGGAGAAGAAATATAATTTGTCGCCTCTAATTTCATATTTTGTCTTCTGTTGTTCTCGCTTGCTTGGATGAACCGTTTATTTTCGTAAGATTCTCCTCCAAAAGCTTTAACTTCCTTATAAGCATTAATTGTCTCTGATGCAACATGAGTTACATCTCCCATAGCTGTTTGAATCCGACCACTTATCTTTCGGAGTCTTTTAGCTGCAAAAGCTACTATTATTGCAATAAAAGGGGCTGTAAAAAATAATACTACGGTTAATTGCCAATTTAAGTAGATTAAGTAACAAATTAATCCAATGACTAAGAGACCTTCTCTAAATAAAACTTTTAATGCATTAGTGGCAGCTCCTGTAACTTGCATTACATTAAATGTTATTCTAGATATGAGATGACCAGAAGTTTGATGATCAAAATAAATGCTAGGTAATATCATTATCTTTTTAAAAAGCTCTGTTCGTAAATTATGAACTAATTTATTTGATATCAATGCCAGTAAATAATTACCTATGAAAAATCCAAATCCTCTTACCAATGCAATCACTATTAAGGCTAAGGGCAAAACTAACCTGTAATCTTCTATAGGATTATTTACAAAATCTATAATACGCTTTAGCCACTCTGCTGCAGCTACCTGCGATCCTGCTAAAAGGATAAAACCAAATGTACTTAAAATAAAATGGGGTATGTATGGTAGAACATAAGATAAAAGTCTAGCGTAGACTTTTATATTAGATTTTTTTTGTATTTTTTTGTCTTCCACATCAACATGTTAGCTGAAATCAAAAAAAATAAGAATTTTACAAAACTAAAACTATTTATCTAAATCAAAAATTTCATTAAATTGAGAAGCTAAATTCATGTCATGAGTAGCAATAATCATAGAAGTTTTGTGTTTTTTAGAAAGGCTAATAATTAAATCAAACATGTTGTGTGAATTTTCTAGGTCTAAATCTCCAGTAGGTTCATCCATAATCAAACAAGATGGATTATTTGAAAGAGCTCTTGCTACTGAAACTCTTTGACGTTCTCCCCCAGATAATTCACCTGGTAAGTGAGAAATCCTTGAATCTAGACCAACCTGACTAAGTAAATCTCTCGCTATTTCTAAGGAATCTGTTTTAGAGTATTTTCTTGATAAAAATAAAGGCATAGCTGCATTCTCTATAGCAGTAAATTCAGGTAATAAATGATGAAATTGATAAACAAAGCCCAGCTCTTTGTTTCTAAAAGTAGCTTTCTCATTAAGGCTTAAGTCTAACAAAGAATTTCCTTTATAGAATATAGAGCCTTTAGTGGGAACGTCTAATCCAGCCATTAAATGGAGTAAGGATGATTTACCAGAACCAGATTGACCTATTATTGCAAGAGATTTACCTTGAGTTAATGATAGATTGAGATCTTTAAATATTGAAATCTCCCTTGTTCCTTGAATAAATATTTTTGTTACCTTCTTTAATTCAAAGATTAAATTATTCATATCTTAAAACATTTGCCGGATTAACTTTGGTCGCTAATCTAGAGGGATAAAGTGAACTAACCACAGAAAGACTAAGTGAAATTACACATATAAGAAATACCCAGAAAGGTCTAATATCAATAGGAAAATAATTTATAAAATATGCATCTAATAAATATATTCCAAAAATATTTTCCAACCAATCAATGAGACTACCTAAATTAAGACTAACTAATAAACCAAATAAGAGGCCTGTTATGGTGCCTAAAGTACCTATCAAAGTACCAAAAATCATAAAGATTCTATGAATTGAAGATCGTGTGGCTCCTAAAGTTAATAAAATAGCTATTTGGCTTCTCTTCTCATTAATTGTCATAACGAGCATTGAGACTAGGTTAAATACAGCAACTAAAACTACTAAAAATAATAAAAAAGAAACTAAAAATTTTTCCATTTTTATTGCCCTAAATAAAGTACCATAATCGCTTGTCCAGTCTTGAGCTTTATAACTAGTATTTAAATAGCTATTTATCCTATTAGAGTCAGCATAAATCTCGTGTTTTGCAGAAAAAAGGTCTAAATATTTTACTCTTAATCCATGGATTTTATTACCTGTTCTGAGTAATTTAGATGCATCTCTGAGATTAATATAAGCGAAGCTTTGATCTACTTCTGGTGATCCTATGCTAAAAATAGCTGCAACCTTAAACCTTTTTGTTCTAGGAAACGTGCCTAACAAACCCATGCTTGTATCAGGAATTAAGAGATTTACAAAACTGCCAACATTGACCCCTAGTTGCATAGCTAAAATGTCTCCAAGAATAATGGTATATTCTTCAGAGTTAAGATCGTCCCATGAACCAATAATTATATTTTTAGATATAGTGGAAACTTTTTTTTCTAATTCAGGATTTATACCAAATAACATTATGCCTTTAAGGCTATTTTGAGAATTGATTAGCCCTTGAGTCTCAATAAAAGGACCTGAGCCAAGAATGTTCTTATTATCAAGTAATACTTTATTAACAATATGCCAGTCAGTTATAAAAGGTTCTCCTTCTATAGATGCATGGGGAATTGCCTGGAGCACCCTATCCTCTAATTCTTTTTCAAAACCATTCATGACTGAAGTAACTAGAATGAGAACAGCTACTCCTAGAGAAATGCCCATAAAAGACATTATAGAAACAAAAGATAAAAAACCTCTTCGATTGCTTTTAAAATATCTAAGTGCTATAGATAAAGAAAGAAATCTCATTTTAAAATTCTTAAAAAGATTAAGAACCAGTTAAATCATGCTCTTTATTTTTTTTATATGGCGGTACAAATCCTGCCAATTTATTTAAATTAATTTTTGACTGTCTATAAGTTGCCTTAGCATGACTAAATTCTTTGAACCCATCATAACCATGATAAGAACCCATACCACTAGGTCCTATACCCCCAAAAGGCAGATCTTCCATCGTAATATGTGAAATTACATCATTTAAAGTTACTCCTCCCGAAGTTGTGTTATCTACAACTAAATTTTGTTCAACTTTATCATCACCAAAATAATACAGCCCTAATGGTCTTTCTTTCCCATTTACATAATTAATTGCTTCATCTAATTCGTCATAAGTTTTAACAGGTAACACTGGTCCAAATATTTCTTCGTTCATAATAGACATATCGTCCGTAGGGTTTAGCACTAAAGTAGGTGGGATTTTATAATGAGCTTGTTGCGAAAAATCTTCATTCTTAGGATTTATTTCGACTACTTCTGCGCCCTTAGATTTAGCGTCTTGGATATGATTATTAATCCTATCATAATGTTTTTCATTAATAATCGAGGTGTAATCATCATTATCTTTTAAGTCAGGATACATCTCAGTAACTACAGTTACACTTTGTTTTACAAATTCGCCTATATCTTTTTTATTTATTAAAGCATAATCAGGCGCAAGACATATTTGTCCTGCATTCATAGCCTTTCCCTGCATAATCCTCTGAGCGACATCTGGTATATTAGTATTCTTGCCAATGATTACAGGGGATTTCCCTCCTAGCTCTAATGTGAGAGGCACTAAATTCTCCGCAGCTGCCTTCATGACATGCTTCGCTATTTCAGTTCCTCCTGTAAATAATAGATGATCAAATGCCAAACTACTAAAAGCAGCACCAATAGAAGGATCACCAGTGAATACTGCTATTTCTGTTTCATCAAAATATTCATTAATCATATTCTTTGTTAGTTCTGATGAAGATGGCGTAAATTCAGATGGCTTTAACATGATTCTATTACCTGCAGATAAAATTCCTGCCATCGGAGCTATGGCTAATTGGAAAGGAAAATTCCAAGGGCTTATTATTCCAACAGTTCCTTTGGGTTGGTACTTAATCCAAGCTTTTGCTCCTAATAATCTTAAAAGAGAACCCAGAGGTGCAATAGCTGCTTTTCTATTTTCAATCTTCATCCACTTCTTTAGATTCTTTTTAGCATGGTTGATAGGACCAACTACAGTTTCTACTTCTGTTAAAGCTGACATTACAGGGTCTCTATTACCAAAATCTTCTTGTAGAGAATCAATTATTCTATCTTTATAGTTTTGAATCATAGAAATACATCTATTTAATCTATCTATCCTTATTTCATAACTTGGGTTACCTTCTCTAATATTTAAATCCTTTTGATCTTTTAGGACCTTGTGCATTTGTTTTATTACTTCATCATTCATTGTTCATTTCCTCCTAATATTAAGTAGAACGTTTGGCCTTATCTTTTTCATTGGTGGCCTTTATGCTACCTTTGATAGCATCCCAATTCTCATCAGTTAACGATGATAAATGAGAAAAAGTTCCTCCTGTAAGATATTGCCCCCCATCAATAGCTATAGTCTGTCCCGTTAAGTAATCACACCCATCTGACATTAAAAAAGTAGCAAGATTTCCAAGTTCTTCCATTTCACCTACTCTACCCATTGGATTACTTTGTAATGATTTTCCTTCTTCGCCGAGATTGTTGTTATCATTTGTTTGAGGAGATAGTCTAGCCCATGCCCCCTCTGTAGGAAAGGGTCCTGGAGCTATTGCATTAACCCTTATACCTCTTGACCCCCACTCCACTGCTAAAGATTTAGTCATACCATGAACGGCTGTTTTAGACATTGTAGAAGGAGTTACATAAGCAGATCCAGTCCATACCCAAGTAGCTAATATAGAGATTATACTTCCTGAAATACCTTTTTCTAACCATCTCTTACCTACAGAATGGGTAACATAAAATGTTCCATGGAATACTATTCCTGCTATAGCATCAAATCCTCTGTGAGATAGGTCTTCCGTTCTGCTAATAAAATTACCTGCAGCATTATTTATTAATCCATCTAAGGGTGCATCTTGAAAAATTTCTTCTATAACATTATCTACATCCTGAGCCCCTCTTATATCTAAACCATAATACTTAACTACTCCACCCGTTTCATCCATTAATTCTTTTGCTGTATTTTCTAGAATCTCAACCCTTCTACCACAGATAATCACTTCTGCACCATATTTAAGAAGGTATCTTGACATCTCCTTTCCTAAACCAGTTCCTCCTCCGGTTATTAAGATTCTCTTTCCTTTTAATAAATCTTTCTTATACATATATTCTCCTTAATAATTATTAGCCTAAATGAATTCCACCATCTAAAGGTATAGTTGCACCAGTAATATAAGAACTTGCCTTTGATGCTATGAATAAAGCAGTAGCCATCATATCTTCTTCATTGCCATGCCTTCCCAGTGGAGCATGCTTTCCAGCGTTTTCAAGAAAAGAAGTACCATCACCTATATCAAACTCTGTCATCTTGCTAGGAAAAGGTCCAGGAGAAATGGTATTAACATTAATGTTATCTTTAGCTAAATCTTTTGCTAAAACTCTAGTTAAATGATGAATGGCTGCTTTACTTGCATTATAAGCATATGCTCCCATCCCACCACTGAGAACTGCTGCCGGCGATCCTATATTTATAATCCTTGCCGGATCTGTATTTTTACCAGACTCCCTAAGGAGGGGTAAAAGTTCTTTAATTAAGTGAAAAGGAGAACCTACATTTACCTTCATTACCATATCCCAAGAATCAATTGGATAATCTTTTAATGGAGAACCCCAAGTTTTTCCAGCATTATTCACAAGTATATCTAAAGAAGTTTCGTGTAATTTAAGTTGTGCACATAATGTCATAACACCTTCTTGATTTGAGAGATCAGTAGGTATAGCTATACATTCACCTTCTTTTGATAATTCAACCGCTACGTTTTCACATACTTCATTATTTCTTGAAGAAATATAAACCTTTACTCCTGATCTAACATAGGCTTTAGCTATCATAAGACCAATGCCTCTGCTACCGCCAGTTACTAATGCAGTCTTACCTTCTACAGAAAAAAAATTTTTCATATTTTCATTTTCTTATTAATTTTTTTAATTTTAACATTTATTCTTCACGTATTGGTTGATCAATTAAATCCAATGCATCAATCCTATAATTTTTATCTCTAATCCATTTATGGTGCTTATTAAATTGAACAAAAAATAAAACTACAACTACCATGAAGCTATTTAACAAGAATGGAGCTGAATTATTTAATTGGTATAGCGGCATGGTTATAAGTGGAGAGATAATATGACCTATAGGAATAACCATTGATAATAAACCACTTGCCTCTCCTTGCTTATCTTTTCCTACTGAAAGAGAAAAAGACCCTGCAATACCAGGGCCTATCATTCCAGCCCCTACACCATAAAATAACAGTGCAAAATACATAAAATTAATATCTCTTGCTAGAAAAATTAAAAAAAGAGAGCAACCTACTAATAATAACCCTGTTCTTATTAAAGAGCCTGGTGAAACACCTAATTTATCAGCTATTAGTAATTGACCCAACAAGAAACCTAGTGCTGTTACCATAAAACCTAAACTAGAAAAAAAAATAAAGTCATCTGAGTTAGGGACTATTATGTCTTGGTAATAAAAAGAAGATATTTGAACTAAAGATGCATTACATATTCCAAAGCAACCTGCTACTAATACAAATGGAAAGACCTTGGAATCTGAAATAGATAAGGTTTTTTTCTTTTTAATCGTAGGTTTTATACTAATTTTTTCGGGTATAAAAAAAATAGTTATTCCTATTAAAATTGCTAATAAGGCAAATAAATAAAAAGGAAAAGTATAACTTATAAGTAATAAAAAACTTGCTATCCCAGGACCTATTAATCTGCCTAGAGAAAATCCAGAATCAAGTCTAGCAAATGCCCTACTTCTTTGACTTGATGAAGTAATATCTGCTATCCATCCCCCTGATGCAGGTCTAGTTGCACTTCCTAATAAGCCATTAATCATCCTAGAAATAATTAATAGAATTAAAAGAATCACTCCTGAAATAATACCATTTATACCTAAATTAATAGTTGCGCTAAACAAACATAAGGATAAAGCAAAACCAAAAAGGCCTATAAGAACTATCTTTTTTCTTCCAATGGAATCACTAAGTCTGCCCCATATAGGACTAAATAGCATCCAAGCTATAGCTGACGATGCAAAAATTAATCCTATTTGTAATTCTGATAAACCTAGATCTCTTGCGGCAGGTGGCACTGTAATAAACACTAATGATTGGCCTGCTCCTACAGACATTAAACCAGCGGAAAGAAACCAGATTGATCTTGGAAGAACTTCCGAAGGTTTATTCATAAATTAAATATAAACAGAAAACTTCAGAGGTTTTATCATTAAAAAATATATATTCATGAAATTGATTAATCGCATGAGACCATTCATGCTCATAATTATGGGGATTCATATTTATATTAAATATTTCACACTTATTTAAATAAAAAATAAATGAATCCTCGGCCTTTAAAGAATTAATTATTTTTTTAACTTTCTTTAAGGTATTACGATTTATCATAGGTGTATTAGCCTTAGGCGAAAGCAATATTTCATAAAAATTTTTTAAGAAAACCTCCATACTTATTCCAATAAAATTACCAGAAGAGATATTTTTAATCATAAAAGGACCATGATAACCTCCCATGAAGCTTGAATAATGATTAAACATTACTTCTTGGTAATGATCAGATTCTTTTAAATTTTGTAATTTAATAGATTTATCTAATTTCTTAAATTTCTTGTTAAAACTCAGAGACAATAATCTTAATGTCCCGTGATGATGCAGCGTTAACTTATACTTAAAGTTTTCGTAATATAGTTGGGAGGTTTCAAGTTCAAAGATTGAACTAATGGAGTTAGTCACTAAAACTCCTAATACCAGATGCCTGTCTAACTCTAGTTATTACACCCTCACTAATATTGAGTGCTTTTGAAGCTCCATCCTTGAGTACTCTCTCTAAAAAGCTTTTATCTTTCATTAGTAATTTATATTCTAACCTGAATTGACTTAATGAGGACTCTAATAAGTCAAACAACGAATCCTTAGCATTTCCCCATGATATACCTTTGCCGTATTGTAATCTGAAATCTTCAATTTGTTCTTTTGAGGCAAAAGAAGAATATATATTAAAGATACTGCAGCCCTCTGTTTCTTTTGGTTGACCAGGTTCTAAAGAATTAGTTTTGATTTTCATAACTCTTTTTCTTAATTGCTCAGGATCTAAGAAAATAGATATTTCATTACCATAACTTTTACTCATTTTTTGTCCATCTAACCCTAATAATAATCCTTTATCTTTATCTATACGAGCTTCAGGAATTGAAAATATTTCTCCATAATAATGATTAAACTTCATAGCTATATCTCTAGTCATTTCTAAATGTTGTATTTGATCATTACCCACAGGCACTATATTGGCATCAAACATGAGAATGTCCGCAGCCATCAATAATGGATAATTATATAAACCCATACTTATATTTTTATCGGGAAATTTAGAGCTATTTTTATCAACAGCTGATTTATAAGCATGCGCTCTGTTTAACAGTCCTTTTTCAGTTACACAACTTAATATCCAGTTTAGTTCCATAATATGAGGAATATCTGACTGTCTATAAAAAGTCGTTGTGCTTACATCTAATCCACATGCTAGCCAACAAGCCGCTATCTCTATTGATGATAAATGAGTTAACTCAGGATTCTTATGTTTAATTAAAGAATGGTAATCTGCTAAAAAAAGAAAGGAATCAACCCCAGAAATTTTACTTTCTTTTATTGCAGGCAGTATGGCACCACATAAATTTCCTATATGTGGTTTACCACTTGTTGTAATTCCAGTTAATACTCTAATATTCTTCATAAAACCTTAAAAAAATAAATGTTAATAAAGTAAGAAAAAAAATCTTGAAACAATATAAGTTTACCTTATCATTCACATCATTAATTCCCAAACAAAGATGTCATTACTTATAACACTAACCACAGACGAAACATTCAATAAAAGTATTATTGAATATAAAAATGATTTAAAAAAAGATATTAATACGTCTAAGAATATAATTTGGTTTAAAAATCAAGATCACTTAATATCCTTAAAGTTCATAGCTCATATTGAACCAGAACAAATAGAAGAGTTAATAAGTTTACTCCAAGACTCTTTGCCTGGAACTGGTTTTGTAACTCTGAAAGTAGAAGAAGTAAATTATTTTCCTAATGATAAAGGGAAGAGCCTTGTTACTTTCTTGGAAACATCAAAAACATTTAAAGCCCTAAATCAAAAAATACTAAAAGCTACAGGAATAGTAGGATTTGATGAAGACACAAAAAATTTTAGACCTCACATAACATTGGCAAGATATAAAAATATTGAAGATAAATACAAAGAAATACCTGAATTAAACCTAAAAGAAAAAGGAATATCAAAGTCCATTGACCTATTAAATGTAGAATATGAAAAAGGAAATAGAAAACTCAGCCTGATTGCAAGAATAGACCTAGTGAATTAAAAGAAAGGCGAGGTCAAAGGGATCAGCGCAGGTAAGCGCTATAGAGCTAGTACCTAACTAGCTATAAGGTGGCTGACTTTCGTCATTCTTTTCACCCTTCTTCCTCTATCCATATCTTTCCTAATTCGGGTCTCGAGTTCCGATTTATTCCAGAAATAGCTTGATTCAATACTAACAAGTTTAGGACTAAAAGCAATGGCTAGTTTATAAAATCCCTTATTATTATTTGGTCTTTAGAACCCAATTTTTTAAATTACGTTTTGTAAAATTATCAATAACTTTAAGAGATTCATCAATGTTATTAACTAAATAAAGGTCTTCAAGAGATTCTAAAGGAAGAAATTTTTCATCAACTGATTTTTTTATAAAATCATATAAATCTATATAATAATTTGAAATATTCAGTAATATTATGGGTTTAGAATGAATTCCTAATTGATTCCAAGCCATAGCTTCAAAAAATTCTTCCCAAGTACCTACTCCACCTGGTAAGCAAATAATGGCTTCTGATCTTTTAGCCATAAGAGCTTTTCTTTCATGCATTGTTTCAACTATATCTAGTTTATTTAAATCCTTGTGAGAAACTTCTACGTTATCTAATTGAGATGTAATCACTCCCTCGACGGTTCCTTTGTGTAAAAGTGCTGAATCTGCCAACAGTCCCATGAGCCCCAAACTGCCTCCACCATAAATAATAGTCTTTCCATTCAGGGCCAGGCATTTTCCTAGTTCCTGAGCTGCTATTCTATAAGATTCTTTTTTTCCTTCTTTAGATCCTGCAAATACACAAATTTTTTTCATTACTTATTATCTTTTAAGCATTTAAATATCCTAACGCAATAGTATGATATATACCTAATAATCATAAATATGACAAAACTTCAAATTGATATAGTTTCAGATATTATATGCCCTTGGTGCGTTATAGGTTATAAAAATCTAAAACAAGCAGAGCTTCTCATAAATAATGAAATTAAACTTGATATAGACTGGCAACCTTATCAACTTCATCCTGATATACCCGAGAATGGAATAAATAGGAAAACTTTCTTAACTAAAAGATATGGCCAGCCAAGAAATGAAAAAGATGTTAGTGACCATCTTAAAAAGTTAGGGGAAAAAGTAGGATTTAAATTCAATTTTTATAAAAATAAAATAATTCCAAACACTATGCAAGCACATAGATTATTAGAATTAGTAGAATCTAGAGTTTCTAAATCAATTTTAGCTGAAAACTTATTTGACAGTTATTTTACCTTAGGAATTGATATTGGTGATAAAGATCACCTTTTAGATATTGGAATAAAATCTTGCATAAAAGAAAATATATTAAAAATATTCTTAGATTCAGATAAAGGTATGAAAGAGGTCATAAAAAAAGAAGAGGAATATAGAAATAAGTACTTACCGGGTGTACCTACTTTTATAATCAATGATCAATATATTATGCAAGGAGCCCAAGAACCTTTAACATTCGTAGCTTTCTTAAAACGCATAAGAGACAAAGTAGAAGATAGGAAGAGTCTTCCTTAATTTATATAAGGCTTCCCAGTAGAATGATGATACACAACAAAATACTTTATCGGACCTTTAGACTGTCCACTATGTAACTTATCTTTAGGTTCTATCCATGACTGGCCTTCCATATATGATTCAACCTTTCCTTCTATTTCTACATCAACCTTTCCTTTGATTAAATACACTGTCCCTGTAAAAGGATGAGTATGCTCAGGTATAAGTACTGGTCCATTAGATTCCTTAATTTGAATTGTCATACTCATAGAATCATCAATATTTATTGTACGATCTAAGATAGTTATGATGTTGCTGCTCATTAGATTTAAAGCTACTAATGAAGATATTATTAAAATTAATTTTTTCATAAAAAATATTTAAAATAGAACAATACTACTAAATTAAAACAATACAATTAGAATAATGAATATGTTGATAAAGAAGTCCATCTAATGACACAGATTTTAAACAAACAAGCTTTAATGGCTGCTATCATTAATAAAGATTTCTTCCCTTATTGTTATATCAAAAATAGTCTCAACAATAATCAATTAACAAAAAAAATACTAACAGAGTTTCCACAAATTAAAAAAGGTGGAAGCTTTAATATTTCATCTACAGAAGAAAACAGCATCAATAAATTAATTAATGATTTTAAGAGTCCAGTCATAAAATCAATCTTATCTGATAAATTTAATGTAGATCTTGTTAATGCATCAACTATAGCTACTCTAAGGGGCTATTCAAGAAAAAGAGATGGTAAAATTCATACTGATTCATCTTCAAAGATTTTAACAATATTAATTTATTTAAATGAAACTTGGAATCATGATACCGGACACTTAAGACTCCTTAAAAATTCTAAAAATCTAGAAAATTATATAGCAGAAATACCTGCAACCTTTGGCAATATGGTTATATTCAAAGTAACAAATGATTGTTGGCATGGATATAAAGCTTTTGAAGGAATAAGGAAGTCTATTCAAATTAATTATGTGCATAATAACTCTATAAAAATTCACCATATAAGACACTCTATTAGTTCTTTTTTTAAAGCCCTTCTTCCAACTAAATAAATGAAAGCACTTATTATTAAATTAACTTCTATGGGAGATCTTATGCATGCCTTACCAGCATTGACAGAAGCTGGAAAAAATATATCCAATTTAGAAGTTGATTGGGTGGTTGATGAAAATTTTTCAGATATACCTTCTTGGCATCCCAATATAAAGGAAATCATTACAACTAATCACAGAAACTGGAAAAAACAAATATTTAGAAGTGCATCTAGAAAGGCCCTGTATGAGTTAAAAAAGAAAATTAACTACAATAATTATGACGTAGTAGTAGATATGCAAAATAACCTTAAAAGTGCCTTTATATCTTATCTATATAAAGGAAAAGTTCATGGGCTAGATAGGTCTAGTGTTAGGGAATATCCTGCCCACTGGTCTTACTCAAACTACTCTAAGGTATCAAAAAAATTGCACGCTATAGAAAGACAAAAGATTTTACTCTCTGATGCACTTGGTTATGAATATATAGAAGAGGATTTGGACTATGGTATAAATAAATCTAAATTTATAAAACCTAATATAGAATTGCCATCAAAATATGCCGTTCTTGTTCATAACGCAAGTTGGCCTTCTAAAATATGGCTAATATCTTATTGGCAGGAATTAATCAAATACTTTGAAAGTAAAGGCATCTCAACTCTCCTACCCTCAGGTAATAAAGAAGAGCTATTTATAGCGAAAAAAATCTCTCAAAACTCACCCAAATCAATTGCCCTTAATTTGATGTCACTCAATAATATTGGCTATATTCTTGATAATGCAAAAATATGTGTATGTTCAGACACTGGTCTAGCGCATCTTTCTGCTGTTGTTAATACCCCTTCAATCACTCTTTACGGTCCCACAGATGTTAATCTAATAGGCACCAAAGGTAAAAATCAAAACCACCTAATTGGGAAAGATAATTCAATAACTAACATTTTACCAAATGATGTAATAAAACTAATTGAAGAGATCAATATTTAATATTTATATTAAATTATAAACTAAAACCCTTCCTTCTTACTCTCCTCAAATAAGTAAAGCGCTTGGATTCGTTGAGTTACTTAGACTACAATGCTTCCATGTTAAAAGGTTGGAATTCTGAGGAATCAGTTAGTGACGAGAATTTAGACAGAGAAAATGCTGTTGTCAAAGGATACTATCATTCGTCCCAAGATGATTGGGATGGCAAGGAGTGGAAAAGAAATTTTCATGAAATAAGGCAACGAGACCTTATGATTTTTGCATTAGGCGACATAAAAGAAAAAAAAGTTCTAGATATAGGTTGTGGAGCAGCAGATTACCTAACTGCAGTTGGAAAAATGGGAGCAGAATTTGTAGGTGGCCAAGACTTAGATAAAGAAGCAATTTTAAGAGGAAAAAAAAGGCTTGATAAAGAGAATATCAAAAATCAACTAATTATAGGTAATGCAACTAAGCTCGAATTTCCTAATAATTACTTTGATATAGTATTCTCATCAGATTTTTTTGAACACATAAGTGCCGAAGTAAAGGAAATAGTTATATCTGAAGCTTATAGGGTTTTGAAACCTGGCGGTTCCTTTATTATTAAGACTCCCAACTTAACTTTCCTAAAGATTGTTATTATTTTAAAGAGAATCTTGAATATACTAAGATTCAGATCTCCTTTTATCTATGTAGCACATACTAAGAATAATCCAGATAATGAACATTTTGGTCTAACAACTCATTCTGAACTTTCACACCTCCTTGAAAGTAATTTCTTCCACACACCAGAGATTGTGCATACGCCTTTAGTAAGAAGGGGTTTACCAAAAATAATCACTAAACTACTTTATGGGAGAGTTGCATTTTCTGAAGCTATTATACTTTCAGCTAAGAAAGCAGTATTTTATGGCTTTTGGAAATAAGTAAAATTTGTTAAACATAATACACATGGATTATGTTATTACACCTATTAATTTAAAATATCCATACGAAGGATCATCTTTTTTAATTCCACCTACCGCTCCACCTGATCTCAAATTATCTACAAGTTCCCCTGTAGGAATATCAGATTCCAAAGTATAGTCCGCTACCACTTTCCTGTACAAAAACTGCCACCCTTCAGAAGATTTTATATATTTATCAAGATAACGACTTCCCGTACTTAAATTAACTTCTTTACCCTTAGGGTCCTTCATTATATGAACATTAAGCGTATAGACTTCGCCTTCAGCATAAGCACTATTATCAGGATCAAGTTCAATTAGATGATTAAAAATTTGGTGAGAGGTATGGTTAGTTTGCTTAAGAGCCTCTTCAACCCAATTAACATAATCTTGCCCTGATCCTTTAAACATGCCGCCATGGTTGTCTACAGAATCCTTAGAATATAATTGACTAAGTAGCTTAAAGTCTCTTCTATCAATAGCTCGGCTATACTTGCATACTAACTGTTGTATTTCTAATTTATCATTTAATGCACTCATGTTCATGTATCTCTCTCCTAATCTAAGTTAATGTGTTACTTAAAGTTTTATTAAAGTCCCAATAGGATCTTAAAGAAGTTATTTTATTTTTTTTATTTACTTTATAGATAATTACTAAGTTTGTTTCTACTTTTAATCCATCCTTTAATGTATTTGTTATGGTTGCGACATTCGCGCATTCTTCTCCACAAGGATAAGATTCTCTTATGTGGAAAGAAATACTTGCAGGGCCAATTATGTCATCCCAAAATTTTTCAATAGACTTAATGCCAGAATGGCCTTTACCTGAAGGATTAAGCGGAGATTTACCAATCGGATCTTCTAGTATTGCATTTTCATCAAAAAGAAATAACCATTCTTTTTTATTGCCTTCTTCTGCAGCTCTCGCTGAACTGAATGTTATTTCCTGAATTTTATTTAATCTTCTAGACATATAGAAAAGATCATTTTCTGAGGCAAATTGTGAGGATTTCTTGCCCCCCTAATAATTTCCCCTTGATAGTTTTCAAGACTAGTGGACACATTGTTGAAAGGTTGATTTAAAAGCGTTCTCAGCATATTCATAATTTTAAATCCGATAAAATTCTAATAAAATCTAAAAAACCGTGGCGGATAGTGAGGGATTCGAACCCCCGAGGGGTTTAACCCCCTGCTGGTTTTCAAGACCAGTGCATTCAACCAGACTCTGCCAACTATCCATTTACTTTAGTAATGTTTCGAATTGTACTGTAAAGATTATCAATTTGCGACAACGCATTAGACTCTAAAATATGGCCATATCTATCTACTATGGTTAAGATGAATGAGTGCGCTGCCAGAGTAGATACCAATTTCATATTTGATACATTATAAAACCAATTAGTAATACATTTGTATCTGAGTTGCTTTATTGCTACCTACCATTATCAATCAAATTGTTTTTCCACACTTGCAAATAAAAGGTAAAAAATCATACCAAAAAACATCACACCTGCAACAACATAAAAAATAGCATCCCAAGAGTTTGTAACCTCAAGTATAAGCCCTGATATATAAACTCCTATTATCCCTGGAATAGCACCCAGCATATTTGTAATTCCCATTAGTGAACCCGTATATTTAGGTCCTATATCCGAGTGATTTATAATAAAACCACCTGAAGTCATTCCAGCAAAAGCATTTCCTAAACAAATAATAGCAATTACTGAAGTAACAGTTTCGAAAGAAGGTACAAGAACTAAACAAATGCCTGCTCCTCCGAAGCCAATGGTATTACAAAGTTTTCTTACCATTAGCAATTTAAACTTTCTTTTTAGTAAGAAGTCTCCAAAAAAGCCACCTAAATTTGTAAATATAAAAGAGAAGAGGTAAGGCAGCATAGCTAAGTATCCTACTGACGAAAATTCTACTCCTAAGCCTTTATTAATAAATAAAGGCAACCAAGATAGAAAAACAAATAAAGAATAATTGCTACAGAAATGAGCAACCCCAATTGCCCAAAGTGGTTTGTTAGTAATTAATATTTTCCAAGGTAGTTTTTCTGCTTCTTGAGTCGTAGGAGCATTTTTTTCTATAAATAGTAATTCTTGTTTTGTAATTCTAGGATGATCTTTTGGAGATGATGTCACCATTCTATTCCAGAAAATAAACCAAAGAAAACCAACTGAGCCAAAAAGATAAAAAGCCCATTCCCAAGAAAGATGAATGACAATGATAGGTGTAATAATAAGAGCAAAGACTGTTCCTAAAAAAAGACCGCTATTTGTTGCTCCTACTGCCCTCCCTCTTTCTTCTATAGGTATCCACCTTGCATAAAGGCTATGCCAAGCTGGAAAAGTTATGCCTTCCCCCAAACCCATTCCTATTCTGACTAATATAAGAAGAGTAAAACCTGAGTACGCTGCTATAGGAGTTAAAATAGTAAAAACTGACCAAATTATTAAACCATAACCTAGAACTAATTTTGCCCCAAATTTATCTGATAGATAACCACCTAATATCTGTGTAACAATATAGCCAATAAAGAAAGAGGAGGAAACTAAGCCTATTCTTTCATAATTCCACCCTAGTTCTTTTGCTATCGGTATGATGGCGATAGAAATATTAACTCTATCTATATAACATATGAAGACAGCAAGAATAGTAAGAAAAATAATTTGAAATCTAACAGGCATAACTTATTAAAACATTGATTTGTCTCTTTTACTTGAAATACCTTACTATTTAAATAGTTATTAACACTTATAAGATGGAATCAAGAATATCTATTGATATAAATGCAGATTTAGGGGAATTTTCTACTGAAAAACAGCTCGCCAATGAGCTTAGTATTTTAGAATACATTACTTCTTGTAGCATTGCTTGTGGAGGACATGTAGGCGATGCTAATAGCATTAAGTTCATGATACAAGCTTGCAAAAAATATAATATTTCTATAGGCCCCCATCCATCTTATCCTGATAAGGAGGGTTTTGGTCGAAGACAAATTAATATAGATATAAATGATCTAGAAAATTCCCTTATTGAACAAATAAATCTTTTCTTTAATGTAGCCGACTCTTTGTCTGTACCAGTAAGTCATATTAAACTGCATGGTAGGCTCTACAATGAGACCTTCAAGAGCGAAAGGCTTTCCAATTTATTAATTAGAGTTGTTGAATCTCTTGATAGAGAGGTTTCTATTATTGGACCAGCTAAATCTCAAATAGAGCTTTTGGCTAAAGCATCTAATAAAACTTTTATTTCAGAAGCTTTTATTGATCGAGTATATAAAGAAGATCTTAGTCTAGTCGATCGTAGAAAAGAAGGAGCACTGCTATTAGCTGTTGAGGATCAGGTTAATCAAGCTAGAAGTATCATTTTAAATCATAGAGTTATAACTGATAAAAAAAAGAGCGTGGGGATAGAAGCACAGACCCTCTGCATGCATGGTGATAACCCTAATTCATTAAAGACGATAAAAGCTCTTAGACAGATGTTTACCGTTGAGAATATTAACCTAAAACCATATTCCTAGTGACTAACATAGATCTTTTTACTATTTATGATTTTTCAGAAAATATCCTTTTAATTGAGATAAAAAATATTTCTGAATATCCTGATTCTACAGAAATCTATATTGCCCTATCAGAACATTTAAGAAAATCTTCTGTTTGGAGAGAGGTGGTGACAGCAGAAGAATCTATAGCAATTACTTATAATAGTATAGATATTTCAAGCTCTGAGGCTGGCAATATGATAAGAAATCAAATAAAAAGATTTAGATATTTTGAAGGGTTAGATAAGAAATCAATTTTATCTGTACCAGTTTATTATTCAGAAGAATTTGGTTTGGATTTACAAGATATTGCGTCTGAGAACTCGCTTACAATTGATGAAATTTCTAATTTACATTCTCAAGATATATATAAGGTAAAAATGATTGGATTTACTCCTGGATTTGCTTATTTAGGAGATTTACCTACAGAATTATTTACGACTAGACTGTCAGCTCCTAGAGTAAGCCTCGCACCGGGTTCGGTTGGTATTTCAGGTAATAGAACTGGTATTTATGCTTTAGGTGGTCCTGGAGGATGGAAAATTATAGGTAGAACGCCCCTAGATTTATTTAATAAAAATAAAAAAAATCCTTTTGTTATTTTACCTGGCATGGAAGTTAGATTTGAACCAATTACAAAGCAACAATATAAAAAATTTAACAATTAAAATACCCTATGGATATTAAGGTAGTTTCTTCTGGTTTGCAGACCACTGTTCAAGATATGGGAAGGAATGGTTGGAGGCATATGGGAGTTCCAACATCTGGAGCTGCAGATAAATATTCACTCCAGTTAGCTAATTTTATTTCGAATAAAAAACCTAATTCTCCTACCTTAGAATGTACTTTAACCGGGCCAATTCTAAAGTTCCTAAAGCCTTTAACTATAGTAGTAACAGGCGCTGATATGACACCTAAAATTAATGACATAAATTTGAAGATGAATACTCTTTACACAGTTAAAGTAAACGATGTTCTTTCAATGGGAAATTGCTCTACTGGCTGTAGAAGTTATGTGGCATTTTCGGAAGATATAGTTTCAGATTCATTTTTAGGTAGCAAGTCAACATATTTACCTGCAAAACTTGGTGGCTTAGCGGGTCTTTCTTTGCAATCAGGGTCTTTTCTTAGGACCAAACCTTGTGATTATGATATTCAAACTTCTAAAAACATAGAAATAGATACTATAAGTAGCTTTTCTAATGAATGGGAATTAAGGGTTATAGAGGGTCCTGAATTTAATTTTATTGGTTCAGATTCTAAAAAAGATATTTATGGATCATCTTTCATAGTTTCTAATGACTCAAGCCGCATGGGTAGTAAACTTGAAGGAAGAAGAATAGAGCTACTTAATGATGAGCACATGATAAGTGCCCCTGTAAATATTGGAACCATTCAATGTTCAAAGAATGGCATGCCCATAATATTAGGTTGTGATGCACAAACATTAGGAGGCTATCCTAGGATTTTGCAAATTGCAGAGATAGATTTTCCTTTTATAGGTCAATTAAGGCCTTACGATAAAATATCTTTTAAAAAAATTTCCATTCAGGAAGCTCAAAATGAATTGAAGTTGCAGGAGTTGATTTACTCATTTAAAAACTAATCTTCTCTAAACTAATGATTGTAAACCTTTCGTAATACATTTGAATTCAGAGATGGTTCTCGGAGAATAAAAAGTAATGATACGCCAATTTCTAACAGTGCATTCAACCTGACTCTATTAACTATCCTTCAAGATTCAGGATTCTATTATCTTTTCATTAAGTTTTGGCAAAAGGTCTTGACTTAATATTGGCCAAAATATTTCTTCTTTCCATGGGAGTCTAGAGGATATAGGCAGACCAAAATATTCCTGTCTAGCGTTCGGTATTTTAGCTGTGCCATATAAAACATCAAAAAAGAAAACAGATATTGCATAATTACCATTGGGATGTGCACTATCACCAAAAGCATGATGGGCATGATGAGTGTCTGGAAGAGTAATATATTTTTCTATAACTTTCCAAGCGGGGATAAATGAAGGAAATTTATTTCTTAAATAAAGATCCCACCTATAAGAAGTATGAGTAGAAGCATTAATAAAATAAGTAATTAGTACAGCCAACATAAAAGGACCTCCTAATCCGAAGTGGACAGCAAATGCTCCAGTCCATGTATGTGGAAGTAAAATTACCCAAAAAATATTATATCTATACAGGACACCTATATTTAGATCCTCAGCACTATGATGAGTTCTATGTATTTTCCACAACCATCGCCATTCATGTGCTTTTCTATGGACCCAGTAATGCATAAATTCATTAGTAAAAAATAATACCAAGAAAGCTACTAAAAAAGGAACATTGGATAAAATATCTGCACTATTTAGAAAAAAAGTACTTGTAATAAAGCCTAATAAAGAGCCAAGAAGGGCCCCTGAAATAATAGCTTGAGATGAAAACCCAGCAATAGTAAAGAAAAAATCCTTTAAAGGAACTCTTGACCTTGTAAGTCTCCCAGTTACAAGTTCTAAAAGATAAAAAAGAGGAAAAGTTCCAAATACTACTAATCCTGCTATAAATTTTGGTTCCATAGTAAAAATATACTATGAAATGATTTTTAATCATATAGTTAAGGCTTAATGATACTTAAAGATTATTTATGTTTTTTTGTATTTAATCTATTATGCTTCTTTTGATTTAATGGAAAATAAATGTCAAAAATGATTGCAAGACATGCTTCTGATAAATTTTTATCTGATGATCTAATAGAATTGCATAAAAATAGACTTGTTGCTAAAGGTCCTACTCAAGCAAAAATAAAAGACCTCTACTTGAAGTTTCCGGAAATATAGATTTAGAATCAATTAAAAAACTAGCAGCTATAGATATAAATTATATTTCCAGTGGCGATTTAACAAAAAATGTTCAAGCTGCTGATTTTTCTTTACTTATAGAATAAATCTTATTAGCTAAGGTCATATTCATGAAATTTAGGAAAAGTATTTTCTAAGAAGTACTCCACATGTCCCTTATTATAATTATTTAATATTTTACCTGAATTATTTTTATACCAACTATTACAGTCCTCTGAAAATACAGTAGTTTTTAACCCCTTTTGCAGACGAGAATTATATAATTCCATTGATTCATGTTTAGGAGAAATCATTCTACCCCCTAATTTAATAACTTTTTCTAAACATCTAACAACATATTTAACCTGACATTCAATCATAAAAATAATTGAATTATGTCCTAAATTTGTATTGGGACCATATAATATAAAAAAATTATGGAAGTCTGGAATCGTTACTCCTCGATGCGCTTTTGCGCCATCTGCCCAGTAATTATTTAAGGATTGATTTTTAGCATTAAAAATTTCTATAGGTGTTAAAAACTTTGAAGTTTGAAACCCTGTTCCATAAATTAATGCATCAATTTTTCTCTCAACATTATTTAAGTCTATTATTGAATTAGAATTAATTTTTTTAATAGGTACATTTATGACTTCTATGTTCTCTTGAATTAATGTCTCATAGTAGTTTTCAACAACCAAAAGCCTCTTACACCCTAAAGAGTAATTAGGAGTTAATTTCTTTAAAAGACTGGGTTCTTTAATTATTGAACTCATGTAATTTGAAATAGTTTTTTTAACAAAATTTGAATACCATGTTTTTTTTACTATTGCATAGAAATTACTACCCAATTGCAACCAGATAAAAAATCTATAAATTTTCTGAATTAATGGAATATTTTTAAAAATAAACTTATGAAAAGATGAATAAGCAAAATCAATCCTAGCCATACCCCAATGAGCTGATCTCTGAAAAATATATAATTTCCTTGCTATCTTTCCAATATGAGGAATAAATTGAACAGCACTCCCTCCATTACCTATAACAGCAACATCTTTTCCATTTAAATCAACCGAATGATCCCATTGAGAAGAATGAAAAGAACATCCGTTAAAATATTCTTGCCCTTCAATTATTGGGATATTTGGAGAATTTAATTGACCTAATCCTGAAATAAGAAACTCTGCTTTATAAGATTTTCCTTCAGCTGATTTCAAAATCCAAACTCCCTCTCTTTTATTAAAGTGAGCTGACTCTATCTGTACATTAAAATTAATATTTGGTGTAATTTTATATTTATCAGCACAAAAATTTAAATATTCATTAATTTCTTGAGACCCTGCATACTTTCTTGTCCAATCAGTTTTAATCTCAAATGAAAAAGAATATAGATGCGAAGGAACATCGCAAGCAGCCCCTGGGTAGGTATTATCAAACCAAGTACCACCTAATTCTGGTGACTTTTCAAAAATTGTATATGAAGTAATACCTGCTTTTTTGAGCTTTATTGCCATACAGATACCAGAAATACCTGCCCCTAAAATTGCTACTTTCATATATTTAAGAACGTGTAAAATTTGGCTTCCTTCTCTCCGATGAAGCTACTATTCCTTCTTTAAAATCTGAGGTAGCCTGAAGTCTTTTTTGCTCTGATAATTCCCAAGAAATAATATCTTCAATAGCGTCAGCCAGCCCCTCTCTAATTGTATTCCTAATTGCTTCTACTGCTAATGGTCCTGAAGAAGCTATTTCGGAAGCTAACTCCATTGTTTTATGTAAAAGTTGATCTTGCGGAACTAAAAAATCAACTAATCCTATTTTAAATGCCTCATCGCCTTTTAAACGTTTACCAGTTAAAAGCATCATAGCTGCATTTTGATTTCCAACTACTCTTGGCAAAGTTATTGTTGTGCCAAATCCTTGATGAAATCCAAGTTGTGCAAAATTCGAACTGAATCTAGATTCAGGTGTAGCTATTCTAAAATCTGCTACTAAGGAAACACCAAGACCCCCTCCAATTGCTCCTCCTTGAATAGCAGCTATAACTGGTTTTTTATTTCTAAATAGTTTTACAGCTTCTTTATAAAGCTTGTCTATTGGATCTATTCCATCTACTAGCTCTCTATCGCCTGCAAAATTTGCTCCTGCACAAAAATGCTTTCCATTAGAACAGAGGATAATAACTCTACAAGAATCCATACCATCTAACTCGCTAAAAGCTTCAGCTATTTGACCTATCAAACTAAAATCAAAAAAATTATTCGGTGGCCTATTTATAGTTACTTGAGCTATATAATCTTTAATAGAAACTTGTATATCTTCAAAATTTTTCATAATTACTCTCTAAAGCTGTTAAAAAAAGAAATCAATGCTAATTGTTCACCAGAAACTTTAATTTCTCCAGTTGCTAATGCCACAGGTAAACTTCTTAAACCAACAACTATTTCTTTCCACACTTGTTCTGTAGAAGACACTTGAATATCAAAACCTTCAATTAGATTAGGTTGCACTTCTAAAACACCTTGTCTTAATATTAAAGTAAAGATTTTACCTGTATCTATAAAATTAAATAAGATGCTTATATTCTTATCAAGAGATTTTTCAGGAATTAGATTGACTTTTAGAGTCTCAAACAGAACATTTATTGGATATTGTTGAAGTATTTCAACAGTAGGTTTAGCTAAAAGAGTTTTTTGTGGTCGATTAATTAGATCTTTAGCACTGCTGAGATAGAAATAACGAGCATTAGGATTACTTTGTAATTCACCTAATTTATTTAGAGCAGAAAATCTTAATTCGATAGCCTCTTTAGTACGATTTGCCTCTATTAAATAATCCGTTAATTGAAGACACCATTGATAATTTTTTTCTTCATAAAAATTTTGTGCTTCTTCTAATAAATTATCATATCCCCCTGCTAGTTCAATAATTTTATAAGCTTCTTCACTTGGAGGTATGGGATTTAAATTAGAAGGATTACCATCAAACCAGCCAAGATAGCCGGAAAAAACATTTCTAGCAGACCAAGCAGGTGTGCCATAGAACTCTTCTAAAAAAGGAGAATCTTGTAAATGAGTAGGAAGTTTAATTTGTGAAGAAATTTCATCAGGCGTCATGTTTTTATTCATCATTCTGATTGTTTGATCATGGACAAACTGAATTGCATCTCTATAGTTAGTTAATGCTTTGTAAATCTGATCCTTACCATACAAAGGTCTTGAATGACTTGGAATTAAATAGTCCGGTTTAAGATACCTCATAATATCTAAACTTCTCACCCAACCAACTAGGTCTCTGTAAGGAGTGCCCCTTATTGTGTATAAATTTGGAAAAGCTTTATAAAAATTATCTCCTGGGAGAAGTATTTTTTTTTCAGGAATCCAAACAAGTATTTGATCATTTGTTTCTCCAGGAGCATGCATCAATTCTAGCTTTATACCTGCTATAGTTACTTTTAATTTGTCTTCAAAAACTACTGTGGGAGCTAAAAGTCCACTAGTTCTAGAATTTCTTCCTATTTCTAGAAATGGTCCTATCCCGTTATTTTCTATACTGGATACAGGAAACCCATTTCCAAACATTTTTGAAGATCTATCAGAAATGATAGGTCTCACTATACCTAGAACTCTATTTATATATTTTTGTGTAGTTTTATGGGCATAAATATCAGGCATAGAGTTTAAAGTAAATGCCTTAGCACCGTAAATATGATCGCCATGATTGTGGGTATAAATAATAGCAGCAACTGGATTTGAGTTGATTTTATCAAATAGATTTTTAATTTCAGTTGCTGTTTCTAGTGTTCCAGTTGTATCAACAATAATGTTAGCGCCATCTCCTTCAATCATAATTGAATTTGCTAAAGCATAACCAATTGCGACATGCACACCTTCGGCTACAGTTATTATCTCTTTTTTAAATTCTTCAGAATGAGCTTTTAATTTCTGACTCTCAACTACTGGATCTGGTATTATTTCAATAGCTTCCTCACAAGAAAGTAGATTTAAAACAATAATCAATATGATAATTTTTTTCATAAAAAATATTATAATGAATTAATTAGTCACTTAAAGCTTTCATCCACCTCTTAGATCTATATCTAATCATGAATAAGAATGCCTTTAGAATATAATCAGCTATCAAAGTACCAAAAACCCACTCTACTCCTAATCCGCTCTTATAAAGAACATAAGCTAGAGGGACTCTCACAAGTATAAGGCCTACCAAAGTGATAATTAAAGGAGATCTGGTATCACCTGCACCTCTTAGTGCTCCGCTCAAAGAAAATTCAATAGCCATAAAAGGTTGGATAATTGCAAAGATGATCACAAAATTAACTACATAATTTACAACTTCAGGATCGTCTATAAAAAAACTAGCAAGTTCCCTAGAATAATATGCAACAATTACCCCTAGAATTCCCATAGAAAGAACTGTCATACCAGCTGCTTCATATCCACTCTTCATAGCTCCATCAGGATTTTTTGCACCCAACTTCTGGCCTGTTAAAGTTGCGCCAGCTATAGCAAATCCTCCACCTACTGTAAATGAAACCATCAATAAATTAATGCCAATATTATATGCCGCAACTGGTGCAGTACCATACAAGGCAACTATCCAAAAAAATGAGAGTAATCCTAATTGAAAAACTATTGCTTCCATGGCAGCTGGATAGGCAACATGGATAATACGCTGAATTCTCTCTTTAGATAATGATCCAGACTGTCCTACTCTTATTATTAGATAATTACCTAACCATAAACCAATACCCAGTATTGATGCTAAAGAAAAAGCAATACCTCCAGACAAAGCCGCTCCTATAGTTCCTAAGAGAGGAAGACCAAACTTTCCATTCACTAAACCTAATAATAAAAAAATATTAATAACGTTTGCAAAAATTCCTATCAAAAGAGGAGTTTTTGCATCTCCAGCAGCTCTTAGAGAAGTACTAATGACCATAGAAATAGAAAAAGCAGGTGTAAAAACTATAAGAACGTATAAATAATTTAGAGAGAGTCTCTTAGTTTCCTCATCAAGTCCAAATAAATTGATAATGGACTCACCACTAAAAAGTACTATAGCCATGGCTAAAAAGGCTAAAGCAACACATAAACCAATTGAAGCTCTAGTAACTTGAGCAGCTTCTTCTATATTTTCAGCCCCTACTGCTCTGGCTACTAGAGCGGTTGTTCCCGCCATAATAGCCATAATAATAGCTTGAAATATCCAAAATATTCTTTGGCCTGTTCCTACAGCAGCTACTGCCTCTGTACCTATATTACCAACCGCGTAGATAGACACCAACCCCACAAGGCTGAAAAGAAGATTATTAAGTATAGAAGGCCAGGCTAAACCCCATACCGTCAAAGTTTCCTGATGAGGTAATTCTTGTGGTTCATCTAGTGAAGATAATTTTTTTTGAATTTGTTCAGTCATATATCAAAGAAAAAATATAGTAACATATTAGAACTAGACTCTTACTAGATGAATAACATAAAATCAAGATTTATGGCTAAATTATATTTCCATTACTCTTCTATGAATGCAGGCAAATCTACCGCCCTTCTTCAAGCAAACCATAACTATATTGAAAGAGGGATGAATACTATTATCTTTACTTCTATAAACGATCAACGATATAAAGAAAGTGAAATTAATTCTAGAATAGGTTTATCTGCAAAATCAAATATTTTTTCGGATTCAGTTAATCTAAGAAAAGTAATTGAGAATTCACACAAGAAAAAATCTATCCATTGTATTCTAATTGACGAAGCTCAATTCTTAACAAAAGAACATGTTAGAGAACTTGGATTAGTGGTAGACAAACTCAATATTCCAGTACTGACTTATGGAATAAGAACTGATTTCAAAGGAGAGCTATTTGAAGGTAGCAAATATCTTCTTGCATGGTCTGATAATATTAAAGAAATAAAAACCGTTTGCCACTGTGGAAATAAGGCAACAATGGTAGTAAGGATTTCAGATAATGGAAGTGTAGAATCAGAAGGTGAACAATTAGAAATTGGAGGAAATGAAAGATATGTCCCTTTATGTCGAAAACATTTTAATAGTAAAAAAATTAACTGATCTTATAGAACGCCTACTATATAGCCAGTCATACAGGATGCGAGAATAGCTCCAACCAAAGCTCTACCACTGACTGCTACTAAATCATCTTTCCTCTCAGGAACCATTGATCCAATTCCGCTTAATAATATGCCAACACTTCCTAGATTCGCAAAACCACAAAGAGCATATAACATTATGAGGTTTGATCTAGGTGATAATTGATCTGAACTTAACTCGGATAAATTTACATAGGCTATAAATTCATTAAAAATGGTCTTGACTCCTAATAGCTCTCCTGCAACTTGCGCTTCCGACCAAGGTATCCCCATACACCAGGCTATTGGTGAAAAAAACCAACCTGTAATTCTTTCCAAGGATAATATTTCTCCATACACTTCTGGAAAAATAGAAAGCATCATATTAGACAAAGTAATAAGTGCTATCACTACTATAAGCAAAGCAATAATATTTATAAAAATAGTTACGCCATTAGTAGTACCAACAGTTAAAGCATCCATTGAGCTTGAGTATAAATTTAATTTAGAAGACGCTGGAAATTCGGTCTTATGATCTTCAGGGATCATTATATTTGCATACATTATTGCAGCTGGGACGGAGATGATCGACGCAATCAAAAAATGACCGATAAGACCAGTACCGTATATATCATTTAAAAAAGTTGTAAACACAACCATCACGGATCCTGAGATAGTAGACATGCCTACAGTCATTAGAATTAATAATTCTCTCTTACTCATTGAAGATAAATATGGCTTAACTAAGAGAGGAGCTTCTACTTGTCCAAAAATAATATTAGCCGTTGCGCTTAATCCAGCAGGTCCTCCTACATTAAGGGGTTTTTTAAAAAGAACTGATAGAGCATTCACAAAAATTGGAATAATTTTCCAATGCCATAAAACTGCAGAAAGTGCCGAGATAACTATCACTAAAGTCAAACCTGCAAATGCAAATATAAAAGTATTAGATGGCTCCACTACTATGAAAGGAGCATTCGGTGCTCCATCTGCTAAGTAACCAAATACAAAAGCGGTCCCTTCATCAGTAGCATATTTTAGGGATAAAACTACTTTTGAAAGTAATTCAAATAGTCTAGTAATAACTGGTAACTTAATTAGCAATGTAGCTAGGATAAATTGTATAAAAATTGCGCTAATAACATATCTAAGTTTGATAGCCTTAATATTATTACTAAATAAAACACCAATTAACAATAAAACTAAGAAGCCAAAAGTTTGTTGCAAATAGTCCATCTCAAGCAAGATTTATTTCGATTAAACGTTCCCTTAAATAATCTTCCGCCATTATGGGATCAGGGTATAAATTTGGTGTAACCTTACTAATACAATTATCCAAGGTTTTTATTACCCAATCAGGATTGGGATGTAAGAAGAAAGGGATAGAATATCGAGATTTTGATATGGACTCATTACCCAAGGCTCTCACTCTATGTGTTGTAGATTTTAGTTTATGGTTGGTAAATCTTTGCATCATATCGCCAATATTACAAATAATAGTATCCGATTGAGAATCTACAGCCACCCATTTATTCTGAGGATTTAATATTTCTAATCCTGGTTGGTGTCCATTTGCTAATAAAGTGATCAAATTAATATCTTCATGAGCACCTGCTCTTTCACCTGAATATGTTCCATTTACTTTTGGATAATGTATTGCTCTTAAAATACTATTTCCATAATCTGTAGCTTTAGTGAATGAATTCATGTCTATATCAAGATAAATAGAAATAGATTTAAGGAGTGTATTTCCAAAATCATTAAACTCATCAAACAAGTCAATTGTTTTAGATCTAAAACAATCTATCTCTTGCACCCATAAATTATTATCCATCCATTGATTGTATCTATGATTCTCTGGGAGCTCTCTTCCTATATGCCAAAATTCTTTTAAATCAGGTTTTGATCCATCTTTAGGAGTCTCAATTCTAAAAGGAGTATAACCTCTAGATCCAGCTAACTCTTTTTTATAATATTTTGCTTTAGTTTCTAGAGGGTATGAAAAGAAATCCTTAAACATGCCAAGAACTTCTTCTATTAACGAAGTATTTATGGGGTGGTCTTTTATTGCGCAAAAACCCCATTTTTTAAAATTATCTCCTAATTGTGCTGAAAATTTAGTTGGGTTTTCTTTCCAAAGATTAAATGATAGTGTCTTAAACATAAAAAATTATCTGTAATTAAACTTAATTATGATTTCAATTTTAACTTAGATAAGATATTTTTACTTCAATATGATCACAATTTATGGATTTGGAAATGCTTTGATAGATATTCATATACACGTACAAGATGTTGATATTACAAGTATAGGTATCCCAAAAAATACAATGAAGCATATAAATAAAGAAGAAATGAAAGATCTACTAGCTAGATTTAACAAAAATATTATCAAACAAAGTGCAGGTGGTTCTATTGCGAATTCATTACACGCTGCTAATAAATTTAACTGCTATACAAACTATAGTTGCTCAATAAAGAAAGATTATAATGGGAATAAATTTCTAGATGGATTCTCTCTAAAGAATCATAAAAGCCATATTATTGAATCAGCAAAGTCTACAGGTGTATGTGTAATTTTTATTACACCAGATGGTGAAAGAACTATGGCTGCATATTTAGGAGCGAATAAGGACTTAGCCCCTGAAAGTTTAAATGTTCAAAGATTAATAGATTCTGATTGGCTTCTATTCGACTCTTTTTCAATAAGCACCAATGGAGGCTATTTAACTGCTAAAGAATCAGTAGCAATTGCCAAAGAAAATAATGTTTCAATATGTTATGGTTTAGCAGACTTGAGTCTCTTACAACCCAGCAAAAATAAAATCTCTTGGTTACTAGATCAGGGTATTGAATACATAGTTGGAAATTCTGAAGAATTTATAGAATTTGATAAATTATTTGATATATCTCCTAAAAAGAAACTTATTTCTAAGGGTAATAAGGGTGCAACCTTAGGTAAAATTTGTATTGATGCCCCGAATATTTCTTGCATCAGCACTAATGGTGCAGGTGATGGACTAATGGGAGTTTTCATAGCCTCTTTAAGAAGCAAAGGAGAGCGCAAAGCTCTGCAGGAAGCTATAAATTACGCATCGAAAATTTGCCTAACTGAAGAACCTAGAATCTAAATATAACGAGACCATAAAAAAACAGTCTCTCTTAATTTAAAAAAATATTAAAACTTATATTCTAAACCTACTTTTGCTTGCCAAAGTGAATTATTAGCGTTAATAGTACTGCCTCTAGGTGAAGAGAATCTATCAAATTCATACTTACCATTTTCAATACCACCGAGCTTAACAACTGTCTGCATTCTAGGAAAACCTGCTTCCTTGTAGACGCCCCAGTCACTATTTAAGAAGTTAGTTAAATTTTTCATAACTAAATATAGTTCAAATCTACCTTCGTCAATAAAGGCAGGAAGTTCTTGAATAATTTTCATATCAACTCTACTATACCAATCGCTGTCTTGTTCATTTCTACCTACTATCTCTCCTCTAGATAAACCTTCTGCATCAACAAAAGCAAAGAAAGCTGAACTATCAAAACCGCTACCAAATATTACATTAGGATCATTAGGACCTGTAGGTACATACAATAACTGATTGTCAACCCATGCTGGGGTATGACCCCAAGGGTTACCATCAAATACATACGAATAAGGTCTACCTTTATTTCTATTCCAATAAAAAGAAATTTTAGTATCAAGACCATCAAAAATTTCAGGAGACCATCTTATGGTACCAGTAAATCTTTGTGGAATATTGTAGTTTGAAATAGCTACGTCAGGATTATTAGGATCTCTTACAGCAACCCCAGTATAATTACTGTAAGCAACTGAGGAAGTCATAGGCATAACATCTTTAGTTTCTATATCTGCAAAACCAATAGAAGCATAGAGATTATAATCATCCCAATATTTGCTCATAGAAACAGAAAAAGATCTGCTTTTACCTTCTTTATTGGCATTTGCTAATTGGAAATCAAATGGCCCGAAACAAGTAAAACTAGATCTAGCATTCCCACCAGAACAATTATAATAAGGAACTCCTGCAAAATCAGTCTGACCTGTAGCAGAAACATTTATATCTTTTATTACAGCTGCATCTTTACTTTTAGCAAGGATAATGTCAGCCATAATTGTTACATCCTCTAGAGAGCCGATATCTAAGGTCTTAACTATCCCTAAAGCTGTTTTATAAACTAAGGGAATCTCAAAATCAGGAGCTATAGAATTAGTATCTGTATTAGCTGTACCGGCTTGCACTGTAGAAACCAACGAACATGGAACAGATAGACCTGGACCCGCTGAAGAGGCAGCACCTGTATCTGTATTACACAAATCAACTGAAAAGATATTTAAATTTCTCTGATTAACCTGAATAGCAGTAACTCCATCATTTGAATACATGTTTGAATACCAAACATTAGGGTTGCCTCCTGAAAATGCTCCATATCCACCATAAATCTTTGTAGCTTCATCAAGTTGATAGCTAAAGGCAAATCTAGGCATTAAGGCATCTGCACCATCATAAGTTATGGTATTTGTATAACCGTATGCTTCTATAAAAGTATTATTAGGTTGAGGTTTTCCATCTACTCCATACTTGTCATATCTAAGTCCATAAGTGATTTCGAGGTTATCAGAGACCTGCATTTCATTTTGTAGAAAAAAGGTTGTTACTTTATATCCCCAATCTGCTGCGGCTTTTGATTCGTCAAGCGAAGGAGTATTACCAAAATAAACCCTGGCTAAACCTGCATCAAAATCGTCTATGCTATTAAAATCCCACTCACCGTTAAGAGAATGCTGCATAAATAAATTATAAATATTTGTTTTTTCATACTCTAACCCAAAACTAATTAAATTATTTCCTACTAAGTATTCACCTATAAGAGCGCTACTGACATTGTCATAATTCATTTGGTTTGCTTGCCTTGAATCATCGGTGCCGCCAAGATAGACAGTCCCTTCTTGATTATTATCAGGGTTAAAAACATCTATTTGGAAATCGCCAAAAGGACCTCCTAGACCAATTTGCCTATTTTCAACATCTCTGTATCCCATTCTGAATTCAGTATTGAAGTTATCTGTTACATTAGAATAGAGTTTAAAAGAATAAGCATTTAATTCATGACCCCTTTCATAAAAATGTTTATCGAATTCAAATTCTCCAGAAGAGGCGTCTGATGAATTAATGTTATATCCATCATTATAGTTATAACTAAACACTGCTCTAGTAGATTCATTAAGATAATAATCTAATTTCAAGAAAAATTTATCGTCAGTACTATCTAACGCTGAAGGAATGCCACCGGGATCAAAACCATACTTATTATTAGCTATGTCAATAATTCTGTTATACATAGATTGTGAAAGAAAGCCTAACTCTTGAGGAAGTCCAGAGCCTTGAGGCCCATATAGATTAGTATCTTGGTCGTCATACCTTTCATAAGAAACAAAGTAGAACAGCTTATCTTCAACAAGAGGGCCTCCTGCAGTAAATCCATACTTTAATTCATCATATGGTACGAGGTCTACATTAGTATCTTCAAATTCATCGCCCTGCAATGAATCACTGGCATATTCTACAAAAACATTACCATGTAATTCATTAGACCCTGATTTAGTTACAGCATTAATTACGCATGAAGAAAACCCGCCATATTGAA